>FKKE01006810.1_pt1 | contig 24097 bp, 23 predicted proteins | sample 1106331 | NCBI WGS metagenome assembly FKKE01 (sample SAMEA3931202, study PRJEB13176) | freshwater metagenome | biome: Drinking water system; feature: drinking water; material: freshwater | place: China | collected 2013-02-06
CGAAGCTTGGTATGTACCTCCTCGCCGCTTCGCTCGCTGCGGTCTTGCTGAACGGCCTTTTTGAGCATCCTGCGGGTATTTCCAAAGATCTTTGTGTTATGCGGGGTCGGAGTTGTCGTCCAGATCAGCTGAGGTAACGCCGAGCGGGCTGAGCACCGCCAGCGCAGCTTTGCACAAGAGAGCGTCGTAGGCCGCGCGATCGTAACTCCATGTGCCGTCAAGGCCAGCGACTGCCCGGACGCGGTCGGGAGGATAGGCCGCCTTGTTGTCCGTAATGATGTAGTGAATCGAGTCTCCGGCTTGAAGGGAGACGCCGCGCGCGAGGAGTTCCTGCGCCGCAATCATCGACAGTGTTCGGTGGCGGTAGGACTGCGGGGCTTGTGAGAGCGATTTGACAATGGCTAACTCCTCAACGGTGGCCTGTCCATCGTGGAGATGCCGCCGATACGTGCGGATGACCTTCAATGCCTCAGGAATGTGATCCCGGAGTTCGGTCAGCGTCCGCGCTTCGCTCAGGCAGCGCAGCATTTCTGCCTGGGCTCGTTTGACGAGCAACGGCGCGTCGCTGCGGCGGAGTTCGATGCCGCGGATTTTCATGGTGCCATGTTCGAACTGACCGACAAACTGATTCGGGACTGGCAGGTGCGGATTGACGCGTGACGGCAGGAACCCAATCCAGCGGTAGATCCCTTCCACAGCGATTGGCAGCCCCGTCTGTTCCGTAATCATCCGAGCGAGGGTGTCGTAGTCCTCCCGTCCCGCGTTGGGCTTATAGAGCCAAAGCGAATCGACGATAGCATGCAGCAGTCGATAGCCTTGCCCCTCGGCGGTGTCCTTCGCCTGCAGCAGGATGTCTCGGCTATAGGCGGTCACTGATTCGTGGGCTTCGATCCGACCGAACCGGGCGTTCTTATAACCGAGATACCCGAACGAGACGACGAGTAACCACTTGAGCGCCGTTTGCCGCTGATCCAGCACGGTCCGCGCGAGGGGAGCCGTTGTTGTGGCCAGGAGCCGTTTATATCTGGCGCGTTTGTCGAGCAAGGGAGCCAGTGTGCGGGGCACCAGCCCTGTGCGATGGCGGCAGGTGTGATGGTTGATCTCAGGCACCCGGCCTGCCGGATCGTGGCGGCAACAGCGGCAATTTATTGTCTCAGGTGAGATGTTGAAGCGCACCATGATGGAGGGATACATGGAAGAAAAGTCGAGTTCGCCGACGTGCTCGTGATAGCCGACGATCGGCGCAAAGACCAGCCCGCCTTGGTCGGTCTGGAGCAAGTCGAAGGCCGATCGGAACGCTTCCGGCTCCTGTTTCCGGTAGGGAATCAGGATGCCGTCGCGGCAGGCGGTTTCCAACTGCATCGATGTAATACCGGTGCCTGTCGTCGTGCGGGCCATCTGTTGCAGATCGACTTTGGCGACCCGGGCTTGCTCGATCAATCCGGCGAGTCCCGTCTCCGCCAAGGCGAAGGAATTCCGGCGATCGAGATGGAGCCGACCCGACAAGGTGCGGGCCCCGGCGTGAGACACGACGCGCCCATAGGAAAAATAAGAGTGCGGATTCCTGGCGCCCACCGGCTGCAGCGTGTCTCGATTCAACGGGAGCGGCAACCGCCGCTGTTTCGCTACAGCCATCAGACGCGGTAAGAGATACGAATCACCCCAATCCGTGAGCAGGATATCGGGGTTGTGGCGAGTCAACAAGGTGTCGAGCCGGCGGATCAGCGTGGCATCGTCACCTTCCAGTACGCGTTCTTCTCCGTCGATCCGGACGACGAGCGCGTCGCCTCTGCCGTGATTGGGGTTGGGCGAGGCGCCATCCGGTGAGAGCTCCATGATCGTGAACGGAGGCATCGCATAATCGGTGTCCCACGGTGAGTCCAGTGCCTGGATTGCGCGAACCAGACCGTCGGACGACAGCTCGACTTCGCAGTGGGCCGATGGAAAGAGCCGGCGGTCATAAAAGTACCGTTGCGGCAGCGAGACATCGACGTGGAAAAATTGCACGTCGGGACAGGCCTGAATCAGCCGGCGGGTAACCTGTGAAAACTGCGCCGGAGCGTGGACGGTGATTTCTAGCACGACCGTCGCGTGGAGCGCGCCGAGTTCGTATCGTTCGACGCGGCGCGTGGCGATGCGCCAGGCGCTGCGTTGAAGCAGGCGGAGTGCGTGATCGAGGAGGGCCGGTGGTGCGGCTAGATAGAAGGTTGGTGTGAATGGATCGACGGTACGAAGCCGGCGTCCATCTTCGCCGAGGATCCAGACGACCATGCCGTCGTCTGCCGGGTAGACATCAAGAAGCCATCCCCGGATCCGAATCGTGGTGGAGGCGGGTTTCAAGGCTCGCGACTTTCTGCTGCAGCGCCATGGTGTGCTTGTGTTGCTCGATCAACATCGAGAGCAGCATGGCTTCGAACGGTGTGTCGCGCGCGAGGTAGGCGCCGACCGGGGCATGGTGGCGGGCGGCGGCGAACAGGGCATCGAGTGCCTGTTGATCTTCTCGGCGCAACGCCCTCCGGTACCGCCGCCATGAATCGATTTCCAGCTGGATCAATTGCGTGAAAGTGGCCAGTGTGCGTCCCATTGCTACAACCGGTTCCAGACCGCACGTGGAATGGTCCAGCATTGTGAGCCAGCTGCGTTCTGTTCGTGGAGCCAGATCCCGTCGTCGGCTTCACGCACATCGATGGCGCGATCCGCCTGTGCGCGAAGGGCGGCAAGAAATCCGCGCCGGGCGGTGGAGGCCATCGCTGGTAGCGGGCTGGTACACAGGATCTGCACGTCCTGCTGAGCCAGGCGTTGCAGCGCGAGTCGCATGGTGTGAAACAGCCGTGTTGCTTCCTGATCCGGCACCGACTCGTCATACAGCGTTTCGAGGGGACCGGAGAGGATCACCCATCGCGCTCCATACTGTTCGATGGCCGAAGCGAGACAATCTGTCACCAGCCGAACCATTTGGTGGCAAGTGAAGGCTCGTGATACGTGAATTTGCCGTAGCACACGGTTTGGCGCCACGCGGCTTGCACGGGCCAGCCGTCCGATCAGGAACGGATCGAAGATGTTGGCTCCGGCCAAATAGAGTACCGCTTCGCCAACCAGCGCGCGATCCACTGCGGCGCAGAGTCCCAGCCGATAGACCGCGGCATGGCCAGACAGGACGATGAGACCTGTGGGCAGCGCATCGTGAAGGGTGCTGTGCCGAAGCATAGCCAGCACGTCGCGCGGTCTGCTGACGGGTGGAGTTTCTTGTTGAGTCTTGGCGGGAGAGGCAAGGGGTGGTTGTGTCAGCGGTGCCATCATGTCCCTCACGATTCGATATGACGAATGACTGCCGCGACGATGCCCTGAATGCGCAAGTCGTCATCGGAAGAGATGACGATCGGTTGCATGGCCGTATTGGCAGGATGGAGCTCAACGCGTCCCGCTGTTCGGTAGTACTTCTTGATAGTCGCCTCGTTGTTTACGAGGGCCACAACGGTTTGCCCATTACGCGCGGTGCTCTGCTTCCGTACCACCACCAAATCGCCGGGAAGGATGCCATCGTCCCTCATCGACTCGCCCTTCACGCGTAATGCGAAGGTTTCCCTGCCCTTGTCGAGGGGTGGAAGGAGATCGACGACGTCCGTTTGCGGAATTGGCTCAATTGGTGAACCGGCGGCCACTAGCCCCAGCATGGGGAGCCGAGTAGCACCCAACCGATCCAGTGCCATCTCGACCGCCAACGGAACCTCCCAGGTGCCGGCCTCATAGCGGCTGATCGTCATACGACTGAGTTGTAAGGTTCCCGCGAGTTTCTCCTGCGTCCATCCGAGCCGCTGCCTGGTTTGTTTGAATTGTCTGGCCGTCATGTCACAAAATGTTACATGTCGAGAATGAGACTGTCAAGAGGGAGTGAGGTGACATCTCCACGGTATATAGGGGCGGGTGAGGATGGAACCTGCTCAGGTCAGGCATGGGCTGACGTGGACGATTGGACTCTGAGCCTGGGGCGTGATACTGTGTTACACGCTACGAACTACTGGCTCGTCTCGCGCTTCCCTCCTGGCACTGTTCTCGCGCGAATCGTTTTCGTATTTCCGGCGTGTTATGAGTGGACCCGGAACCGCACCGTGTTTTTGGTGCGAGCGCACCGGCGTCTACAGAAGACGTTCCAGGATAGGTCGTGGGTCCATAAGGCGGTGCAGGTGTCTCACGTGAGTCACCTGAGGAGGATGACTATGAATAGAACGACATTCGTTAGAAGCATGCAGTCGAAGAAACGGAAACGCAATCCTGCGCGAAAACCGAAAATTCGGTGGGAAGTGCTGGGGTTGTCCGGACCTCAAGGGAACGAGGAGGCGACTTCTATTGATTCAATCCGGCAAGCGGTATCGTCCATGGCAAGCCGGGGTCTTGGACAAGGAACGCGCTCCCGCATGAAAGGTGCGGCGTCGGAAGAAGGCTCGCCGGCCGGTGCGCGCGGATCTCGACGCCGAGAAGCAACCAAATAATCGAGGATACCTGTCACCTGACGGTTGATCGGCCGAGAGTACCAGCTGAAGGAGGGATTTATCGGACGCGGAGGCAAAACAACGTCGGCGAAGCGAGATCGCGAAAAGGCTTTGCAGAACATCCGCAAGGAAAAAGACGCGAAGCGTGCCCTGCGCAAGGCGGAAAAAGATGCGCGGCCTGTCACGCACGATGGAGAAGATCCTGATTTAGCCGGACTGCGATGGGGACCACAAGAGCCGCTCTATTGACCGGCCTGTTCTCTTGAGTGGGCGCTCCACTTAGCGTGAGAACGGCTGCTCCTGTCCGCATTTCCAGCAGGCAGCAAATTGGCTTTCATGACGCTCGCCGCAGCCGGCGCAGGTCCATGTGTCCTGGTTCGATGCCAGGAGCACCAGACCTTCTTCAAGCACTCGCCGTGCCCGATCGTAATCCTCGTTTTGGATCACCCAGAGCTCCGGGAAGATCTCGGTAAAGGGAATCTCGCCGGCCAGGCCGGAGGAACGTTGATTCTTGATCGTGCAAGGAATACCGGCCTGTTCCAGGCGCTCCTTGCGCATCTCCACTTCGAACAAGTGTTGAGACACGAAGACCTGTTTCATGGAGCAAATTTTCGCAAGGTTTCTGAAGCGCTGCAACTGGCTACGCGCTCTTGCGCTGATACCGATCGAATGAAGAGGTCATCAAGGGACGGAGGTCCAGGGAGGGCGTGAGGTATTCAGCGGGATCTCAACAGCCCTTGAACTTGTTGGTTCGGCATTGTTGAGCAAGTCGCTTGGCCTCTGTGACTTGTGCGGGCGTCATACGCATAGCCACATCTCCAAGGTTTTCTTCTGCCTGTTTCTTTTCCTCACCCTGCATATGTGCAGCCGCAAGGCTCACCCACATATACGCCCGGACATAGTCTGGCGGTCCGCCTAGCCCTGCGAAATAGAGTTCTGCCAGGTTATTTTGTCCAATCGGGTGACCCTGTGAGGCGGCTTTTTCGTACCACACGCGCGCCTGGGCATGATCCTGTGTCACCCCTCGTCCCTTCGCATAGAGATCCCCGAGCCTCACCTGTGCCTCTGTGTCTCCTTGGCGAGCCTGCGTCTGGAGTGTTTCCAGGTCTTTACTGTCTGGTGGCGCAAACGCGGCTCCCGGCCCAACGGGAAGGATAAGGATTGCCAGAAGAATAATGTAAAAGATGCGCATGGGGGCCGAGTATGGCGTGTGTCTGAAGAGATCGTCAAGGCCAAAAGACAAGGGGGTAGATAGTCGCAAGTTGGAGCAAAGGCCCCGATACTCTCTGCCCATCAAATTCACCGCCTTTTGTGGGCCATTCCTGCTAGGATGTCGTGGAGTATCTCCTCAGCCTATGACAACGATAGAAAGGAACGGTGCATGAATACAACAAAGCTTATGGCGGCATGTATCGTCTTGGCTCTGGTCGGAGCTCCGGCCGTCTCCTTCGCGAAGGCGAGGGGCGGATCTGGCGGTGGCTATTTCGGCGGGTCACGGGGCGGGAGTCCTTCAGGCAGTTTTGGCAGCAGAGGCTCACGTACCTATGATCAGAACGGCGCACAGCCGATTCAACAGTCGACCACACCGAAGCCGGCTGCGGCTCCACCACCATCACCGGCAGCCAGCCCGGCCCCTGCTGCCCTACCGACGCCTGCCTCGCAACCGTCCTTTCTACAACGCAGTCCGCTCTTGGCCGGAATCGCTGGTGGTCTAGCTGGGACCTGGATCGGTCACATGCTGTTCGGAGCGACGGAGAGCAGTGCGAAGACGGGCAATGGCGATGAAGCTGCCAGTCAGGCAGCCGGAGGATCCAACTCCACCGGGTTGCTCCTCGTCCTCATGGTCTTGGGAGCTGGAGCGCTCTATTATTTTATGAAAGTCCGACGGCCCCCTGTCCCGGTTATGTCAGGAACCACGCGAAGGAACGCTGTTGCCGGCAGTCTCCTGGAAGCATCCTCCGCCACCGCCTTCCGGCCAGCGACGACCGACCTCGACATCACCGGGGCAGACAAAGCGGCCTTTCAGCAGCTCCTGACCGACATTCAAACCGCCTGGAGTAAACAGGATCTGACCGCGTTGCGGCGGTTCGTCACGCCCGAAATGCTCTCCTATTTCAGTACCGCTCTGGCCGAGAATAGCAGCCAGGAGATCGAGAACCACGTGGAGGATGTCGTGCTGGGACGTGCGGAGGTCCTAGAGGCCTGGACCGAAAACGAGACCCAGTATGCAACGGTAGGACTCCATTGGAGCGCCCGTGACTATACCGTTTCTCTCACGAAGCAACGGGGAGAAGCCGGCTATCTCATCGAAGGCAGCGACAAGCAGCCGACCGAGTCGAGCGAGGTCTGGACCTTCATGCGATTTCAGAACGGGAAGTGGCTCCTCTCGGCGATCCAACAGTAACCACGAGTAGGAATTGGAAAGGCCGGCGGGTCACTAGCGAACTGAAAAGAAAAGAGGTGCAACCAAGAGGCGGCGGATTGATTATTCAGAGATCCCTCCGTTGTCCAAGAAGCAATTGGCCTTCATGCGCCATGTGGGGATGCCGCCATTGGGTGAGGAACCGCGACAGTTGATTGCCATCCGCCTCGATGTGGGGTGCTGTCCTGGGTAAAGTCGCTTGCAGCCAAACGCCGCGTTCCCTGTCAATCGCTGATTAACGAGTTACTTGCAGGGGAAATGAGAAAAACGGGGTAGGGCAGTTCCGGATTCATCGCATCCCCTGAACGTTGTCCTTCACACGTTCAACGTATCAAACACTTGTCATGAGCGATGGGAGGAGAAGACTCCCGACACCGTTTCTTGCACTGGGAAGGGATTCTGTATGCCTTCAAAATAAACGACGAGGGGTCTCCCAGTTAGGGGAGACCCCTCATTATTTACACACAATCGATGGAGACTCTTACATCAGATTGATGGGAAGTACCCTCTTCGGTACAGCATTGCAGCCGCTATGAATCCGAACCCCAGTAGTAGGAGCGTTGAGGGTTCAGGAACAGAGTTATACGTCAGCCCCCTGACTGAGTAGTCTGAACCTCTGTCATTATTTGCCCAAAAGGAGATGGAGTGAACGTCTGTTGCGTTAAGGTTGAGGGTCAGCTCGCCATTGGTGATGAGTGGCAATCCAACCGCAGTAAAGGAGGAAGGACTTCCACCATTGATGCTGTACCAGCCCCTTTCATCTCTCAAGGAGAAGTTCTGAATAAAATCAAGCCTGTAAAGATCTGTGAGATCGACCGTCTGCAGCGTTACTGGACCTGCGAACGAGATGGTCAATATCTCAGTAGTCCTCGAAGTAATTTCGTCGTTGTTAATTCCCAAGCCGTCTCCTGGATTGACGGTCATGTTCCCGCCGGTAGCCGATAGACCGACGGTAATCCCTGATACTACCTGGGAAAAGTTCGTATTTCCATGAGCACCATTCCATGAGCCATCGGCAAAATCGATCGACACAGCCATTGCTGTCGACGTGCCAAGAACCGGAATGATCCCCGCCATCAACAGACCCAGCAGAGTTGGACGCGCTGGTTTAGACATGTTCAATTGCCTCCTCAAACAGTTATATACGCTGATCATTTCGGATTTATCCCTGTAAGGCTCAAATAAAGAGTCGCAGTGACATTTTTTGTCACTGCAATAGCCAAGCCAATCATAACTAGTTGATTAATTGTATTGAGAGAATATGGCACAGCCAAATTATGTAAAATATGTTTACAGCCTATATAGGATTCCTTGGCATGGAAATGAATTAAGCAATTGATTGATATGAATATTTTCAGTTTGATCAACTGTGTGGCATTCTGTAAAAATTGAATACAGCTATTTGAGCTGGGGATGCAGTCTCATGACAGACCTTTTCTTTAGCATATTCTTCAGCATAGTTACGGATGCGCCACGCGCCAGTTTTTGCCGACTCCGAGATCGACTTTCAAGGGAACCGATAGACCGAGTTGTTGTCCCACCGCTTCCATTTCGTGTTTCACCAGCCGCTTCGCTTCTTCCAGATCGTGATCCGGCACTTCAAAGATCAACTCATCGTGGACTTGGAGGATCATCTTCACGTGCGGCAGTTCATGATGCAGCACGCGGTGTACATTGATCATGGCGACTTTGATCAGGTCTGCCGCTGAGCCTTGGATGGGACTGTTCACCGCCATGCGCTCACCGAATCCGCGCTGCACCGGATCGCCGCTTTGCAGTTCTGGAATGGGTCGCCGGCGGCCCAAGATGGTCGTCGTATAGCCTTTCTCTTTGCCCTCGGCAATGTTGCGGTCCATGAGGGCCCGCACGGCGGCGAACTTTTCGAAAAAGGTGTCGATATATTTCTTGGCCTCAGCCTGCGGGACGCCGAGGTTTTGCGATAGGCCGAACGGGCTGATGCCGTAGACGATGCCGAAGACGACGGTCTTGGCGGCGCGGCGCATATCGCGAGTAATCTGGCTGGACGGCAGGCCAAAAATTTCCATGGCCGTCGCCATGTGGATGTCGTCGCCTTTGGCAAAGACGGCAAGTAGACGGGGATCCTGCGACAGATGGGCCAGGATGCGGGGTTCGATCTGGCTGTAGTCGGCGCAGACCAGGGCATGGCCGGGCGGGGCCACGAAGGCCTCGCGCATCCGAAGTCCGTATTCCCCCTTCACTGGGATATTCTGCAAATTCGGATCGGTGGAGGAGAGCCGCCCCGTGGCGGCGACCGTTTGATTGAGCGAGGTGTGGAGCCGGCCGGTTTCCGGATTCACCAGCTCCGGCAGCGCATCCACATAGGTGGATTTGAGCTTGCTCAGGCTTCGGTAATTCAGGATCTGCGCCGGCAGCTCGTGTTGCGTGGCCAACTGCGTGAGCGTGTCTTCATCCGTGGAGTAACCGGTTTTGGTTTTGCGGATCGGCTTAAGCCCCAGCTTCTCGAACAAGACGACCGCCAGTTGCTTGGGCGAATTGATGTTGAACTCCCCGCCGGCCAGCGTGACGATCGTGCCCATCATACGAACGAGCTCGCGATCCAGCTCCTTGCCCAAGGCTTGCAGCGCTGCGCCATCGAGCACAAAGCCGTTTCGTTCGATCTCGGCCAGGACGGGGACCAGCGGCATCTCCACGTCCTCGAAGAGTCGCAGGCTGCCTTGTTCGTCGAGCCGCCGCTTCATCTCGGGCACAAGCCGGCGCACCACCCTCGCCGTTTCAGCCAGCTCTTGATCCGAGGCCTGGCTCGGCTGATCGAAGAGGCCATGAGCTGGGGGCGCTTCCGGCTGCGTCCGCCCGCCGCCGAGCCGATGGTCCAGAATCTCCTGCGCGACGGTGTCGAGATCGTGATTCCGACGATTGGGATTCAGCAGGTAGTCGGCCACCATCGTATCGAAACAGGGCGGGGCGACCTCTATCCCGACACGGGCAAGGGCCAAGAGAGCCGGTTTCCAATCATGCGCGGCTTTCACCGCTTTGCGGTCGCCCAACAGCTCACGCAAGGGCTTCTCGACCCGTCGCGCCGTGACGGCCTTGGCATCCTCGGCGGCGAGCGCGAGGCCGGCCACAGTGGCTCGCACGCCAAGCGGCCCTTCGATGCCGACCGCGATCCCCACGGTCCCCCCCGGCTGTATGGCCGCCACCCACCGTTTGGCTTCCACTTCGTTCGACAAGGCGTCGACGGTGGCGGCGGGGCCGGATGTGACAGGTTCGTCCGGCTGAAAACTTTTCAACAGGGTTGAGAACTCCAATTCCTTCAACAGCGGCGCCACGCGTTCCGCCTGCGGCGGCGTGAGGGCAAAGGCGCCGGCTTCGAAGCGGATCGGCGCGGCGCGGTCGATGGTCGCCAACTGCCGGCTCAAGCGCGCCTGCTCGGCCTGCTCGGTGAGCAGGGATCTGGTTTTCGGAGCCGCCACATGCCCGACATGCGCCAAGAGGTTCTCGATGGTGCCGAACTCGGCGATCAGCTTGATGGCCGTCTTCTCCCCGATGCCCTTGACGCCGGGGATGTTGTCGGTGCTGTCGCCCATCAAGCCCATCACTTCCACCACGCGCGCCGGCTCCACGCCGAACCGCTCGCGACATTCCGCCTCGCCGAACCACTTGTTCTTGACGGGATCGTAGATGCGGATCCGGGGAGAGAGCAGCTGGAACATGTCCTTGTCGCCGGTCACGACGACGATGTCGTAGCCGGCCTGCTCGGCTTGCTCCGCCAAGGTGCCGATGAGATCGTCCGCCTCGTAGCCCGGCGCCCGCAACGCCGGAATGCCGAATGCCTCCACGAGCCGATGGATGTATGGGATCTGCGCCTGCATGCCCTCCGGCATCGGCGGACGTTGAGCCTTGTATTCCTTGAACGTTTCGTGCCGGAGCGTCGGCCCCTTCTCGTCGAAGGCCACGGCCAGCCCATCCGGCTGATGCTCGCGGATGATCTTCAGCAGCGTGGTGGTGAAGCCATAGACGGCGTTGGTCGGCAGGCCTTTGCTGTTCGTCAGTGGCGGCAGCGCAAAAAAGGCCCGGTAGACATAGGCGCTGCCGTCGATGAGATAGAGGGTGGGCATGGGACTCAGGCTATAGGCTATGGGCCAACGGCGAGAGGTTCGAGGTTAGAGGAACGAGGCGAATCTCTTGAGACAGTTCTTCGACCTATGGCCTCTCGCCTCTCGCCCGCCGTTCAGTCATTCCCCCGCGACGATGAGCGGCGGTTTCTGGAATTTTTCGCGCAGCCTGTTAATCGCGCTCAGCACCGACGGCTGGCCGATCAATTTCCGCTCCATCCTGCGCTTGCCGGGGAAATCCAACATGGAGATCCCGATCAGCATGGTCAGGATCCCCTGCCCCGGCAGGAAGAGCATCGCAAAACCGGCCAAGAGAAACACGACGCCGATCACGTTCTTGACCACGTGGCCCACGATGCGGAGGACCGGATGATGGTTTTCCATCCACGTGCGAGGCTTCCGGTCGTCAAAGAAATCCTCGGGCAGCCGGACGAGAATGATCGGGATGGCGATCAGACTGCCCACGAAACCCACCAGAGAGGCGATGGTGAGGGGAACGAGAACGTCGGTCGAGAAGAGCGCTTCGAACATAGAGGCGGCATCGTAACAAGGCACCTGGTAAAACGCAAAGGGAATGGAAGCGACTGCGATGCCGCGGCGCTCGTCGAGCCTCCGTTCCACCCGAGACGATCGCGTCCGAGCATCCCTGAACACGATCTGCGACTCAGAATACTTTTTCCTTCAACACCAAGGGACTCGCGTTATAATCGGACATCGTGCGACCCCTTGCGCTCACCGGCCACAGCCTGACGATCGAGGAGTTCTACGATGCCGTGCTCGGCCGGCGGCCGGTCCGGTTGGTCTCCTCGGCGAAATCCCGTATGGCGCGCGCGCACGGCGTCATTCGCCGCGCCGCAGCCGGCACGAAGCCGGTCTATGGCGTCACCACGGGGTTCGGCAAGCTGGCCGATCAGCGGATTCCTCAATCGGACATCGAACAACTCCAGCTCAATCTTGTGCGCAGCCATGCCGCCGGCGTCGGCGATCCCTTGACGACTGAAGAAACGCGGGGATTGATGCTCCTCCGCGCCAACGTGCTGGCCCGCGGTCACAGCGGCGCGCGTCCGCGACTCGTCGAGGATCTCCTTCGGCTGCTCAATCGGCAGGTGCACCCCGTGATTCCCTGTCGTGGGTCCGTCGGCGCCTGCGGAGACTTGGCTCCGCTGGCGCACCTGGCGCTGGTGTTGATCGGCGAAGGCGAGGCGATGATCGGCGGACGGCGCGTCTCCGGCCGGGCGGCGTTGGCACATGCAGGGCTGAAACCCATCCGCCTCGACGCGAAGGAAGGGTTGTCGCTGGTCAACGGGACGCAGGCGATGCTCGCGTTGGGTTTGCTGGCGCTCCGACGGGCGGCGATTCTGGTCGATACGGCCGATGTGGCCGGTGCGCTCTCATTGGAAGCCCTGAAAGGCACGCCAGTCGCCTTCGATCCGCGCATCCATCAATTGCGCCCCTATCCAGGGCAAGTGACGGTAGCCGCGAATCTTCGGGCCCTGCTCGCCAAGAGCGAGATCCGGGTTTCACACTTGGATTGCCCCCGCGTGCAGGATGCCTACAGCCTCCGCTGCATGCCGCAAGTCCATGGCGCCGTGCGCGACGCGCTGGATCACGTCCGCCGCACGCTGCTCACCGAGCTGAACAGCGTGACCGACAATCCCTTGGTGTTCCCGGAGCGGGATGAAGTGCTCTCCGGCGGGAACTTTCACGGCCAGCCGCTGGGACTCGTCCTCGACTATCTGGCCATCGCGATCACGGAACTGGCGAGCATCGCCGAGCGCCGCATCGAACGGCTGACCAATCCCGAGTACGGCGACTTGCCGCCTTTCCTGAGCCCCGATCCGGGCTTGAACTCCGGGTTCATGCTGGCCCAGGTGACGGCGGCAGCGCTCACCTCGGAAAATAAAGTGCTGTCGCATCCGGCGTCGGTGGATTCGATCCCGACCTCAGGGAACCAGGAAGATCACGTCAGCATGGGGATGGGGTCTGCTCTCAAGCTGAAGCAGGTGCTCACCAATGCCGAGCACATTTTGGCCATTGAACTCTTGTGCGCGGCGCAGGGCGTGGAGTTTCACCGTCCGCTCAAGCCCGGCCTCGGCAGCCGCTTGGCCTGCCAGACGCTCCGCCGCCTGGTGCCGCGCTTGGAACAGGATCGAATCATGGGCCCGGACATCGAGCGAGCGCGCACGCTGCTCGCCGACGGCCAATTCGCGAAGATCGTCGCCACCTGTCGATCTTCCGGAAGGAGTGCGCCATGAAAAACATTCGACCGCTGATTGGAGGCCTGCTGTTCGCCACCGCGATCGTGAACGGAAGTCCCATTCAGGCCGGTGAGCCGGCCGGCACGGCCGGGAGTGGCGACTTTCAGATCGAGGTCACCAAGAAGGGGCTCGGCAAGGAGGTCTCGATTCGGAAAGGCAATAAGGAATGGTTCATGATGGTGGAGGTGACGCCGGAGAACACCGTCGTGATTCGTCAGGAAAAAGAGAACGACACCTTCCTGGTCGATGAAAGCGAAACGCACGACCATCCGCTCTCCGCCGGCGAGGTGGACTCAGCCATTCAGGATTTCATCAACAGCGTGAAGAGTCAGTCGAAGAGGAAGAAATGAACCGCCTGACACCTGAGCATGGCAGGCTGGCGAGCCTGACGACGGGCGAGCCACTCCGCGACCGCCACGATGCGTCTTCACCAAGTCGGCACCTGGTATCGTTGCTCCACGCCGCTGCGACTCTGAAACGGCACCGGAGTGCCATGCCGTCGCAGGCGGCAGCGTGTATTCCTCTTCTCAACCGGCACACGCCGTGGCAGTCCCTCCGTGCTCATCCCGTCCCAGCTCGTCAGGCAACAACCCAGCGTGCGCACTCGACAACATGGGCGTTGAGATGAAGCAGACGATTCGTGCGCCGCGGGGTTCGGAACTGTCCTGTAAGGGCTGGCCGCAAGAGGCGGCCCTGCGCATGCTCATGAACAATCTGGATCCGGACGTGGCCGAGCGGCCGGGCGATCTGGTGGTGTACGGCGGAGTCGGCAAGGCGGCCCGCTCGTGGCCGGCCTATCATGCGATTGTGCGTGAGCTACGGGCGCTCGAAGCCGATCAGACCCTGCTCGTCCAATCGGGCAAACCGGTCGGCGTGCTGCGGACGCATCCGATGGCGCCGCGCGTCCTGCTGGCCAACTCGAACCTCGTCGGCCGCTGGGCCACCTGGGAAGAGTTTCGGCGGCTCGAAGCGCTCGGCCTCATCATGTACGGGCAGATGACGGCCGGGTCCTGGATGTACATCGGCACGCAGGGCATCGTGCAGGGGACCTTCGAGACCTTCGCCGCGGCCGGCGCGACCCATTTCGGCGGAGATCTGACCGGACGGTTTGTGCTCACGGGCGGGATGGGCGGCATGAGCGGGGCACAGCCGCTGGCCGCGACGATGGCGGGGGCCGCGATTCTCTGCGTGGAGGTCGACCCATCCCGCATCGAGCGCCGACTCCGGACACGCTACTGCGATCGCATGACGAAGTCGCTCGATGAAGCGCTCCGATGGATCGACCAAGCCCGCGCGGCGAAGCAGGCTCTCTCGGTGGGGCTGGTGGGGAACTGCGCGGAGGTGCTCCCCGAATTGGTGCGACGAGGGATCACACCTGATCTCGTGACCGATCAAACGTCGGCGCACGATCCGCTGAACGGCTACATCCCTGCCGGGCTGTCGCTTGCGGATGCGGCCGAGCTGCGCCGGACCAAGCCCGACGAGTACGTAAACCGCGCGATGGATTCCATCGCCGAGCATGTCCGGGCCATGCTCGCGTTTCTGAAAGCCGGCTCGGTGGTCTTCGACTATGGCAACAACATCAGGACGATGGCGCATCAGCGCGGCGTCGCCGATGCCTACGCGTTCCCGGGGTTCGTGCCGGCCTATATCCGTCCCCTGTTCTGCGAGGGCAAGGGTCCGTTCCGATGGATCGCCTTGTCGGGCGATCCGGCGGACATTCACGCCACGGACCAGGCCGCACTTGAGCTTTTTCCGGAGAATCGCTCGCTCCAACGCTGGATTCCGCTGGCTCAACGGCGGGTGGCCTGCCAGGGTCTACCCGCTCGTATCTGCTGGCTGGGTTACGGCGAGCGGGCGGCGATGGGATTGCGGATGAACGAGATGGTGAAGAAGGGCCTGCTCAAGGCGCCGGTGGTGATCGGGCGGGACCACCTGGACGCCGGTTCGGTGGCGTCCCCATACCGCGAGACCGAGGGCATGCGCGACGGCAGCGACGCCATTGCCGACTGGCCGATTCTCAACGCGCTGGTGAACACGGCCTCCGGCGCCAGTTGGGTCTCGTTCCATCACGGAGGCGGCGTGGGCATCGGCTATTCGTTGCATGCGGGACAAGCCGTCGTCGCGGACGGCACGCCGGCAGGCGCTGAACGTGTCGAGCGGGTGCTGACGAACGACCCCGGCACGGGGATCCTGCGTCACGCCGATGCGGGGTATCCTGAAGCACTCGACGCAGCGGTGCGTCAGGGCCTGCGCATTCCCATGCAGAACCCAAGTGGTGAGTGCTGACGGTTCGACAAGCTCACCGTCCCGAGCGGCATCGAGGGAGTGCTGGGTGCCGAGGTTCGGATCACTACACGGAAGGTTGCTTGTGAGGGACAGCCGGGCTCCGTATAATCGCCCTCGTCCTTCTGGAACGCGTCCATGAGCCCGAAGCCGCGCTTCGTCATCTTTGCGCATAACGCGACCTACGACAAACTGCACCAAGTCGCCACGCTCGGCCTCACCGCGGCGGCCTTGGGCAAAGATGTCGTCGTCGTCCTGCTCTTTTGGACGATCAAAAAGCTGGCATCGGGCCGGGTGGACGACGTGGATTTCCCGCCAGAGTACGCCGCCCATGCCGACGAGGTGCGGCGCCTTCTCCGCGAGAAGAAGGTCCCGAAAATTTCAGAAATGTTCGCGGAAGCGAAGCTGGTGGGTCAGTTTCGCCTGATTGCCTGCAGCGCGGGCCTCGAATATATGGGCGTCGACCCCGACGCGGTCGCCAAGTCGGTCGACGAGGTGATGGGCCTTCCCGCTATTCTGAATCTGGCCGCCGGCGCCGAAACGACGCTCTTCATCTAAACTCGCCGCGCGTGAAGCGTCACTCGCGCCTCACATCTGTAAGTCTCAGGTTTCAGGTTTAAGGTTCGCGCCACAACTTGAAACTTTGGACTTGAGACTTGAAACTCGTTTGACCTCCCACACTTCGCGCCTATCTCGATCTCGTCACTCCCACCCTGTCGCAGAAGTCCGTCAGGGGACAGCGACTGCAGAAGGGCGAGACCGGCTGGCAGAGATTCTGCCCGAAGGGCACCAGCAAGTCGTTGTACATCATCCAACAGCGACGAGGCAGCTTCTTTCTTAGCGCCTGCTCGGTTTCTTCCGGCGTCTTCGTGCGGACGTAGCCCCACCGATTGGAAATCCGATGGACGTGGATGTCCACGCAGATGCCCGGTTTGCGATAGCCGACCGTGACCATGAGATTGGCGGTCTTGCGGCCGACCCCGTTGAGCGTCAGCAACTCATCGATGGAATCCGGCACCCGGCCCCCATAGACAGCCAGGAGCCGTCGGCAGATGTCCCGGATCTGCTTGGCCTTGGTTCGATAGAACCCGACCGGATAGATGGCCCGTTCGATGCGGCGTAACGGCAAGCGGACCATCGGCGCCGGCTGGTCGGCCAACGCAAAGAGGCGCTGTGATGCTTCCGCGGTCGTCTGATCTTTGGTGCGCAGGCTAAGGACGCAGGCGATCAGGATGCGGAAGGGATCGCGGGACTCCCGCGCCACGACGCCGACGACGGGTTCGCGCCATCGGCGGATGGCCCGCCGCACCAGCCGGAGCACGTCGTGGATGTCACCATCCTGCATGAATCCTGTCGTGACGGCAGATGGGGCAACCAGCGGGGGGAGAGAGGCAGCCGGCAGGAACCCTGCGCTATTCGGGTCTCCGCTTCGCCAACCACTTCTGGCGGCGGCGTTGCGCTTCGCGCTGCTTGGCTTTCTTGCGGACGCTCGGCTTCTCGTAAAACCGCCGCCGCTTCAGCTCACGAAACAAGCCTTCGCCGGCGAGCTTTTTCTTGGCAACTTTGAGCGCCTTTTCGACATTGTTGTTGAAGACTTTGATTTCCATGGACGCGAACGACCTATCCTTCCTGAGTTTTACCTGAGTCTTAGACTCCACCTAAAAAACCTCGCGGAGTCTATCATAGGGACTCCGGTTCCTCAAGAATTCGTTTGATTTGTTCGACCTGCTGCGAGACGCGATTGGCAAAGTCCTTGTTTTTCAACGACTTGATATTGATATCGACGTTGGCCAGCCCACCTTTGACCGCCGCCTTCGCCATTAAGAGCCCCACAGCGAGATCGGAGGCTACTGAGGGCTTGGCTTTGGCTTGAAGCCCCCGCAGCAGCTGCAGCGTCTCTCCCGCCAGTGTGGCCGTTTGAAGCGGCGTGTCCGTTGCGTGTTCGAGGGCCATGGCGATGGCCTGCGGACGGCCGGGGTCGCTCTTTGGAATTCGATAGGCCATGAGGACTCCATCGAAAGCGTCGGCATCGGCTTGAACGAGGCGGCGAAGTTCCTGGCTCAGCGTCGCGAGTCTCGATTCTTCTGCAAAAGGCGGAGCTCCGGCTGCCGCTTCCTTCGTCGCCCGGCTCACCCGGCAGGCCATGAGCCCTAGCGCCACCGCGAGCGATCCCGCCAGTGCCGCCACGCTCCCTCCGCCCGGCGTCGGTGTGCCGGCTGCGACGGACTCCATGAACCCGTGAACCGTGAGGCGTGAGGCGTCAGGCGATTGGGAAGCCATGAGCTGTTCGAGCCGCGTCTCGAGGACTTGGGTCGGATCGAAGCGCTCGACTTTTAGAAAATACTCCGCTGCCTGCAGAAGCGCGGCCTTGGGGACCAAGCCCACGATCTCGCTCCCGACCACCGGCACGCCCTGCTGCTCGGCCTCTTTCTTCACGGCTTCAAAGGCCACATGGATCGGCGTCACGTCGAAATTCGTGAGGTTCATCGAGACCTGCACAATCCCGCGGGTGGCCAGGGGGACGCCGAGCCCTTTGACGCAGGGCAACCCGCCGCCGGACTGCCGCACCTTCTTGGCGATGGCCTTGGCGATGTCCAGATTATCGGTGCCGAGGTTGACGTTGTAGGCGATCAAGGCCGGCCGCGCACCGACGATCGTGGCACCGGCCGACGGATGGAGCCGTCGCGGACCGAAGTCGGGCGCCCAGACAGGGTCCGAGGCCATGCGCGCAGCCAACCCTTCCAGCTGCCCCTTGCGAATGGCTTCCAAGTTCGTCCGATGTTCCCCGGAGGCCGCGCGTTCGTACAAGAACACCGGGATCTGCAGTTCGCGGCCGATTCGCTCACCGGCACGCTTCGCCAGCCCAATGCAGTCTTCCATCGTCATGCCGCTGATCGGAATGAAGGGCACGACGTCGGTGGCACCCACTCGCGGATGCGCACCTTGATGGACTCGGAGATCGATGCGCTCACTGGCCACCTTGGCGCAACGGACGGCCGCCTCGGCCACGGCATCCGGCTCTCCTGCGAAGGTCAGCACCGCACGATGGTGATCGTGATCCATCTCCTGGTCGAGCACCAGCACGCCCGGCACCGATCGAGCCGCGGCGACGATCGCCGCGACGACTTCGGGATTTCGTCCTTCGCTGAAATTCGGGACACATTCGACGACCCGATTCATTGATCCCCTCGAAGAAGGTTGAGGCTAAGGCCGAAGTTGAGGGAAGACCTGATTCGTTTTTCCTACACCTCAGCCTTAACCTTAACCTTTCTGGTATACGATCCGTCCCTTCTTAATGACTGTCCAACAGTGGTTCATGCCGAAGTAGTAGGGAATCTCGCGGTAATCGGTGAGATCCATAATCGTGACATCCGCTTGTTTGCCGGGCTCCAGCGAGCCCAGCCGATGCCCGCGATCGAGGGCATAGGCGCCGTTGATGGTCGCCGCCGTCATGGCCTCAGCCGGCGTCATGCCCATCTGCGAGCAGGCCAGGGCCAGAATCATCTGCATGTTGGGCGTGGGCGAGCTGCCGGGGTTGAAGTTGGTCGCCAGCGCGACCGGCACACCTCGTTCGATCAATCGGCGGGCCGGCGCATAGGCCCCCGAGGCCAAGTGCAGGACGGACCCGGGCAAGAGCGTGGCGATTGTGCGGCGCTTCGCCAGCGTCCGAATGTCCGATTCGGAGAGGCGGTCCACGTGATCGACGGAGGTGGCTCCGAGGCCGGCCGCCAACTTCGCGGCACCGGTTCGCGCCAATTGCTCGGCGTGGATTTTGAGCTTCAAGCCCAACTGTTGGGCGCTGGTCATGATCTGCCTGGCGTCGTCGACCGAGAAAAATCCACGGTCGCAGAAGACATCGACAAATTCGGCCAGCCCGGCCCGCGCGACCATCGGCAGGAGTCGCAATCGAAAATCCGCCGTGTAACGTTCCGGATGCGCTCGATGGCGTGCGGGCAGCGCATGGGCCAGGACCGTGGCGACCACGTCGAGTGGACTCGCCGCTCCCGCCGCGTTGATGGCCCGCAGCATCTTCAGCTCCTGATCAATCTCCAGCCCATACCCGCTTTTTACCTCTACCGTGGTCGTGCCATGTTCGAGGAATAATGGGAACGCCTGCGCCAACCGTCGGGTCAGGACCTGCTCCGGCATCCGGCGCAGACGTCTGGCGCTGGCCTGGATTCCACCTCCCGCCTTGGCGATGGCTTCATAGCTCCGGCCTTGGATGCGCGCGACATATTCGTCCACCCGCGAGGCCGGGTAGAGCGCATGGGTGTGGGAGTCCACAAATCCGGGCAGGGCAACGCGCCCCTGCGCATCCAGCAGCTCCGCCCACCGAGCCTCAGGCCGCTTCTGAATCAGCGCCTGCGGGCCCGCCGCGAGGATCTCCCCCTCCTGCAAGAGCAGCGCGCCATTCTTGATGAGACCGAGATCTCCCATCTCGAGGCCCCGTCTCGGTCCGCGAGGACCGCGGATCGTGAGCAGCTGCCCGCAATTGAGCACCAGTGATGTGCGTGTCGGTCGTCGAGCAGGCACGGAAAGCCCTACGCCAATGATGACATGAAGCTGATGAACGGTGTAGCACCGGTGGGAACGCCTTCACCGCCCTCCGGCCATCGGCTACGGTATCGGGAGGGCGTGATGGCGTCAAGCGAACCGGAGAATCAGCACTTGAACGGTCTAGACTTCTGCCTCGGCCGCCGAGAATCGAACGATCTCGATTTTGGACAAGGTCGCGAGAAGCCGCACGTCGTTGGGGACGATCGTCTGGATCGGCACGTAGAGCAGCGCCCGCCGCGCCTTGGCTCGCACAAGCAACTTTCTGGCTTCACCGACATCGTGCAGTGTGAGTTCGGCTGTGTCTTTCGAGAAGACGGCCACCCGCTCGCAGGGTGATTCCAAGAGCAATCCTCGCTGGCGGCCGCTGAGGTTGTCGATGATCGGCTCGAGGTGCGACTCACCGCCCGGCCCGCCTCCCTGTCCGGCCAAACGCGCGACGGCTTCACCAAACACCAGTCCACTCATACCCATAGCCAGCCCTCCCTGGAAAAAGAGGAAACAGTTCGTTGCGATGTGATAACGGATACGGTTCGTCGGATGGCGGGACTTGCACGATGGGGCCTCGAATTCCTTCCTGAAAGGCAACTCGAAAAGCCAAAGCCCATTCAATACGAAGTCCTTCCAGGTGTCAAGCAAAAACTACATGGTATAGTGGCCTCAAATCGCCATGGGTCTATATGTTGAGGTTCTCCAGACACTCCCTGGCTCGAAAACAGGAAGGCCGTGAGAGATTAACTCCCTCAACGGCCTTCCTGCCGGAACCCTTGTTGTTGGGCGCTACATCTTCGTCTTTCGCACAAAGGCCTTATAGACTTTCTTGGCACCGTTGGCTTCCTCTTCCAAGCCCACCATCTCGTGCCCAGTCGTTTGACACCAGGCCGGCATGTCCTTCTTGATCCCCTCATCGTCCGACAGGACTTCGAGAACCTGACCGGCCAGCAATTCCTTGATCTTCTTCGACGTCATGATGATCGGCATCGGGCAGAAGTACCCGAGTGTATCGAGTTTCACGTCTGACTTGATCATAAATATTTCCTGGCTATCGGCGATGGGCGATAGGCAATAGGCGGGAAAAAACTGACATCACTATCTCCACTCCCATCGCCTCTAGCCTATTGCCCAACAGGTTGTTGAAAAACCCGCGAAGCACCCTGAAAAGGTGCGAACCCAAGCGATCACGGACGGCACCGGAACCGCCCGCAGGATGGTCAAAAAGGCCGTCCAGCGCGGCCGCAGAGAGCGAAGAGGCGAAGGCGCGTACCGGGGACCCGTTGCTCCGCCCAATGCAACGGGTGAATCGTACGGTGAGCCTCTGAGCGTCAGACCCATTGCAGCAGGAAGAGCAATGGGTGCCCCAACAAAGCTGGCGGACTTTTTCAACATCCTGCTAAATAAACAAATTCACGCTACCTTGCCGCGCCTCATTGAGATAGGTCGAGACGCCCGCCAATTGGTCGATGCCGTCGATCAACGTGTCCTTGGTCACGCCCAGAAGCCCCATGGTCGTGGTGCAGGCAATCATCCGCACGCCCAAGTCCTGCGCGGTTTCCATGAGTTCCGGAATCCCCGGCATCCTGTTCTGTGCCATCACTTTCTTCATCATCCAGGCGCCGAGTCCCCCAAAGTTGAAGCGCGAGAGCGGGAGATTGCCCGCCCCGCCGCGATTGAGCTTGCCGAACATGCGGCGCATCCAGTCCTTGGCGCTCGTCGCGGCGCCGGGGCGTCGGAGGGCGTTAAGCCCCCAGAAGGTGAAAAACATCGTGACCGGCATGCCCATCGCCGCGGCGCCGGTGGCGATGATGAAGGCGGCCATGACGCGGTCCATGTCCCCGCTGAGCACGACGATGGTAACCCGCTCCGGCTTGGTGGCTCGCAGCTCCGCCAAAGTAGCCGTGGGTTCCAACTGTGTGGTCGTCATGGGGTCACCTCTTCACGACTCTGGTCGCGCTTGAGCACCTGAGAAACGAAGTTTTTTCTCGTGAAAATCACTATATTCTTCAGCTCTTTTTGTTGTCAAGGCGGGATCGGGCAGGGTGGAGGTTTGAAGTTAGAGACTCAAGGTTGAAGGTTTGAAGCTAGAGGCAAGACGGTGGATTTTCTTCAGCTCGATGTCCTTCATCTCAAACCGTAAGCCTCCAACCTTGAGTTAAGTTTCATGCCTCACTCGTCCGCCTTGGCGTCGCCCAGCAACCCTATAGCCCGACGGAGCTGGTTTCGAGTGCCCAGCAGCACGACGATATCCCCTACTTCCAACTTCGTCGAAGCCGATGGGTTCGATTCCGTGATGCCGTGGCGCGTCCAGGCAATGATGGAGGCTCCGGTGCGAGGGCGGAGCGACAGTTGCTCGAGGCTTTTCCCCACAGCCGGCGAGTCTGCCTCGATGCGCCAGGTTTCCACTTCAACATCGGTGAGCGTGCCGCCCCGAAGATGATGGGCCAACTCCGGCAAAGATCCCCGCCTCAGAAGCGCATAGCCTTCCCGCCTCACTTGCTCCGCCTTTTGCACGATGAACTCCTGTGGCAGCCGGTACGTGCGAAGGACCAGCGTGAAGATTTCGATGGACGTTTCGAATTCCTCCGGCACGACCTCGTCCGCGCCCAGTTGATGCAGCTCTTCGAGCTCGCGGAGATAGCGCGTCCGGACGACGACGTGCAGATTCGGGTTCATCGATTTGGCGATCTGCACCGCTCGTCTCGCGGAAAAGGGATCGGAGATGGCCAGCACGAACACCCGGGCATCTTCGATCCGCACATGGCGGAGGACGCTCGGGTTGGTCGCATCCCCGTAGTAGATCGGCACCCCGCTCTGCGAGGCTTGCCGCACGGCTTCCCCGTCCAGATCCAAGACCACAAAGGGGATTTCCGTGTCCTGCAACACTCGGGCGAGATTCCGCCCGTTGAGCCCGTAGCCGACGATGACCACGTGATCCCTGACCTTCAAATGGCGCGCGGCCGCTTCTGACATATGCGCGGTGGTCATCCCCGGCAGCCAATGCCGCAGCCGCTGCAGCGCCTCTGTACGGCGGGCGAGCTTGGGCGCTCCCTGCATCAGAAACGGCGTGATCACCATCGTGAGCACGGCCACCGCCAGGAAGACTTGATAGTACTCATCCGTCAACAATCGACGATTCAGCCCCTCTTGGGCCAGAATGAACCCGAATTCTCCCACCTGGGCCAGCGCGAAACCGGCGAGGACCGCGGCACGCGGCGGATAGCCCATCGCCACGACCGAGGCGGCGCCCGTCAGGAATTTTCCCAAGAGTACGGCCATCACCGCCGCGAAGATCAACATCGGATGGGCAAGGAGGATGCGGACGTCCAGCAACATGCCGATCGAAATGAAAAACAGGCTGTTGAAGCTGTCCCGGAAGGGCAAGACTTCCGCCATGGCTTGGTGGCTGTACTCGGATTCCGAGATGACCAATCCCGCAATGAAGGCGCCGAGCGCCAGCGAAAGGCCGGAGAGCGAGGTCAACCACGCGATGCCCAGACAGAGCACAATGATCGTGAGGAGAAAGAGCTCCCGGCTCCGGCTCTTGACGATATGCTCCAGCAAGCGCGGGACGAGCATCCAAGCCGCGGTCATGATGATCGCGACGAGCGCCGCCGACTTGATCAACACAAGGGGGACGTCCCGCATGCCGTAGGCGCTGGGATCGGCCAGCACGGGGACTAAAAGCATCATCGGCACCACGGCCAGGTCCTGAAACACCAGAATGCCGATGGTCGGTCGGCCGTGCATCGACTCGCTCTCGCCCCGATCGGCCAGGGCCTTCAAGACAATGGCGGTGCTGCTGAGCGAGGCCAGGCACCCCCAGAACAGGGCCTGCCGCAAGGGCAGGCCGGCCAGCGCCCCGCCGGCCACGACCAGCGCGATGACGCTGAGGACTTGAACCGGCCCGCCGACCAGCAGGAATTTCCGTCCGGCCACGACGTGCGCCAACGAAAACTCGACGCCGATCGAGAAGAGGAGCAGCACGACGCCGATTTC
>FKKE01000655.1_pt3 | contig 24068 bp, 26 predicted proteins | sample 1106331 | NCBI WGS metagenome assembly FKKE01 (sample SAMEA3931202, study PRJEB13176) | freshwater metagenome | biome: Drinking water system; feature: drinking water; material: freshwater | place: China | collected 2013-02-06
ACTGCGGGAATGAGCACGCGCCCAAGGGGGATATCCAAACACGGAAGGATCAGGAAGGAACAATTACCGGCTACCGTGCCAAGAAATGCTCCAAGAATGTGGTCGAAACATGGCCCTTCTGAAAATCGGGGTCATCAAGGATTCGGCGATGAAGCGGGATCGTCGTCTTGATCCCCTCGATCACGAATTCGCCAAGGGCTCGCCGCATCCGCGCCATGGACTCTTGTCGATCACGGCCATGGGTAATCAGCTTCGCAATCATCGAATCGTAATGCGGCACCACGATCGAGCCTGACTCCATCGCAGAATCCACTCGCACGCCGAATCCCCCTGGAGGACTGTATTTGGTGATGGTTCCTGGGGACGGGGTAAACTTCTCAGGATCTTCGGCATTGATGCGGCACTCCAGACTGTGGCCGGTGAGTACGACGTCCTGTTGACGCAGTGAGAGCGGATGTCCGGCTGCAAGCCGAATCTGTTCCTTGATCAAATCGACACCCGTCACCATTTCGGTAATCGGATGTTCCACTTGAATACGGGTATTGACCTCCATGAAGTAAAAGTTTCGTTCCTTATCCAGGAGAAACTCCACCGTCCCGACATTGCGATAGTGCGCAGCCTTGACGGCCTCCACCGCCACTCGTCCGATATCGCGACGAAGTTTGGCGTCGACCACAGGCGAGGGGGTTTCCTCGACCAGCTTTTGGTGCCGCCGCTGGATGGAGCAGTCGCGTTCCCCAAGATGAATCACGCGGCCCTGCTGATCGGCCAAGACCTGCACTTCGATATGCCGCGGCTCCAAAAAATAGCGTTCAAGATACACGCCGTCGTTCCCGAACGTCGATTTGGCTTCGGCTTGAGCGGCTTGAAAGGCTCGCCCCAAGTCTTCGGCTCGATTGACGACGCGCATCCCACGGCCTCCCCCACCGGCCGTGGCTTTGATGATAACCGGAAACCCGATCTTCTGGGCCGCCTGCAACGCCTCCTCCTCGCTCCGCACTTCACCGGGGCTCCCTGGGGTAACAGGGAGCCCTCGTTTGGCAACGATCTCTCGGGCTTTCGCTTTGTCCCCCATCATGGCAATATTTTCAGAGCTGGGCCCGATGAACTTGATCCCGATCGATTCGCAGACTTCGGCAAAATGGGCGTTCTCGGAGAGAAACCCATACCCGGGATGAATCGCATCGACTCCGGTAATCTCCGCTGCGCTCAGGACATTGGGAATGTTCCGATAACTGAGCGCGGAATCAGCCGGTCCGACACAGACCTTTTCATCGGCCGCCCGGACATGCATGGCAAGCGCATCCGCCTCGGAATGGATCGCAACGGTCTGAATGCCGAGCTCTTTGCAGGCGCGAATCACCCGCAGCGCGATTTCTCCACGATTGGCAATCAGAACTTTCTTAAACACGCCTTGTCTCCGACATGATGGAGAGAATCACTGCGAGCACGACCTATGGGGTGGCTTTGGGGTCTATAAGGAACAGAGGTTGACCATATTCAACCGACTTCGTGTTCTCCACGAGGATCTTCACGATTCGCCCGTCGATTTCAGACTCGATCTCATTCATGAGCTTCATCGCTTCAACGATGCAGAGCACTTGCCCCTTCTTGATAAAATCACCTTCGTCGACGTACGAATCCGCATCTGGAGAAGGGGAGCGATAGAACGTACCGACGATGGGTGAGGTCACCGTCACAAATCCGGCGGTTCCTTCGATCATCGGCGTCGCTGGAGAAACAACCTGCGACGGTTGCTGAGGAACGGTCGCAACTGATTCCTGATGAACCGGCACGGGAACCCTGGCGATAATCTCGTGCCGCAGGCGTATTCGAACACCCTGATGCTCAAGCTCCAGCTCGGTCAGGTTATTCCGGCGGAGGAGATCGATCAGTTCCTGGAGATGTTTGCTTGAACCGATGGCAGACCCGGCTTCACCAAGCGGAGGCCCCTGCCTCTCCGGTAACACAATGCGCCGCGCTTTTGGCCTTGACCGACGACCCTTCACCGAACACGCTCCACATACGATCTCGTACGAGTATCGATTCGAATCACCGTGCCAACCTCCAGGTACAACGGAACCTTAATGGTGGCGCCTGTTTCCACGATGACCGGTTTTGTTCCTCCGGATGCGGTGTCGCCCCGCACACCCGGCTCTCCATCGACGACCTTGAGTTCGATAAAGTTCGGCAATTCCACCGCAATCGGACGATGCTCATAGATAAGAATCTTGACGACCATGTTCTCTTTCAACAGGTCGGCATTCTCTCCCAATTGCTGTTTCTCAAACGTCAGTTGCTCATACGTTTCGGTGTCCATGAGCGTATAGGCCTCGCCGGCCGCATAAAGAAACTGCATGTCGCGCTCTTCAAGATCGGGCTCTTCAAATCGCTCTCCAGATCGAAACGTACGATCCAGCACATTTCCCGAGAGATAGCTTTTCAACTTGGTACGTACAAATGCCCCGCCCTTTCCAGGCTTGACGTGTTGAAATTCAACAATGTAGAAAGGTTCCCCTTCGACCATCAAACGAACACCGCCACGAAAATCAACCGTGGAAATCACTCTGAACTCCCTTCAATGAGAAGACACTCACCTGGTCCACGAACGAACTCATGTCAGGCCGGTCCTACGTTTGTCAGCAGGCAAGATCTCTGATTTGGAACCCGCAGCCGAAGACTGAGCGACATACTCGCATAACCCGCGCAGGGCCAACAAATACCCGGGCGGGCCAAACCCGGCCACCTGCGCCACAGCAACTCCAGACACATAGGAATGTTGTCGAAATGGTTCCCGCCGATAAATATTCGACAGATGAACTTCGACGGTTGGAAGATCAACGGCCGCCAACGCATCGCGTATCGCGATGCTGGTGTGAGTATAGGCCGCCGGATTGATGATGATGCCCTGATAATCTCGGCGGGCTTCCTGGATCCACGTCACCAACTCTCCTTCATGATTGGATTGTCGAATGACAAGTTCAGCCCCAAGTTCGGTGCCCAAACTGTGGAGAGACGAGTCAATCGTGTCAAGAGACGTCGTCCCATAAATAGACTGTTCACGATTACCCAACAGATTCAGGTTGGGACCATGCAGAACCAAGATACGGAGCATGGTACGCTGCTCCCTTCCACCCTCAACCACGCCACACTCACCCTGGAGCCCGGCATTCTAGCAGTCTGCTTTCAGGGGGTCAAACCGTTGCGGTCACGGAAACGCTCACTGGATCAGCTGAGGAGAACCTGACCCATCACGGCGGCGAGCCTGAATCATGTGAAGCCACTGCTCAAGTCGTGCGACGGACGATCTGCCGATTCCACGAGGATGAATGGATAAGACAGCACCGGCCGGCTCAGTGCCCTTGGCTAGGTCGGTTAAGGTTGGAGCCGCCCGATTTTCACCATGCTCTGTAACCTGAGCTACCTCTCCCACGGCTACTGACATGAGATCTCGACTAGGACGATCAGACTGAGGCCTCTCAAGTTGCTCCCCTGGCCGGTTCACTGTCGAAACACATTCCCGCACCACGATGTGATCAAGACTTGCCCGCAAGGCCAACGCCTCTTGATCCTGTGGGTTCACGGCCAAAATAGCGTTACAGGAACGGATCACGGCATCCTTGGCCCCTTGAACCGCATAGAGTTTGGCCAATGTGCGATGCGCACGGAGATTATCAGGACTTATCTTGACCGCCTCTTCAAGAATGGCCTTTGCCTTAACCGGTTGGTTCACCTGTTCATAGGCACGCCCTAATGCCACCATGGCCGTAATGAAACCAGGATAGGCCTTCAGACCATCTTCCAGCACAGACACAGCCTCTTCCCATCGTCCCGCCTTCCCATATTCTTCCGCTAATGGGATAAAGACTTTTGATCCGGGCTCTTTGGCCAGCGCCAAGGCCAACCGGTCGATCTCAGCCGCGTTGTCCGTTTTCTTAGAACCGGAAGCCATAGCCAAGGTTACTCCACAAGAGACGCACCACGCGGTGCCATCAAGCACATGTCGCGCACGGCATTCAGAATCTCGTCCGCCAACCGCCGCTTGGGCATCAGACCGAACACTCTCTGCTCTCCTGCGGCCGATAGAATCACCGCCGCATTGTCGTCACTGCCGAACCCGCCGCCGGCTTGCGTCACATCATTGGCGACGATAAGATCCAGTCCCTTTCCTCTCAGCTTCTCCTTGGCATGGGGCAAGACCTGTTCTGTTTCTGCTGCAAACCCGACAACAACCTGTGACGTACGTCTCGCAGAGAGCATCCCAAGAATGTCTGGAGTCGCCTCCAGAGCCAGCTCGATTTCATGTTTTCCCTGTTTTTTCAGCTTTCCTGACGCCGTAACCCGTGGACGAAAATCGGCAACGGCCGCCGCCATAATCAAGACGGTGCAGGATGCAAAGCGTTGCGATAAGGCGTCGGCCATCTCGCTCGCGGTATTCACCTGAACGGTCGTGACCCCTGAAGGAGGTGCCAACGCACAAGGTCCTGTGACTAAGACCACTTCCCCTCCCCTAGCACGTACCGCTTCTGCAATGGCGTACCCCATTTTCCCAGACGAACGGTTGGAGAGAAACCGCACCGGATCAAGAGGCTCTTGGGTCGGTCCGGCGGATACCAATACGCGCTGGCCGCGCCAATCCGTCTGAGGACATAACGCGACCTGGACAGCCTCCAGAATTTTGATCTCCGATGAAAGCCTCCCCTGCGCCACGCGACCCGACGCGAGCGGCCCCACCTCAGGATCCATGACGACCACTCCACGCGCTCGAAGAGCATCCACATGTTGAGCGACTGTCGGATGAGTCCACATGTCGCCATCCATAGCAGGCGCAACAATGATAGGGCCTCGAACGTTCAACAGCATCGTGCTCAAGAGATCGTCCGCAAGGCCCAACGCCGCCTTCGCCAGAAAATGCGCGGTCGCCGGAGCCACAAGCACCGCATCGGCATCCTCCGACATCGTCAAATGCGGCATGGTTTCATGCCCCTCAAAGAGATCGGTGACGACGCGACGACCGGACAGTACTTCGAACGTCAGCGGCGTCATGAATTGTGCCGCTCCACGGGTCATAATCACCGACACGGTTGCCCCATGATCCCGCAACGCACGAAGCACCCCGACGGCTTTATAGGCGGCAATACTCCCGGTCACCCCTAAGACAATGTGCTTGCCGCCAAGATCCGCCGTGGGCTTCGCGTCGTCCACGGTCTACTCCTCGGTTGGGACTACCGCCGGCTGAGCCGTATCATCCACATACACGCTGAGCTCTTTCTTGATCTCTCGGGCGTCTTCCCCGGTCATCATCGCAATACGCTCGGTTTCGCCTTCTTTCCCGCGCTTTGCTTCCTTCATCGCATCGCGCGCTTCCTTCCCGATCAGATACTTCACCTGCCCGTTCAAAACCTCATCCAGCGCAACGGTGGTCTCCTTTGTAAACCGAGAGGGCCCCCCGGGCCTGGCGCCCTGGGTCAAATGTTTGGCCCTCTGCGAGGCTACAATCACCAACCGGTGCCTGGAATCAAATTCATTGGACGTGTACTGCGGCAACAAATTCAGCATGTCGATCATAATATGGCTCTCTCCCTGTAGGATAAAGTGTGAGTAAACACGCTCAACCGTTCGGCGTTGCGTCCGTCTCGGCGACAAAACTCCGTTCAAGCCACTGCATGTTCATCCGATGGGTCTTGAGGCGTTCCGCGTGAAAAATACTCTGCAACTCACGAAGCGACTGGCCGAGGTCGTCGTTTCGAACGATATAGGAGTACTCGCGCACGCACCAGACTTCGTCCTTCACCTTGCGAAGTCGGCGCAGGATCTCCTCCTCAGAATCCGACGCCCGCCCCTGCAACCTGGCGCGGAGAATCTCCATGGATGGCGGAAGAATGAAAATCGAAACGGCATCGACAAACTGTTTCTTGATTTGGAGCGCACCCTGGACGTCAATCTCAAGCAGAACGTCGACGCCCTGTTGAATCTTATCCATAAGCGGCCCACGAGGGGTACCATACCAGTGGCTATAGACATGGGCATATTCCAAGAATTCGTCGCGCGTCACCATGTCATGGAACGCTTGTTCTTCCAGGAAGAAGTACTCTCGTCCATGCTCCTCCCCAGGACGAGGTTTTCTTGTTGTCGCAGATATGGAATGCCACACCCCGGATATTGAAGTCACAATTTGCTTACACAACGTCGTTTTTCCAGCCCCTGAAGGGGCGGAAACAATATACAAAATCCCCCGACGCCCAGGGGCAGGTTGCTGCTCAACCGGGCTGGACGGCAGATGGTCTGTGGTTGACGGACGACTCATTCGACGTTCTGAACCTGCTCTCGCAAACGTTCCAGCTCCGCTTTCATTCGAACAACTTCCGCGGCGATCGCCGAATCATTCGCCTTTGAACCGATCGTATTCACTTCCCGGCCCATCTCTTGAAGAAGAAAATCTAACGTCTTCCCGACTGGTTCGCTGTGCTGGACCGCTTGTCCAAACTGTACCATATGCGCATCCAGTCTGACCAATTCTTCTGTGATGTCGCACCGATCGGCATAAGTGGCCAGTTCCTGATTGAGTCGCGGAAGATCCGGAATGGCATCTCCCAGCAACTTCTCCACACGAAGTTTCATCCGATCGAAGGTCTCTTGCGCAACCGATGGAGCACGGTTGGAAATCGCCGTTTTGGATGTCTGGACACAAGCCAGTCGATCCAGCAGATCCTTCGCCAGCAACCCGCCCTCCTTCTTGCGCATGGCGGCCATATCACCTACCGCCTTTGCTCCCAACTGTTGGATAAATTTGACCAGTTTAGGATCATCGGCTGCCTGATCAGACAGCACAATGACATCACGAAGTCCTGCCAACAGGGCAATGTCTATGGATCCTTTCAGTTTCAGCGTGCGCTGCAAGGTGCGAAGGTTTTGACAGTAGTGTTTGATCAAATTCTCGTCAAACTGAGGTAATCGCCCATTCCCACGCCCCCCCTGGAGAGCCACGGTGAGATCGACTCGCCCACGGGCACAGTGTTGTTGGACGGTTTTCTTGAAAAACTCTTCCATCCCTCCCATCGATTTTGGCAGACGAATGGATGTTTCTAGAAAGCGATGGTTGACAGATCGCACCTCGATCGTGACAGTCGTTTCCGCATAAGTCCCCTGGCGTCGGCCAAACCCGGTCATACTCGTGATCATCGCGTCAATTTTCCTTCCCACCTGCAGACAGCATACAGAGAACAGGCACGACAACGCGGCTTCCTGGCGAGACACACGTATCGTCCATGAAGCAATAAACGCTGTGAAATATCCGTCCATGCGGCTTGCGGATAGACCGTCTGAAGATCCCGCTCGATTTGCTCAGGGTTTTGCGAGCGACTGAGATCCAATCGGTTCGCCGTACGCTTCACATGGGTATCAACCACAAGTCCTGGTTTTCCAAATACTCCTCCAAGAAGTACGTTTGCGGTCTTCCGTCCGACACCGGGGAGCGACGTCAGTTCGTCCATGGTGTTCGGCACGAGACCCCCAAATCGGGTCGAGACGGCCTGTGCACAACCGACCAGGTGCTTTGCCTTACTTTTGTAGAAACCTGTCGGTTTGATCAGTATCTCCAGCTCGGTCTTTTCCGACATCGCCATGGACTGTGGGGTTGGATATCGCTGAAACAATGCCGGTGTCACCTGGTTGACCCGCTGGTCCGTGCACTGTGCAGAAAGAATCGTCGCAACCAGCAGTTCCCAGGGCGAACGATGCGCTAACTCGATCCGTGTCACCGGGATGGCTTGACGAAGCTGTAACGCGATCTGTTCCGCGCGACCTGACCCGGATCCCGCCCTGCTGCGACTGGTCAGCTTCATGGACGCCCGATTGTGCAGCGACTACTCATAAGTTGCAAGAGCAACCGCGTCGTTGTCCTGAGGTATCTGTGACGTATGCTCATCGACGGACACCAAGGCTTTCACGTGCGCCTCCAGCCGAGCAAGCAGAGGACGAAGCGTGGCAGGGTGAAGCGCCGAGATCCCGACGGCACTGTACCGTCGGCAGAGCTGTTCCACCTGTTGGGGCAACGCACGGTCACACTTGTTGAAGACAAGCACTCTCGGAATTGCCGTCAGCTGAAGCTCTTCCAGGATGGCTTCCACTGCGGTGATCTGCACCTCGATATCGACGGCACTGGCATCGACGACATGGAGCAGGAGATCCGCCTCGCGAAGCTCATCGAGCGTCGTCCGAAACGCACCCACCAGTTCCTGCGGAAGATCGCGAATAAAGCCCACCGTGTCCGTAATGATGACTTCACGGTCTTCGGGGAATCGCAACCGTCGGCTTGTCGTATCCAGTGTTTCAAACAGTCGGTTTTGGGCTGAAACCTGACTCTTGGTCAAGACATTGAGCAGAGTAGACTTCCCGGCATTGGTATACCCAACCAGCGAAATCACAGGAAGCCCGAATCGTCCTCGTCGGGATCGTCGCCGGTCTTGGTGGCGCGCAAACCTTGCTAATTCTCTCTCCAAATGCGTGATCCGCTCACGAACGCGTCGCCGATCCGTCTCAAGCTTTGATTCCCCTGGTCCCCTCGTGCCGATGCCTCCGCCCAAACGCGACAACTGGGTGCCCCGTCCTGACAACCTCGGCAACAGATAACGAAGTTGCGCCAATTCGACCTGAATTTTCCCCTCACGACTATGCGCACGCCGAGCAAAAATATCCAGAATCAGTTGTGTGCGGTCAATGATCTTGATATCGGTCATTTCTGAAATTGCTCGTAGTTGGGCCGGCGAGAGCGTCTGATCAAAGATGACCATATCGGCCCCACGGTGAAGGGTCTGGATCAAGACGTCCTTCATTTTTCCGCTCCCCAACAAGTATCGCTGGTGTCCATCCGACGTCCGTTGAGCCATTCGATCAATAACCGCGACATCAGACGACGCCGCCAATTCGGCCAATTCAGTGAGGCGTTCCTCCTGCTCCGCCCGGCTTTTCACGGACGCGCTCACAAGGATTGCCGATTCCTGTCCATGTGCAACCGCGTACTGCGCACAAGCGAGTTGGATTTCGGATTCGAGATCCCGAATAAACTCGTCGAACGGAACCCTCATACGGTGAAAGGGGATCGACTGCCATACCTTGAACAACTGGCCGGCGACTTTGGGCGGTAGCAAATGGGCCATGTACAGGTGCCCCAATTGGCCATCATCGGCGACGCTGAGGACGCCAATCAGATCAAGACGCAGAAAGGCAAGGTCCGTGAGCACCTCCTGGTTCAACGGCTGATCATGCAACTGCGTTCGAATAAATCGCAAACCACGAAGCGCCCGAGTACCGGCACGGAACAGCGTAAGTGTGGTCGACGAGAGCGTCAATTCCGTCCCCACGATCACTTCCTGTACCTGACCTCGGCGGGTCAATAACACACCCACCGGTCGTCGTAATTCGAGCGTGAGTTGTCCCATCACCTTGGCCAGGTCCGGCGAAAGAATCATGTCACAGGCCACGCGACGACGATACAGTCGTTCAAGCGCGACGAGCTGGCTTGCACGAAGCCCTGAAATTTGACCGCGAATATTGGAAATGACGCGTCTCCTTCTACTTCTGGAAACTCGTAGTGACCGGCCTGGCCCCGACGGAAGTCATCGACCCGTCTGTCGGACAAATGTCCAGAATCGGCGACCATGGCTCTCCGCGCATCAGCCGCTGGCGTCCTGCCGACGCAATCATGGCCGCATTGTCCGTGCAAAACTCCATCGAGGGGAGCGATAATCGGATCTGCCCATGCTCCGCTCGTTCACTCAGCACCGCACGCAACCGTGAGTTTGCTGATACACCGCCTACGACTGCGATCGCAGATAGGTTCGACTGTTTCAATGCCGACAAGGCCTTGGTCACCAGAACCTGTACGATCGCCTCTTGATAGCCGGCTGCAAGATCGGCAATCTGCCGTTGATTGAGCGGGGTTGCCATTCCGCGCAACTTGTACAGTAGCGACGTTTTGAGCCCGCTGAAGCTAAACTCAAGGCTACTCCGTGCCCCATGAAAGCGCGGAAATGGAATGGCCTGTCGATCTCCTATTCTGGCAATCAAGTCCATCGCCGGTCCTCCAGGATAGCCGAGACCAAGCATCTGAGCACCCTTGTCAAACGCTTCACCGGCTGCATCATCACGAGTGCGCCCGAGTAAAAGACACTCCCCATTCGCCTCGCGACGATAAAGATGTGTATGGCCTCCCGACACGACCAGAACGATGCAGGGGAGGGGAAATGTCGGATCCGCCAACCATGCGGAAGCGATATGGCCCTGCAAATGATTGACGCCAACGAGAGGAATGCCCAGCCCGTAACTTAAGGCTTTGGCATAATTCACTCCGACGAGCAGCGCCCCTGCCAGTCCAGGTCCTTGTGTAACCGCGATAGCCTGAAGATCACCTTTCGAAACCCGAGCCTCTTCTAACGCGCGCATCACAACCAGATCAATTTTCCCAAGATGAGCCCGAGCGGCCAATTCGGGAACCACTCCACCGAATTTCTCATGGACAGCCTGCTGCGAGGCGACAATATTGGAGAGTACCGTCCCGTCAGAACCAAGAACTGCGGCGGCGGTTTCATCGCATGAGGATTCAATGCCGAGGAGAGGCCCGGACTTCCAGCCCTTCTGCCTAGAATCCTCCGGCTTTGCAGAACGAATCCCCACCATTATGCCCCGAGGAATCCCCCACGGCCTGTCGAAAAAAAACGGCCTCTGCAGCCGGATGCCACAGAGGCCTTGTCCATCGTATTACATCGCTGAATCACCACGGAAGGGCGCTATACGCCGGCCATCGCCTCCTGCTCGATAAAAGCCGGAGCCCCATCCCGTAAGACGACCTTCACCTTGCGACTTTCCTTAAAGCGTCCCCGGATCAGTTCATCAGAGAGGGGGTCACCGATGGCACGTTGGATGGCCCTGCGCATCGGCCTAGCCCCATAAAGCGGCTCATACCCTTCCTTAATAAGCCACTGCTTGACCTCATCATCAATCTCGATCTCAATCCCCTTATCAACCAACCGCAGGTTCAACTCACGAAGCAGAATATCCAGAATGTTGTAGAGCTGCTCTTTCTCAAGTTGATGGAAGATAACGATTTCATCAATCCGGTTCAAGAACTCTGGACTGAATGACTTCCGAAGCTCGCCGAGCACCTCTTCTTTTTTCCGACGTGCAACTTCACCCTCGGTGCTCTGGAACCCAAGCGACACACCCTTCTGAATCATCTTCGTCCCGATGTTGGACGTCATAATGACCACGGTATTCTTAAAATCAACTTTTCGTCCGAGGCTGTCGGTCAGAACTCCGTCATCTAACACCTGGAGCAGCACATTGAATACGTCAGGATGGGCCTTCTCGATTTCATCAAACAGGACAACCGAATAAGGCCGACGACGAACCTTTTCCGTCAACTGTCCCCCCTCCTCATATCCCACATATCCCGGAGGAGCACCGAAAAGTCGAGAGCTGGTAAACTTCTCTTGGTATTCGGACATATCAACGCGAATCAAGGCGTCTTCACTGTTGAACAGAAACTCCGCCAACGTTCTGGCAAGTTCCGTCTTTCCAACCCCGGTCGGTCCAAGGAAAATAAAGGAGCCAATCGGTTTCTTTGTCTCCTTCAAACCGGCCCGAGAACGGCGAATCGCTCTCGCAACAGCTGAAATCGCCTCGTTTTGGCCAACCACCCTCTTGTGAAGGAACTCTTCCATCCTCAGAAGCTTATTCGACTCCTCTTCTTCCAGCTTGAAAAGAGGAATGCCCGTCATTTTTGAGACAACGTAAGCAACATCTTCCTTCCCAATGACGGGTTTGTTTTTCTCCTGATTCTTTTTCCACTCTCGCTTGGATTCATCGAGCAATTTCCGGAGACGCTCTTCTTCTTCGCGATGCCGAACCGCTTCCTCGAAATTCTGCGTGGAAATTGAGAGCTCTTTCTCGCGTGCGACTTTCTTCAGCTCTTGCTCCATGGCCTTCAGTTCGGAGGGAAGCGCATAGGTCTGCAGCTTGGCACGCGATCCGGTTTCATCAATCAAGTCGATCGCCTTGTCGGGCAAGAACCGATCGGTGATGTACCGATCGGACAACTTGACGGCCTCCACGATCGCATCCTCTGTAATCTCTACTCCGTGGTGTTCTTCATACCGGTCACGAAGACCCTGAATAATACGGATGGTTTCATCCATGTTCGGCGGCTGAACATAAATCGGCTGGAACCTCCGCTTCAGCGCTCCATCTTTTTCAATATGCTTGCGGTACTCGTCCAACGTCGTGGCCCCAATACACTGAATCTCCCCTCGCGAGAGCGCCGGTTTCAGCATGTTCGATGCATCAATAGAACCCTCGGCCGCTCCAGCTCCCACGAGTGTGTGAAGTTCGTCGATGAATATAATGATGTTGCCGGCCTGGACAATTTCCTTCATCACAACCTTCAGGCGCTCTTCAAACTGTCCACGGTATTTGGTCCCCGCGACAAGAGAGCCTAGATCTAATGCGATGACTCGTCGAGAAAGCAGATTGTCGGGCACCTCCGACTGGATGATTCTTTGGGCAAGCCCTTCGACAATGGCTGTCTTCCCGACCCCCGACTCTCCGATGAGCACCGGATTGTTCTTGCTTCGCCGGCTGAGAATCTGCAAGACCCGTTCGATTTCGTCGGCGCGGCCGATCACCGGATCCAACTGACCTTCTTGCGCCAGTTGGGTGAGGTCACGACCAAACTCATCCAACGCCGGGGTATTGCTCTTCCGGTCACGCTCCCGAGGAGCAGATTTCCGCAAAAATGTCACGGTCAGTTGACGGGCGGTCAATAAGTTCGCTCCCAGACTTCGGAGAATTTTCCCTCCAATTCCTTCTTCTTCGCGCAACAGCCCAAGAAGCAGATGTTCACTTCCGATGTGGTTGTGGCCCAACAGCCGCGCCTCCTCAACCCCATATTCAATGACTTTCTTGACCCGAGGGCTAAAGGGAATCTCCCCAAACGTCATGGTCGTACCGCCACCCGGCAAGTTCCTTTCAATTTCCAGCCGGATCTGCTCGGTCGATAACCCCATCTTCTTCAGAATCATAAGGGCAATTCCGTCGGACTCCCGAAGGATCGCCAAGACCAGATGCTCGGTGCCCAGATAGTCATTCTGATGCCGCTCAGCCTCCTCACGCGCAAGGATGATGATCTTCCGACCTTTATCCGTAAATCGTTCAAACATCCTGCCTCCTTCTCGGTGAGTGAGACCCCGGCCGCATTCAAGCAAACCCTTGAAAAACCTTGCTGTGATTCTAACCACAGTATCTTTGAGAGTCAAGATTGAGCGGAGAACAAGCCGGTAAAGGTGGGTCCTGATTCTCGACTCTCATTATTCATTAGGCCGCAGGAGAACCCGATTGATCTACAGCCCTCCATAACCTCAACGTGCTCTCCGGCTCTTCGTGGTCGAATCGGTCGTGGCGAAGTGTTCACCAATGGAGCAAGGAAGCAGTCCTCCCCCCTCCTCTCTAAGCGAGCAACCCATCGGCCTTTCCGTTGACACAAAATTATGCATCCCGATACAATCACCCGCCCCATTCCCCCAACCATAGGCTTGGCATTCATGAAAAGTAAAAGCATTGGGATCTTGACGAAGCCAAAGTTCCCGGAAGTAAAGGCCACCCTGCTTGGCGTCGTGGCCTGGCTTCGTGAACGTCATATCGACGTGCTGCTCGATACAACTTCCGCGCTGTTGCTGAACGAGGCAGGAGGAATCCCTAAAACTCGGCTGGCTCAAACAGCCGATGTTCTGCTGGTACTGGGAGGAGACGGAACCATTCTCAGTGCGGCACGACTCTCGGCTGACCGAAGCATTCCGATCTTAGGGGTCAATATGGGAGGGCTCGGGTTCCTGACGGAGGTCCGGCTGGATAATCTCTATCCGTCTCTTGAACGAGTCTTCGCCAACGATTTTGCCCTTGATGAACGGCTGATGCTTGCCACACATATCCACCGGCATGGAGAAACGGTCGCGCAAGGCGTCGTGCTCAACGATGTAGTCATCAGCAAAGGCACCTTGGCTCGCATGATTGAGCTGCACGTGGCGATTGGAGGCCAATTCGTGACGAACCTTCGCGGAGATGGCCTTATTATCGGAACACCCACAGGTTCTACCGCTTATTCACTCTCCGCCGGGGGCCCGATCATGAATCCAGGCCTCCAAGCACTCATCCTGACCCCGATATGTCCACACACCCTGACTCATCGACCCTTGATCGTGCCCAGCAATGCCGTCATTGAAGTGACACTGACCAGTAAAGATGATGGATCAATGGCGACGCTGGATGGCCAAGTCGGCGTAGCCATGACACAGGGCGACACCGCCTCCATCAGAGCTTCAGAGAGCCGGACTCGGCTCATCAGATTTCCGGAAAGCCACTATTATGAAGTGTTGCGTGAAAAGTTAAAGTGGGGGCATAGTTAAGGACGAGAGAGCGGTCTACCGGATTCAGATGCTTGTCTGTTCGATATATTTCAGCATGTCCTGATTCGCCGAGAACTTGAACTCACCGATACAATCGGTCTTCTCGGAGAATGTACGTTCGGCCACATCCAGAGCCCGCAGTCCATTCACATCAACCGGTCGACTCTGTCGTTGCTTTAAGCGCGCATGCAGACGGTCCAGGACGTTGTTCACACCTCCCCCGCCAGTCTTCGCGCCCAAGTACCGTTCAACGACCTCCGCGCACCAATCTCCATCGCGTTTCGCAACACCAACAAGGCCTTCACTGGCCTTTCGAGCCCAACCCGCTAAGAAGACTCCCTCCATTACCTTGCCCGTCGATTCATCATAAGCCTGGAACAGCGCATCATCAGGATCATTCCCCGTCTTGTTCGGATTGGTGGTAAACACCCCATTCTTATAGGGAAGCCCGACTGTCTCATCGACCCTATCACCGACAGCAAACACCACTGAATCGCAAGGGAACTCGTAATGCTCTTTCAAGCCGACAGCGACTGTATCCTCTCCCTTGGGATCCAGCCGATTGTCTTCCATGTCGAGTCCGCGAACCCGATTGTTGCCGTCGACGAGAATCCGTTTGGGGGAAGCAAGGAAACGAAAACCCATCTTCGTCTCAGACACCTTTGGCTCGCACTTGGTAAACTCGTCGGTAAATGCCTTCAGGACTTCATCGGGATTCTGTCCGACCTTGGTGAGGCGGTCCTTGATGCGGGCAAACTCGGCGCTGATCCCGTCAAGATCCATATTGGCGCAGATGCTCCGAATCTCCTTGGGATTATATTTTCGTTCGACCGGTCCGCGTCTCACGATCGCCGTGACACGTTCGACCTGTTTATAGCGGATTAACCAGTGGGCAATATCCACCATGACATCTCCCGCCCCGATTACCGCAACGTGTTTTCCCATGTCAAACGGACGATCCCCAAACCCCGGAAGGCGATTGAAGTGATAGACGACGTCTTTTGCGTGAAACACTCCTTGGGCGGAATCCCCTTCCACACCGATAGCTTTGGTCCCCTGAGCACCGATGGTAAAAACAACCGCGCTCGCTCCTAGCCCACACACCTCTTCAACGGTGAGATCCTTTCCGTTGCCAATCGTGACATTCCCCAAATAATGGACGTTCTTCTGTTGAAGGAGTTCCCAGTACTGTTTTTTCAGACCGCCACGGAGCTTCAACTTGGATGGGAAGATCCCATATTCCGCCAACCCGCCGAATTTTATGTCGCGATTCAGAATGATAACCTCACGCCCGGCTTTTGAAAGGGCTGCCGCCACGGCCATACCAGCCGGTCCCGCTCCTGCCACGATAACCACATGTGTCTGCGATCCGCTCATATTCACTCGTCCTTCGATAAACGTAGAAAATCCTTGATTATCAACGATCGGCGGACTGTAACATAGCGATTCCCGCACTGTCAAAACGAGTGGAGTATTGACGGCTAATAGGAAAGGCCGCCCACTACTTGCACAGTTCTCGCCTGTCGTCTACAATTCACCGGCTTTTACGGAGAAGCGCTGCGGGTCACCCGCAATGTTCGTTTCGGTCTTGCTTCCTAGACATCCAGGATCTCCGGTGCCTCTCTCGTTCTGGATAGGCAGATCCATCACAACCAGCGAGACTCGACAAGGTTCTTCATGCCCTCGCACCCGACAGCTGCCCCATCAGATACTGGCCCCCAACCGACTTCTATTCACTTCCATCCAGCGTGCAGGGATGGTCAGTCTCTCTCTCCCGGGCACTTGCGCCCGGACGAAGCCTATCTTGTACCGGACTTTGATCAGGCAGAAGTACTCATCGCGCAAGGTGTCAATAGCGCTCGCGTGGCAATCAGTAATCGCGCCGCAGTCAGTGCTCATAGTGCGGAATACTCTCAACTGGCAGGACAACTTCAACTCGTTCCAGCCTCACCATTTACGTTTGATGAGTCCATCATCGTGGTGCTTCCGACCTATAATGAACGCAGCAACCTTGAGGCGCTTGTGACCGCAATCGGCCAATATCTTGTAACCGATATTGTGATTGTGGACGACAACTCTCCGGACGGGACCGGCGAACTGGCTGATCAGCTCAGCACCCGCTACCCGTATGTTCATGTGCTCCATCGGCCAAGAAAAGAAGGGCTCGGGCCGGCCTACATCGCGGGCTTTCAGTGGGCCCTCCAGCGACCGTATGATCGAATCATTGAGATGGATTGTGACTTCAGCCATGCTCCGTGGGATCTTCCTCGATTGGTTCACCGAAGCCGTACAGCCGACTTGGTTATCGGCAGTCGCTATGTCCCAGGTGGGGGAACCGAAAACTGGAATGCCCGTCGACGCCTCATCTCCCGATGCGGCAATGGCTACGTACGCCTCTTTCTAGGCTCACTCATCCGGGACTGGACCGGAGGGTTTCGATGTTATCGCCGCGGACTGCTGGAGAAGATGGCCTTGTCGACCGTGCAAGCCAAGGGATATATTTTCCAGGTCGAGCTAGCCTGGCGGGCCGTTCAGCTGGGCGCGAAGGTGAGCGAACTCCCGATTCGATTTAGCGACCGGGTCTTGGGGCAGAGTAAGCTTGGATGGCCATCGATCATCGAAGGGCTGATGGAAGTACCCAAGATGTTTTTGCGAGGACCGGCCAGGCGCTAGAGTTCTCGCCTCCCGAACTTGTACGCCTGCACACTCGTCTCCCTTCTGAAGACACCACCGGAGAGATCAGCTGGGATCCCGCGAGCAGAGGGGCTGACCATTCATGCAGGTCCTCATGAGCAAAGTAACCGGCTCAGAAGATTCGAGCTTGGTCAAATCAACAACCAGCTCGTCTTTGGCGTTGGCAAAAATCCCGTCAATCACGCTATTCTTCAGAGGGATGACCGCTTCAGCAGGCTGAAAGAGGAGATCAAAGCCTTTGGCCGCAGTCGGCCTCATGGGGTAACGGCGATCGTAGATCATGCCATAGGCTGGAATACCGTAAATGATCCGCCAGTTCCCCAGAAGAAAATGCAACTCCGTACCATGGATATATAATCCGCCCGTCGTAATAATGCGCCGAGCAAATGTCTGCGGTTGGCTAAGATAAAACGTGACGCGCTCGTTATAGGTTGCCTCCGCGAACGCTCCGGCCAGATGAGCCGACAAGAGCGTGATCTCCTCATCCGTGAAGGCTGGAACCAGTGGAGACTCACCCAAAAACCACCGCTGCAGGGCGGTCCGGTGTTCCTGTACCTTCAGACCTGTCAATACCGTCCGTATCTTTTCCGGCTCGATTAAAAAAGGATGGGTATGATGAGTAGGTGGCCATTCAGCGAGCACATCGGCATCTTCTTCGAGTCGCACATAGTTCACAGGATCTTCGTACACGATCCGTGAGGGAATATGTGGTACAGCGCAACCAACCAACCATACGGGGGAAAGAGTTACGAATAAGACGATACTCAACATCAACCTGTGCAGCGTTTGATCGTGCGTCCTCCGGTAGCTCACCCCTCCTTCCCCCTTGTCCTTTTCACCCCTCGCTGATCGTGACGGTCATTTCAGCACGCTCCAATGGATTGTCCCTGCCGTCACGTTTCATGGCAACAATCTTATCGGCGATGTCCATACCGCTCACCACCTCTCCAAAGACGGTGTATTGCCAATCAAGGAAGTTTGCATCGGCGACACAGATAAAAAACTGCGACCCGGCGCTATCTGGATCATTCGATCGGGCCATGGAGACGATGCCCCGCTTATGGGGAGTACTGTTGAACTCCGCCTTCACTTTGTACCCGGGCCCGCCCATGCCATGCGAGGAACGATCTGGGTTCTTACTGTTCGGGTCTCCACCTTGAATCATGAATCCAGGGATCACTCGGTGGAACGTCGTCCCATCGTAAAATCCCTCTTTGGAAAGCTTGATAAAGTTCGTGACATGACCGGGCGCCACATCCGAAAAAAACTTGAGCACAATGTCGCCTATCGGTTGTCCCTTGCTCGTCACGGCAATGGTCGCGTGAACGTTCTGATTTTTCTCAGCCATTCGATGTATCCTTTCTCACATTATCGAAAGAGAAACGGCGGTGGCGCAACTCCGGCCTCCAGCCCCTCATTTACGGCAATCCATGAGCCCCCGTCGTCGCTCCGAAACACTCCGGAACTTGTTCCGGCATAGAGTCCTGTTTCTTTGGATCCGATCAATACCTGGATCGACTGGTTCGTCAATCCCTTGTTCAAGGGAGTCCATTGCTTCCCTTGATCCACTGTCTTGAAAATTCCGTTCCCCGTCGCCACAACCAACGTCCGATCGCTCGACACAATACCCCGGATGGAATCATTGGGCAATGCCCGACTGATCGGTCGCCAGGTCAGTCCACCATCGGCACTGCGGAAGACTCCGCCGTCGAACGTTCCGGCGACGATGTTCTGATCGTGATCAATGACGAGGACGCGAATAAAGTTTTCGATCATCCCTTCATGATCCTTCAAGCCATGATGCAACCGCACCCACCCTGATGACCGAGGGCTGAAGCGAAAGAGACCTTTCCCCGATGTCCCGGCGAATAATGTCCCATCAGCCGAGCGAGCCAGGGCATGAACCAAAATATCGTCCAATCCCGTCGTGACGGGAATCCAACGATCGTCCGAGTGCCTCAGACGATACACTCCATCACCCGTTCCGGCAAAGAGTTCCTGATCGACCGCCAGCAGGGCCTTCACCTCCAGCTGTTTGAGCCCGGTGCTGACCGGCTGCCACGAGTGGCCGTCGTCTCGCGAGCGAAACACCCCTCCACGGAACGTCCCGGCATAGACCGCGCCATCCTTGGTGGAGGACAGGCTCAATATAAACGGATCGCTCACTCCCCCCCCCACTCGAACCCATGTTGAACCGCGATCGGCGCTACGAAAGATGCCATGTCCAAATGACCCGGCGTAAATCGCCCCATGGCCGTCCATCACGAGCGCTTGCACGCTCGCAACGGATTGTTCAAACGGACCAGGCGATGATGAGGGATCTGCCGCCGGGATCAGAGTCGGTGACGACGCGAGATGCGCCTGAAAGGCCTCTCCTCTCTCCGAGGACAGAGCGCCACTCCATACGAACATGATCAGCGCAACAAGAGAGGTCCGGCAAACTTTCACACATTGAGCCGTCATCGCACCCTCGTTCCCGCAGTATTGATCGGCAGATCCGGGTCAATCGGCAAATCAACGTCACGGTGAGTCGGATTCCGTCCAAACAAACGCGCACCGAGAATCCCGACCTCATACAGCGCCATCAACGGAACGGCCATCAAGAGCATCGTGAACAGTGTGGCGTCTGGCGTGACGACCGCCGAGACGATGAGACAGAGCAAGATCGCATGCTTACGGTAGCGGGAGAACGTGTGTGCAGAAGCAAAGCCCGTCATCGCCGCAAGTGTCATGACCAACGGCAATTCAAACGCACACCCGAAGATCAGCAAGAACTTCACATTGAAATCAATATAGGTCCCCACGCTCAGTTCCGGGGTAATGTCGCGATCCAGCCCAAAACTCACAAACCACTCGATTACGAGCGGCAGAATCACCACATTGCAGAACACCAATCCTAATGCGAACAACCCACCGGCAACCATAAACAGCGGAATGGCCCAGCGTTGTTCGGTCGGCAACAACGCTGGTTCAATGAACTTCCAGCATTGGTAGAAAATGACCGGCAGACTCAGGATCACCGCCGCCAATAGCGAAACCTTGATCGACGCAAAGAGCGCTTCCGTCGGCCCATAAAATGCCAGCTGGTTCGGGAACGGTCGATTCAGCCAGGCCACCATCTCCGACGAAAACGTGAACGTAAGCACCAGTGCGCTCACCATCGTCGCCCCGATGATGAGCAATCGCCGCTTGACGGCTTGGATATGAAGGGCAAGCGGATGCACGACGTGCTGCATAAAACCGGCTAAGGATCCTCAGTCTGTCTGGCAAGTGGGTGATTACCGTGCTGGCTCCAGTTGTTGGTCACGATACAGACGAATGAATTCTGCCAGCTTGTCTTTTTTGACCAATTTCTCTTTTTGAATCCGTTTTTTCTCGATCTCTTCGGCCGGCGTCAGCACATGACGTCTTTGTAGCTCATTGAGCTCAAGATCCAGGCGATGGTGAGACTCTTCCAGCTCTCGAAATTCGGTGTTGGTGTGGCGAAGTTGTAACATGATCGCATCTTCCGTCAACATACGACACCTCCCCTGGTTAGAGTGAATCTGGCAATGGTGCGTCACCTCCTGAACGGCCGGTTTGATCTCGCTGCCGCCCACCTGGCAGCACAAGCGGATTCATTTCCATTAAAAGTGCGTCTTCTGTGGGGTGAGTATAATACTGAGGACGCCTGCCGACCGGCATAAACCCCATCCGCGTATACAGCGACCGAGCCGCATCGTTCGAGGCTCTGACTTCGAGGATCGCTCGGGTAGCGGCCTGTTCAAACCCTTGGCGGCAGGCCTCCATCACCAACGCCCGTCCCACTCCCTGCCTGCGCATTGTCCCGTGGACCGCCAAATTCATCAGCCGCAGCTCTTCAAAGACAATCCAAAAGCAATGATACCCGAGAATCGCTGAATTCGCTTTTCCCCCCGACCGATCTTGGCTCAACGCGACAAGAAAATGCGCGAATGGATTCCCCGTCAACTCAGCCTCCAACATTTTGCGCGTCCAAGGCGCCGAGAAGCAAGCCTCTTCTAGTGAAACAATCTCGGGCAACATGGCCGCTGTCGCGGGAAGAATATGCAGGTCCAACATCGCGCTACCACCACACGGATGAATCACACCCTCGATCGTTTCCGGCCTCGTGCCAATCGCTCCGCCGTCTTCCGCTCAACACGGATTTGACGCCTCGCGACTGGTGAAAGCCCTCCTGACCGTTCATATTGAATATCGGCCTCAGCCCGTTGGACATAGAGCGGAGCCACGACCTCCCCTGCAACCTCCCCCCGTTGAAGCCGACTCATCCCGACGCGGGCAACCGAGACGGCCGACGGTGAAAAAAGCTGTTCTGATCCGACCGTCACCATGCCCGCCTTTGTCAGCCGGTCGTGAGTCTCTGGTGCCATCGCCGCCCATCCCGCGCCACAGACCACTGTCGGTTCATGCAGGCTCTGAACAAAGGCCTGTTCCGTCCCGACCTGCTCACCGAGCACACGCTCGATAGAGCCATCCACGCCCCGACGAAAGATCGCCCAATACACTTCTCCTCGACGGCTAGGCAACAGAGGACACACCGGCATCGTGCTGTCCACATTCCAGGCCATGGCCTCCAATGTGGGAACAAGCACCAGGGGAAGTCCGGTTGCGGCCCGGAGTCCGAGGCCTGTGGCAAGACCGACTCGAATCCCCGTAAACGAGCCAGGTCCAGCCGAGCAGATCAACCCGCTCAGCTCACGAAGTTTCACCCGCGATTGCGCCAGCAGGCGATCAATGGTCGGCAACAGCAAGGCACCATGGGCCCCACCGGCCTCTTCCCCATGCTGGGCCAGGACGCCATGTTCATCAAGAATCGCCACACTCTGCCATGTCGTGGCCGTTTCAATTGCGAGGATCTTCATCGTTGGCTACAAGGTCTGTCCCAAGTCTTCCGCTGTGATCGTCTGATTCTGATGCAGTTCATGGAAGGTGACCTGCAGAGCTCCCGGCCCTCGGCCATCCTCAAGAGAAATTTTGAACGGGCGCAGGGATCGAGTTTCTGCATCGGCGAGGGCCTGCGGCGACACGGGACCTCCCTCATCGAGAGGCCTAAAATCATCGTAATGAATCGTGGCTTCAATCTCTCCATCCACGCCGACCCGCTCCTCCTGCACCACCAGCAGCCGATGGTCAAACCAGAGGCGGCGGATAAGTATCCTCGGAAAATGTCCTCCACGTGCCACCCCGTAGACATCGAGGCGATACCGACTCCGCTCCAGTACAAGCTTGGCGGTTTCTTCTCTGGCAAGCGCATTCGCACCCAAGAGACCTCCGATGGCCCAGGCACTCAGCTGAGAGAACCGAGCAAGATGCCCCTGGTCTTTTAAGTCGGCTTGAGAACCGGAATAGACTTTTCCTTCCATCGGGAGCCTGAGCCGATACCACTCATCGGCTTGCACGAATTCAAACACTTCTCCCCCCAAGGGAGTAAAGCCTTTCAGCCTCAGGGCATTCGGCCGTCGATAGTAGACCGTTCCCTCGACTCGGGAGAGGATCGGAATCAGCCCACCCCGCACCTTGGCGCTGAACAATCCTTTCATGGACGAGACCGCAACGTCACGTTGGCGCAGCAGGGCGGTTAAGTCCTCAACTGTGACTTGTTTGAGCGGCAGCTCTTCCTTGGGACCCACCACGGTGCAACCGGCAAGCAAAACGAGCGGCCCAAGGAGCAAGACCAAGAACAGACGCGTGATGATCATGTGCGGTAACCGTTTCATCTCAACCAACACACTACGCCAAGACCACGTCGAGCGCCTCTCTGACCTCTTGAATCCCGATCAATTCCATCCCCTCGATCGGGTCCAGCTTCGTCAGGTTTCGCTCAGGTAAGAGGCAACGTTTGAACCCCATTTTTGCCGCTTCACGGATGCGCGCCTCAGCCTGACTGACCGCGCGAACCTCTCCGCCTAGACCAATCTCGCCTAACATCAAAAACCCGGGTTCGATAGGGACATCGCGCAGGCTCGATGCCACTGCCGCCACAATCCCCACATCGATGGCCGGCTCATCGATGTGCATGCCGCCCACGACATTGACATACACGTCCTGCCCGGAGAGATGCACGCCCAATCGTTTTTCCATCACCGCGAGCAACAGAGAGACACGATTCAATTCGACCCCATTCGCCATCCGTTTGGGCATGGCATAGCTCGTCGATGACACCAACGCCTGCAGCTCGACCAGGATCGGTCTTGTTCCCTCAAGACTCGACACCACCACCGATCCCGCGCTCCGCTGGGAACGTTCAGCCAAGAACAACTCCGAAGGATTGTTCACTTCTTCGAGCCCGGCGTCTTTCATCTCGAAGACGCCGATTTCGTTCGTTGATCCGAATCGATTTTTCACGGCACGGAGAATCCGATAGCTGTGGCCCTTGTCACCTTCGAAATACAACACGGTATCGACGATGTGCTCCAATAATCGCGGTCCGGCAATCGCCCCTTCCTTCGTGACATGTCCGATGATGAAGACCGGTACGCCAGCGCGCTTCGCAAACCACATCAGTTGTCCGGCCACCTCTTGCACTTGACTGATGCTGCCCGGTGCAGAGGTGATCTGTTCCGTGTACACGGTCTGAATAGAATCGACAACCACCGCGACGGGTCGTACTTCCTGGACCGTCTTTAAGATCAGTTCGAGTGACGTTTCAGCCAAAATCAACAGGTGCGGGTGCTCGATCCCCAATCGCTGTCCACGCATTTTGATCTGCCGAGGCGATTCTTCTCCCGAGACATAGAGAACCGGAGCCTCCTTCGTCGCCAAGCGTGGCAAGGCCTGGAGCAACAACGTAGTCTTCCCGATTCCGGGATCGCCACCGATCAAGATCACCGCGCCGGGAATGACACCACCTCCCAAGACTCGATCAAACTCGCCGATGTGGGTCAACCGACGGTCCTC
>FKKE01003519.1_pt2 | contig 24049 bp, 25 predicted proteins | sample 1106331 | NCBI WGS metagenome assembly FKKE01 (sample SAMEA3931202, study PRJEB13176) | freshwater metagenome | biome: Drinking water system; feature: drinking water; material: freshwater | place: China | collected 2013-02-06
ATCAACGACCGCGGCACCTTCATCTTTCACCTGATTCCCTCAGGAATCCTCTACCGCGGCACCCTCTGCGTAATCGGCAACGGCGTCGTGGTGGATCCAGCGTCCTTGATTGAGGAGATGGACCACCTGCAGGGCCAGGGGGTCAAGTTCGGAAAGAATTTTGCGATCAGCGAACGGGCCCACGTCATCCTGCCCTATCACAAGGCTATCGACAAGGCGGCGGAACAATCGAAGGGGTCCCGCCGGATCGGCACGACCGGCCGGGGGATCGGGCCGTCGTACGCCGACAAGATCTCGCGTATCGGTATTCGTATGGGAGATCTCCTGAATCCAGCCGTCTTCCGGCGGAAGCTCGAAGAGAATCTCGTTGAGATCAACTGGTTTCTTGAACAGCTGTATAAAGTGGAGCGGTTTGAGGTCGAGAAAGTGCACCAGCAGTACATGGGTTATGCCGACCGTCTTCGCAGCTATGTTGTCGACGCGACGACGCTCGTCAACAAGCTCGTGGGTGCGCGGAAGACCGTGCTCTTCGAAGGAGCGCAGGGGACGCACCTGGACGTGGATCTGGGCACCTATCCCTATGTGACCTCGTCCAGTTCCTGTGCAGGGGGGGCATCGACCGGCACGGGGGTCGGCCCGACGAAGATTGATGCGGTGCTCGGTGTGGCCAAGGTCTATACGACGAGAGTCGGCAGCGGGCCGATGCCGACTGAGTTGAACGACGAAGTGGGGGCGGGACTCCAGGAGCGAGGAAAGGAGTTCGGTGCGACGACCGGACGGGCCCGTCGCTGCGGCTGGTTCGACGCTGTCGTCGTGAGATATGCGACGACTGTCAACGGCTTTACCTCGTTGGCCATGACGAAATTAGACGTGCTCGACGGGTGCAAAGAACTGAAGGTCTGTACAGGCTACCGCTATCGGGGGAAGGTGTATCGAGAGATGCCGGCAGACCTGCAAACCTTGACTGAGTGCGAGCCGGTGTACAAGACGTTCAAAGGGTGGACTGCCTCGACGACAGGCGCAACGGCGTATAAGGCGCTGCCGTCGGAGGCGAAGCGCTACCTTCAATACATCGAAGACGTCTCGGAATGCCCGATCGACATCATTTCGACCGGGTCGAAACGTGACGCGACAATCGTCCTCACGAATCCGCTCAAGGCCCTTTCCCGACGCAGGAAACGGTAGCGGGCGTTCTTTCTTCCTCCCGTTGGGGAGTGATAGAATGGCGCCCTCCATCAGGTGAGCCGCTAGCTCAGACGGTAGAGCATCGCCCTTTTAAGGCGAGGGCCCTGGGTTCGAGTCCCAGGCGGCTCACCACCAAGCAGTTCTCCTCCCCAGAGTTGTCCGCCGCTCAATCGCATGTAAGATTCCGTCTGGTCGCTCGACTCGCGTCCTAAGATGCCGCGCTGCAAAGCTGCGCTTAGAAGAGAGGAGGGAGGCATGGGGGAGCAGGAGGCGTTTGAGTTCTCCGTTATCGAGCAAGTGTCCAGTCGCGCCCCGATCAGTTTTGATGAGCTCGCCCAACTCTTCAAGTCCCACACGTGGAATCAGCTGTTTGCCGCGACGGACCGTCTGAGCCGAGACGGAGCGTTGTCCGTCAGGCGTGTCGACCGCGGGACCTATCTGATTTCGCTCGGCCCACGATTTGCGGATCAGTCGCGCAACGATCGTACCGCTTTCTCTCGCTTAGCCTCCTGACCGCACGTACCGATCTTGTCTCAGGACAACCTTCCGTACTCGGTCTCCTCGATCTCTTACACCTCCATCGCATCGTTAGCGCTGTCCAAGAATTGTAAGAACTGACAAGGCTGCCAGACGAACGGGCACGTTGAATGCGGAAAACGCCGCGACACGTTGAGGCGACTCAACGTGAGTCAATCATCTACTCTCAAGGAGGTTTCCCATGCGTTCCTTCATGCTCGAATTGTGCTCGATGGTTGCGGCGGTCGGACTGTTCACCGCCGCCAACGGGTTTGCGGCAGACGCCCATACGACCGTCAAGTTCGAAGGAGTCAAGGCGAACAGCGGAACGGCCACCCATGGCCGCTCCGGCAGCAACGACACCTTGACCTGGTCGGACGATTTCAAGATTCCCGACACGCCGGCGCCGCACTGGCAGGTCGTGGACACGAAGGGCAACGTGTATCTGCTGAACCGCCTGGCGATCAAGGGGGACAAGCAGAACCGGACGATCACCATTCCGTCCTACGTCCACGATGTGGCGAAGGTGCAGATTTGGTGTGCATTCGCGGAAGTGCTGTTGGGAGAGGCTTCGTTCCCGAAGCCGATCATGACGGCCTCCGGCGAACGCATGCATTCAGACAGCATGGCGATGAGCCGGTAATGTCCGGCCACAGCAGTCAGCCCTCAGCTTCGTCAGAGGTCTGAGGGCTGACAGTTGAGGCCAAACGGCAAGGAGAAAACCATGTTTCAGATCATCACTGCAATGACGATGATGTTCCTGCTGGCGACAACGGCGCAGGCCCAGCTCGTCGAGAAGAAGGCTCTGACCCTCGACGGCGCCAAGAAGATTGCGGCGGCGGCGGAAGCGAAAGCCAAAGCCGAAGGCGCGCGGGTGGTGATCGCCGTCGTCGATGAAGGCGGAAATCTCTTAATGCTGGAACGATTGGACGACACGCAAGTCGCGAGCGTGAATGTCGGTATCGACAAGGCGCGCACGGCGGCCATCTATCGTCGCCCTAGCCGGGTGTTCGAAGAACAAGTCAAGAACGGGCGCGTGTCCGCCCTGGCTTTGCATGGAGCGGTCGCGCTCCAAGGTGGCGTCCCGATCACGGTCGACGGGAAAGTCATCGGGGCAATCGGCGTGAGCGGGGAAACTCCTCAGCAGGATGAAGACATCGCCATGGTGGGAGCAGCCGTCGCCGCATCGTTTTCGAAATAGGAGTCGTCAGCCTTCAGCTATCCACTCTCTCGGGCGCTGAAAGCTGATTGCTGAACGCTGACACTCAATCCGAACAAGGAGAACGCCCATGAGATACCTCACTGTTATCGCGATAGGAATCCCGATGACCCTGCTAGCTTCAGCTGCGTATGCCGAATCGGTCTCGGACAAGCGGGGCCTCACGCTCGAAGGGGCGAAGAAGGTCATTGCCGCGACGGTTGCGGAAGCCAAGCGCGTCAATGCGCCAGGCGGATCGATTGCCGTCGTCGACGACGGAGGAAATCTCCTGGCATTGGAACGATTGGATCAGACATTCGCCGCCAGTGCGAACATCGCCATCGGCAAGGCCAGGACGTCGGCGCTGTTCAAGAAGCCGACCAAAGTCTTCGAAGACGTAATCAAAAGCGGCCGCACCTCGATGGTGACGCTCGGCGGCGATCTCCAGAATTTCACCCCGCTCCAAGGCGGCATTCCGCTGGAATGGGAGGGGAAAATCATCGGCGCGATCGGCGTCAGCGGCGCAGCCAGCGCGCAGCAGGATGAGGAACTCGCGATCGTCGGCGCGAAGGCACTGGACTCGATGGAGATGGCCAGTATGAACAACGGACATTCGCCCCTTCCCGTCACCTATATCGAAAGCCAGAAGGTGGCATCGTCGTTTGCCAAAGGTGCCGTCCTCGTCGGTGAGGACGAGAATATGATGCATGCCGCGCGTAATTATATGGTGCATGCGAGCCATCGAGACAAGCCCGGGGTCGTCGAAATCCATGAGCAGGATACGGACATCGTCTATGTCCTCAAGGGTTCGGCTCAATTGATCACAGGCGGAACGCCGGTCGGCCCGAAAACCATCGCGCCGCACGAATTCCGCGCGCCGACGGTTAACGGTGGCGAGACACGCAAGTTGGTTCCGGGCGACGTGGTGATCATTCCGAATGGAGTACCGCATTGGTTCAAAGAAGTGGAAGCGCCGTTTGATTATTACGTGGTCAAAGTGCGGTAAGGGCATGAGTGGGAAGATGAATATGTGGCGAGCACTGATAGTTCCGATCCTGATGTTAGCTGCAGTACCAGGCCTCGCCCAAGTGACAGGCGATGCGCCGGGGGTGCGGCCGGATGCGATTGTCGATCTAAAGACCGACGAAGGGGTCACGCTGGTCAAAGGCCAATGGCGCTACAACAACGCGAAGGTGATCGACGTCGATCACCACAGTCCAGGCGCGGACCTCGCACCGTCCGGACCTCCCAATCGGACGCAGGACATCGACCTGCACGCCGGCGCCGCCGATTTCGACGATTCCAAGTGGGAACCGATCAAACCGGTGCAATTGGAAGAGCGCCGTGCCACTGGTCGACTCTGCTTCAACTGGTATCGAATCAGCGTGACAATCCCCGAGAGGATCGGTTCGTTCGATCCGAGCGGGTCAACCGCCGTCTTCGAAATCGCCATCGACGATTACGCGGAGGTCTGGGTCGACGGGAAATTGCCGTTGGTATTGGGCCAGCCGGGCGGCCAGCTCATCAAAGGATTCAACGCACCCAATCGAGTTGTTCTCACGCGGAACGCACGCCCTGGCCAGAAGATCCAACTCGCCGTCTTCGGCATCAACGGACCGCTCTCGAATCCACCGGGCAATTTCATCTGGGTCCGCTCCGCCACGCTCGACTTTTACCAGAGCAACCAGATCGGGCCGACGCAGTTCGTGAAGACCGAGATTGTGAAGGTCGATCCGGCGCTCGATCAGATCGTCACCCCCAATACACAACTCGAAAAACTTGCTGGTGGTTTTCTTTTCACGGAGGGGCCGATCTGGGTCCCGGCCACCGCTACGACATCAGGATATCTCCTCTTCAGCGATCCCAACGCCAATACCATCTATCGTTGGTCACCTGAGGGGCAGGTATCCGTCTTTCGGGCCAAGAGCGGGTATAGCGGATTCAATATCGGCGAGTATCATCAGCCCGGATCGAACGGGCTGACACTGGACAGCAAGGCCCGCCTCACGATCAACCAGCATGGTAATCGCCGCGTCATCCGCGTGGAGCCGCGCGGGAACATCACTGTGCTGGCTGATCGTTACGACGGCAAGCGGCTGAACAGCCCCAACGATCTCGTCTATCGCTCCGACGGGACGCTCTATTTCACCGATCCTCCGTTCGGCCTCCCAAAGGTCTTCAACGATCCACGCAAGGAGCTTTCCTACAGCGGCGTCTACTGCGTGAAGGATAATCAGGTCAAACTCGTGAGCACGGATCTCGACGCGCCGAACGGCATCGCGCTCTCACCGGACGAGAAGACCCTGTATGTGAACAACTGGAACGATAAGAAGAAGGTGATCCTACGCTACGATGTGAATCCCGACTGCACGTTGGCAAATGGCCGGCTCTTCTTCGATATGACGAACGCGCCTGGATCGGACGCGCTCGATGGCCTCAAGGTGGATCAGAAAGGGAATGTCTACTCAACCGGTCCAGGTGGACTCTGGATTCTCTCGCCGGAAGGCAGACAGTTGGGGTTGATCAAGAGTCCGGAAGATCCGCACAACATGGCCTGGGGCGACGACGATGGGAAGACACTCTATATCACGGCGCTGACAGGTATTTATCGGATCAGGATGAATATTGCGGGGGTGAGGCCATGACAAGACTATTGTGGATTGCGCTGGCCTTTCTCATCTCGCTGCAGGGAGACAAGGTCTGGGCAGGCAATGCGGCAGTACAGATCGCCAGTCTCGATCCCCGCTTCGATCAGCTCGTGCCGAAAGATACCAAGCTTGAGAAGATTGCCGACGGCTTTACCTGGGTCGAAGGGCCGGTCTGGCACAAGCAAGGCGGTTATCTGCTCTTTTCTGACATTCCGGCGAACAGCGTGTATCAATGGAAGCCTGGCAAAGGCACAAGAGTCTTTCTCAAGAACAGTGGCTATAGTGGCTCAGTACCGTTCGCGGGCAAGGAGCCGGGATCGAACGGACTCGCCTTCGACGCGAGCGGACAACTGTATCTTTGCCGTCATGGAGATCGTCAGATCGGCCGCCTGGAAGGAGAAGGCCGCATCGCGCCCGTCGCCGCCCGCTACAATGGCCATCGGATCAACAGCCCCAACGACCTCGTGTTCAAGTCCAACGGCGACCTCTACTTTACGGATCCGCCCTTCGGCCTTCCCGGTGTCTTCGACGATCCCCAAAAAGCGCCGGTGCAGGGCGTGTATCGTGTTACGAAGGACGGTACCGTGACGCGGTTGATCGCCGACATCAAGGCGCCGAACGGGATTGCGTTCTCACCGGATGAGAAAACCCTGTACGTCTCCGATGTCGATCCGCAACGGGCCGCCTGGCTCGCCTATGACGTGAAACCGGACGGCACGGTGACGAACGGCCGCGTTTTCTTCGATGCGACCCGCTGGCGCAAGGATCCTTTTTTCGGTCCTGACGGATTCAAAGTCGACAAGCAGGGAAATATTTTCGGCGCCAGACCCGGCGGCCTGAGCGTGATTGCGCCGGACGGCACGCTGTTAGGGACGATCGAAACCGGCCAGCCGACTTCGAACGTGGCCTGGGGCGAGGACGGGCGTACGCTATTCGTCACCGGGGGCGGGTCCGTTTACCGGCTCCCCTTGACTACGACCGGAGCAGGATACTAGCCTCTTGTAAGTATTCCCTCCGCCCCACGACTCAAGCCTAGTGCAACCTAAGCCGAAGGAGTCGTATGGCCGCTCAGCGACAGTCCCAGCCCCCCGCTAGTTCAACGCTCCTGCCCGAGCAGCAGCGGCTCGAAGAGGATGCCAAGCGCGCCGCCCACTGGAAACGTTGGGGCCCCTATTTGAGCGAACGGGCCTGGGGCACCGTTCGGGAAGACTACAGCCCCTACGGGAATGCCTGGGAAGCCTTCTCGCATGACCAAGCCCGTTCCCGAGCCTACCGTTGGAACGAAGACGGGCTCGCCGGCATCAGTGACCGCCACCAATACATGTGCTTCGCCGTTGCCCTCTGGAACGGCCGGGACTCAATCCTCAAAGAACGAGTGTTCGGCCTGACCGGCAACGAAGGCAATCACGGGGAGGACGTCAAAGAGTATTACTTTTACCTCGACTCGACTCCGACCCACTCCTACATGAAGTACCTCTACAAGTATCCACAAGCCGCGTTTCCCTATGCGCAACTCGTCGAGGAAAACCGCCGTCGGGGCCGCAAGGACCTTGAGTTTGAGCTGGTCGATACGGGGGTCTTTCGTGAGGACCGATACTTCGATGTGTTCATTGAATATGCCAAAGCCTCCCCGGAAGACCTCTGTATCCGAATCCAGGTGTTCAATCGGGGTCCGGAAGCGGCAGAACTGACCGTCTTACCGACCCTCTGGTTCCGGAACACGTGGTCATGGGGATCGGACATTCGTCGTCCGCGTCTGAAGCAGGGCGACCAAGTCAACCACACGAGCGTCATCGAAACCAATCACGACTACTACGGTCTCCGGCGTCTCCTCTGCGAAGGGCAGCCGACGTTGCTCTTTACGGAGAACGAAACCAACAGCCGGCGGCTCTACGGCGATGAGGACGGGGCCCGCTACGTCAAGGACAGTTTCCACGACTATGTCATCCACGGCGACAAAGAAGCCGTGAACCCCGATCACCTCGGCACCAAAGCGGCTGCCCACTATGTCTTCACCCTGGCCCCCGGCGCATCGAAGACCATCCGGTTGCGGTTTACCAACGAGGAGAAGAACGAAGGCTTCAACAAGCAGAGCTTCGACGCGGTCTTTGTGAAACGGATCCAGGAAGCCAACGAATTCTACGACAGCCTCGCGCCAGCAAACCTATCGGAGGACGCGCGGCTCGTGCAACGGCAGGCGTTTGCCGGCCTCCTGTGGAGCAAGCAGTTCTATCACTATGACGTCGGTCGCTGGCTCAAGGGCGATCCGGGGATGCCGGAACCGCCCCGCGAACGGCAACAGGGCCGGAACTCGGATTGGACCCACCTGTACAATGCCGACGTGATTTCGATGCCGGACAAGTGGGAGTATCCTTGGTATGCCGCCTGGGACCTCGCCTTTCACTGCATCCCGCTCGCGCTGGTCGATTCGACGTTCGCCAAGGAACAGCTCGTGCTGATGTTGCGCGAATGGTACATGCATCCCAACGGACAGATTCCCGCCTATGAATGGGCGTTCGGCGACGTGAACCCGCCGGTCCATGCCTGGGCCGCCTGGCGCGTCTACAAGATCGAAAAGAAGCGGAGAGGCGTCGGCGACCGGCGCTTCCTCGAACGGGTCTTTCACAAGCTGTTGCTGAATTTCACCTGGTGGGTGAACCGGAAAGACGCCGAAGGCAAGAACATCTTCCAGGGCGGCTTCCTCGGACTCGACAACATCGGTGTGTTCGACCGGAGCGCGCCGCTTCCGACCGGCGGTCACATCGAGCAGTCGGATGCCACCAGTTGGATGGGCATGTATTGCCTGAACATGCTGACCATCGCGCTCGAGTTGGCCCGCGACAACCGGGCCTACGAAGACGTGGCGAGCAAGTTCTTCGAGCACTTCGTCTACATCTGCCGGGCCATGAACAACATCGGCGGCGAAAAGATCGAGCTGTGGGACCGAGAAGACGGCTTCTTCTACGATGTACTGCATCTGCCGAACGGGGAGAAACAGCACATGAAGGTCCGCTCCATGGTGGGCCTCATTCCGTTGTTCGCCGTGGAAACCCTCGATTCGGACCTGGTGGACAGCCTGCCTCGGTTCAAACACCGCATGCAGTGGTTCATCGAGAACCGGCCCGATTTCTCGCAGCATCTGGAGACGCAGTCCCATGACGGCGGTGTGCGCCGCTTCCTCTCGCTGGTCAACCGTGACCGGCTGCGCTCCGTGTTGCGCTACATGCTCGACGAGGCCGAGTTTCTGTCTCCCTACGGCATTCGCGCCCTGTCCAGATGCCATAAGGACCGCCCCTATGTGCTGGATGTAATGGGGCACGAACATCGCGTCGATTACGAGCCGGCTGAATCGAGCACCGGCCTCTTCGGCGGCAACTCCAACTGGCGCGGCCCGATCTGGTTTCCCGTGAATTACTTGCTCATCGAGTCGCTACAGAAGTTCCATTACTTCCTCGGCGACCAATACAAGGTGGAGTATCCGACCGGATCGGGCCGACCGATGACCCTCTGGCAGATTGCGGGGGAGATTTCCCGTCGCCTCACCCATATTTTCTTGAAGGACGAGCAGGGATGCCGGCCGGTCTTCGGAGGAACGACCGTGTTCCAGAAGGACGCACGGTGGTGCGACGCGGTGCCGTTCCACGAATATTTCCACGGTGACAACGGGGCCGGTATCGGCGCCAGTCATCAGACCGGCTGGACAGGATTGGTGGCGAAGCTGATTCAACAGTCCGGGGAATGAGAGCGTAAGGGGTGAGGCGTGAAGATCTCACAAGAGGATTGCCAAGATCTTGATCGGGCCTTAAGCCTTGAATGGCTTGAAACGAACGGTCGCGGAGGATTCTCATCCGGCACGGCCTCGGGCGCCAACACGCGGCGGTACCATGCGCTGCTGCTCACGGCCCGCAAGCCCCCGAGCGAACGGGTCGTTCTTGTCAACCACCTCGAAGAATGGGTCGAGGTGGGAGGCGAACGGTTTCCACTCTCGACCAATCTCTATCCCGGCGCCGTTCATCCGGAGGGGTACAAAGTCTGCACGAGCTTCACGGCCGATCCCTGGCCGACCTGGACCTTCGACTGTGCCGAAATCACCGTTCAGAGGGAAATCCTCTGTGTGCAGGGCCGGGACCTTGTCATTGTGCGTTGGCGCCTCCTCAAGAAAGCGAAACAGCCGGTGACGCTGCTGGTTCGGCCGATGCTGAGCGGGCGCGACTACCACTCGACACATCATGAAAATATGGGCCTCGAGAGCCATTGCTCTGAGGATGACCATCGGGTGAGCTGGCAGCCCTATCGAGATCTTCCGGCGGTGCGCGCGTTTCATTCCGGCCGATATCGCCATGAACCGCATTGGTTCCGCCAGGTGCAATTTTCGGTCGAGCAACAACGTGGACTCGACTATTCTGAGGACTGGTGGTCTCCCGGTGAGTTCACGTTTCAGATCGCGTCCGGTGAATCGGCCGGTCTGGCGCTCAGCAGCGAGCCTGTCGAAAAACTCAGTGTCGATGCGCTCGTTACCAACGAAGGGAAACGGCGGGCGGACCTCAGGAAGGCTGCTCCGGACGATGACCCATTGACGCAGCGATTGTGGCTGGCGGCGGAACAGTACTTGTCTGAACGGGGTCCGCAGCAAACCGTGATTGCCGGCTACCCCTGGTTCACCGACTGGGGACGCGATACGTTCATCTCCTTGCCGGGGCTCTGTTTGGTCACCGGCCGTCTCGAGACCGCGTGGCAAGTCATTGAATCCTTCGCTGCCCACGTGTCCGAAGGCATGGTACCGAACCGCTTTCCGGACGTCGGCGAGCAGCCGGAATACAACACGATCGATGCGTCGCTGTGGTTCATCCACGCGGCAGATCGTTGTTTGGTGGCAAGCGGAGACGAGGCGCGGGTTCGGCGGATCGCCTGGCCTGCGGTCCAGCAGATCCTCGACGGCTATCGCCGCGGCACCAGATACGGAATCGGGATGGACGAAGACGGTTTGATTCGGGGCGGTGTGCCAGGCGCCCAGTTGACATGGATGGACGCGAAGGTCGGCGACTGGGTCGTCACGCCGCGCCACGGGAAGCCGGTGGAGATTCAGGCGCTCTGGATCAGGGCGTTGGAAGTCGGCGAGGCGCTCGGGCGCAGGTTCGGTGACGTCACCGCGGCGGAGCGGTGCCGTGCAGACCGGGAACGGGCGCGCGCGTCGTTTCAACAGCGATTCTGGTATGAGGACGGCGGGTATCTCTACGATGTCATCGACGGTCCGGAAGGACAGGATGCGTCGCTGCGCCCCAATCAGCTCTATGCACTCTCGCTGGTCGATGGGCTGGTGCCGGCGGACCGGGCGAAGCAGATTCTTCAGGTCATCGAGACGCAGTTGCTCACGCCGGTCGGACTGCGGACGTTGTCCCCGAACGACAGCCGGTATCGCCCTCACTATGAGGGGGGCGTGGTGGATCGGGATGGGGCCTACCATCAGGGGACCGTCTGGCCGTTCCTCCTCGGACCATTCGTGACGGCTTGGATCAAGACGTTCGGAGAAAGTTCGGCGACCAAGAAACGGGCCAGAAGTTTCCTCAGCGGCCTAGAGTCGCATCTTCGGGAAGCGTGCATCGGGCAGGTTTCAGAGATCTTCGACGCGGAGGCGCCTCACCATCCACGCGGTTGTTTTGCCCAGGCCTGGTCTGTCGCAGAACCGTTGCGGGCGCTGGCCGAAGACTTGGGGGCGCAAAGGGAACGGGGAAAAGTAGCCATAAAACGGGTAGTTGTGCGGCAGCGTAAGGAATTCCCATCCCGTTCGACCCAGGGGAAGAACGGCAAGCCTATTGGAAAAAAGAAAGGACGAGGAGGGGAAGCCAGCCCGATCCCCTGACACGATTGCCCGGATGATCATCTCATTTTTAGCCCGTCTCACCCCAGCCTGCAAAGACGTGACTCATCTCGCTTCCGAGGCGATGGACCATCGGCTGCCCTGGCTCACCCGAGTCAAGCTTCGTCTGCACTATTTGATCTGCGAAGCCTGCGCAAGGTATCGACGCCAACTCCTCCTTATTCGACGATCTCTCGTTGCGAGCCAGTCTGTTCTCTCCCAGGATCAATCCAACCCTTCCGCTAAAGTGAAAACGCGCCTGACCGAAGCCTTCCGGGACCAGCGCCGGTAATCCCTCACATTTATCTCACGACGGTCGTAAGGAAGCGCAGCTGATCCCGACTGAACGGCATGCGATATGCCGTTACGCTGGGATTCCTTCTTTTGACCGGGTGCCAGAGCCTCGCGCTCGACGGCTCGGCCGGACCGGCTGCTCCGGCCAATGTGATGCCGGCCTGGGAGCGGTACCGCCTGTGCGCAACCGCACAAGAGCCGGCCATCCTATTGGATCTTGCCGGTCAGACCGGTGAACCGGCTCCGGCCCGCGTCGAACCGCCGGACTGGATGAAGCCGTGGAGCGCACATGTCACCGGTCAGCCGCTCCGCACTTCGGTTGACCCGGCCGCGCTCGAACTTGCCTGTCTCATCCACGTCGCTTCGCGATTGGTGGAACAGCAGAAGTTCGAGGAAGCTCGGGGAGTGCTCAAGCGAGTAGTCACCAGCCGATCGGGCGAGGAATTCGCCTATTACATTCAGAGGGCGAAGGAATCGCTGGCCTCGTTGTCTCAGTCTGAACCGCAGATGGTCGCGTTTCGGTCGAAGACTGCCATAGTCGCAATGTCCGCCGTTCATGACTAAGTAGTTGTAAGAAGTTCTCCTGTCTCAAGACCTACCGGTATGGAAGTGAGGTGGCCCATGAAGGCGAAACTCTACTGGCTCGGACAACATCTGAAACAAGACATCCACGATCTGCATTTCAACATGAAGTGCTGGTGGCTGTCCCAGCACGTCGACTTTCTGGAGTGGCGGTGGCGCGTGGACGGACTGCTTCCCTCGTCGCAGCCGATCATGGTTCCGGTGCCGGTACGGCAAGGAGGGCGCCATGTCGTGCAGTCGGTGTAACGGGGTGGTCGTGAAAGAACATTTTTACGACATGGTCGATGAGAGCGGCACTCTCAGGTTCGGAGCCTGGCGATGGTCATCGCACTGCTCACAATGCGGAAACCTCGTAGCCGATCGAGTCGTCGAGACGGCGACGGTGCTCTCTCCCTCTGACGAGGCACGTCCCAGTCAGCACGAATTCAATAAGCCTGCGTTCATGATGTTTTAACCGTGAAGGAGGCCGCCATGTACTGCCCCAGTTGCCGAAGCACGATGATCAGCACGAGCAGCCAGGAGTTTCAGGACGAGCGAGGCGCCATAACGGTGACCCGCTGGCGCTGCAAACCCTGTCACGAAACGGCGGAAGAGATCTGGCTGAGCGCGGGTTACCGCGGCCCCAGCGCGACGAGCATCCGCTATTCGGTAGCCGATCCCGAACGGCGAAAGGCGCCGACCCGTTCGTTCGGCGGCAGCAGGAGAGGATCTTTCGCCTATGCGGGCTCTTGTTGAGGCGCTTCGAAACCATTGGCCCGAGTATCTCATGGAAGGGGCAGGACTGGGCCTCTTCATGGTCTCGGCCGCGGTCGTCACCACGGCGCTGGAGTATCCACACTCGGCCCTGCACGCCGCCTTCCCAGGCCCGCTCCTGCGTCGCGTTCTGATCGGCCTTTGCATGGGTCTAACCGCCATCGGCATCATCTATTCACCCTGGGGCAAACAGTCAGGCGCGCACCTGAATCCCGCCGTGACGCTCACGTTCTATCGGCTCGGGAAAATCGCGGGGGCCGACGCATGCTTCTATGTCCTGGCGCAGGTTGTCGGAGGGGTGATCGGGTTGTCGATCAGTGCGGCGGCAATCGGTATGGCGATTGAACATCCGGCCGTGAACTATGTGGTGACCGTGCCGGGGCGGTCCGGCGCAGCGATCGCGTTCTTGGCGGAACTGTGCATCTCCTTCGGCCTCATGCTGACGGTGCTGCTCGTCTCCAATCATCGGACGATGGCCGCCTTTACCGGTCTCATTGCCGGTTGTCTCGTCGCCATGTATATCAGCGTCGAGGCTCCCTTTTCCGGGATGAGCATGAATCCGGCCCGCACGTTCGCCTCAGCCGCGCCGGGCGGAGTCTGGACGGCGTTCTGGGTGTACCTCACTGCGCCCCCTATGGGGATGTTGGCCGCGGCCGAAGTCTATGTTCGGGTCAAGAGCCTCAAGCGGATCTATTGTGCGAAGCTCCACCATCGGAACGCCAAACGCTGCATCTTCCGCTGCAACTTTCCGGAGCTGATCAACGCGGAAAGCTCGACCAGATGACAAGACCGATGGAGAGTGGGAATAAAGAGGGAAGCAGGTGAGAGGAGGCGGCGCAGGCCGCCTCCTAAGCATGAGGGCACAACGGCTCAGCGGTTGGCCTGATCCCGCTTACAACTTTCCTCGGCCAGCATCCGCTGTCCGGACGAGGCGTCTTTGGGGATGCGGGCCATGCAGGCCTCGAGCGTGTCGCCTTGCGTGCCTGATGCCGCCCGGTCGCCACTCTTCGTGGAGGCCGTGCCGACGATGCCCATTCTGACCGCTTCGTCGCGCTTGCAGCTCTCTTCCGCTACCTGTCTCGTCCCTGCCGTGGCGGATGACGGAATCCTTCCCAGACAGGCTTGCAAAGAATCGTTTTGGGTCGTCGCGGTCCCTCCTCCGGACGACTGAGTGGATCCTCCTGAGTTGGATGAGCCCGTCGCGCCGTCGCTCGCACAACCGCCGACCAGCAAGCCCGACAAAGCGAGAAGGCCCAATCCCATCACTGAATGAAATCTCATGACCCTTTTCCTCCCCAGCTAGATTGATAGTGAACCATACCCGGCCCTATTGACGCTCTCCCACCATGGGGGTGGAGCCCAGCCTCCAGGTTCCCATAGGGGCCCCATCATTGCGAAATTGTTCGAGAGAAGCAAGGGGATTCAGCTCCGGCGGGAAGCTGCGGGGCCTGGAAACGATGCCTCCGGGCCCCGCTGTCTGTTCTACGCTTCAGGAAAACGGCTCCTACGGTGCGGCGTTCACCTTCGTTCCTTCCTTCACCGGCGGCTCGATTTTGATGTTCGGACCCTGCACTTTCGGCAACACACCAGCCCCTGGCTTATCCACGATCCTCTGGTTATCCTGATTGATGGAGAGATGTTGCATGACATGACTGTCGTCTGATGCCGCAGCTTTCTCCAAGGTACCGACTCCTGTCGCGTTGCTTTGTCCCGGGTCGTTGGCAAGCGATTGCCCTTTGACCGGATCGACGGCCTTACCCATGGGATAGCCGGGATGTTTCGGAAGCATACTGGGATTTGCGCCAACTGAGAATGCCGCAAATAGCACGATGGCACAGACCGCGATGAGGATGAGAGAGGTCTTCATCGTACAACCTCCTTGATAAGGTGGGAGACATAACAACGCCCTCGCCGACATATGACCGGCGAGGGCGCAGTAGGGGATCGGACGAGCGGGTGTTGAAGCGCGAACAGCTACCCCGGTTCCATACGTACCTCCGGGATTGCCTTCAGCATCGCTCCCGGAAGGCGCGGAGTCAAGCGGGTCCAAATCGGTTCTATGAACGGCAGGGATCTAACGGGCGGGAGCAGAAGAGATGCGCCCTAAAAGCCAAGTTCTTTTTCGAGGTCGGATTTCTTCTTCTCGAACTTCTTCTGATCGGCCTCGCTTTTCTGCGTAAAGGATTCCTTGACCTTTTCGCCAGCCTTCTCCATCGCCCGTTGCGACTCCTGGGATTTCTTCCCGATCTGGACCACCTTGTCCTTGGCCTTGGGAGTTCCGGCGAATTCATAGTAGCTCAGGGCGCTTCCCTGGCTGAACGTCGGGTCCGGCCGTTTCATGATCGTGTCGCCCCGCTGCTCCGCCCGGTCTCTGGCGGGCTTGTCGCCGCCGGGTTGGAATTTCATCCAAAAGGCCGCTGCCCTGAGCTTTTCGAGCGATTTCATGGCGGCGCTTCCCATCTCGGCGATATTGCCCGTGAGCCCAAGCGCATCCTTTTCCTCAGCCTTCATGAGACGGTCGGCGTTGGCCGACGCGATCTTCGTGAGTTCCTGGCGAAAGGCCGGCGGAGAACTGTACGGCGCACGCTCACCGGTTTTCGGATCGGCGGGACCCCGACGGCCGCTGTCGACGTTCCAAGCCGCGTCGAAAAGGCCCAGATCCTCGGATTTCGCCTGGAGGGTTTTCAGGAGCACCCGGTTCGCTTCCGGATACTCACCGATCGCTTCGAAGTAGCCGAACGCGGACGTCGGTCCAGGGTACAGAGACCCTTTTGCCTCGGCGGCCTTAGCCAAGTCCCTTCCGACTTTCGGCAGGTTGACCTTAGCTTTTGCCGCTGCTTCCTTGTCGTAGGAGCCGATGCACTCGTTCCCGGCCACTGCGCGATAGGCGTTGAACAGCTCCGCGGAATTGCCGCCCGGTTCGGCTTTCTTCATGGCGGCCACTTGCAATAAGGCCATCTTCTTTTCGTCGTCGCCCAGGCAGGGGTCGTCGGCGCGGGCGGAGGGCGCCATCAGGACGAGGAGGAACAGGGTGCAGCCGAAGACTCTGAGCAGGTTCATTGCGGATGTCCTCCGTTATCTCCCGAAGATTCCCTTCATCATCTTATTGACATCGATCCCAGACTCGCCCTCCTCGCTCTTGGGCTTTCTGCGCTCACGGCTCCGTCCTCGTTCCTGAGGCTGGTCCCCGCCCATCATCATCTGCCCCATCATCGCCCCCATGTCGTTCTTCGTGTAGCCGGCGGGAATTTCGAAGAGCGCAGGGTCCTGCTTTTCGATTTTCAAGTTGCTGAGCTCGTTCGTCATGCGCATTTTCTTCTCGCCGTCCTTCGACAACAGATCCATCTTGACCGTGATCCCTTCCTTGGTGGTCCAGAAGAATCCGCCGAACTTCCCCGAGCCGTCCTTTTTCACTGCAATCACTTTCGATTTCGTCGTCTTGATGCCGTTGACCGTCTCCTGTCCCACGTCGGACTGCTCGACGATGTCGAACGCCTCCATGCCCCCCGCATTCGAGGAGTCCATCGGCATTTCCATGTACATGTTGCCGAACAGTTGCCAGACGACTTTCTTATCTCTGCGGATAATCGTAGTGCTGCCTTCCGCCCCGCCCATCTCCATGCGCTCCTTGTCGGCCGCATGGTAAATGCGGGATTTCATCGTCATACCGCCTTCCGTCTCCATCGTACTGTCGGCCGAATAGTCCACCTTTACCTCCAGCGGCGCTGCGGCACCGGCCACCGACGCCAGAAGCACCACCGACAATGCTACAGCGAAATATTGCAACGATTTCATGACCGATCCTCCTTTGGCGGCATGGACTCCATTGAGCTCGGTGAGGCTAACGAGATTTCCGTGGTGAGTCAATACGTGAATACGCCCCTGTCCGGGGAAACTGGCGCCGGCCCTGAAAGCACAGAGGGCGGTCTACTGGGAACCAGGAACGGACTTACGATTGGCAGTACCTTGCAAGTCCATGTCGAACATCATGGGACCATCGGTCTTCTTCGGGTCCAACCGGACGGGCATCCGGTCGACCATAAGCTTGACCAACGGAACCGCCGCGATATAGGGCGCCTTGTCCGAAGGGGCGGAGTACAGGGCGATGCGGATCGTATGGGGCCGGTTGGCCGGCGTCACTTGGGGAGCAAGGTCCTTGGCGATAAAGCCTACCAGCATCCCGCTGCCATCGGCGAGTTTGTGTACTTCGAAGGCGTTGCCGCCGGGAGCGACCTTTTCGATCAGCAGATCCGGGCTCTGAGTGACCAACGCCATGCCGAGAGGCTTCGACGCGATGAATCCGAAGCTGCCGACCGGAGCCTGCGAGAACGGCGTCTTCGGCACGGCCAACTCGGACACGCCGGTCTTGGCGCGCAACTGTTTCCTCAGGTCCTGCTCCGTGCCGCCCCCTTCGATGACCACGGCCGCCGGCGCGGTTTTCTGAACCGGCAGCACCTCCGTCTTGCCGCCGCCGCGCGCGGCGCCGAGCGGTGGAGGAGGCGAAAGGAGAACCAAGATGGTCGGGATGCAGGCCAGGAGGATAAAGCGTGTCGGATTTGCATGAATCATGATCGGGTCTCGTTAGGTGAAGATAGTTGCCTATTCGCGTGCGCGAGCACGGGAGATCAATACCACAACCACGGCTATGACCGCCACGAGCGGTCCGATCACGAAGGCGCCGGTCATCGCTGCTTCTAACGACTTGTCGTGGCTGTTGGTCGAAAACGCCTCGATCGTCAGCATGCCGCCGATGAATCCTGCGGCGTAGCCACCGACCGCGGCCAAGAGAGCCAATCCGAATGTTTTCATCGAACAAGTCTCGGCGTGAGACCGGCTATCCCGCCCCTTCCTGGCACTGTTTCGGTTCCTTCTCCATCATCGGCGCGACCGGTACATCGATCCACTTCGCACCTTCTTTCCGTTCCAGTTTCTGGAGGAACATCAGTCCAAGGCCCATTTTCCCACCCGGCATTGTCGCATCCGGAAACCAGATGAGCGCGCAGCTCTCTCGCGTAACCTGCACCTTGCCTTCGTGCCAGCCGGCGCTCGTTTGTGTCGACTGAATTCGCACGATCGAACCGTCGGTCAGGTCATGGGCGTGGACGCCTAGGGGCAGCCAAAGGATTGAACCCAAGGTGAGAATCGCGGCGATGTGACGCAGGTGCATGGTGTTCGCTCCTTCGGCTTCAGTGTGTGGACATTCTCTGTCAGAAGTCAACGCGCTCGGCAAGGGAGGATTTGAGGCCGGTTAGGTTGCCGGAAACAGGGTCAATTTGACGGCGTAGTAGGCGCGGCCTATCCATTCCCTGATCGCGACTTCCGACTTCACCAGCTCTGTAGCGGTTGGGATGAAGTCTAAGATCGTCAAGGAGCTGGTACTGTCCTGATTGAAATCGACGGGGAACGGGATGACGTCTAATCCGTGCGCAGAGAACAGGCGCTGTGCCCTGGGCATGTGAAAGGCCGACGTGACGAGGATGACCTTCTTGCCGGGGCCGAGTTTCCGGCGGACCTCCTTGGCCTCATCCTCCGTGTTTTCGACGGTCGAAGTGACCGCGATGCGGTCGGCGGGAGCTCCAAACTGGATGGCAAAAGGTTTAAGGATCTCTCCCTCGGGCGGGTTGGCTGGCAGCCATGGAAGGGTTCCGCCGGTAAAGATGAGCAAGGGGGCTTTCTCGGCCTTGAGCAACTCCACTCCTGCAAAAAACCGGTCGGGATCCCTCCATTCGGAAACCGTGCCGCCTCCGGCGAGTGGGGCGGAGGTGAGCATCCCGCTCAGCACGACGATCGCGTCCCCGGTTTGGAGCGTTTCTATGACCGGCCGCGATTCGAAGTTTTCAATGGTGCGTAACAGAAGATTCGACACGAGGGGCAGGCTGAGTCCGACAAGCGGCAGCAGGCCTGCGACGATAAAGGCACGCTTCTTTGTTACAACCGCTGCCGTTAAAGCAACCAGCACAATTCCGATCGGGAGAAATAGGGCGGGAAGGATCTTGTGGAAATATATCATTGGAGTGCGGCGTCTCGAGTCAAAGTGCGAGGAAAGAGTACTGTATCGAGGTGAACTCTACAATGGGCCCCGCGTCGAATGAGCAGTCGATCCAAAAGTCGTCACAAGGGAGGGGCCTTTCAGTCACAGGGTCTTGCGGGGCGTCAACCTATTCGCGGCAAAGGGCGGTAATCTGCTTCCAGTCCTCGTCGGGTGTCGCGGGCGCTGCGTCGGGGGATTGATGCAGCAACGCCCTCAGCCTGGCGATGCGCTCCTCCGTCTGCGGATGCGTCGAAAGATAGGGGGGGACATTGAGATGTCCTTCCCGTTGCTGGAGCGTTTCGAAAAAATAGACCATGCCCGACGGGTTGAAGTGTGCCTGTTGCAAGAGACGGAGGCCTTCCAGGTCGGCCTCTTCTTCCATGCCGCGGCTGTATTGAAGCGTTGAGAGTGTCCGCGCCGCCTGGACCGTCAGCGCTCCTATTCCCGTCACGTCGCCGAAAAGCGCTCCAACCAGCGCGGCCAACGAAAGGTCCCGCAGAAGCGACTTCGTGGTGTGGCGCAACAAGACGTGCTGGGCTTCATGCGCCAGTACGCCGGCCAACTCTTCAGGATTCTTTGTGGCTTGAAGAAGCGGCCTGAAAACCACGATTTCTCCGCCCGGCAACGCATAGGCATTGAATTGATTGAAATCGACGATTGTCAGGTGCAGTTCATAGGGGCTTTTCGAAGGATCGACCAATCGCGCGAGCAGGAGATCGGTCTGTTTTTTCAGCGCTCCGTTCGTGCACCGCTGCTCGTCCGGCACCATCTGCTCAAGGGCCGACTTCCCCAGGGCCACTTCCCAGGAAACGGGAACGAAAGGGGTCGTCAGATCGGCGAGCGCGGGGATACCCCAGAGTACCATCGCCCCCACCGCCGCGACGGACACGACCAAGGCTCCGCCAAGCATACCAAGCCGCTGATGGAGAGGGGTGGGAAAACGGAACTGCCGGAATCGACTTTGGACGACGCGCCGTAGGTCTTGGAGAAAGGACGGATCGTTGATGACGACGGCCTCGGGAAGCGGCGAGCCGCACTCGAATCTAGCCGGTTCGCCTGCGTGTTCCCCTTGTGTTTGCTGGATTTCCTCGTACGCCCAGAAAAGGGTTCCGCCGCTTTCGAGTTGGATGGTCATCCCTCTTGGGGTGAGGGTGACCGTGACGGGCTGTTGGGCCGACGTCTTGCCGTCGTAGTACGAACCGGGCCAAGTATGTGGTGGCGTCTCTGTGCGGTCCCCGTCGTTCATGCCTCAGCCCGTCATGGCGTCGACGTCGAGGAAGCCGCTGAGTTCCTCGCCGACGGCCGTTGCGGTTCGGGCGTCCTGTTGAATGGCATTCAGATCCAAAGCCCCGGTCAACGTCAGATGGTCGCAATCATACTGTCGGGACCGGACCGTAATCCATGGGAATGCCAGCCCGAGCGTTGCGGCCAGGAGCAGCAGATTGGTCGCGTAGAGCCCGAAAAGATTGCCCATCGTCACCGTCGTCTTGAATCGCGCCCCGGCGAAAGAGGTGTGGTGCCAATAGAATTGTCGCCGCTTGACGGCAAGGGACAAGAGGACGATTCCGTAGACGAGGATCAGCGGGAGGATCATCGAGAAGACAGCCGCCATCATCGCGGCCGGATCTCCACTCTGCAAGGGCGACTTGTCGCGCCAGGCAAAGATCAAGGCGAACATGGTCGCGGCACCGGCCATGCCGGCCAGGATGTGTTTGACGTAGATCCAAAACAGGTCCAACGGTTTGCCGTCAAACTCAAACTTGAACGAGCCGAATCGGCAATGGCGGATCAGATACCCGCGAGATTCGCATTCGTAAAATGGATAGAAGACGCCGAGGGTAAGCGCCGTCAGGATGAGGCCTCTGATCGACATAATGAGAAAGGGCTGGACCTCTCCTTGAAACGAAAAGCGGACGCTTCGCCAGGAACTGCGGCTCAGCCGATAACGGAGTGCGCCGATCTGAGCGATCGGAACCAGAAACGCCAGCCCGATCCACAGGATCGCGGCGCCGAGCGCCGGATGACCGCCTAGCCCCACCGCGTTCTGGAGGGCGATGATCCCGCCGAACAACAGCGCCGCCTTGAGCCAGCCGAGGAAAAGCTCCAAGCCTGTGCCGTGATAACCGAAGCGGTCACCGGCGAATTCCGTCTGGCCCCAAATGAACTGGCGCGTTCTGACCTTTCCCCAGAAGAAATAGATGCCCAACGTACAGATGGTTTTCAGCAAGTTCATGATGAAGATGCCGAACAGTGCGCCGCCGGTTCCATGGAACGTCAGGCGGAAGGTCTTTCTGGGGATCGGGGGAGGCGGAGCGGTCGAAGTAGAATGCGGCATCGTCGTTTCCATCGCAATCCTCCTGGCGAAGTGAAATGCGGCGGCAGGTAAATAACGAGAGGAGCCGACCGACAGTAGTAAGGATAGCAGAATGTTTCAGAACGGCCAGTCTGGGATGGCTGAAGTGGAAGAATCGGAGAGAGGATCAACCCCCTCTGCGGCAGCGAGCGCCTGGGTTCCGACTAGCTTGCCTTACGCCCCTTGAGCTTGTGTCCGACCCGCACGATTGCCTCGATCGCTGGGGTGAGTTCTCGTCCCAGTTCCGTCAAGGCGTACTCGACCGTGGGTGGGGAGGTCGGCATCACCTGACGGGTCAAAATGCCGTCCCGCTCCAACCGTTTAAGGCGGGCTGAAAATACTTTCGGCGACACACCGGGAATATCGGCCATCAATTCGCTGAAACGCCTTGGTTCTTCCCGCAGATACCAGATGATGTTCGGCGTCCAGGCGCCTTTCAAAAACTGCATGCACGCTGTCAAAGGGCAGCCCACTGGCGGCGGCGTCACCTTCGATTTCCGACGTTTCACGGTCATCTAACGCCCCTTCCTTGATCCTCCAGGCGACTTTCCAAATGGAAAGTCCAAAGTGAAGTTACCAAAAGATAGCATATTGCTATATGAAAGTCACCGCATTATCTTGACCTACAAGAAGGCACAACGTTCACTTCACCATCATTTCCTGAAAGGAGCAGCATCATGACGAATCGCAAGACAGCCATCATTACAGGCGCCTCGAGCGGCATTGGGCTTGGCCTGACCACCGCCCTGGTCGAGCGTGGGTACCGCGTCGTGGCTAATTCACGGCACATTACCCAAGCCGGCACGCTGGTGTCGTCGGAGGAGCTGGCCCTCGTGGACGGCGATATCGCGAGCCCCGAGACTGCACAGAGGATCGTCGAGACTGCCATCCAACGGTTCGGCGCGGTCGACGTGCTGGTCAACAACGCCGGCATCTTCATCCCCAAGCCGTTCACCGACTATACGACGGAAGACTTCGAGCGGCTGGTCTCGACGAACCTCACCGGCTTCTTCTATGTCACCCAGGAAGCCGTGCGCCAGATGAAGCGTCAGGGAGCCGGCCATGTCGTCAACATCACGACGACGTTGGCCGATCAGCCGATCGCCGGCGTGCCGGCGTCCATCCCCGTGCTGACGAAAGGCGGGTTGAACGCGGCCACGGCGGCGCTTGCCATCGAGTTCGCCAACGACGGCGTCCGCTTCAATGCCATCGGCGCCGGCATCATCGACACACCGATGCACAAGCCGGAGACCCATGGATTCTTGAAAACTCTGCACCCGATCCAGCGGATCGGCAAGGTATCCGAGATCGTCGATGCGGTGCTCTACCTCACCGAGGCCACGTTTGTGACGGGCGAAGTGTTGCACGTCGACGGCGGCGCCCATGCCGGGAAGTGGTGAATTGAAGGGTCCGGGCGCTCCTCGCGAGCGCTCGGACGATCCGATGAAAGGAACTGACCGATGCCATATGTTCATCTACAGATTACGCGAGAGGGCGTGACGCTCGAACAGAAAGAAGCACTTATCAAAGGAGTGACGGACTTGCTGGTTAATGTGTTGAACAAGAAGCCGGCTCAAACCTTTGTCGTCATCGAGGAAGTCGACATCGATAACTGGGGCATCGCGGGTATGACTGTGACCAGATTCCGGCAACAGGAGCGGGTGCCAGCAGGAACCTCAGCGGCATAGGGAATAGGGAGAGGACGGAGATGCACCGCAAAACGGTTATCCGGTCGGTTCGCTGTCCAGTTTGTGGGCTTTACGGCCGCCGCCGGCCAGGGGATGATCGGGCATCTGCCCGCCGACCATCATCTTCGCCATATCGACCGCGCGGGCCACGAGTTCTTGCGCGCCTTCGCGCAGTTCGCGGCTGTTCTGCACTTCGCACACGTTCCGTTCCATGTCTTCCGCGCTCCAGCCGCGGGAATGGGCGATAAACGGAAACTGCGGGAACTGGCAGCCGACTTCGGCCCAAAAGGTCATAAGCTGTCCAGCCACGCCTTGGACGTTGTCCTGCCCGCCCATAATGATGAAGGCCGCGACCTTGTTCTTGAGGAGATGTTTGTTCGCGATCGTCTCCTGGTTCTGGATGCAGTTCATCCGCTCGACCATCTTGTAATACAAGCTGCTGGCATTCCCCCAGCGAATCGGCGTGGAGACGACAATCACGTCCGCCCAATGCACGATCGCTTCGTAGACCCGGTCGAGTTGATCAGTCGGATCCATCTGCGTGATCGAGCATGGCCAGGTGCAGGCTTGTGCCGATTTCGAGTAGAACCCTTCGCAGGCGCGAAAGTTCAAGTCGCGTAGCTTGATGTGTTGCGTCTCCAGCTGCAGTGTGGCCTTCGCATGGTCCAGCGCCACGTCGAGCAACCCGTCTGACGTACTGTAGCGCGGATAGTCCGCGGTCATCGCCGTCGTCGAAATGCCGACGACGCGAATCGGCCCAGTCTGCCGTACGACCGGACGAGCCAACGAATGGGGCTCGTGCGGTTGCTTTTTCCGCTTGGTTGCTGAGCTCAGGTCGACGAGGACTCGACCGTTTTCTGTCTTCGTCGCGTAGGCCGGCACCTGATCCCGCTCATAACCCGGTTCTCCCTGGCCCGTTTCACGGTGAAACTTCCAATAGTGCC
>FKKE01003695.1_pt1 | contig 24046 bp, 24 predicted proteins | sample 1106331 | NCBI WGS metagenome assembly FKKE01 (sample SAMEA3931202, study PRJEB13176) | freshwater metagenome | biome: Drinking water system; feature: drinking water; material: freshwater | place: China | collected 2013-02-06
TCAGGGAGTTCCAGGCGATCTACGCGGATCGGGCGGTGAGCCAGTCTTGTGTCGCCTGCCACAATGCGGATCCGCGAAGCGCCAAGAACAATTTCGCGCTCCACGATGTGATGGGCGGCGTGGTCATTACGATTCCGCTGGATCCATCATCCCGATAATCGATGAAGGAGGTCGCAGGGCATGAGGGGGGAAGGCAATGAACGCATGGCGGGGCTCGCGCACTCTGAAATCCGGGTGATGACGACGGCCTGCGCGAAGGTGAAGGGGATCAACATGGCTCAGGGCGTCTGCGACACGCCGGCGCCGCCGATCGTGCTGGAGGCGGCGCAGCGCGGCATCGCCCAGGGCTTCAATACCTACACGCGGTTCGACGGGCTGGCCGAATTGCGCCGGGCCATCGCGCAGAAACTGGCGGCCTACAATGGCGTCACGGCCGATCCGGAGACCGAGATCACCGTCAGCGCCGGCGCCACCGGCTCGTTCCATGCCGCCTGCCTTGCCTTGCTGACCCCCGGCGACGAGGTCGTGCTGTTTGAGCCCTACTACGGGTATCACCTCTGCGCCTTGCAGGCGGTCGAGGCCGTGCCGCGCTATGTGCGAATGCAGTCGCCGGATTGGACCTTCACGCAGGCGGATCTCGAACGCGCGATCACGCCGCGGACGAAAGCGATCGTCGTGAACACACCGGGCAATCCCTCTGGCAAGGTCTACGCGAAGGCGGAACTGGAGCTGATCGGCAACTTGGCGCGGCGCTACGATCTCTTTGTCTTCACCGACGAAATCTACGAATACTTTCTCTATGACGGCCGGCCGCATCTGAGCCTGGCGGCCTTCCCCGGCATGGCCGAGCGGACGATCACGATCGGCGGCTACTCCAAGACCTTCAGCATCACGGGCTGGCGAATCGGGTACAGCGTGGCGGCGGCCAAGTGGGCACAACTCATCGGCGCGATGAACGATCTGCTCTATGTCTGCGCGCCGGCGCCCCTGCAGTATGGCGTGGCGGCGGCCATCCAAGAGCTGCCCGCGTCCTTTTATGCGGGCTTGGCCAAGGACTATCAGGCGAAGCGCGACCGCTTCTGCCGGACGCTGGCCCAGGCGGGGTTGCCGCCGGCCGTTCCGCAAGGCGCCTATTACGTGCTGGCCGATGTCTCGCGGCTTCCGGGCCACAACGGGAAGGAGCGGGCCATGCATCTGCTCGACCAGACCGGCGTGGCGGGCGTGCCGGGCGAGGCCTTCTTCACCGGACCGGAAGGGGCGCGATTCATTCGGTTCTGCTACGCGAAGACCGATGCGGATTTGGATGAAGCCTGCCGGCGGCTGGAGCGATTGGGCTAAGTGACGGGGCCGTACTTGCGGCGACGGACGGGTGGGTCGACTCCAGACTCACAGAATGCGCGGCGGAATCGCGGCCGGTGGCGTCGTTCGGTCGGCCGGCTGTGCCTCTGAGGCCGCGACGCGTCGTCGCAAGGTCGGCACAGCCGGATTCAGTGTCCACTTCAGGAGTGAGTGCGCGCTCTGCGAGTCTTGTCGCCGACCACCCGTCCCGCCGCTCCGTCACGCAAGAGATGAGTGGTGCCATGCTGCGAGCTTTATTCGGATGCGTTCTCCTCGGATTTCTTCCTTGGCTGATCCTCCTATCGGGCTGTTCATCGGAACGCAGCCGCTTGATGAAAGAGCAGTATCCCGCCTACTCGGCGCCGATTCAGCATGCCATCGATCGCCACGCGGTGATGCGGGGCATGACGCAGGAGCAGGTGTGGCTCTCGCTCGGCGAGCCGATGTGCAAGAACACGACTGAGGAGACCGGCACATCAACGGAAGTCTGGCTCTATCCGCCGGCCGGCCGCACTCCCTGCCTCGACGCCGAAACCCGCGTGTACTTCGAAAACGGAGTCGTCTTGACCTGGAAGTAGCAAGAAGTCTGGAGGGAATTCCCCCTCGCCTCGTACCTCGCACCTGCGCGAAGCGGTTACGCGATCGCCGACTTGGGCGACCAGCGGCCCATGGGCTTGTCGAGGGGCGGCGGAGCTTGCCGTTGCACGTCGATGGGTTCGCTGGGCTTGATCTCGGGGACGGTGACGGGATCGGGAGCGGTGGGCGCTTCAATGGGCGTCGGCGCCTGATCGAAGGACATCATCAGCGCCAGGCCGCCGACGAGTCCGCCGAAGAAGGCGAGAATCGCCACGGCCAGGAGAAACCATACGGAGGACTGGTTGATGGTGAGGTCCGCCGACGCCATTCTCCCTTGTCCCACGATTCATCGAATCCACGCCATTCCCAGGACGCGGGGGGCCTAGCCCTTCCTGCATCGGCTCGGACGCGCAACGGCGCACAACGGAGAGGAACGGGCAGCAACCCGAGAGGCAGCCTACTTGATGGCCAGGTCGACGCGGCTGAGCTTGCCGGCCGCCGGTTTCGCTCCGGGCTTCTCCGGCGCGGCGGCGCCCGCGTCGAGCAGGAAGATACGCTGGGGGGTGAGCTGGCTGGACTTGACGAGAAAATCGCGGACCGCCTGCGCGCGTTGGGCGGCGAGCCGGCGCAGGTCGTCATCGGAGGGCGCGATCGTGTCAAGTAAGAGCTGCTCCATCTCGTTCTGGGGCAGGCTCTTAGCGATGCCGAGAAAATTCGTCGGTTTGTTCGGAATGTCCTCTTCCTTATAGGCCTTCGTGAGATAGGTCAGGTATTCATCCGGTCCGATCGTGATGTCTTCCACCGAGGCGGCTGACTCGCCGCGTTTGATCAGATCCTTCACCTTCTGGGCCTTCAGCTTGCGGTCGAAGGACGCCTTGCGCAGCCCCTCGCGATCGTTTTGCGCATCGACTCGCCCCGTCACTTCGACGTTGAGCGAGGGGCGATCGGCCAGCACGGCGCCGAGCGAGGTCAGACGCTTCCCGGCCGCTGCATCCAATGTCGCCGCTCCAGCATCGAACTCCACGACGTTCAGCTCTTCCCCGCCGCCCGGCAAGAGCGAGCCCAGTAAGGCAAAGGGCGCGGTGGCCGCCTTGGTGAGCAGATTGACGACGATATCCAGCACCACACCCCAGACGCTGAACTTCGGGTCGTCCAGCGACCCGGTGACCGGCAGGTCTAGGTTGATCTGGCCTTTGCGATCCTGCAGCAACGACACCGCGAATTTGACGGGCAGGCCGGTGGCGTCCGGACTGTCGACCTTGTCGCCGAAGGTCAATTGGTCGATGAGCACCTTGTTCGTCGACTCGAGCTTTCGCTGGTTGATGAGATAGCCGAGATCGAGCGACAGCTTGCCCTTCTGGATCGTATAACCCGCGAACTTGCCGGAGTAGGGTGTCAGCGGACTCAAGTCCATCTCGCGGAAGTCCACTTTGAGATCCGCAAAGAGGTCGTGACTGAGCGGATTGACTGTGCCGGTGATCGCCAGCGGGGCGGCGCCGTCCAGCTTGGCCTTGACGTCCACGGTGGACGATTGGGCGGCATCGGACGACAGGTTGGCGAGCGTGGCGTGGAGATCGCCGAGCGTTGTGGCGTAGGCCGGCTTGACGCTGCGATCCGTGAACTGCACGGCGCCGTTCGTGAGCGTCAGGGTGCCGATCCGAATGACCTTGGGCTCCGTGGCGCCTGCGGTTGGCGGAGCCGGCTTCGGCTCCTCGGCGGCTTTCTCCCTTTCGGCCGGCGGCGCCACGACCAGATGGCTGACGTTCAGCGACTTGTCGGCCTGTACCGTGAGATGGGCGGCCAGGTCGGCCAGCGTGACCGACTGCACGTCGAGGGCGAAGGGATTGGTGGTGAGTCGAATTCCAGTGACGGCGAAGCTGGAGAAGCGCAGCAGGTCTTCTGAGTTGGCCTTGTCGAGGGTGGCCAACTTGGCCAGTCCCACATCGCCGACATAGCCCACCGTCGACTCGCCTGGCCTTGGGGTCGACAGGGTGACGGTGCCCTGGGCGGAGGCCGTGCCGCTGGTGACAACCAGATTCACGTTTTCTGCAAAGTAGGGCTGGAGCGGGACGAGGTCGAGCCCTTTGGCTTCCACCTTGACGGCGGCTGAGAGCGGATCGAGTCCGGCCGTTCCACTCACGGCTATCGAGCCGCCCTTATTCAAGCCGACTTTCAGAGTCACCGCGGCCTTGTTGTTCTTGGCCGTCGAGAAATCGGCGACGGTGAGCGCAATGGGCGCGAGGCTGAGCGTCACCGGATCGGCCGGCGTCTGGTCGTGCAGCTTCACCCCATACCGGTCGAGCGAGAGGTTGGTCAAGGCCACCGTCCAGGGCGGCGCCGGCGGGATCTCCACGGTCGAGGGCGCGGCAGCCGGCGGCTTCACCGGGGGAGCCCCCGCGCTCGGCTGCGCCACGAGCCTAGCCAGGTTGAGCGTGCCGTCCTTCGCCCGCTCTACGAGCAACTGCGCCCGGCTCGTGGTCACGTTGCCGACAACGACGGTGCGCTGTTCGACGTCGACGCTCGCCTGCTTGACAGTGAACTCGGGCAGCGTGAAGAAGTCGGCCTTCTCGCCCTTGCGTCGGAGACGCAGCCCCGACAGCGCTAACGAGGCGTCGGTCAAGGTGGTCGCGGCCGGGTTCTTGGCGTAGGCGTACTGCGCTGAGAGGTCGAGCCGCCCCTCCTCCACCGTCATCAACAAGGCCTTGCCGTAGTAAGGCGCATAGCGTGTGAGCGGCACCTGTGTCACGGTCAAGGTCCCGTGAGCCGACAGCGGCTCGACGGTCAATTCTCCCTGGTGGGTGATGGTTTCGCCGGCATCGGTCGTCAATGAAAGGTCCACGCCGCTCGGCTTGCTGGGCTCGTTCGTGAAATGACTGACGGTGAGGGTGAGCGGCTGAATCGTCGCCCTGAAGGCCGGCTCCGTCGTCGCGTCCGTGAAAGCCACAAGCCCGGCATCGAGCGTGAGGCGGTCCACCAGGACCTTGAAGGGCGCCTCAGGCTTCTGCTCAGCCGCCGATGCGGCGGGCTTGGAGACCTCCTGGGGCGGCGAAGGAGGCGCGGATTCAGGATGCGGCTCCAGCCTCAGCTTCGTCACGCTGATGGCGCCGTCGCGTTCCCGCGTGACTCTCAGCTGCGGTTGTGTGATCAGGATGGAGGTCACGTGCGCCGATCGGCCGAACACATCGATCACCTCGGTGTCCACCTCGAGCCGCGGGAGTGAGAAGATCGGCTGATCCTCCAGGCTCGTGACGACCAGATCGTTCAGTGCGACCGTGCCGGAGACCGTGAGGGTCGGCGCCTTCTCCTTGAATTGCGTGAAGGCCACCTTGAGCCGGCTGTTCAGCGTCGCCGAGGGCAGCTTGAACGTCAGCTTCCCAGGGAGATATTCGAGATACTTCGGAATCTCGAATCTGTCGATGTCGACGTTCAGTTCCGTCTCCAACGAATCGTGGAACGGTTTGGTCTGTCCCTTCAAGCCGACCGGAGTGCCGTTCACCACGGCTCGGAATTCAGGGGTTGTAAAGATCTTGATCGAGGCCGGCAGATTGGAGAGGAACGGGACGATGATCGTCAAATCGCGGATGGCGTGATCCGTGTGTTTCGGCCGGTCGTGAAAGTCGATGCGGCCTTCCGTCAGCTGAATGTTGTTCAGCGAAAAACGGAGCGGCTCGGCATCCGGCTTGGGCGGAGGCGGCGGGGTCGCCGGCTTGGCTGTGAACTCCTCAATGAGATCGGTGAAATTGTACGTCTGGTCCTCCCGCCGGGTGATCGAGACATGCGGGCCCTTGAGGCGGATCTCGCTCACCACCGGGCCGAGCCGAATCAGCGACATGCCTTCCAGATTGACGAACAGCTCGTCGAATCCGATGAAGGGCTCGGAACTCTGGCGGTCTTTGATCAGGAACCCGTTGATCTGCAGCGTGAGGGCGAAGGGATTGAGGCGGATCTCTTGGATCGTGGTCTCGCGGTGCAGGAGTTCCGTGAGCTTCTTGGAAAGCATCGATTTCAGCAGCGGCGGCAAGCCGAAGAACCCAAGGAGCGCAAAGGCGATCAGGAGGCCGGCGCCCCAGAGGGCGACCGTCCGCCATCGAGGCCTGCGGGCGGCGGGTGGTACAGGCGGCGGAGGCCCGGCCGTGGCGGATTCAGGTGTGGCCGCGAGTTCGTCGGACATAGCCAGGTAGATGGCTGATTGGGGACGGGAAAGTCAAGAAGAGTGGGGCGGGCTGGGCCGGATGCGCGGTTCGCTGGCGCCATCATGCGTCGAAGGGCCATGGCTTTCTCGTGCTAGTGGTACCTCTCCGCCTGCGCCTCTGAGGCCGCGACGCGGCGTCGCGATGGCGGCACAGGCTACATCTTATCGCAGCCCTGCGCAGGCCTGCCCGCGATAGCGCGGCGCTCGCCACGCATCCGGCCCAGCCGTGGCGAAGTGAGCCGGGCAGCGGAGGAGAGCGGTTCGCTGGCGCCGTCATGCGACGAAGTGCGGTCTCTCCTGGAAATCGTTTTGATGGAGTCGACGACTCCGGCTGAGGCAGGGCAGACTCTCCAGGTCGCGTCATGATGCGGTGACGTCAGGAGGCTGTTCTAAGCCGTCGTATTGGCCGCCGCGACTGTGAGGCGACGCAAGAGCGTCAAGCCGTCGCGTCGATATTGGGATCGGCATCGATCCGGCCTGTGCCCGCCATGACGCGGACCTTCCGTGTCCGCCCTTCCAGCCGGAGCTGGCACATGCTCACCTCTTCCGATTATCCACTCAGTCATTCGCATAACTTCCGGAGGCGCCGAGATTCCATGATTTTTGACGTCGGCGTCTGGCCACCGTGAGCGGATCTCAGGCTATGAGGAGGCCCTGGGATATCGGTGCCTCCTGCATCTCACCCCACGCCTCCGGCTCAGCCCTGGCGAAGTGAGCGGGGCAGCCGGGCGCTCGTGCGCCTGCTATCGATCCGGAACTTTAGAAGAGGAGACAGTTGGAGCGATCGCCTCGAAGACAGCGGAGTAGTCGGATGGGCCATGGCCGGCGGCGATGGTCCGTTCGAGGAGCGGCCGGAGGGCGGCGAGGGCGCCGGTTTCGAGCCCCTCCTTCGAGCGGGCTTCGTGGAGGATCAGGTCGACATCCTTCAGAAGATGTTGCGTCGAGAAATTGGGGTGGGCATAGTCGCGGGCGAGAAGGCGGGGTAATTTCTTCTCGAAGGTCGGCGCGAAGAGGGCGCTGGCTTTCAGCGTGGCCATGAAAGTTTCGACCGGAATGCCGGCCCGCTGCACGAGGCCCAGGCTCAAGGCAAAGGCGGCGATCTCCGCCGCGATGAGCTGATTGAGCGCGAGCTTGAGCGCCGCCCCATGGCCCACCGGGCCGATGCGCTGCGGTTCCCGGCCCAGATGGCGAAGGAGGGGGAGACAATCCGCGAAAAGTTCGGGCGGGCCGCCCGCCATGACGAGCAACGTGCCGGCTCGCGCTTCCGCCAGGCTGCCGAGGACCGGCGCTTCCAGATAGCGCGCACCGCGCTGGATCATCTGGTTACCGAGGCCGCGGCTTTCTTCGGGCCCGATGGTGCCCATCTGGATGAGGGTGCGTCCGCCCAGCGACGCTCCGGCGGCGGGTGACAGCAACACGCGGCTGATGGCCTCGGCATCGGCCAGCAGGGTGAGCACGATGTCCGACGCGCCGATCGCCTCGGCCGCCGTGGTCGCCACGGTGATGCCGAGCGGCCGTAAGGCCGCCGCCTTCCAGCCCGTCCGATTCCACGCGGTGACCTGATGGCCGCAGACCTGCAGCCGTTCTGCAATTGCCCCGCCGAGCCGACCGATACCGAGTAGCGCAACCTTCATGCTGCCCTCCTGCCGGTGAGACGCCTATCCTACTGCGGTTGGGGCGAAGAGACCATCTGCGCTGCAATCCCCGCGCGCCTGGGGTAGACTGCCTCATCGATGAGCCCGGGAGGTGTCCGATGATCCATCCGCTCGCCTTTGCCCATGCCATTGCCGCAACCACCGGCGCGCTGACGCTGCTGCTGTTCGCCCTGCGCTGGCTGGTCCCTTCGGTGTTTACATTTTTCTTCAACGCGCAGTTTTTCGGAGCCGATGTCGCGTCGCTGCTGCCGGCGGAGGTCTCGGTGGGGAAGCTGGTCGCCGAGGTGGCGGCGTTGCTCGCCGGCGCCTGGGGCATCGGCTACCTGTGGGCGTGGCTGTACAACAGATGGGGAGGTAAGTGCTGAGGACTGAGTACTGGGAAAGAAAATGGCAGGGACTGCGTCAGGTAGTCTGAAAGCGTCTTCCTTCACTCAGCACTGAGCACTCAGTACTCAGCACTGCCTTGGAGCTGAGAGGGACAGGCGCCACCGCGGACGGGAAGAAGGGCGCCAGTCCCCTAAAAAAGCAAGGGACGGGGAGGGGCCCGTCCCTTGCTGGGTTGAGACTGGTGTCGGCTGCAGTGATCCGGACGATGCCGGCTCTAGGGTCGCCTTCGAGCCGACACATTCCCACAGCCACAGGTCAGTCTCACGCGACCATCCGACACAGTTGCGGGCCGAGAGGAGGGGGTGGAGTCCCGCAGGCTGTGCGTACTCTCCCTACCAGCAAGCCCAATGCCACTCCGCTATTCTGAGCGGATCTCCATCAACGGACGGAAACGGAGATGAAGCCTCCTCGCCGCCTGCCGAGGCGACGAAGGGTGTGCCCTGCAGTCAGGGAAGAATCTGCCGGGCGCCTCTCGCGTTCTCTTCAGTCGGCTCGCACCCGGTTCGGCCGGTTGTTGATTTGGCGCATTTCGGCGACTTTGGGCACGACTCGTGCTAACGTTTTTCTTGTTGATTCACCTTCGACCTCCCGTGCGCGGGAGCGTTGTCACAAGGAGGCGTAGCGTCCATGAGTCGAACGTCTATCTCACCTCTGGGCATCGTGGCAGTCTGTACATTCACGGCGGGGCTTCTGGCCGTCGGCCCGGCGTCGTCGGCCGCGCCGAGCAAGGGAAGCGCCCCGGCATCGAAGAATACCCCGCGAGATGCGGCCTTGAAGTCCGTGAAGCTCGACTACACGGTCTTCACCGCGCCGGATCACGTCATGAAGGGCACCTTCACGGTTGAGAACCAGAGTGCGTATGACGTCAGTGCGGTGAAAGTCCGGTGCAAACCGGTGGCGGAGAACGGCGTGGCCCTGCCCGCCAAGGAGACCACCTTCAACGACGTGGTCAAGGCCAAGGCGTCCAAGAAGTTCGTGCAGGTCAGCTTGGGGCCGGTCACCGGCAACCCGCAGTCGACCTCCTGCAACGTGGTCGACCTGAAGGCCAAGTAACGCATCAGGTCCTGTTCCATCTCGTGGGGGGCGTCCGTCTGGTCGGGCGTTCCCCGCGATCGCGTTCACGCCCGTCCTTTCGCTGGATTCCCTCCGCCCAAACCCGTATCATCGTCGACGAAAACCAGGACTGAGTCCAGAGGACTGAGTCCTGAGAATCGGGCATTCTGAATTCGGAAGCTCCGGCCGAATGGCTATCTCAGCACCCGCACTCAGCACTGAAACATGCACCTCGAACAATTCGGCGGGTTGACGACCAGGATCGTCGGCGGAACCGACGGCAAGGGCGGCGGCAAGGGGCCGGTGGTTGTGCTGCTACATGGTTTCGGCGCGCCCGGAGATGATCTGGTGCCGCTCTGGGAAGCGCTCGCGGCCCCAGCGGGCACCCGGTTTCTCTTTCCAGAAGCGCCGCTCTCGGTCTTCGGCGGGGCTGGGCGGGCCTGGTGGATGGTCGACCTCGAGAAATTGGAGCGAGACCGAGCCGCCGGACGACAGCGGGATCCGTCGAATGAGACCCCTCCCGGCCTGGCTGAGGCGCGCGCGAAGATGATCGCCTGCCTTGATGACTTCGGGAAGAAACGCTCAGTGGATCCGCGCCGGATTGTGCTGGGCGGATTTTCCCAAGGGGCCATGTTGTCCTGCGACGTCGCGTTGCGGACGGGTCGGTCCCTGGCGGGGCTGGCGCTTCTGTCGGGGACCCTCCTCTGCAAGGCCGAGTGGATTCCGCTCATGAGCAAGCGGCGTGGATTGCCGGTGCTGGTGAGCCATGGCTCGGCCGATCCACTGCTGCCGTTTTCGTTTGCGGACCAGCTGCGCGGGCTGTTGTCGCAGGCGGGGATGACCGTGGACTGGGTGCCGTTCAAGGGCGGGCATGAGATTCCGCCCCTGGTCCTGGCGAAATTGAGCCGATTCCTGACGGAGGTGCTGGCGGCATGAGCAACGGGCCGACCAAGTCCGAGAGCCGATGGTTCAAGAAGCGGTCGCAGAAGCTCGGCCTGGCGCCGGGCACGCTGGTCCATATCGGCGAGAAGCGCACCGAGACGGTGCGCATCGACGTCATGGCCTACGACGAGCGGCGCTGCGAAGAGCGGCGGCTGACCAATTCGGTGGAGCTGGACGAGGTGTCCAACCTGGGCGTGACCTGGATCGACATCGGGGGCATCCACAAGGTGGACGTGATCGAAAACTTCGGCGTGCAATTCAAGCTGCACCCGCTGATGATGGAAGACATCGTCAACACCGACCAGCGGCCCAAGTACGACGATTACGGCCAGTACGGCTATCTGGTGCTCAAGATGCTCTATGCGGGCGAGCAGCGGACGGACGTGCATGTGGAGCAGGTGAGCCTGGTCTTCGGGCCCAACTACGTTCTGACCTTCCAGGAAAACGGCGGCGACGTCTTCAATCCGATCCGCGATCGGATTCGAACCGGCAAGGGGCGTATTCGACAACTGGGGTCGGACTATCTCTTGCACGCCCTGGTGGACGCGATCGTCGACCATTACTTCGTGGCGTTGGAGATCCTGGGCGAAAAGGTCGAGCGCATGCAGAACACGATCGTGGTGGAGCCCAAGCCGAACACGCTGCAAGAGATCCATTCGGTTAAGCGCGAGCTCTTGTTTCTGCGCCGCGCCGTCTGGCCGCTGCGGGAGATGCTCTCCGCGCTCGAACGGCAGGATTCGCCGCTCATCAAGGCGGAGACCAAGCCCTTCTTTCGCGACGTCTACGACCATGCCATCCAGATCATCGACACGATCGAAACGCTGCGCGAAATGGTGACCGGCATGTTGGACATCTATCTATCCAGCGTGAGCTATCGGCTCAATTCGGTCATGAAGGTCTTGACGGTGATCACGACGATCTTCATGCCGCTGACCTTCATCGTGGGCGTCTACGGCATGAATTTCGAGTACATGCCGGAACTCAAAGTGCCCTGGGCCTATCCGATGGTGTGGCTGGTGATGACGGGCATCGCCGCCGGCATGCTGGCGCTCTTTCGGTTCAAACGGTGGCTGTGAGTCTCACGGGCAGAGCGTCTGGATGGTCGGCGCGGGGCGTGGCCCTCGTCGCGTTGTTCTCTGCGTTTGCGCCGGCGGGCCAGGCGGAGGCCGGCGCCTGCGCGCGCACGCCGGAACAGACCGAAGGGCCCTACTATCCCGCCGAGCTGGGCTCTTTACCGGCGGGCGGTCCCCAACAAGATCTCAGTCGAATGGAGCCGCAAGGGCCGAGGGCCGAGGGCCTCTTGCTCTACCTGCATGGCCGCGTGCTTGATGCGCGCTGCCGTCCCATCCCCGGCGCAATCGTAGAGATCTGGCAGGTCTCCGCCAACGGCCGCTATGACCATCCGCGGGATCGGCGGAACCCCGCCCCGCTCGATCCGGCCTTTCGCTATTGGGCGAAGGCGGCGACCGATGCCGATGGGCGGTTCCGCATCAAGACCATCAAGCCGGGGCCCTATCAGGCCGGGCGCGGATGGACCAGACCCTCCCACCTGCACGTGAAGGTGCGTGGACCGAGCCTCGTCACCCTCACGACCCAGCTCTACTTCCAGGGTGATCCGCATCATGCCGGCGACTACATCCTCGAGGACATCCCGCCCGGAGCAAGGGGGCGCGTGATCACGACGCTCGAACCGCCGGCGGCCGGTATGGAGCCCGAGGCCCGCCTCGCCCACGTGGAACTGGTGGTCGACGCCCGCGCGGAGCGGCAGCCATGACGACGCCCTCGCCTGCGCCAGGCATCGAGCCCCTCCGAGATCCTTGCGTCCTGGTGATCTTCGGCGCGGACGGCGATCTCACCAAGCGCAAGCTGCTGCCGTCGATCTACAACCTCTCGGCGTCGGGGCTGCTGCCATCCCGCTACGCCATCGTCGGCGTCGACCGCGTGCCGATGACGACGGCGGAATACCGGGAGAAGATCGCGCAGGCGCTGCCGGCTTTTGCCGGACAGCCCATCGAGGCGGCGCGCTGGGCGAAGGTCTGCGACCGCGTGCACTATGTGTCGGGCGACTTTCAGAACCCTCAATTCTATCGGAAGCTTCAGGAGTTCCTGGCGGCCTTAGACGCCGACAGCCGCACCGGCGGCAACTACCTGTTCTACATGGCCACGCTGCCGAGCCTCTTCTCGGAAATCGCCCGGCGACTGGGCGAATGGGGGCTCACGACGCAGCGGGAAGGACAATGGCGGCGGGTCGTCTTCGAAAAGCCCTTCGGGCACGATGTGGAGTCCGCCCGGTCGCTCAATCGGGAGCTGCAGCGCGTTTTGGCGGAACACCAGATCTATCGCATCGACCATTATCTCGGCAAGGAGACGGTGCAGAATATCCTGGTGTTCCGGTTCGCGAACGGCATCTTTGAGCCGATCTGGAACCGCCAGTACATCGATCACGTGCAGATCACCGTGGCCGAGAGTCTCGGCGTGGAGCATCGCGCCCGGTATTACGAGACGGCCGGCGCCCTGCGCGATATGGTGCCGAATCACGTGCTGCAGTTGCTGTCTTTCGTGGCCATGGAGCCGCCCAATTCGTTCGACGCCAACGCGGTCCGCGATGAGAAGGCCAAAATCTTGCGCGGCATCATGCCGTTGGATTCGCTGGATGTGTTGCGTCGCGCGGTGTACGGCCAGTACGGCTCCGGCCGCGTCGGCGGGAAGCCCGTGCCGGGCTATCGCGAGGAGCCGCAGGTGGCCGCCGAGTCGCGCACCGAAACCTACGTGGCCATGAAGCTCTTCATCGACAACTGGCGCTGGGCTGGCGTGCCCTTTTATGTGCGGACCGGCAAGCGCATGGCCCGGCGTGTGACCGAGATCGTCGTCCAGTTTAGGTCGGCGCCGTTCTTGCTCTTTCGAAAAACCGCGGTGGAGCAGTTGGCGCCCAACGTGCTCGTCATTCGGATTCAGCCGGACGAGGGGATCTCGCTGCGATTCGACGCCAAGGTGCCGGGACCGAAGGTGCGCATCGAGACGGTGGATATGGACTTTCAATACGCGAAGTATTTCGGCAACGCACCCAGCACCGGGTACGAAACGCTCCTGCACGATTGCCTGGCCGGCGATGCCACGCTGTTTCAGCGCGCGGACAGCATCGAAATCGGCTGGAACGTGGTGCAACCTGTGCTGAATGTCTGGCAGTCGCTCCCCGCGCCGAGCTTCCCCAACTATGAGGCCGGCAGTTGGGGGCCCTCCGAAGCGGAGCAACTGCTCCGGCAGGATGGGCGAAAGTGGTGGAGCCGCGCGTGACGGTAGAGCCGTGGCTCTCGGTGGATTCGGTCGCCTGGTGCCGGCTGATGTTGGACAGCTACCGTCGGTGGCTGGGACGGGACCTCGTCGAGCGGGCCGACGATGCGGTGGCGCAGGCGCGCGTGCTGTTTGAGGCGCCCTTCGTGCTGGTCTCGCACGGCGGAGAGGCCGATCCGATTCTCCGCTACGGCAATCGGACGGCCCTGGACCTGTTCGAAACAACCTGGGACGACCTCTGCCGGATGCCATCCCGCCTGACCGCCGAACCGGTCAACCGAGACGAGCGGGCGCGCATGCTCGCTCAGGCTGCGGCCCAAGGCTACATCGCCGATTATCGCGGGGTGCGCATCTCGGCGAAGGGGCGACGGTTTCTGGTCGAGGATGCGACGGTGTGGAACGTGGTCTCGCCCTCAGGGGAGCCGCTCGGCCAAGCCGCCACGTTTTCGACCTGGACATTTCTTCCTTAGTGCCTGGGTGTCGGAGTGTCCTTCCGATGAAGACATACAGCGGCGAATCTAGCGGCTGATGGTTCGACGGCGCGGCGTTTTCAGGCCGGAGTCTGGCGTGCAGTAGGCGTAGGTTCGCCCGTTGGTGCGGGGATCCGAATTGTCGGTGGCGGACAGGCGCAAGGTCTCTTCGGTGCCGTCAGGCAGGCTATAGTGACTGAAACGTCCGTGTCCTAGCGAGCGGATGTCGGCGTGGAGCGCGTGCGGGGGGCCCAGCTCCGTGTTGTTCTCAAACACACGGATAGTTGAGGTCGATGAGGCGAGCGTGGCATCCGCCGGGACGCCTAGGGTCACGGGAAGCCCCCAGGCGAAACCGCCGTCGGACCAGGCCGCGGAGAGATCCAGCGGGATCAGAACTCGGCACAGGTTCACGGATGGAGGCAGGCTGGAGGAGCCGTCGGATTCATAGGCCCCGAGATCACTCGCCCGTCCCTTAAAGGGGAGGCCGACCGCCGCACCGGCGTCGACGGCCGGACTCTCCTCCTGTAAGCGCAAGAAATCCGGCGAGGTCGGGTCAATGCTCTTGAACAGAGGATCGTGAATGCCCAGGTTCCAGGAGTTGTGGCCGCCGGACATGAGCGCCAAGTTGTCCCCGCCGTCGACGGAAAGATTGTTGCGATAGATGCCGGGCTTGCCCCAGTTGGCGAAGTTGCCGTAGCCGTTTCGAAACGCGGTATTGTTGTACACCAGATTGTCAGGCCCTTCGTTGCTGCCGAAGCCCCAGCCCTTGTTGTCATAGGCCACGTTGTTCCGAACGATGTTTCGACCGCCGAAGGGATAGGCCGACGATCCCAATTTAAATCCGCTGCCGTTCCCTTCCGCCGAGAAACCGGCATGGTGCACGATATTGCCTTCGATCAGGTTGTCATAGGCCGTCCACGCGTCGATGCCGTCGTCCGCGCAGTTGTAGACCGCGTTATTGCGGACCTTGTGCCGGCCGTGATCGTTGTACCAGCCCATCGAGACGCAATCGGCATTGCGTCCGCCGGAGCCGTAGTCGTGGGCGTCGTGAATGTTCGAATTGCTGAGGGTGCCGTCCCAGGTACTGAAGAACTGGACGCCGGACAGATAGGTGTGGTGCACGTGCAGGTTGAAGAGGACGACGTGTTGCCCGGTGACGAAGATGCCATCGCCCGGCGCGTGGCGCACTTCGAGTCCGCTGATCGTGACGTAGTTGCCGGAGACGCGAACTAGGGGAGGCCGATTCCACGGCGCGTCGAAATCAGGAGAGAGGGCTGACCCGTCGATCACCGCAAGATCGGTCAGATAGGGCTGGATATGAATCGGCGCGTCGACGGTGCCGCTATGCGGAAAGACGAGGAATTCAGAGTAGATGCCTTCATGAATCAGGATCATGTCGCCATGACGCGCGACCTCTGCGCCCCGGCCAATCGTCTGAAAGGGACTCTCCGCGGACAGTCCATCGTTGGTGTCGAGGCCGGTCGGGGCCACATGATATTCGACGGCGGCCGCCGATGGCGGCGTGAGAAGGGGGTACAGCCAACACACAGAACTGAAGACGAGGGCATGTGTCGCGCCGCGCCAGTGTCGCGCGGGAGTCGGTTTCGGGACGTGCGGTGAGCGGCCTTGCATTCCATGTGTGGTAACACGGGTCTGATCCTTACGCAACTACCTACGTAATGAGATCGAAGTGGCCTCGCGGGCTCATGAACTTCGCGCGTCTGGATGAAGGCGCCGGCTAGAGCGCGTCTCGCCGGAGATGGAATGGTGGAGCGGAAAGATCGACTGACAGAACAATGACTTGCGTCAAGACTCTTCGAGGGGGCGTCGCCTGGTGGATTTCCACCAACTCCTGAGTGGGTAGACTCCGGCTAGGCAGGCGAAGGCGAGAGCGCGAAAAACAAGCGAAGTGCGCGTGTAGATCTCCAGCTGAGACTACTCCGCCACGAGCTGAAAACGAGGCACGGGCTGGCCGTTCACCGTGACGTATTCGAGAAACATGCTCGCCGGGCGAATCCAGAGTCCCCGTTCACCGTAGAGCGCGCGGTAGACGACGAACTCTTCCTCGGTTTCGCTGTGCCTGGCCACGCCGAGCACGTCGTAGTCCTGGCCTTTGTAATGCCGGTACCGACCCGGGTGCACCATCGCTTCACCTCACTGTGAATCCCACCAGAGTTTGAGGGCGCAGGCGAGCATCGCCGCGGTGACGACGCCCTTCACCCAGCCGTGGCCTTTGGCCATAACCAAGCGCACCCCCCAGAGTCCGCCGAGGAGCCGGCCGGCCGCGAGCGCCAGGCCCATCGCCCAGTCGACCTTCCCTTCGAGCGCAAAGATGACGAGGCCGACAGTGGCAAAGCAGAGCACGGTCAGCACCTTCACGCCGTTCCCTTTCACCAGATCCAGCCCGGCGAGGGTCGTCACGGCGAGCAGCAGGAAGCCGACGCCCGCTTGGATGAATCCGCCGAAGAACCCGGCGATCAGAAACCCTCCCGCGATGATCCATTTCGGGAACAGCTCGGCGCGCGCGGCGCGCGCCTGCCAGCGGGGAATGGGATCCCAGAGAATCCAGCCCGTCATCACGACCAGCAAGACGGCCAGGAATTTCTTGAAGAAGGCGTCGTCGGTGCCCAGCGCCACGTAGGCCCCGATGATGCAGCCGATGGTGGCGGGCAGGGCCGCCCAGCCGAGCGACCGCCAATCCACCACCCCGTGCCGATGGAAGCCCCAGACGGCGCCGATGCTCTGCATCACGATCCCGACGCGATTGGTGCCGTTGGCTAAGACAGCGGGCTGTCCCAGAAAGATCAACAACGGGAGGGTGAGAAACGAGCCGCCGCCGCCGATCACGTCCAATGCGCCGGAGATGCCGCCGACGGCGAAAAGCGTCGCGTACATGAGCCAGAGATCCATTGGACGCGCACTATAGCAAGAAATGTGAGGGGATGCAGGAACGCGGTGACGAGTAACGAGTGACGAGGGAAAGAGCAAAGAGGGAAGGTGCTCAGTCGTCAGTTATCAGCTTTCAGTTCCGGAAGCTGAAGACTGACAACTGAAAACTGTGAACTCTGTGTTTTTCGACTGACCTCTGCGTGGCCGGGGCCGGCGTGAGCCGGCTCCCGCCACGCGAGCGGGCAGGAACTCTCAGGATCCTGCCCGCGAGTTGCGAAACGAGCTTACTTGGTCGTCGCCGGCGCCAGCTTCCGGCGGCCATAGAGGCCGAGACCGGCGAGACCGGACGCCATCAGCAGAATCGAGGAAGGCTCCGGCACGGAACTGGGCGCGCCGGTATAGTCGATGATCAGTTTCGAGCCAAACACCGAGAAGCTGTCCGTTGAGGGCACATGGTTGATTTGGATGTTCAATAACCCGTCGGCCAGCCAGAGGGGATTGATGCTCAAGTTGGTCAGAGAGATGAACCCGGTGAGAATTGTGCCGACATTGAGGTTGCCGATGAAGTTGCCGTCGGCGTAGACCGAGTCGTTCGGCGTCAGGCCCAAGAACCCTGTTCCTCCGGCGCCGATGGCGTCGATGATCAGGTTGGCGGAGAGGATGCTGGCCGCGGCCGGGGAAATCCAGTTCATATCGTGCGTGTAGGTGACCTGGCTGGTACTGTTGATGCCGAAGGCGGCATTGACATTGTTCTGCGCGATGATGGTGGCATCGGCTCCCGTGATCGAGAGACCGGTCGAATCGGATCGGGTACGAGACAGGTCGCGCGAATTCAAGTCGAAGCCGGTATCCAGGATCAGTTCGAATGACGAGGCCGCCTGGCTCCAAGATGGGACCAGCAGGCTCGACAGCGCGAGCACCGCCGCGCCGAGCACTGACTGTAGACGTGACAGGTTCATGGGAACCTCCCTCCAGTGGTTGTGGACGCGGGAAGTGTGGGATGACTCACTGTCATCCGCTTGAGCCGCTTCCCGTAAGGTCACCATACGGCCAGACCCTCGCGCGCGCTATTCCACAGAGGCGGAGAGGCTCCCCTGGGGGAATGACGGACGGAGAGGGGAGGTCTCCCCCGGGATAGGGGCACGTAGGGCCGGCCGAGGAAATCGCTGCAACCATTCCCCACACTTGCTACAATGGGCCCCTGCAACAGGTGCGAACCTTCGGCCGGAGAGCACGCTTAGACTCGAATAGGATAGGGCGTGAAGGGCATGCGTGGAGGTCTTTGTCTGATAGTGAGCTTGATGGCCCTGCTCGCCTGTTCCCCTGAGCCATCATGGGAACAGACGCTTCAGGCCGGACAGCAGGCGCTGGGGCAGGGGAAAGAACAGGAGGCCGTGCGGTTGTTGACAGCGGCGGTGGGGCAGGCGGAGGCCTTCGGGAAGAGCGATGCTCGATTGGGCCTTTCCCTGTCGAACCTGGCGCAAGCCTATGCCATGTACGGCAAGTATGTGGAGGCGGAGCCGCTCTACCAGCGAGCCCTCGGCATCTTTCAGCAGGCCTATGGCGATGACCATCTCGAAGTGGCCTCCACGCTGAACAACCTGGGCGTGCTGCATCGCATGCACGGGCAGTATGCCGAGGCGGAGCCGCTGCTGAAGCGATCCCTGGCGATCAAAGAGAAACAGCTCGGCGCGACCCATCCGGAAGTGGCCTTGGGCTTGCGGAATCTCGCGGTGCTCTATCAATCGGACGGGCGGCTGGAGCTGGCCGAGCAAGCCTTTCGGCAGGCCCTCGCCGTACGCGAGAAGGCCCTGGGGCTGGACCATCCAGAAGTAGCGAAAGGGCTCGATGACCTGGCCGGGTTGCTCCGCAAGGCCGGGCGCGACAAGGAGGCCGATGCCCTCCAGGCGCGCGCCGCGGCCATCAAGGCCAAAGCGGCCGGCTTGCCCACGGCCGCCGCTCCCCCGGCGCAAGCCTCAGGACAGTGACCACGATGGCCGATCGTCCACCAGCCCCCGGCATCCCCCGAACCCTCGGGATGGTGTTTATTGCCTTGGGATTTGTCTGCGGGATGCAGGGCCTGGAGCAGCCGGGGTCCGCCTGGCTGCCCACCGCCCTCGGCCTCATCGTGACAGGCATGCTGGCCCAAGGGTATGCCTTCTACTGCCAGATTCGCCGCCTCCGCCAGCCGCCGGAACCTCCCCATCTGTAGACGGTTGCTCTCCGTTGTGTGACTCCCGCACCCAGTTGGGGGAGCCCTCCCGCTTCATCGGAATAGTCGCGCCGGTTCCCCTGTCGTATCGTGGCCTGTACGGAACAAGGAGGGCCACATGACACGGTGCATGACGTGCCGCGGACTCATGGTCGAGGTCTTTGAAGCCACCCCCGAGAACCCAGGCTGCGCGCGGTTCACCGGTTGGCGCTGCCTGAAGTGCGGTGCGACGGTGAAGGAAACCGACGCGCCCCCTCCCTTGAATCCCAGCTGGCTCCACGGTCAGGTTCCCGACCGCTCGTCCCAGTCCCCTCACATGATTTACTCGCTCCATGATGGGCTGCGCCGTCGCATGATGGGCGGGGGCTCGCCGTTCGGGTCGTCGTTACAGATTGACGGGGCAGGGGACGCGCACGAGGCGGATGTCCGGCGCCGTCACTGGTGGGCATAGGATGTCGAAGCAGGATGCGCGTCACAAGGATGGAACCATGAACGGCATCACCCCAAGAAGTCTCTTGCTCGTGGCTTGCGGGCTTGTCGCAGGGATGAGTTGGCTGTTCGAATCCGCGCACGTGTCCGCGACGGAACTGGAGGTGCCCTTCGTCGTCGCGGAGAGCGCCGGCCCTCGCGCGAATACGCTGCTGGAAGACATGATCGGTCCCGAACGCCGGGGCTCCGACGGGCAAGAGTCGCGCGCGCCGGTTTCGGACTCGGTGCTCGCCACTCGCCCCTTCTCGGCGCCGATCGTGGTGCGCCCGGACGGCCGGTCCGGTCAACGGTCCCCCATGCTTCATGAAGAGCTGATGATGCAGGAGGTCCTGTCTCCCTATGCCGGGCTCAGGCCGACGCCGCCCTCGATCACGCTCGAGTATGGCGAACGCCGAATCGAAGTGCCGCTGGCGCTTCCGGCGCCCTTCATCTTTGATCCGGCGCACGGCATCTTCGTCTTCGATCTGGCGGCCTTGACGCCCAGCGAAACCTACGCCTTTACCAGCTATCTGGTCACGCGGCAGGATCCGCCGAGCCGCCCGCTCCCGTCCATCAACAATCCGGGCCCCTCGCTGACGGGAGGACCGGATGCGATCAGCGGCCTCGTGGCCTTCATCAAATCGCTGGCCAACAATCCCGACCTGGGGCTCTTCGCCGTGATCGGGCCTGGGCTGGCGGCGTTGGGATTGTTGCGACGATTCCGCTCGGAACAGTCGCGTCCGAGAAAGCCGGCGGAGCCGAAGAAGCCGGAAGTTGCCCCATCACGGGCGGTGGCGCCGGTGACGCCTCCGGAGCAGGATCAGAACCCGCCCGGTGCGACGGCGCCGGAGTGGACCGAGAAACTGCCCGCCCGCCGATCCGCCGCGTAGCGCCGCAAGATCTCGCGAATCACCGGGAAGGCCAGATCCTCCCAGGGAATCTCATTCTGGTCGAACAGGCGCACGTCCAAGCTTTCGCTGCCGCAGCTGAATTCTTGCGCGTGCAGGCGGCCGCGATAGACGACGTAGACCTGGCTCACGTGGCGGAGCGTGAAGACGGCGTAGAGGGAGTCGATGGCGACCCGGGCCTTGGCTTCCTCCAGGGTTTCGCGCGCGGCCGCCTCCTCCGTGGATTCACCCAGCTCCATGAACCCCGCCGGAAAGGTCCAATAGCCCACGCGCGGTTCGATGGCGCGCCGGCAGAGGAGGATGCGGCTTTCCCATTCGGGAATGCAGCCGGCCACGATCTTGGGATTGACGTAGTGGATGGCGGCGCACGTGTCGCAGACGTGGCGAGGCAGCGTATCGCCGGCGGGAATCTTGAGCGCCACGGGCGCGCCGCACTGGCTGCAATACTTCATCATGATCGAGCCGGCAGGCTAGCGTAGGCCTCTGTCCGAGTCAACGGCGGTCGGGCGGCCCGGGCGGGGCGGCGCGCGTGGGTTGAACGCGCCGGTTGAACGGTGCACAGCCCCATGCCATGATGCCCTATGCCACTCGCCGCCCTGGAAACGTTGGCCTTCGACAATCGGTTTGCCCGTCTGCCGGAGCCCTTCTTTGCCCGCGTCTCTCCGACTCCATTGAAGAACCCGCACCTAGTGGCGTTCAATCCCGACGCGGCCTCCCTGCTCGATCTCGATCCGCTGCAGGCCGCGCGTCCTGAATTCGCCGCGGTCTTCGGCGGCCACTACCTGCTGCCGGGCGGCGACCCGCTCGCCATGCTCTATTCGGGGCATCAGTTCGGCCACTACGTCTCCCGGCTGGGCGACGGACGGGCGATTCTTTTGGGCCAGGTCCGCAACGAGGCGGGCGGGCTCTGGGACTTACACCTGAAAGGCGCGGGGCTCACGCCCTTTTCGCGCGACGACGACGGCCGGGCGGTGCTGCGCTCTTGCATTCGCGAGTACCTCTGCAGCGAGGCGATGCACAGCCTCGGCATTCCGACCACCCGGGCCTTATGCGTGGTGGGGAGCGAAGAATCGGTCTATCGCGAACAGGTCGAAACCGGTGCGATGCTACTGCGCCTGGCGCCGTCGCATGTGCGGTTTGGGTCGTTTGAAGTGTTCTACTATCGCCGTCAGCCCGACCATCTGAAGACGCTCGCGGACTATGTCATCGCGGAGCATTTTCCGGATGTCGGCGAGGGGCCCGATCGTTATGGCCGGTGGCTGCGGGAGGTGGCGGCCCGCCACGGCCGGATGATTGCGGCCTGGCAGGCCGTCGGGTTTGCGCATGGCGTCATGAACAGCGACAACATGTCCATCCTCGGGCTCACGCTGGACTACGGGCCCTTCGGCTTTCTAGAGGCCTACCAGCCGGGATTCATCTGCAATCATTCGGACACCTATGGGCGCTATGCCTTTCAGCATCAGCCGGACATCGGCTACTTCAATCTGCGCTGTCTGATCCAGGCGGTGTCGCCGTTGATCGCAGAGCCGGACGGCCATGCGGCGCTCGCCCGGTACGAGGAGAGCTTCCACGCACACTATGCGACGTTGATGCGGGCCAAACTGGGACTTCAGGAGGCCAGGGCGGAGGACGCCGAGCTCCTGGTAGAGTTGCTGCGGCTTATGGAAGCCGACGGCGTGGACTATACGAACTTCTTCCGCGCGGTGGGAAACTTTCGGCAGGAGGTCGTGGATGGGCACAGTGAGTTGCGCGACTTCTTCCTGCACCGCGAGGGCTTCGACGACTGGGCCCGTCGCTATGCGGCTCGGCTCAAAGAGGAAGGGAGCCGGGACGAGGAACGGCGGATTCGGATGCACCGCGTCAATCCCAAGTACATCCTGCGTAACTATTTAGCCCATGAGGCGATCCGGCGCGCTCGCGAAGAGAAGGATTTCTCCGAAGTCGATCGCCTCTGGCGCTTATTCCGCGATCCCTTCACCGAGCAGCCGGGCATGGAAGCCTATGCGGCTCCAGCGCCGGAGTGGGCGAAACAGATTAGCGTGAGCTGCTCGTCGTAGATCGGCGATGAACGGTGAACGTTGAACGATGAACGGGGGAGGATTGGGAGTGGTCCGGGTCTCAGGTGGTGAGTCTCGAGATGTGAGTTCTGAGAGTGGATCGAATGTTCGAAGGCTCCGCTCGCGGGCCGTTCAGCCCTCAGCCTTCTGAGTTCATCGTTAGAGTTGGAACTCTGCCCAGAGGACGGTGTGGTCGGAGGCTTGTTCGGCCTTGCGGGGCTCGATGTCGACGTCGGCTTTGCGAATCTTCTCGGCCAGCGGGGCCGTGGCGAGAATATGGTCGATGCGCCAGCCCTTGTTGGCGGCCAGCGAGCTCGGCTGGCGGTAGTCCCAAAAGGTATATTGCTGCCGGTCGGGATAGAGCTTCCGGAAGACATCGATAAAGCCCCAGGACTTCGTGTGTTGATAGGCCTTGCGCGCGTCTTCGTGGTAGCACACGTGTTTGAGATGCTTCTCCGGCGCATGGACGTCGATGGGCTCCGGCGCCACGTTCATGTCGCCGCACCAGATAGCCGGCCGATCGGGCGAGAGCGTCCGCTCAAAATACCGCCGCAGCCGCTTGAACCAGGCCAGCTTGTAGGCATACTTCGGCGAGTCGATCTCGAATCCCTGCGGGATGTAGGTGTTGACGATGGGAATGCCCTGAATCACGGCCCGCGCCAACCGCGGCTCGTCCGGCTCCTGGCCATCCTCCAGTCCAAACGCCACGCTCTCCGGCTCGGTCTTGCTGAAGATGGCGACCCCGTTGTAGGCCTTCATGCCGCGGAACACGATGTGATACTTGGACTCGGCAAGCGCCAGCAGGGGAAACTCCGCATCCTGCACCTTCGTCTCCTGCGCGCAGAGCACATCCGGTTTCCACTCTTTCAGCCAATCCAACACGATCGGCATCCGCTTCCGGAGCGAATTCACATTGAACGTCGCGACGGTCAGTGATGTCTGTTTGGCTGCCATATCACTGCTCCTACTCCTCCACCTTCCTCCTCGCGAATGGGGAGAGGGGGAAGGCCATGAAGGCCGTTGCCTCAGCGTGGTGCGCACTCAATGGGTGAAAGATGCCGCCCGCGCCGACTTTTCGCCTTGGCGAAGCTTCAGAGGTGTGGGCGGGACTATCGATGACTCGAACTCGCCGTTCCTGATCATCGCATTGAGGCCACAAGAGAACTGGACTTCTCCCTCCCCGTGCCCCTTCCCCCTCACCAATCCGCCCCCATTCGATCCACCACCACCTGATGCACAATGGTGTGCCGACCCAAGGTGGCCAAATAGACCGCCGTCTCGGCCACATCGTACGGACTGATCTTGCCGCTGCGTTCGATCTCATCCGGCGACGCGTCGACCAGTTCGTCGGCCACGCCGCCGGGGCAGATGGCCATCACCTTGATGCCGTGAGGCCGTCCCTCGTCGGCGAGCGCCTTCGTCAACGCCATGATGCCGAACTTCGAGGCGCTGTAGACGCCTGTTCCGGCCCAGGCCTGCACGCCGGCGACGCTGGACATGTTGAGAATGGTTCCCCCGCCGGTCTTCTGCATGTGCCGGAACCCGGCCCGGCAGCAGAAAAAGGTGCCGCGCAGATTGGTGTCGATGATGCGATCAAAGGCTTCCGTG
>FKKE01006914.1_pt3 | contig 24035 bp, 24 predicted proteins | sample 1106331 | NCBI WGS metagenome assembly FKKE01 (sample SAMEA3931202, study PRJEB13176) | freshwater metagenome | biome: Drinking water system; feature: drinking water; material: freshwater | place: China | collected 2013-02-06
TCGCCGAACCACATGTGGGCATTCTCGTGCGCGACGACGTCGGCTACCCGTTCGAGTTCTCCATGTGTGCCGCTCCCCTGATCCACAAGCAGTGCTGTCTCACGGAAGGTGATGGCGCCAAGGTTCTCCATGGCGCCGGAAGCGAAGTCCGGAATCGCCAGGAGGTCGAGCTTATCGCCCGGGTACGGAATCCCGTAATAGTCCTCGAAAAATCTGAGTGAGGCCACCGCGATCTCCTGGCCGAACTGGGTCAAGTGCTGCTTTCCCGGGACGGACCAGAGCCGCAACGCAGTCCGGCCGATCATGCTCGGGCGGGAGCCTTCGATACGGCCCACGATGAACGCCACCAGATAGGTGGACATCTTGACGGTGTCGGCAAAGCGGAGGACACGTTTGCCGTCTTCTACGGAATCGGAGCGCACGCGACTGTTTGAAACCGCTGTGAGATCGGGATCGATCACCAGTGTCGTGGCAAAGACCGCTTTGAAGTCCGGTTCGTCCCAGCAAGGAAACGCGCGCCGTGCGTCGGTCGCTTCGAATTGCGTGGCCGCGATGGTCTGGAGCGCGCCGTGCTTGTCCTTGAAGGTGCTCCGATAGAAACCCCGGAGCTGGTCATTAAGCGTCCCTGCAAACGTCACATACAGCGACCATTCGCCTGGCGACAGCGAATGCCGAAACGTCAATCGGCAGCGTTGGAGCGGTTCGTCCAATTCGATGGAGGCCTCATAGGTGGTGCCGGCGGTATCGTGGATTTCTGCACGGCCGATCTCGAGCTCCACCGCGTTCATGACGATGGTCGTCGTCGGCTGGGTCACAGAGAGCGAGACCACTTCCTGGCCACGAAACGTGGCTGCCGACAGATTCGGCTCTAGCCGCAACTCATATCTCGTTGGAAAAACATGGCGCGGGAGTCTGTAGGGATCGAGCGTGCCGGACTGGTCCTGATTCATGTCCTCACCTTTCGGTCTGCCGGTGGCCGCAATGACGTGGTGGATGGTCAGCGCTGAGCGGACAAGCGAGAGCAACGGAAGGACGAAGACGCTGCAGGCTGCCGTCCCTAAGAGTTTGAGTGTGAGGCGTCGGCCGAGCCTGCTCCTCATAACCTCTTGGCGTGATGGGTTTCTGTGCCGTCCGGAGTCCCGACGATCAATATATCGGTGCGGCCGACGAACAAACCGGTTTCCACCACGCCTGGTATATCGTTCAGGGCGATTTCAAGTTCGCGCGGCCGATCGATTCGGCTCAGGTAAACATCCAGGATGACATTGCCGGCCTCCGTCTTGAACGGGGCACTGCCCCGTTCCCGGAGGACGACCGCGCTCTTCGTCAGGGTTTCGATCTCACGGGCTGTACTGCCCCAGCCGAACGGGATCACTTCCACGGGTAGAGGGAAGGAGCCTCCCAGGATGGGGACTCGTTTGGTATGGTCGACCAGGACGATGAACTGCTTCGCCGAGGCCGCGACGATCTTCTCCTTCAACAGGGCCCCGCCGCCGCCTTTGATGAGGTTGAACGAGGGATCGACTTGATCAGCACCGTCGATCGCCACATCGATGACCCACCGGTTGTCGCTGTCTATGAGCGGAATACCGAACTGTCTGGCCAGCGCCGCCGTTTCCTGCGACGTCGGCACGCCTCGGAGCTTCATCCCGGCCTTCACCTTCTCGCCCAACGCGATGACCATGTGTTTCGCGGTCGAACCGGTGCCGAGCCCGACGACCATGCCGTCCTTGACGTAGGCGATGGATTCGAGAGCCGCGGCTCGTTTCAGTGAATCGAAGTCGGTCGTAGTCATTCGAGGGTAAGCTGCGCCGCGGTCGAAGCGGCCCCAAGCAGGGCGGTGCGGTCATTCAACACGACATGGACGGGGATGGTGCTCATCAACCGTTTATACCGGCCCTTGTTGCTGAAGGCCCTCATAAAGGTGCCGTCTTTCAATTTCTCCAGCAGCTTCGGGGCGATGCCTCCTCCGATGTACAGGCCGTTGAGCGCCATCGCTTTCAAGGCCAGGTTGCCGGCCTCGGCGCCGTAGATCGAGACGAACAGGTCCAACGTCTGTTTGGCGATGTCTGCCTGCCCCTTGAGGCCTGCTTCTGCGATGGCGGCTGCCGGATCGCCCGCGGCGATCTTCTCCGCCAGCCACGTCGGTTCATTCTTTTTCGAGTCACGCACATATTCGTAAATGGCATGGAGTCCGGGGCCGGACAAGACCCGCTCATAACTCACGTGCAGGTATTGGTTGCGTACGTGACGCAACAATTCGATCTCGTTGTCGTTGTTCGGGGCGAAGTCGGCGTGGCCGCCTTCCGACGGCATCGGTTTGTACCGTTTGCCGTCCCAAAAGAGGATCGACTCACCCAGACCTGTGCCTGCCGCGATGAGGGCCAAGGCCTGTTTCTCCGGGTGCGGCTTGCCAGGATTCAAAGTGTACAGCTCGTCGGGTCGAAGGAGCAGGACGCCATGGGCTGTGGCTTCGAGGTCGTTCAGGAGTTGGACCTTCGGGATGTCGAACCGCTTGGCGAGCGTGGGCCCATCCACGATCCAAGGCAGATTGGTCGTATGGGAATGATTTTGGATGACAGGGCCGGCGACGCCGAAGCATGCGGCATCGATCTTCTGCGGTGGCTGGGGCTCGGCGGCAGCCGTTTCCGGTGAATCTTCCTGTTTTTGTGCGAGTTCATCGAGCGGTGTCGGCGACTTCGGAGGAGTAAGGAAGTCTTCAAGCATTTCCTCCAAAGAAAGGTAGTCCGCACTGTGAAAGGATTCGGTGCGTACCGGGTCGACTCTTTCGTGCTTCCACTCGAAGAGGGCGAGGTGGGTCTTGGTGCCTCCGATGTCGCCGGCGAGAATCATGTTAGTCTCGTTGAAGTCAACCGGACCGTCTGTTTCTCAATTCTTTGGCCGCCGATGCATCTAGGAGCCAGATGAGTCGTCCCCGTTCGGGCCGCACCAACGAAGCGGGCAACCGGCGATCGGCGTCCCTACTCGGTTCGAGGATGGTCTTGACTATCTGTGCCTTGCCGGACCCGGTGACGAGGAACACTACCACATTCGCCTGGTTGATCACACCTAGCGTGAAGGTGAGACGGGACGTGATGCCGGAAGGGGATTGTCCAACAGTCACAAGTCGTGAGTGGTCATGGAGTGCAGGAGTGTTCGGAAACAAGGAGGCTGTGTGGCCATCGTTGCCTAGACCCAACAGGACGACATCAAGGCGGGGAATGACGGGAGCCGGGCAGCCTGTCATCGTTCGGATCCGTTCTTCATAGTCACGGGCCGCTGTCCCAGGATCTGGCTGCTCGCCCCTCATGCGGGAGATCTGATCACCGGGGATGTTCAGCGGAGTGAACAGTGTCGCAGAGGCCATGCCAAAATTGCTGTCCGGATGGTCCGGGGGGATACAGCGCTCGTCGCCGAATAGAAAGAGGATATGGGGCCAGTCGAATTCCCTTCGCCATTCGGGCCGCGTCAGCGTCTCGTAAAGCGTACTCGGGGTAGAGCCGCCTGAGAGGGCTAAGAGACAGCGGTCCCGGGACTTTATGGCCTGGCTGGTCACATCTCGAAGGAGGCCAGCCGCGCCCTGTGCCCAGGCCTGATTGTCAGGGGCGATCCGGATGTCCGGGGTGGCGGGCATATCAGCGCCGGGTCGCGCGCTGCCTCTTGCCGGTCGTTTGGCGGCGCGAGACTGGTCGGTCAGGGGACAAGGCAGTGGTGAGCGCCTTCACGGTCGCTGCGGGATCTCGACCCAGCAGAACGCGGATTGCGTGGCACCCGTGTGATCGAAGTGACTCAAAGTCGCCCGTGGCCTGCGCTTGGGCCAGTGTTCCGAAAGTAAACGGCTTACCCGGAATGACCTGATCGGGTTTCATGCGGTCGACAAGTTCGAGGAAGAGTCCTTTCGGGGGACCGCCTTTATGGAGTTGTCCGGTCGAATGGAGGTACCGGGGGCCGTACCCGAATGTGGTCGTAATGCGATAGCGGGCGACGAGCGCCTTTCGAAAAGCACGGATCGCGTTTTCCATCTCGGAGGTCGGGGTCGTGTAGGCCAAGATGGCGACATAAGAGTCTGGTTGGACTCGCGCCCCAAGCTCATGCATGGCTTGCTTGGCCGGGTGGCTGGGTTGTCCAGGGAGTTCACCGGTCGATTGGTACGAGACGAGTACTCGATTCGTGTTGTCTTTGCTTTCCTGGACGTTGGGTTGATCAAAAGGATGGATCTTCAGGAGATGCCCGGCCACTGCCGTCGCAAACTCCCACCGGAAAAATTCGGCGCCGAGATCGAACCGGTCCTCGAGGTCGACTCTTAGGACAGGATGGCCGGCCTTTGCGAGCCCCTCGACCTGACGATCGAGTGACGCGTTTCCTCCGTCCCGCAACCGTAGATACACGAAGAAGCGGTCAGTGCCGTAACGGGATGGAACGAGGACCGGTTCCTGAGCGACTGGAATGAGGCCTGTGCCGTCCTTCCCGGTGCTCTCGGCCAACAGCTGTTCGGCCCAAAGGCCGAATGTTGAAAGGGCCGGGGAAGCGATGATCGTCACCTTATCTCGACCGGATTTGGCCAGCGTGCCCATGGCGGCGCCCAAATACGCGCCGGGATTACTTCCAAGGGGGGACTGCCTGCGGCAAAGGTCTGCCATCGCTGCCGCTCGATCGAGGAGTCGGTTCACATCCAGGCCGAGCAAGGCAGCCGGGACGAGTCCGAAAAACGAAAGGACTGAGTATCGCCCGCCGATGTCGGGCGGATTGGAGAAGATCTGCCGGAACCCATGCGCTCTGGCTAACTGCTCCAATCCCGTCCCTGGGTCGGTGATCGCCATGAATTGGTCGCCACCTCGATTCATCCTGGCCTTGGTAACGAGATCCCAGAAATGGGCGAAGAGGGACATGACCTCGATCGTGCCGCCGGACTTGCTGGCGACCAGAAACAATGTACGCGCAGGATCCAGGACTCTTGACACTTGTCTGACCCAGCCGGGAACGGTCGAGTCAAGCACCCAGAGCCGAGGATATCCCTTAGCGGAACCGAACGAGGTCCGGAGCACCTCGGGGCCGAGGCTGCTGCCTCCCATTCCAAGCAGGACGACGTCTTTAATTCTCATCTCCTCTGCCGAGGCAATGGCTGCCCGGAATTCCGTCGACCGTTGGCGCATCTGATCCTGGACGGTCAGCCAACCCAATCGATTGGTGATTTCCGTCGGGTCGGATTTCCACAATCGGTGGTCTTTGGCCCAGATCCGGTCGATCACTCCTGCGCGATGGATTTCTTGGAGCGCCGGCTCAATGAGGGTATGAAATTCCGGTGTGAGTCGGCCGGCGGATAGCGTCGGCATAAAATTCTCCCTGTGAAGAGGCACGTTGGCGTACGCGCGGGGAGATGGTGCCATCTTATGGAGCATGCAGAGAAAAGGCAACGTTCCCCCGCCATCCTACTTATCGGTCGGACGCCGTACGACTAAAGCCATCCCATCCACAAGAATCCAGGCGAAGGACCGCGCATCATCCTCCGACAGGGTGAGTTGCAGGCGAGGTTCGCGCTGGTGTCGCCCCGACCATGCGGCTGAGACCGTACTGTGCAGAGTCCGCCAATAGGAACGGACCTGCCACAAGATCCAACGAAAGGGGCTTTGAACTGCCGTAGGAACCACTTCGAGTACGAAGACCGGGTGGAAGGCCAGGTCATAACGAGTCGGCATGTCCAAAAGGGAAATCGGCTCTTGGGAGCCGGGCGCTGACGGATCGATCTTGGGCCGCGCAATTTGTGGACGCCCGGTCAAGCTGAAACGCCCCGTCATCTGCCCGAGCGACTCCGCGGACCAAGACGAAATCGGGATACGGTACAGGTCAACGGCCTTACCCTTGATCGCGATATGGTTGGCTACGAGATCGATCACCACATAGGTGTGAGGTCTTGCCGCCAGCTTCACTTCCTCTTCTAGGACACGGTTGGCTTCTCTGAGGGCGGCCGATTGTCCGAGGTCGACACCGAGAGGGTTCACCGGTTCAGAGGCGCTGACTGGCGATACGGCAATCAGAACAGCGATGAGCAGGAAGGAGACTGTCATGGAGGCAGGGCCCATCCCGACGCAGTCACGGATGTGCCGAACATGTCCGCCGGTCGGGCACCCTTGATGTCGGCTAGAAGATCAGGATCGGGGTGCCTACGCGCGCCAATTGATAGACGCTCTTCAGGTCCTCATCGTTCAGTCGGATACATCCGTGCGTGACATTCTTACCGAGCAGCCGTGTGTAGAGAGTGCCGTGAATGAAGTAGCCTTTCCCAAAACCTAGAGCATACTCGCCCAACACCCCTGGCTCAATCCGGTCGGCTTGGAACTTGGGGACTTCCAGGCCTTCTTCAACAAAGGCCCAATCAGGTTTGACCCACACGGGATTGACGAGTTTGGACTGCACCGAAAATTCCCCGCGGGGCGTGTCGAAAACCCACTGGCGGTCGGTTTCACCCGGTTTATCCAGGATCGTCCCGCTGCCAGTGGATGCGAGCGCATCCACCATGACCCGGTCACGCCGCCTGATGAACAGGTGATTGCGCGCGGTGTCGACCAAAATATACGGGCCGTCTGGCATCAATTGGGAAACTTGCTTCGCGAGTGTTCTATAGCGTTGCTGGAGGGCGCGGAGTTCGGCAGGATCAGCAGTGTCCGGCTGCATGTTTGCGGCGTTGATCAGTGGCACGCCACTGCTTTGAGCAAGAATCAGGAGAAGAAATCCGACAAGGCACGATAGCAGGAGAAGGCCCGTTCGTTTCATGTCGCGTGCTCACGTCTCATCGCTGCCTGTCCCGAGACTGGCGAGCGCCATGGCCACGGAATTCCGTTCATCCAATGCGCCGACGATCGTGACCGGGGTTCCCCGCTCGACTCGACTGTAGAGGGCTGCCATCTGCTCATTGTCAAGCATCACGCAGCCCAGCGTCTTCGCCATCAATTCGTTATCGGACCCATGAATCTCGATTTGGCCGCCGATTGTGCGCGATCGTGGAATCCGACCCGCTCTGCGATCCAAGACGAAGCGGCGTCTATCTTCCGCATTCGGATAGTTCAAAACCAGGGCGCGGTAGAACTGCGTCTGTCCCTGACCACGCTTGCTCGTCACCTGGTACTTCCCTTCCGGCGTCGCACCGTCGCCCTGGTATCGCTTTTCTCCGATTCCGTTGAATCCCAACCGGACGGGGTATGATAGCACCTTCTTTCCATTCCTGTAGAGGGTCAGCGATCGGTCGGCCTTGTTGACGACGATTGCCGTGGTCCGATGGCTCTTCGACCAATCGATGGTGTGAACAGCCATTTGCTGCCATTTGCCGATGCGCTCTCTGTCGGCATAGCGTCCGAGCTCTTGGTTCAGGAGCATTGTTTGGGCTTCCAGGCTCTGTTCAGCCTCTTCTGATGCAATCAGTGAATGGCTGTACTGCCCCTGGTCGAAGAAGGAGCGAGCCTGCTTGATGAGAAGATCGCTTTCCACCGGCTTGTGGCCGAGAACGAACCGGCTGTCGATGGCGCTCACTTGGAGCGCGATGAGTCGCGCCCGCTCTTCAATGCGCGCCAGCTGCTTTTCAGAGGACCGACGGAGAGAGTCCCGCTGTATGGTCACGCGGGTCACGGTTTGGCGACCCTCTTGATGGAGCAGTCGAAGCGCGGTCTCGAGATCGCTCTGTTCCCATGGCCATCGGATCGAGTCTTCTTCGGCTTCGACGCGGGCCTTGAGGGTCATCCATTGATGGGCGAACCGCGAATAGTCGGAGGGCGAGAACTCCGCGGCGCGCACCTCCATGAGATCGCGATCGACGGACTCGACGGCATCCACCACTTCCTGAGGGACGGCTTCACCGCACCCGGCTATGAAGCCGAATAGCGCAATCGCACCCAACAGTCTGTAGGTGCATGCCCTCTCTTGTCGAATCCGAAAACCCATCATCGTCTTCGAGTCCCTATTTCTTCTTGGCGCCCTTGGCCGGAACAGCCTTTCCCTTGCCAATCTTCGCAAGGGCGGTTTCGATCTCATGCGAAACGGCCTGGCTCTTGTCGGTGATGGCCTTGGCTTTGGTCTGCGCGCCCATATAGTCGGACTTGTCCAGCATCACCTGCACATCGATAAGTGAGGCCTTGAGAGCTTCTGCGTCGGTCTTGATCGCTTCGAGTGCCGCCCGATCCTTTCCGGCCGGTGCTTTGGCGACCAGATCCAATGCGCTTTTGACGGCTTCCTGCGCGGTCTGTTGCGCCCGCAGAGCCGCCTGCTTGGCTTCTTCCATCTTTTTCACGGCCTCAGCTTTCACACGCTCCGCGTCAGTCTTGGCTGCGGTGACCAATTGTTCAACCTTGCCGTAATCGCGGAAGAGAGGAAACTTGCCGTCCTGCTCCGCCACTTCCTTCTTGATGGCAGCGAGACCCCCTTCAAGTTTGGCATACTCATCGGCGGTATACGTCGCTGCGCCGCTGCTCTGGGCATCCCTAATAGCTTGTTCGGCAGCGGCAATTTGTTCGGTCGGCGGCTGGGCGCATCCGGCGATCAGCAACAGAAAACTTGCTATAGATAGAACAATAGAAGAATTCTTTGGCTTGTGCATTTCGGTATCCCTCCTCATGGGCCGGCTCGAAGCCAGCGTGCGTTGCGTGTTCAACACCTGTTGAACTGGTTGCTATCGAGAAAGCCAAAAACTTCGTTCAAGGCGCAAGGTTGATGCCAGACGTTGATCTCAACCTCTGGCGTCGTATCGAAGAATTTCCGCAATAGAGACGGTTCGGGCAATTCTTTTCGAGATCGGCATGGGGCAGTTTAGCGCAGTCTGAAAGAAAGGTAAACAAAAGTGCCCCAATATAACTGCGTTATCAATGGTTTAACTCAATCCACCTTACTAACATCATCCGATGGGCCGGGTGAGTGACGAATCCGCAAAGGCCCCGATTGATCGAGGTTCTGTGGTTTGACAGGCTCTGACCCCATCCCTATAATGGCGCGTCTCTTTCTGACACGCATCAAGATGCTCAAGGAGTACAGAGATGTCGTTTACCTATCAGCAGCCGTCCAATCTCAAGAAGAAACGTGAACATGGGTTCCGCAAGCGGATGAGCACCAAGAATGGTCGAAAAGTGCTGGCTCGCCGCCGTGCCAAAGGGCGGGCCCGGCTCACGGTATAACCAGGCTGCCCGCGCTGCCGTAGGCATGCCGCGGGGACTCCTGCCCCCCGAACAGATTCCACTGACAGGGAAGCTACTTTTCCAGGATACAGGCTGCGCGATTGCGCCCGGTCCGGCCGATGGCTCGATTGCCGACTGGAGAAGACAAGTCCCATGAACGGCGTATGGATCGGCAAAGACAAGGGGCTATTTCTCCGTGCCAGCCGGGACATCGAATATGTGAAGCAGCACGGTCGTCGCGCTTCGACGACCTTGTTCAATTTGCTGGTGTGCCGAACAGAGACTGCGGATAGCCGAGTGGGCATCATCGTTGGAAGACGCTTTGGCACGGCCGTGAGTAGGAATCGGGCAAAGCGCCGATTCCGTGAGTTGGCCAGGATGGCTCAACCACGGCTGCGGCCGGGCTATGGGCTTTTGGTCTTTCCGAAGCGGGAGGCCATCGTCTTGCCGTTCGAGTCCGTGAAAGAAGCCTGGTGCACCACGTTGCGCCGCCAAGGAGCTCTCCGGGCTGACGGGACGTAATGCGACATCTCTGCCTCTGGTTGATCGTAGGGTATCGCTACGGCATCTCGCCCTTCCTGGGACGGAACTGCCGTTTCGAGCCGTCTTGCTCCGAATACGCCGCCGAGGCAATCGGCCGATTCGGAGTCATGCGAGGTCTCTGGTTGGCCGGGACGCGAGTCCTGAAATGTCATCCCTGGCACCCGGGGGGATTCGACCCGGTCAAGGAATAGGCGGTTGGTGATCGTAGAGGATTGCGCAGCATAAAATGGAAAAACGCGTCGTCATCTTCCTGGTACTGTCGCTTGCCGTCATACTAGGCTACGATTTTCTCCTCAAGCAGTTCGGGCTTTTACCGCCTCCGTCTCCACCTTCAGAGGAGGCAGGTCCAAAGGCATCCCGTGTGGAAGAAACGCCTTCCGCAGAGGTAGGAAATGGAACCGCGCCGACCGTGGCCGGCGCACCACTGAAGCCGGAAGTGTCTCCTACGGCCGAAACGTCTTCCCAACCCAACGCCTCCTCAGAATCGTCCGTGATTGTGGAAACCGACGTGATACGGGCGGAGCTCAGCCCCCAGGGGGGAACGCTTGCGAGTTGGGAACTGAAGCAATACAAGAGTGCGGTTTCAGATCCCAAACCTGTGCAACTGGTTTACCAAAAGGGGAAGTTCCGCCGTCCCCTTTCAATAATCATGACCAGCAACTCGGCGGTCGAAAGGGCGTTGCAGGAAGGACTGTTCGCGATAGAAACAGACTTTACCCGCTTGGACGCTGCACATCCTGTCGGCCACGTTACTATGCGCTATCACGATGCCGGGACAGGGGTGAATGTGCGAAAGCGGCTGACCTTCCGGCACGACAGTTATGTCGTCGACATCACGGTCGGTATTGAGGGCAACGGCGATCCGTACGACATCGTGTTGGGAACCAACTTCGGCATCGTCGAATGGGGTGACGGCCTGATCGGACAGATCGGATCAGCTTCGCTGGTCGACGGGAAGGTGGAGAAAGAGACGCCGGACAACGAACTCGAGCGAGGCGGCGCGGTGCATTGGGTGGCGCTTCAGGACAAATATTTCATGTCGGTGCTGCTGCCTGAGGAGTCCAAGACGCTGCATGTGAAGAAGGAGGGCGAGAAGCTGCTCACCGCTTCGGTACGGTCCGCCGCTACGGGCGCCGGTGCCGAGAGCCGACTCCGACTCTACGCAGGGCCCAAAGAATACGACATGCTTCGTTCGTTGAACGTAGGGCTCGAAGATACCATCGATTTTGGATGGTTTATTTTCGGCAGCTGGAGCGTAGTCAAGGCGGTTGCCAAGCCGATATTCTACGTCCTCCGTTCTATCACTGAGTTCACCCATAACTACGGATTGACGATCATTCTGCTGACGATGGGGATCAAGCTCTTGTTCGTACCGTTGCAGTACAAGAGTTATAAGTCGATGAAGCAGATGCAGGTGATTCAGCCCAAGGTCCAATCTCTGCAGGAGAAATTCAAGGATGACCGGGACAGGCTCAACAAGGAGTTGATCAAACTGTATCGTGACCATAAGGTCAATCCCGTCGGCGGCTGTCTGCCGATGGTGCTCCAGATGCCGGTCTTCGTCGCGTTGTTCAACATTCTCTATATGACGATCGATCTGCGCCAAGCTCCGTTTGTCGGATGGATTACGGATCTGTCGGTTCAAGACCCCTACTACGTCCTCCCGATCGTTATGGGGGCCACGATGGTGGTTCAGCAGAAGATTACCCCCACGACGATGGACCCCGCCCAGGCGAAGATCATGCTGATGCTGCCGGTGTTCATGACGTTCTTGTTCATCAACTTTCCGGCGGGGCTGGTGTTGTACTGGCTGACGAACAACGTGCTCACGATCACACAACAGATCGTGACAGATCGGGTCTTCTTTGCCAACAAACCACTCGTGGTGGAGCCGGCTAAATAACCTCGCCTGATACACGATGCGCGGAGGGCTTGAGGATACGATCTGCGCCATTGCGACCCCGGCCGGCGAAGGCGGTATCGGCATCGTGCGGCTCAGCGGGTCCGAGGCGCTGGCTGTTGCGAGCCGAATCGCCCGCCTCCGGTCGGGGGCGCACCTCTCATCCGTGGCCACGCACACGGTGCATCTCGCCGATCTTTTCCCCCCTTGCGAAGAGAACGTCTCTGCCGATTCTGTCAGCCGGGAGCGGTTGGATGAGGCGTTGGTCATTTATATGAAAGCTCCTCGATCCTTCACCGGCGAAGATATCGTCGAAATCCAATCACACGGAGGGCCGGTGGTATTGGGATTGGTCTGTGAGGCTTGTCTCGGAGCTGGAGCCAGGATGGCGGAACCGGGGGAGTTTACAAAGCGGGCCTTCTTGAACGGCCGGCTGGACCTGTCACAGGCGGAGGCAGTCTTGGACACGATTCGAGCGAAATCAAGAACGGCCGTGATGGCCGCGCAACGGCAGTTGCGGGGTGAACTGTCCCATGAAGTCGATGTGGCCAGGTCTGCTTTGTTGATGGTCCTGGCGCAGGTGGAAGCGGGTATCGATTTCGTGGAAGAAGACGTGACGTTTCTGCCCCACGAACAACTGATGAAGACGCTCTGCCGGGTCTTGGGGATCGTTCAGAGGCTTGAGGCGACTGCCCAGGAGGGCCGGATTCTCCGCGAGGGCGCCAAGGTTGTGATCGTGGGGAGGCCCAACGTCGGCAAGTCGAGTCTCATGAATCGTTTGCTCAAGGAGGATCGGTCGATCGTTACGGATGTGCCCGGGACGACTCGCGATGTAATCGAAGAAGCGGTGGAACTTTCGGGGGTGATGGTGCGGTTGGTCGATACGGCGGGAATTCGGGAGACGAGTGATCCAGTGGAATGGGAAGGCGTGAGGCGCACTCATGCCGCACAAGAAGATGCGGATCTAATCCTGGTGGTGGTAGACGGAAGTATGCCGCTGACCTCCGAGGATCGCGACGTATTGAAGAGGGCCAGAATGGGTAAATGCCTGGTCTTGGTGAACAAATGCGATTTGCCAATGGGACTAGCCGGAGAATCGCATGAACTCGGTGACGATGTTTTGCGCGTTTCGGCAAAGTCCGGGGAAGGGCTTGACGGTATCAGGGGCGCGATCCGCCGGGCTTTGGTATCCGCTGGCGGCGATGCCCGCGACGGAGTGGTCGTGACGAACGTGCGGCATGGCGCGGCGCTGCGAAAGGCCGCGGAGGCGCTGCAGCAAAGCCTCGAGTCGGCAAGGTGTAGATTGCCAGGTGAGGTGGTGACAGTGGATCTTCGAGCAGCAGCCGACGCGCTGGGCGAGATTACCGGCAGCATCTCGACCGATGACATTTTGGAACGGATATTTACCTCGTTCTGTATTGGGAAATAAGCGGGAGCGGGTCATGTCGGATTCATTTGATGTAATCGTTGTCGGCGGCGGCCATGCTGGGTGCGAAGCGGCGTTGGCTGCCGCGCGAATGGGAGCCCCGACGCTTCTCCTCACAATGGACCTCGACCGTGTCGCGCAGATGTCGTGCAATCCAGCGATCGGCGGGATCGCAAAAGGACACTTGGTCAAGGAACTCGACGCCTTGGGTGGCGAGATGGCGCGCAATACCGATCGAGCCGGCATCCAATTTCGTTTCATCAACACGAGCAAGGGACCGGCGGTCCGTGCCCTCCGCGCCCAATGCGACAAGGCGCTGTATCGTGAGGCCATGCTGGACACGTTGAAACGCCAACCAGGGCTATCGCTCCGGCAAGGCACCGTCGACCGTGTACTGACGCGAGCCGGCGCCGTCACTGGCATCGTCACGGCCGCGGGCGACCGGATTGCAGCCCGGTCCGTCATTCTGACGTCGGGAACATTCCTTAAGGGACTTATCCATATCGGTCTCAATCATTTTCCTGCAGGACGGGCCGGCGAGGCCTCTGCCGAGCACCTTTCGGATTGCATGAGGGATTTCGGATTCGAAGTCGGTCGCCTGAAAACCGGCACCCCGCCTCGTCTCGATCGGGATACGATTGATTTTTCCGTCATGGTTCCGCAACCGGGCGATGATCCTCCTCCACCATTTTCGTACCGAACGGACCGGATTCGCACGCCGCAGCGTGAGTGCTATCTGACCCATACGAATCATGCGACTCACGAGATTATTCAGCGGAATCTTGATCGGTCCCCCCTATACAGTGGAATGATTGAATCGGTAGGTCCGCGCTACTGTCCGTCGATCGAAGACAAGGTTGTGAGATTTGCCGAGAAGTCACGACACCAAATATTCGTGGAGCCTGAAGGATTGAACGTTCGCGAATTTTATCCGAACGGTATTTCGACGAGTCTTCCTGTGGATGTTCAAGCTGCAATGCTCAAGACTATTAGAGGATTGGAAGGGGCGACTATGCTCCGGCCAGGCTATGCAATCGAGTACGATTACTTTCCACCAAGACAGTTGCATCAGACCCTGGAAACCAAACTTGTCGAGGGTCTTTACCATGCAGGACAAATCAATGGGACATCCGGTTATGAAGAGGCAGCAGGGCAAGGGATCATGGCCGGAATCAATGCCGTCCTCAAGCTACGAGACCAACCTCCCCTGGTTCTTGACCGATCCCAAGCGTATCTGGGGGTTCTTATCGACGATCTCATCACTAAGGACACAAGTGAACCGTACAGAATGTTCACATCCAGAGCTGAGTATCGCTTGCTGCTCCGCCATGGCAATGCAGATCTTCGGCTGACGGAAATGGGACGGAAGCTCGGATTAGTCTCCGATGAAGTCTATGAACGGTTCTCAACAAAACGGGACGCGATCGAGAGTGAAATCCAGCGACTTGAAAAATTACGCCCTAAACTGACAGAGGATCTTCGTAGGCGTTTATCTGGATTGGGAATTCATGAGGTAACTGGTCCATGCAGCGGGGTACAGCTCTTACGGCGGCAGGATGTTGACTATAAGACGATGATGAAATGTCTTGAAGGAGAATCATTGCAAGACGATGAAATTATTGAAGAAGTAGAGATTCAAATTAAATACTCCGGCTATATCAAACGCCAGCTTTCCCAAATCAGTCGATTCAAGAAGCTCGAGAATTGGTCTATTCCAGGATCATTCAATTACGATAGTGTCATAGGCTTTTCGAGAGAAGTTCGCGAGAAGCTGAAAAATATCCGACCCGCTTCCATTGGTCAGGCCTCACGAATATCTGGGATCACTCCTGCTGCGATCTCTTTGCTCCTGGTGACCCTGCAGAAAGAAAATGGCCGAGCTGGCCTTGTCTGAATAGTTTTTCACACCCGCTGGGCAACAAGATCTTCAGAAATAGATATCTTGACCTCGAAGAACGTTTCGCGTAATTGTTCCACGTGGAACATGACTCGGAATTAAGGAGGATCATTGCTCTGTACTCGGGAATGTTCGACGTGGGGCTCTCAAATTCTCAAGTAGATCAATTCTTAGCCTACCTTTCTGAGATTATTCGGTGGAATAAGATAACGAACATCACAAGCATCACCGAGCCAAGACTCATTGTCATCAAGCATTTTATTGACTCAATTGTTGCTCTTGGCGCAACGAAGTTCTCTTATGGAAACTTAGTCTGCGATATCGGCAGTGGCGCAGGGCTTCCAGGTATCCCAATAAAGATTGTGCGGCCAGATCTGAAGGTCGTTCTGGTAGAGACAAACAAGAAGAAATGCTCATTTCTCACATCGGTTATTGGACAACTTAGATTAGAAAGTATCTCTGTCTTTCAAGGGTCGATTGAGCAGTATGCCAAAAAATCACCCCTTGCCGCAGTCGACATCGCATTGTTGCGGGCACTTCGCCTGGATGAGGTAAAAAGACACCTTCTACGGGTTCTAAATTCAAAGGGGAAAATTGTACTCTATCGAACTCCGAATTCGAAGAGGATAGAAGAGTTGACTGATTTCATCATTGAGTCTGAGGCAGCATATAGTCTACCTGAACAATGCGGTGACAGATTATTAACTGTAATTAAATCAACTTCTTCGGAGTCAATCTCATGAATTGTTCCACGTGGAACGTCGACCAGTTTATCAGCCGGGCTGAGTGAGTCTTGTAGAGACAAATATCAATGGCCAAGATCATTGCGGTCGCTAATCAAAAGGGTGGAGTCGGGAAGACAACGACTTCAGTCAACCTATCGGCGGGCCTCGCTTTACTAGGAAAGAAGGTCTTATTGGTGGACATGGATCCCCAAGGCAATGCGACTAGCGGGCTTGGTATCGATCCAAGATCACTCGAGAGAACTGTATACAACTGTTTGATAAATTATGTGAAGTTTGATGAGGCAGTTCGCCAAACTGAAGTCGCAGGGCTTTCTATACTCCCAGCCAGTGCAGACCTCGCTGGAGCTGAGATTGAACTCGTCAATGTTGAAGAACGCGAAAAACTTCTTCGTCATTTCCTCCGAGACGTTGAATCACGATTTGATGTGATTTTTCTTGATTGTCCCCCCGCTCTCGGGATCTTGACGGTCAATGCGTTGGTTGCAGCAAGGTCGGTCCTGATCCCTGTCCAGTGTGAGTACTATGCCATGGAAGGGCTAAGCCGTTTGGTCGGTAGTATCGACAGGGTTCAGCATTCCCTGAACCCTGGGCTCACCATCGAAGGGATCGTCTTGACTATGTATGATGCCAGGAATACCTTGTGCCGCCAGGTATCTGATCAGATCCGAGCTCATTTCAAAGAGAGGGTTTATCAAACCTCGATCCCTCGAAACGTCACTCTTGCTGAGGCACCAAGCTACGGTCGTCCTGCCTTACTCTATAACGTGGCATCGAGTGGAGCCCAATCCTACATTTCATTAGCCAAGGAGTTCATCAGTCATGGAGAAAAAAGCGCTTGGTAGAGGACTCGACGCGTTATTGCCATCGGCAAAGCCGACCTCGATGCCGGAACTTCCTGAAGTCCAGCATCTTAGGATTGATGCCATTGTGCCGAATCGCTATCAGCCCAGACAGACTTTTTCTCCTCAGGAACTAGCTGAACTGACGGCTTCGCTCAAGCAGAGCGGCCTGCTACAGCCGATCCTCGTCCGCAGGAAAGGCGACGGGATGTATGAGCTCATCTCCGGCGAGCGGCGATGGCGGGCTGCCAAGGACGCAGGATTGGAGACGATTCAAGCCGTCATTCGAAATTGCGGCGACGAAGAGTCCATCATTCTCGCGCTTGTCGAGAATCTGCAACGCGAGGATCTGAACCCGATGGAAATGGCCAGAGCATACCATCGTATGATGAACGAGTTCAGTCTGACTCAGGATACGATCGCTCAGAAAGTCGGATGCGATCGTTCATCCATCGCCAACATGGTTCGTTTCCTGACCCTCCCTTCTGAAGTTCAGCAATCGATTGAATCAGGAGAGTTGTCCGCCGGCCATGCCAAGGTCATCCTGGGGCTCGCAAGCGCCAGCGAGCAGAGCCGAGTTGCGAAGCTCGTGATCGACCGAGGGTTGTCAGTCAGGGAAACCGAAACAATTTTGGAATCAAAACTTGTTCAGCGGAAGCGCCGTTCGCGCGAGCTTCGATCTACCCCGCTCACCGATGTCGAGGAGCGGCTCCAGAAACGACTTGGGACCAAGGTCACGATCGTCAATGGACGTCGGGGAGGAAAGGTGATTATCCATTATTTTTCTCCTTCAGAGCTTGACGGAATCCTCGAAAATCTCCTCCAGTAGGCTTCTTGATACGAACGCCATGTCCTTCCGACGAGGAGCGAAACGGCATATTTGTTGCCAAAACTCCGGAGTGGTGGCACTGTCATTTGGTATCGGCCTATACGCGTTGCTGGACGCGCGGCAACGCTACAATTCTGGTGGGAGGAAGGCTCATGTGGGGACAGGAGAAGCATAGCAAGCAGTCGGATGATACCGGGCAACCCGACGGTGATTCGGCGGAAGGGGCCTCCGCACGGGGTGAAAACACGGAAGACATCAGTGCGTTCGTCGGAAAAGGGGTTGAGTTTAAAGGGACTATTTCGTACAGCGGCACCGTAAGAATCGACGGCTCCCTTGACGGCGAGATTCGTACCGACGGTACGCTCCTCATAGGAGAGGATGCCGTTCTTCAAGCGAAGGTGACGGCTGGTGTCATTGTGTGCAAGGGGAAGATCACCGGGGATGTCGTGGCCAAAGAGCGCGTCAAGCTTCGCGCCCCGGCCGTGGTGAATGGTAGCGTGAAGACGCCGATGCTGTCGATGGAAGATGGAGTTCTGTTCAACGGCGGATTGGAAATGAGCCAGGGTCCTCGAGAAGCGGGGCAGGGCGTCCTCCACGCCATTAGTGCGGACACCATCCCGAGCGTGAAACGGGCAGGCTGACGGGTTGTGAGTTTGACAAGGTTGGAACTGATCGATCTACGAGTAGGCTGAGCTCGGAGGGGACCATGTGGGCGATGAAAGATCGAAATATGCCGCTCTCGGAGCAGGACAACGAGAACATCACCCTCTTCGCAAGAGACGTTGAATTCAAGGGCGTCGTCTCCTTCGACGGAATGGTGCGAGTCGATGGCAGGGTTGAAGGCGAAATTCATACGACCGGCACGCTCATCGTGGGAGAAACTGCTGTGATCAAGGGAATCGTGTCCGTCGGCGTCCTCATGAACAGCGGCAAAATTAACGGCACCATCACAGCAAGCGAAAAGATTCACATTCTCAAACCTGGCCTCCTGATCGGAGACATCCGAACCCCGCTCATCGCTATTGAGGAGGGTTCACATTTCCACGGAAGATGCGACATGGGCATGAACCACTGGACCGATGAGCGAACGATCCCTGCCGCCTCCTAATTTGCGAATCTTCCATCACTCGTCCCTCTAGCCCTTTCTTCACCGCGCCGGTACAATAGCCCCCTTATGGGAAAGCCTTCGGTTCTCGTTGGGATGAGTGGCGGCGTGGACAGTTCCGTAGCCGCGGCTCTGCTTGTCCGCCTCGGCTACGATGTCCACGGTGTGACCCTCCAAGTCTGGGAACATGAGGACGAGACCGTGGCAGCGTCCAAGAAGTGGCAGGAACGCGGCTGCTGCAAGATCGGCATCGCCAAGTTCGTGGCCCAGCGGTTGAAGATCCCCTATGAAGTGGTGGATAGTCTAGCCGCCTTCCGTGGAGGGGTCATCGATGACTTCCTACACGGCTATCTCGGCGGTACCACACCGAATCCCTGCGTCCGTTGTAACGAACGGATCAAGCTTAAGGGCTTGGTCGACATCGCCCAGCAGCGAGGTATTCAATATGTGGCGACGGGCCACTATGTCCGGCGTGTCGAATCCAATGGGCGGCAGACCCTCTGCAAGGCGGTCGATGAGAAGAAGGATCAAAGCTACTTTCTCTATCGCATCAACCCGTTATGGCTCCCCAAGCTCCTTTTCCCGGTCGGAGAGATGCTTAAACAAGAAGTCTGGCAAGAAGCGGAGTCTCTAGGACTTCCAACGGATGAACTGAAGGAGAGCCAGGAAATTTGTTTTGTCAGCCATGGGGACTACCGGAGCTTTATCGAGTCGGAACGGCCGGAAGCCAGACAGTCCGGCCACTTCCTTGACCAGGACGGCAACGACCTCGGTCGACACGACGGAATTGCCTTCTATACACCAGGGCAACGTCGCGGACTGGGTATTGCCACCGGGCAACGGTTGTACGTACAGCAAGTTCGGGCGGCGACGAATACTGTCATTTTAGGCCCCGAGGAGGCGTTGCTGAGGAAGTCCTGTGATGTCCAGGACCTAAATCTCTTCGACCGTTCGATCCTGGAGGCTGAATGCGAACTCGACGTCAAGGTTCGCTATGCCACTCCTGCAACTCCAGCTCGGCTGGAGCTGCTCGCCTCTGATACCGTGCGCGTTCAATTCAAGATTCCCCAACGCGCCCTGAGTCCCGGACAATCCGCAGTCTTCTACCGGGAGGATCAGGTTGTGGGCGGAGGAATCATCCTGCCCTGATAATAGACAAAGCGCGCCCTCCTTCTTATTGACAGCTCCATGCTGCCAATGCTAACTTTGCGCGCCCATTTTCGTGCCCTCAGCACGAAAGTTTCCCGTTTGCCTAAATGGAACCGAGCGGACTAGGCCAGTGATAAAGACAGCAGTTGCGCGACGTTACGCACAAGCCCTCTTCGAGCTTCTTGATCGAACGAACATCGAAGCGACGCGGGGTACCTTGAACGGCCTCGGCCTGGCCGTCAGGGAGTCGCTGTCTCTACGGCACGTCGTCGCATCTCCGGCGTTCGGTGTCGAAGAGAAGATCGCGGTTTTGACCGAACTGGGCGCGCGTTATCAGTGTCCGGCGGTGGGACAAGCGTTTCTCGCTCAATTGGTCAAGAAGAATCGGGTGGGATTTCTTCCCGAAATTGCGGATGCGTTCGGCAAACTCGTCGATCAGTCCAAGGGAACCCAGCAAGTCACCGTTTCCTCCGCCATAGCGCTTCCCCAGGCCGAGCAGGATCGGATCAAAACCCGTTTGCGCGATCAACTTAAGCGCGACGTCGATGTGACGTTTCAGACGGACGCCAATCACCTCGCAGGTCTGCAGATTCACATCGGCAGTACGGTGGTTGATAGCACCGTGCGAAGTCGCCTGCTCGCCATCCAGAGTTTGTTGACGAAGGAGTAGCCATGCAAATCAAGGCAGAAGAAATTAGTGCGATCATTAAGGAAAAAATAAAGGGCTTCGACAAGCAGGTCGACGTCAAGGAAACGGGCTCCGTCATTCAAGTCGGCGACGGCATCGCCAAAGTCTATGGCCTCGACGGGGCTATGGCCGGCGAAATGCTCGAATTTCCCGGTGGCCTCTACGGCATTACGCTTAACCTCGAGGAAGACAATGTCGGCGCTGTGCTGATGGGCGATGATGTCGGCATAAAGGAAGGCGACCCCGTCAAGCGGACGGGCCGCATCGCCGAAATCCCGGTCGGCGAAGCGCTCGTGGGCCGTGTCGTGAACGCCATCGGCCAGCCGATCGATGGGAAGGGCCCGATCAAGTCGCAACATTCCTCTCGTATCGAAGTGGTGGCCCCAGGCGTGAACACGCGCCAATCAGTGAAGGAGCCGCTCCAAACGGGGATCAAGGCGATCGATGCCATGATTCCGATCGGCCGTGGCCAGCGCGAATTGATTATCGGCGACCGCCAGACCGGTAAGACCGCGATCGCCGTCGATACGATCATCAATCAAAAAGGCCTCGGAGTGTTCTGCATCTACGTGGCCGTCGGCCAGAAACGGTCGACCGTCGCCCGCGTCGTCAAGACCCTCGAAGAAAACCATGCGATGGAATACAGCATGGTGGTCTCGGCCAGTGCCAGTGATCCGGCTCCCATGCAGTTTCTGGCGCCGTTCGCCGGGGCGGCAATTGGGGAATACTTCCGCGACAACGGCAAACATGCGTTGATCGTCTACGACGACCTGTCGAAGCATGCGGTGGCCTATCGCCAATTGTCGTTGCTGCTCCGAAGACCGCCAGGCCGCGAAGCCTATCCGGGCGACGTATTCTATCTTCATTCCCGGTTGTTGGAGCGCGCCGCGAAATTGAGCGATAAGCTCGGGGGCGGCAGTCTCACGGCGCTCCCGATCATCGAAACTCAGGCCGGCGACGTCTCGGCCTACATTCCGACCAACGTCATTTCGATCACCGATGGCCAGATCTATCTCGGCAGCGACTTGTTCTATTCCGGTATTCGCCCGGCGATCAACGTCGGTCTGTCGGTGTCACGCGTCGGCGGATCCGCGCAGATCAAGACCATGAAGCAGGTGGCGGGTACGCTTCGGCTGGACCTGGCCCAGTATCGTGAAATGGCGGCCTTCTCCCAGTTCGGCAGCGAACTTGACAAGGCGACCCAGATGCAGCTGGCCCGCGGCGTTCGCATGGTCGAGCTGTTAAAGCAGGGACAGTACAAGCCGATGCCGGTGGCCGATCAGGTGCTCTCGATCTACGCCGGTACGCAGGGCTTCTTGGATGATGTGGCGGTGGACAAGGTGCAGCAGTTTGAAAGCGATCTGCTCCATTACATCCAACAACACCATCCGGAACTGAAGAAAGAGATCACCTCCATCGGCAAGATCGATGACAAAGTCGGCGGCCGCTTGAAAGAGATCATCGCCACCTTCAAACAGAAAATGGGATACGGCGGGAAGTAACGGCTGACCGATGCCTAGCCTACAAAGTCTGCGCCGCAAGATAGCAGCCTTTAAGAATACCCAGAAGATCACCAAAGCCATGAAGATGGTGGCTGCGGCCAAGCTCAAACGGTCGCAGGACCGGATCTTGGCCGCTCGTCCCTACGCCCACAAGATGCGCGGGGTGTTGAGCAACCTTAGCCAGCGTGTCAATCGCTCCTCCCATCCGCTGCTTCAGAAGCGCGAGGGAAAGAAGGTCGAAGTACTGGTCGTGACGAGCGACCGGGGGCTCTGCGGCGGATTCAACGGGAACATCGTCCGCAAGAGCGCCGAGTTCGTCCGGCAGTGCGAGACGCGCGGCCTGCATGTGAATCTGAGCATCATCGGTCGGAAAGGCCGGGACTATTTCAGGCGCAGGACGATCCCGATTCGGCAGGAATGGACCGGTATTTTCGACAAGCTGAGTTTCGAGCATGCCATCGACATCGGCGGCGATCTCACCGACAACTTCGTCAAAAGCACGTTCGACGAACTTTACGTCGTCTACAACGAATTCAAGTCGGCCATTCAACAGCGGGTCATCGTCGAAAAGCTGTTCCCGGTCGATGCGCAGACGGAATTCGGCGAGGGGCAGGCTGAAGGCACGGCCGGAGGCAGCTACCTGTACGAGCCGGACGAAGCGGAGCTATTGAACGTCCTCGTGCCGAAGCATTTTCAAGTGCAGGCCTATAGGATTCTCTTGGAGTCAGCGGCGGCCGAGCATGGGGCCCGGATGGCTGCCATGGACGGTGCCACGAGGAATGCCGGTCAGCTGATCAAAAAGACGACCCTGTACTACAACAAGACCAGACAGGCTGCGATTACCAAAGAACTAATGGATATCGTCGGCGGTGCCGAGGCATTGAAATAGATTCGAGCGGGTCCTGTCGCCGACCAGCCCGTTTGTCCTCGCACCCCGCCCGGTGTGGGGACCCCGTTGCGGGCGATCGGGTACCCAGGTCTGCCCCACCTGCTCGAACGCGGTGGGTGGAGTAGAAAAGGAAGGAGTGACACAGTGAGCACAGGAAAAGTGATTCAAGTCATCGGACCGGTGGTAGACGTGGAGTTTCCCCCAGGCCGCCTGCCGAACATCTACAATGCGCTCAAGGTCAACCAGGAAGAAAATAAAGCCGCCGGCAAGCCAGCCGTGCGGTTGACGTTGGAAGTCGCCCAGCACCTCGGCGAAAACCGCGTGCGTGGCGTGGCCATGTCCTCGACCGACGGCCTGACCCGCGGCATGGATGTACAGGACACGGGAGCTCCCATCTCCGTGCCGGTCGGCCGCGAGACGCTCGGCCGCCTGATCAATGTGTTGGGTGAGCCGGTCGACGAAAAAGGTCCGGTCAAAACCAAGAAGACCTATCCCATTCACCGGCCTGCGCCGAAGCTGGAAGATCAGGAAACGAAGACCGAGGTGCTCGAAACCGGCATCAAGGTCGTGGATCTGCTCGAGCCTTATAGCAAGGGCGGCAAAGTCGGACTCTTCGGCGGTGCCGGCGTCGGCAAGACCGTCATCATCATGGAGCTCATCAACAACATCGCGTTGCACCACGGCGGGTTCTCCGTGTTCGCGGGCGTCGGCGAACGGACCCGTGAGGGCAACGACCTCTGGCATGAAATGCAGGAGTCCAAGGTCATCGATCCCGACGACTTCACCAAGTCCAAAGCGGCATTGGTCTATGGTCAGATGAACGAGCCGCCAGGCGCCCGTCTCCGCGTCGGTCTGACCGGTCTCACGGTAGCGGAGTATTTCCGCGACGAAGAGAACCAGGACGTGCTCCTCTTCGTCGACAACATTTTCCGGTTTACGCAGGCCGGTTCGGAAGTGTCCGCGTTGCTCGGTCGTATGCCCTCCGCTGTCGGCTACCAGCCGAACCTGTCAACCGAAATGGGGGCCTTGCAGGAGCGCATTACTTCGACGAAGCGTGGTTCGATCACTTCCGTGCAAGCGATTTACGTCCCGGCCGACGACTTAACCGACCCGGCTCCGGCCACGGCCTTCGCCCACTTAGACGCGACCACCGTGTTGTCACGTCAGTTGGCCGAGCTGGGCATATATCCGGCCGTCGACCCGTTGGACTCGACGTCGCGCATCCTGGATCCCCAGATCATCGGCGAAGACCATTACAAGGTCGCGCGCGGCGTGCAGTCGGTCTTGCAGCGGTACAAAGACTTGCAAGACATCATCGCGATTCTCGGCATGGATGAACTGTCCGAAGACGACAAGATGGTCGTGGC
>FKKE01000653.1_pt2 | contig 23929 bp, 25 predicted proteins | sample 1106331 | NCBI WGS metagenome assembly FKKE01 (sample SAMEA3931202, study PRJEB13176) | freshwater metagenome | biome: Drinking water system; feature: drinking water; material: freshwater | place: China | collected 2013-02-06
AACGAAAATATCGACCAACAAAGAAAAATATATAGTATTTTTAGGCCATACTTTTTTGGAAAAAGCTACTCTGACTCGAAATCCTTCGCAACTATTTCACCTAATAACAATATTAGCGCCAGTTATTTTTTTATTTTTCTTATTTTTAGCCAATTTAATTACATTAACATAAAATACTAAAATTATCTTTTTATTATTTTACTGCCGTGCTAGCTATCGTTTCGTTGGATGTGATGGAGGCAGAGAATCCAATGAGAACATTTAAAATACACCAAGTTGATTCATTCACTGACGTCCTGTTCGGTGGCAACCCCACAGCGGTAGTTCGAGGAGCCGAACGGCTCACCGAAACGGAGATGAAGAATATCGCCCGAGAGATGAATCTTTCGGAGACGGTGTTCATGTTTCCCAGTAACAACGCTCACGTTCGCTTACGCTACTTTACCCCTCCCGGCGATGAAATCAGATTCTGCGGTCATGCGACACTTGGAGCGCTCGCTGTGATCTCTCGTGAAGGTCTCTATGGTGTAGGAAAAGGCGAGAATGCAACGCTTCAGGTCGAGACAAATGCTGGTGTGCTCGCGATGGAGGTCGATTACAGCAAGTCATCTTCGCCACGTTTCGTCTTTGAGGCACCAAAAATCGAGATGGTGAAACCGAAATGCACGCTCGATGAAGTGATGAGTGCGCTCAACATCCCGTCGACGCACGTTGACCTGAGTAAACCGTTGCTCCTTGAGAAGACCAACAATTATCTCTTCTTTAGTGTCCCTTCGCTCCAAAAGCTTGGTGAAATTGATATCGATGTGCGTTCGGCAATTGAGTTCGCTCGCGCTGATCGCTACGTCGTCTATTGCGCAATTGCGCTCGAGGCTATCGACAAAGCAAACGATATTCACTGCCGCGGCTTTGCACCACTCGTCGGCGTTCCTGAAGATCCTTTCACGGGGTCGATGTATGGCGGGGTCTGTGGATACCTCGTTGCCAATGAGATGATTCCGGCAAGTCGAGAGCGCATTCGTTGCGAGCAGGGTCACTTCATCAAGCGTCCTGGACTTGTCGAGATGGAGATCCTCCGAGGAGAGACGCTACGCGCTCGCCTCGCAGCAAGCGCAGTTCACGTTTTTCAAACCGAGATGACTATCCCTAACTCTTAAAGCGAGAAAGAACATGGAAACATCGTTTGAACTTAAAGCTCCGATAAAAAGCGGCGTGCCGATCTACACCATCCAGAAGTGGCTATTTGATACGGCTGAGGGTCGCTTTGACGTGGACCTCGCAGAGAGTGGAATTCAATTTCATTATCTGAGCGATCTCAAACTCGACCGTAACTACGACCTCAACTATGGCTCAGACCGTGGGCTCCTTGAACTACGCGAACTCATCGCCGAGCAATACGGGGTAAGCGCACGGAATGTCGTCGTGACTCACGGCACCCAGGAAGCGTTGTTTCTCTTCTACCATTCAGTGCTCCATGAGGGAGAGCATGTGATCTGTTTTTCACCTGGCTGGCAACAGTTCTGGGAGATTCCGCGGACCCTTGGCGCTGAGGTGTCAATGATTAAGCTCAGTGCCGCAAATGATTTTCAGATCGACTGGAATCTCGTTGAGAAAGCGATCCGACCGAACACAAAGCTGTTGATTGTAAATTCGCCAAATAATCCGTCTGCCCAAATGTTTACTGAAGATGATTGGGCAACGATTCGCTTCCTTGCACAAAAATATCACCTCCGCGTGGTAAACGATGAAGAGTATGAAACGGATTTTTCTCGGTCCGTTTATCATCGGATGCCTGGCGCGACCTCCACGAGTAGCCTCTCAAAGATTTATGGGTTCCCAGGTCTTCGCATCGGCTGGGCGGTAAGCACGCCTGACTTGATTGAGAAGATGGTGAACGTGAAACGCTACACGACAATCTGTAATTCAATTCTCTGTGAGCATCTCGGCGTTCAGGTTTTACGCAATAAGTCGAAGTACCTCAGGAAGTATACGAGCATTTGTGCCCAGGGAATACAAACGCTTCGCCGTTTTGTCGACCAGCATCAGGAATTGCGCTTAATCGAACCGCAGCAAACGCCGTTTGCTGCGATCGCGCTCGAAAATGGCGTCCCCGCAAACCTTTTCTGTGAGCAGCTTCTTGAGCGAAAGAGGGTGCTCCTCATGCCAGCGGAGGTGTTTGAAAGCACTGGCTTCTTCCGCTTGACCTATGGGCGGCAGGATTCGGTGCTCAACGAAGGTTTTACACGAATCAGTGAGTTTATCGAGGAATAGAGACGCTCCGCGATAAAACTGCGCCGTAATTCGGCGCCAAAAATTACATCGATATCGTGCCCAGTCTACGGCACTCGTCAGTGCAGCCGTGGAAACGGGATTCGTGCGCCTGCGATCTTTCAACTTTGTCTTTGGGTAGCGACGATACGCTCTTCTTCGCACAGATTGAACATTGCGAATGAAACGATCTCGGCGGAGGAGAGAGGCGAATACGGTTTTAAAACGGTTGTTGAGTAGTGCTACTCGCCGTCGAAAACCTAGTTCACTTACCCTCCGCGAGATTGGAGTTATCGATGAAACTCGCCCGCAAAATGCCATTAGTGAATGATGAAACTCTGTTTGTTCACCTCGCGGCTGGTGACCTTGATCTCGCAAGCGACAGTACCGCCGTTTCCCGTTTCCTTGACTGCTGTCGTCTCGAGTCCTTGCCAAAGGATCCGTACGGAGCCGACAAGGCGGGATTTGATGGCGCTCGGGTCAGCAGGTACCGGCGGTTTACCACCTGCCGGTTCTTCCCTGGGGAACGAGGTCGCGCGACCTGTCACGGCGCCTGTGGGCGTCTTGCAAGTGAGGTTGGGTGTTTGGTTCCTCTCGACGGGCCAGACGCCCACCGCTTCTACCAATCAGACGCGATCAACCGGTTCCAAGGAAACAATTACCGGGAGTGGGCCGGCATCGAGGCGAACATGTTCCCCTTCCTCACCCGCTGGGCGAGCCTGCTCCATTCGATGGTTGCCTGGCAGCGTCCTTACGACACGGCTGTGTGTCGAGTGGGGTTTCACTTGATCGGTTACCTCGCTCAGCCGGGCGAAACGGTCTCGTGCTCGCCGGAAGGCGCGCATCATGATGGGTATGCCTATATCTCGATGCTCCACCTTAACACTACCGGCGTTTTTAATGGTGGTGATTCCGTCATCTTCGGCTCTAGCGAGACCGAACTATTTCGTACGCCGATGCGCCAGCGGTTTGAAGCGGTTGTGATTAACGATCGCGCCGTCAAGCACCTCGGAACCAGCATGACTGCAGAACCTTACGCACGAGGCATGCGAATGATCCTGGTGACAACGCTTCATCAAGATAGAGAAGAGGTGCCCAACACGCCGTACTTCGACGGCAACTTCGAGTAGTGAGAATGTCTAGGACTCTCTCGGCTGACCCAAGCTCGGCATGACCAAAGGAGGAGGCGCTCAGGCAGGGTTCTGTTTCACAGGGCAACCCAAGGAAGGTTTGAGCGCCTCCTCCTTTTTTCTTCTTGTCATTGCGAGCGTAGCGAAGCAATCGACCCCGAAGAGGTCGTCCCGAACGCAGTGAGGGACCTCGAGATCCCTCGCTTCGCTCGGGACAGCCCTACGGGCTGGATTGCCGCGGTCGCTTCCACCTTCGCGCTCCGCGCTTCGGTGGACAAGTCGCTCCCTCGCAATGACACAAGACGCTAGCATTTGCCATATATCCGGTATAATATTTTATATTCTTTCGATACTTAGTTTTAAAATTGAAAAATAATAACTATTTTTGCTACCAATATTTTGGATTTGTGGTGCTAGTCGCGTCAAGCAGTAATCTTAAAACAACTATTTGCAACATTCGCCCCAATCACATTTTGTTTATTACCATTCATATTCATTAATTCGACATAACTATAAAATAGTAAATTTATATTTTTATTTATTTGCTTTCATGTTAGCTTGCCAATCAGCGCTGACGGACCGATTGGTTTTTCAATTGAGTCTTGAAGCGGTTGAGATGGAGGAGCTTGAGATGAAAACAATGGCAACACAACAAAGCGTTTTGGATAAGGACCAAAACATTAAGAACCCCCGCGAAATTCGCTCGGCGTTGGAACAACTCCGTATCGCCTTAATCGACCCGATTAACATTTCGTTGTGGCGGCGAAGTGACGTTCCACGTGGTCGGTTGCTCTATAACGTTGAGCAGGCACTTTCGGCGCTTTGCGGCTCGAACCACGCATTTCACAAGCTCTGCTTACTGATTTCAGTTCTTCACGAGGAGAAGGCACGGGCACTGCGATCAGATGCCTCAGGAATTCTCTCTACGACGGTAAACAACCTGACCCGTCACCTCTTTGGGAACGGGCTTCAGCTATCAACGTAATGCGTTCTCGATGCCCGCCGAGGGTCTAAGCTAGGCCCCGGCGGGTTTTTTACCTACCACGAAGACCACAAAGACCACGAAGGGGAAGGACCGCCATTACGGCACGTCGGGATCGATATCATCGAATACGAAGATCGATCGGATCATCGAAGTTGAAGCCCCCATCGTCGTAATCGTCGCGACCTCCACGGCCACCGTAATCACGTGGAATTTTAAACGGAGCGTCAGCACCTCGGTCGAGCCTGCCAGGCCATACGGCATCGACATCTTCCTTATCGAAGGTTCCGAAGAAGAGCGAGACCAGTGAACGAAGAACGAAAGCACCGACCGCGACAATGATCAGACTAACCGCTGCACGGTAGGCACCGAACGCTGCCGCGATAATCGCACCGATTCCACTGATCACCATGATCAGCGCACCAAATGAACCTTCGATGAGATTAAATAGTAGCTCTACCGAACCTCGAATGGGTTTGTAGTCGTAGTAGAAATCTTCCGGTGACTCGGGCTGTCTTCCTTGAGCCACCGAGAGTTCGGTAAGTCCCACCGAGAGGATCGCGAGGCCGGAGAGGAACATGAGAAGCGTCGCGTGTTCCCGGACAAAATATTGATAGCGAATATGAGTAAGACTACAAGCTGAGTGGTAGGTACGATAAACTCTACTGAGTAGCTCGGACAACCTTCCTAACTGTCTCATCGAACCAAAACTCCGTTACCCCGCTGTCGGACAAACATCTCCCAGAGGCCATTTGGCTCTCATTCATCTATTAGTTGTTATGGAGGTTTGTTGTCGGTACGTGCGGAGAATTGATGCGAAATCGCGTTATGTGTGGGCTATCCCGTAAAAAATTCTAAACCTGAAATTAACCCTAAAATAATGCTTGAATAGGTGGTAATAAGCCTATATATTAAATACTGATATAAATACTGTGCTTTTCTTGCCCAGTATTTCCGGTTTTACCCAGACAAATAATGGTTTTCTAAACTCGGTTTCTCGGAAGCAGGCCATGAGTCGTGTTCGAGTGGAGAAATAACCAATGTCGTTCCTAAATACCTTCGTCGTTCGTCCAGTAAACACCTTCCTTGAAGTTACCGTTACGGAGCCTGTTCGCGAGCTCTGTAGCAACAAGTATTCACGGAAACCAAAAGCGCAATTCGCTGCCGCGCCCCATGCGTTCTCCTTCATTCAAACGTTACGGAAGCAACGCAAAATGTGCTCGCCAGACATCCGCGCAATCCCGCCACGCTCACCCTTTCGACTTCGCGAGTATTACCTGGATCATCTGGGAGAGATGAACTTACCGAACGCCCGCCGCTACCTTTAAGACGAAGCGGAGATTAAGCCGCATAAGGTATTCTGAGAGGCATTCGACGCGCCAATTCGTAACTTTTCCTCCATAACAACTACAGTAGCCGCGTAGTTGAGGCTCAGTAGTATGTTCATTATTCGATTCCTCACGCAGTGCACTTTTGCAATCATGGTCACGGCCTCTCTCGCCGCAGCTGACGAACAACCGGTCAGTCAGGAAGAGCCACGGAACCGACCGTGTAAGAATGAGGTCGTTGAGAGCGTCATTTATTGCACCGACGAGTTTGATCGATGCCGAGATCTCCCCTCGATGGGAGAATCCTGCTCCAATGCGAAAGCTCGCTGCGAAAAAGCTCGACTCCAGGAAGAGCAATGTGTGCGTGTTGAGTCGCAAGCGATTTAGATAAAGCCTGCCCTCCCCTCACTAACCCCTCCCGTAATTAAACTTCGTCTTTGACTTCGCCTTAGACATAGACTTGAACTTAGCCTTGAGCTTGAGCTTATCCTCATAGCTTAACCTTCGGCTAGTAACTTGTGTGGACAAATTTCAGGACGGGTCATTCGATGGTGAGAAGTCATTTGTCGAGGTCGAAGTACGAGTTTAAGCTCAAGCTCAAGTCAAAGATCAAGGCGAAGTCCAAGTCTAAGGCGAAGTGTGTCGACACGGGTACCACAGCCGCGATGGCTGTCATAGAGATCGCTCATTCAATTTCGCGTACTATCCGCCTACTGCTTTGTCACCAATCAAGCTACGTAAAGCGGCTTCGAGTTCCTTTCCCTTCATCTCCCAGGAGTACTTCTCACGCACGAGTTTCGGCCCGTTGTTACTGAGACGCGAATAAAGATCATCATCCGTAAGCAGACGGCTAATCTGATCAACGAAAGTATCCGCATTCGACGCAATGAGGATATCCTTCTCGCCTTCAACTGAAATTCCATCCAGGCTTATTGGGCTTGCAACCGTGGGCTTCCCCAGCGCAAGGGCAGCAAGGATTTTATTCTTCATCCCCGCCCCATAGCGGAGCGGACTGACGTAAATTCCCGCTTCACTCACATATGGCCGAACATCTGCTACCGTTCCAGTAACCGCGATCCCCTGCTCCCGTCCTAATGCCTGCACGGCCACACTTGGCTCATACCCAACGATCAAAAACTCGCATTTCGGGTGTCGGACACGAAGCTTGGGAAATATCTCCCGAGCAAAATAGAGCACCGCATCCTCATTTGGCCCATACCCCATTACCCCAGTAAAGATGAGACGCTCCCGCTTCGGGGGCGCAAATGCCGGAGAGAAATACTCCGTGTCAATCCCATTTGAAATCGTTTGCACATGCATCTTCGGCGCGAGTGCTCGAAGCGCCTGCTCATCAATTGGCGAGACGGTGAGCACAAGCTCGCGCGATCTCCCAAGTGACCTCTCCCAGCGAGACACATCAAAAATCTCTAGAGAGAGAAGCATTCTCTGACACCAACTCTGTTCTGTCTCCCGCGTTCTCTGGAAAAGCAAGGTGAGGCAATCAGCAAGGTCGACAAGCTTCGGCGTGTGAGGAACAGCACCCAAATATTGCGTCATCACCAAACCATCCACGAAAAGAGCGTCTACCCGCCCACGCATTGTATGCTCATGAACTGTCATGGATACTTCACGATGAAATTTCGGCGTGTGATAGTTTGTTCGTAGGTGCGACGCGAGCACTAAACGGTGGAGCTGCTTGTTCAACCATCGAGCGGAAGGCTGGGGAGGGAGGACTGTAATTTCGCTAAATACGCCTCGTGACGCCGGATCCTGGTCAAACCAGATTCTTCGCTCGCCCGAGTGCTGAAAAGTTAGGAGCGTCAACTGATGGGAACGGCTCAGTTCCTTACAGAGATGAAAAAATCGTGGAGAGCCTGGCATGCTCGAGGTTGCAGGGATCTCCCGACTTAAGGCTAAGATATGCATCTCTACTTCCTCTGCTCCAGGTTGCTTTTGGCGGTATTTAGTGGCAACATTCACACCTACCATTTAAAGGTAATCTAGTCATGAATCTGTTGCAGAAGATAGCAGCTGAGCAGCTGAAATCGAAGAAATTACCGGAGTATCGTCCAGGCGATATCGTGAGAGTCCACCAGGTGATTCAAGAGGGTGGGAAGGAACGGATCCAGATATTTGAAGGAAGCATTATCCGTCGGACTGGCGGCGGCGTAAACGAAACACTTACCGTCCGGAAAATCTCACACGGAATCGGCGTAGAGCGAATCTTCCCCTTACATTCGCCGCTTGTTACCAAAATTGAATTAAAGCAGAAGGGCCAAGTTCGTCGGGCTCGTCTCTACTACCTTCGTGACTTACGAGGGAAAGCGGCCAAGATTGAAGAGGCCTACAGCCCACCACAGAAGGCTTCAGAGGAAGGCTAACCAGGGTTTTAGCTATTCTCAGCGACTTTCCCCGCGATACTACAATCGCCATCGAAGTAGCCACCTTCTTCGATAACGAACCGTCCTGCGTGGATATCACCAAGGAGCTTCCCGCCACGTTTTACCTCAATCAGGTCCTTTGCATTCACTGCACCAAAGACCTGACCATAAACCACGAGCGTCCCAACTTCGATATTTGCCCGAAGCGTCCCTTGTTCACCAACAACGAGCGTGCTCGTCGAATACACCTCACCGGTAAGCTTCCCATCGATCCGCACCGGGGACTCAAAGGTGAGCTTCCCCTGGATCACCGTTCCTGGGCCAAGCGCGGCTCGCAGCGCACCGCCGAAACGCAATTTTAAATCTTCCTCAATTCCCATCGCTGGAACACTCGGCTGAGCTACCTGGATACGCGCTACTTTCATGGGTGGAGCCTCTTCCCGCGCCGTTGGAAGGCCGATTACTTTAGATGCCGGTATCGCCGGTTTCGCTAAATCTTCCTGCAGACTCGGCCACTCGGGTTTATCGTCTTCTCTGATTAAACGCACAACCTCTTCGTCATCATCCACCTCGACAGGAAGGGCGTTCGATTCCTGCTTCAGTGCGGCCCGTCGCCACCGCGAGATAGTCTCCTCCTCCACTGAGGTGTGTGAATCGGCAAGCAGTTTACTCAAACTGAATTTCATATCAACTCTAACTCCCCAGTAACAGTAAACTCTGAGGTCACATGTAACAATCTTAAAAAAAGGTGCAGGGCAAATGTGTACCATGCGAAGGCGAGTTGTACCAGTATAAAAATCAGGCTCTCGAGCTCGCGATGCGTACGCCACTTTTGAGATCGCTTCCTTGCTGGTATGTGGTACGAAAGCGCCAGCGCTCAAGGCAAAGTCAAGTCAATTGCTAAGGAAATATGTCCGCTTCCCCGGAGACTCTCGAAACTCAAGCGGCAAAGGATCAGATGCTCCTTGAGCGCATCGCACAGAGGATCGTTCGCCTCCATTTAGAAACACCGTGCGTCTTCTTCTTAGAGCTGCATCTCCCGGTAGTTTCATTACTCCAAACGGCGAGTGTCGTGGCCGCACCACTCATGACACCGCTCTTTCAAGCTGAGCGTATCCACACACTTCAATCGATTTTGAGCAGCAGGCGGAATATCGAGACTCTCATTTCGCTCATCGAAAAATTTCGTGATGGTCACACATCGCTTCGAGCGCAAGATTAAACCTGATGGAACACGCAAAACCAGCGATGCTCATCTTCATGCTGCTCACTGTCGGTCCGGTGCTCTATTTCATCTTTCGAGCGAAGCGGGGGGCATCGATTCGCGTACGGCGGATCGCCGGTATTGATGCGATTGATGAAGGAATTGGACGGTCGGTTGAATTGGGGCGGCCAATATCCTTCACAACAGCGCTTACGCCAGTTACACCAACGTTGTACGCATGTCTCGGTGTGCTCCGTCACATTGCTCGGAAAGCGGCAGTTTTTTCGGCAAAGCTCCTCGTTCCGAGTAGTGACCCCGAAGTGCTTGCGCTCACCGATGCTACACTCCAGAACGCGTACCGCGAAGAGAAACGCTACTCCCAATATGACCCGACGTCGATTCGTTACCTCTCGCGAGAACAATTTGCATTCGCCTCAGGTTACATGGGGATCATTCACCGCGAAAAAGTCGGGAGTGCCTTTCTCTTTGGAACCTTCGCTGCTGAGTCGCTGATCCTTGCCGAAGCTGGTCAACAGGTCGGCGCAATCCAGGTAGCAGCTACCGTCAGTGCTGAACAAATTCCGTTTTTTATTACCGCCTGTGATTATACGTTGCTCGGTGAGGAGCTCTATGCGGCGAGCGCGTACCTTTCGAAAGATCCAGTACAAACAGGGAGTTTACGTGGGCAAGATTTCGGGAAGTTGCTCATTCTCCTGCTCGTGGTATTGGGGGCGATTGAATCCACCTACCTTGGAAGTGGTACGGATTACCACCCCGAAGAACCAAAGCCCACGCACATCCAACAATGGATGGAACTCTCTTGGAATGATCTGGTTAAGAAATTCTCTGCGGCCGAACCGAGTTCATGACTACGAAAAAATTCCGCGAACGTCTGATTGCTGCCGTAACTTTCCTCGGCGGTTTGTATTTCTTTATTGAGTTTGTCCTGCCCGCAGAAATTCCTCTCGGCGAAGGGAGAGAGCCATTTAAGTTTGGCAAGTATCATAGCGAGATCATTAACGGTGTCGTGCTCGTGGGTGCGATGGCAATCGCGCTCGGGCTCATCAACTTACTTCAGGTTCACGGAAGGAACATCATCCGCGGGCAAAAGGCGTGGGGAAATTCCCTCGCATTGCTCCTTGGGCTGTTCATCACGCTTGGTGTTGAATCGGGAGACTTCCTCGCCTCGGAACAGCGTGCGACGGAGCTAAAGTCGCTCTCGGATTTAATTTCTTACGTGCGAAAACTCGAAGGCGACGAAACGTCAGTGAACGCTCTTACGAGCGAGAATCTCGCTCTCATTAGCACCACGCTCGCGAAGATTGAGGAATATTCGACAACTGAGCGAAGTTATCTCAAAACAACAAATGACGCGCTCAGTTCAAAATTTCAAGCGGCGAGGGAGAGCATCGCTGAGGCGGAACGTCTACGTTCCCGAAGTGACTCCAAGCAGGCACTCTCGGGAATTGTTAACGCACTCAAAGAGCTGTTTAACGTGGCAACCGAAGTGAGTAACGAAGCGTATGCGAATAGCCTACCGAAGAAACTTTCTGGTTTTTTGTTTCGTGGTTTTCTCGCGCCGCTTGGGGCAGCGATGTTCTCGCTCCTTGCATTCTATATTGCAAGCGCTGCATACCGCACCTTTCGAGTGCGTTCGGTTGAAGCATCACTGATGATGTTTGCTGCGCTCATTGTAATCGCCGGACAGATCCCGCACGGTCCGATCTACATCTCGGGCGACCTCCCACTTGTTCGCCTCTGGTTCATCAACAATATTAGCACGCCGGCTTTCCGCACGATTTACTTCGGCGCAGCGATCGCGGGAATCGCTATGGCATTTCGTATGTGGTTCTCATTAGAGAAGAGTCCACTCTCAGCAGCAGATGATACTGAGGAAACTTCGGACAGATGAACGAGGGACAAACCCGAACCGCTGCTGTCTTCGACTTTCTCGATCGACTCGATCGGCGGATTATTTACCTACTGATCGCACTCTCGCTCGCCATTCCGCTGACGTTGAAGCACACCCTTCAACCAGCAGAGATGCACGCTGCGACAGCCTTCTTCGCCGAGCTCGAAAAACTTCGAGCGGAAAGCGGAAAGATTGTTCTTCTTGCTGCGGAATGGGGTCCAGGGACACTTGCCGAGAATCAGCCTCAGACTGCGGTAACGATCGAACATCTCATGCGTCGACGAATCCCGTTTGCCCTCGTCTCTACCTACAATCTCTCAGCGCCATTCCTCGATTCACTCCCACGTGAAATTGTCGCTCAGCTCGAGAAGGAGTCCCCGGGGGAACAGTGGGTTTATGGGAAGGATTGGGTGAATCTTGGCTACCGCCCTGGCCAATCATTGTTTGTCCAAAACCTCGCGCGCTCAGATGACTGGCATAATGAACTCAAAACCGATGCAACGGGAACTCCGCTTGAGGATATCCCCTGTATGAAGGACGTGAAATCGGTAAATAACGTTAGCATCTTCATCGAATTCACGGGACTTGTTGGCGTGTTCAGTGATTGGGTTCAATTTTTCCGTAGCGAAAATTACCGACCTCCGTTCCTCCATGGGTGCACCTCGATCACCATCCCGGAGGCACATACCTACCTTTCGGCAAAGCAGATTCTCGGACTCCATGAAGGGATCGTAGGTGCCGCTTGGCACGACGAGCTGCTGAGCAAGAATTATCCGAATCGTGCCGTTGGTTCGGCTCAAGTAATGAACACCAGCGTCGCTTTTGCGCAGATTCTGATTATTTTCTTAATTATCCTCGGAAACGCTGGTTCACTCTACCGACATCTCCAGTTACGAGGCGGCCACAGTGACTGAAATCCCAGAATTCTTCAGTTGGCAGTGGTGGGAGATTTTTATCGGCGGTGCATGTACACTCGCGATCTTCTCCTTCCTCTATCGCGAGAATCCGTTTTTTCGCGTCTTCGAGCACCTGTTCATCGGAATCGCCACTGGAGTGATCATCATTCAAGTTGTGAAAACCTTCCTCTGGCAAGAAATCTTCAAGCCAATGCTCGGGCTTGACCGTGTGCTGCTCCCTACTGGTGCATTTCTCGAACCGTATAATAGTTACTACTTGCTCTACCTCATTCCGATGTCGTTCGGTCTCCTCTACTATGCCATCCTCTCCCGGCGACATAATTGGCTAGCGCAACTTCCAATTGGCTTTCTCTTGGGTGTAACGGGGGGCAATTTCTTCCGCGGCTTTTTTAGTGAGTTTCTCCCACAACTCTACGATTCGTTTCGTCCACTCTACGTGCACGGCGCCTTCGCAGAATGGTCGCTCAGTACTGAAACACTCACAGCGCTCAGCAACATCGTCTTTACATTTACCATGGTTACCGCCATGTGTTACTTCTTCTTCACCTTTAGCCGGAAAGAGGGCGGCGTGATCTCACGCTCAGCCCATGCGGGACGTTGGATGATGATGGTCTGCTTTGGTGCGTTCTTCGGTTCGACGATTATGGCGCGGATGGCCCTGCTAGTGGACCGACTACAATTCCTCATTAGCGAGTGGATCCCAAATTTTCACGCGATCGGAACACTCTATGGCTCCGGACAGTAAAGTAGATCTCGCAAAACTTCGCTTTGTGCTCGCCACCGATTGCGGGTCAACCACCACGAAGGCGGTGCTCTTCGAGCGAAAATCTGATGGTTGGCGACAAACCAGCCGCGGAGAGGCTCCGACGACAGTGGAAAAACCTGTTGCCGATGTCACCATTGGTGCTCGAAATGCGTTCATCGAGGTCGAAGAACTCTCTGGCCGAAAGCTGATTCGCGAGGGAAGTTTGACCGAAGAAAATCCGCTGATCATACGGAAAGGACTTGCAGATAAGGAAGGCGTCGACCTCTATGTTTCGACAAGCTCTGCTGGTGGCGGCTTGCAAATGGTAGTCGCGGGCGTGGTCGGGTCAATGACGACTGAGTCCGCCGAACGAGCAGCCCTCGGTGCTGGTGCGATCGTTATGGATGCCATTTCGATCGATGATGGTCGCGAACCCCATCAACGGGTGAAGAAAATCCGTCACCTTCGGCCCGATATCGTGCTCATCGCAGGCGGCGTGGATGGTGGGACGCTCGACCATCCCCTTGAACTCGCGGAGATGATCCTCCAAGCGGATCCACGACCTCGTTTCGGCGAAACTCTCAAACTGCCGGTGATTTACGCGGCGAACAGAGACGCTCGTGAGCAAGCCAAAAAATTACTCGCTGGGCATTTTAGTTTCGTCGCAGTTGATAACATTCGGCCGACCTTAGAGGCGGAGAATCTCGGGCCAGCGCGCGACGCCATCCATGAATTATTCTTGAACCACGTAATGAGTCATGCACCAGGCTATAAGAAACTCCTCACCTGGTCACCAGTGCCAGTGATCCCAACCCCTGCTGGAGTCGGCTACATGGTGCAGAGCGCAGCATCAAAATGGGGACTTGAAATAGTCGCCGTAGACATCGGAGGAGCAACCACCGACGTCTTCTCGGTATGCAAAACTGGCTCGGAAAACACACCAACGGTGTTCAATCGAACAGTGAGTGCAAATCTTGGGATGAGTTACTCCGTCGCTAATGTGCTGCTCGAAGCAGGAGAGAAGAATATCGAACGTTGGCTCCCATTTGAGCTCCCGGAAAATGAGGTAGTGAATCGACTCTGGAATAAAATGATTCGGCCAACGACAATTCCTCAGACCCTGGAAGATTTGATCCTCGAGCAGGCGGTCTGCCGCGAGGCGCTTCGACTTGCGTTTTCTCATCACAAACGTCTCGCCGTTGGGTTAAAGGGGGTAAAGAAGAAACGGACCATTTCGGACGTCTTTCGACAGGCAAGCGGAGAGGATTCGCTCATTAATATGCTCACGCTCGATCTCATTATCGGCTCGGGCGGTGTTCTCAGTCATGCGCCTGATCGATTGAGCGCCGCTTTCATGTTACTTGATGCCTACGAACCATTAGGCGTGACACGACTCGCCGTTGATTCAATTTTTATGATGCCTCATCTCGGTGTTTTTTCAACGGTCCATCCTGAGGCGGCTGCTGAGATCTTTATTCGTGACTGCCTCGTGCCACTTGGCACAGTCGTCGCACCGGGAGGTAACGCGCGTGCTGGAACTCCGCTTGTTGAACTCGAGTTCGCGCCCACGGAGAAAGTTATCCTTCATGCTGGCGAGCTACGACGACTTGAACTTGGTCCTCAGGAAGAGGTCGATGTAGTGCTCCGGCCACGTCTTCGGAGCATCGATCTCGGTGCCGGAGCAGGTAATGAACGTAAAGTGAGCATCCGTGGCGGACATGCTGGTATTATTCTCGATGGACGTGGACGACCGCTTTGCTTCCCAACCGATGCCCGGCGACGACTCGAATTGGTAAGTAAATGGTATCGTGACTTCGGTTTAGAATCGAATTAGCGCATGGCACAAGCGAGTATCTACACCCCAGGCCTTCAGGTTACCGAGCGCACGCGGATTGAGAAGGTTCGCGAACTTCCACTTCCAGGTAAAACCCTGGTCAAAATCGGCGACAGAGTGAAGGCAGATACGCCGGTGCTCTCTGCGAGCCTTCCTGGTGAGCTCGATATCGTTCGTATTGCGGATCGCTTGGGCGTTGAGCCAGCTGATGTACTGCCCGGGATCAAAGTTAAAGTCGGAACGAAGGTAAAGCGAGGGGATCTCCTCTGTGAGCTGAAAACCTTCTTTGGATTGTTCCGCAGTGTCGTGCAAAGCCCCACTTCCGGAGTTGTTGAGTTCATCACCGAAGTCAACGCGCATGTTGGCATCAGGCGTGATCCGATTCCGCTCACGGTCGCGGCCTACGTTGAAGGTGCAGTCATTGCAGTTGAACAGGGGAAGTCTGTCACCATTGAAACCACTGGTTGTTTAATTCAAGGGATCTTCGGAGTCGGTGGTGAACGCCATGGTCAGATACTCCCCCTCGGCGTTAGCCCGAGCTCAGTGGTCACAGTAAGTGATCTTGAACGGGTGAGCGAAGATCTGACGGGGGCGGTTCTCGTCGGCGGCTCTACCTTCGACCGAGGAGCCTTACACGCCGCTCGAGCTCGTGGGGTTGCGGCAGTAGTGACCGGTTCGATCGACGCGGAAACACTTCAGCATTTTGCTGGGAGTGATGTGAGTGTTTCGATCACCGGAGACGAGGACGTGCCGTTTAGCTTAATTATAACCGAGGGCTTTGGGAAACTGCCGCTTGCGAAACGGGTGATGGAGTATGCCGAGAAATTTTCGGGAGCGAAAGCTTCGGTGAGCGGTGCGACTCAAGTTCGTGCAGGAGCAATGCGACCGGAGATTATCATACCGAGCCGCCCAAGTAATAAGAAGAAGGCTGAGCCGGAAAAAGGGTCTGCAAAAGTCCTCGAGCCTGGATCTCGAGTTCGAGCGATTCGCGTTCCGTACTTCGGTGAACTTGGGACTGTCACTGAGCTCCCCGTCGAACCTGCGCGAATTGAAAGCGGTGGCGTCGTACGGGTACTCAAAATGCGACTCGATAGCGGGACGGAAGTTACCGTCCCGCGAGCGAATGTCGAGCTCATTGGTTAAACAAGTGCTCCGAGTTCGTGAAGCAAAGCTATAATGATGAGCAATGCAAATAAGATATAAACTGCGTTAACTAATGTCCGCTCGTGGGTTCCTAAGTCGTCCATAGCACCACCTCCCAACCACTTTTGTCCCACAGGTAAGCGTTAAACGCTTGCGAGCGTCGAGAACGCCACCACTTCAACCAACACATCCACTTATCCGGAGATTGTGCGGATATACTTCAATTGACTAAGAAGGTTTTTTGGTGATTTAACGTACAGCGCCGAGTGCGACGTGGAGAAGTTAGGCGATTATCCCTCGCACCGCTGAAACAAGGCTCATCACCACAATGATCGCAACGACAGCGTAATAGATTGTTTTCTCGTGTAGTCCTTCAAATAACATAGTCCACCTCCTCGATAACCCCTGGCCCAAAGTAATCATGCCCCGCTACTACCTCTCAATCACAACTATTCGAATAGTTGTTTCAGCATGGTGTTATGCCTGAGCGATCTCAAGGAGTTATACAGGCGAGTCCGTCCTTGGCCGGATGGCACTGAGGAGAGGGATACGCGCGCAGGAGCTTTTGCGAATGGTCATTCAATAGAGAACGGTGCCTAGCTCAGGTTAAACTGGAGGAGGGTAACGGCTCTCTCTCGCCATGAATCAGGGTAGCACGCGCTACGCAGCGAGCTCTCAAAGGCACGGTGCCATCCTCGTCCCCTCCTTTTCAGTTCGCTGTCAGAGACGCACAAGGTTATTGATGCGGTTTTGACAGCTCTGTCGATCGACGAATCTCAACCAAATAGCCAACAGGCTGAAAGGAGAAGTACCATGGAGCTCGCTATTGTTCTCGGCTCTATCCTGCTCACCGCGGCCCTGCTCCGGAATCGACCACCCGAAAACATGGACCCCAAACTCTATCCGTTTGGGTTCTCGAGTGAGCCGAACGGCATCGACCGGGTCCTTGCCATGCGAACAACTGGTGAAGACCCTCGTCCGCATGGCAAGTTTGTAGTAGACCTCCTCGGGCTCGATAGGAGTAAGGCACTCATTATCGAAGGAGTGGATGTCTCGACATCAATGAGGGCTGCCGCCCAGGTCTTTCCCGGAGCCCAACGTGACTTTGCTGAACGGATGCTCAGGGACTTGGGATCACGAGCAACCCTGGTCCAATTCTGGTGCGCAACACGGCCACGGATGGTCGGCCCACCCGGAATTCGCGACCGACCACTTGCAGATTACCGGTGCCTCACCACCGAGGAGATGGTGAAGCGTGGTGAAGATTCGCTCGGTATCCTTGAGCCGGGTTCTGCCATTTCGGACTGGATTCGGGTGCTCGGCGAAATTGCACTTGCTGCAAAAGCGGCAGGGGTTCCAGCCGTCACTCTCGTCCTTCACACCGATGGGGAGAATCAGGTCAGCTTCGGTGGAGAGAAGTGGCGCCCACTGTCAGAGCGTCTTGCGCGAGACACCGTGCGGCGGATGCAGCGTGCAGGCGTTGCAATCCGACTCATTGGAGTCACACCCAAGACCAAGGAGCAAGGGCTTCGCGCTTTCTTCCGTCGAGTAGGTACTTCAGAGATGAAGGCTGACGGAAGCGGCGAAGCTACCGTGTTCGCCTACACGTCCGGAAAACCGGATAGTCTCCATCGGGCATGGACAGCATGGGCGACGGAAACGTCGGCAAGTGTCGTCGGAACGATGTGTGGCTTCCCGGGTCGCCGTGAGCCACGGAATCAAAGCTGCTAGTTGCGGGGGCTGGGTTGCAATGCGCAAGCAATCTGCTGTCGCGATTGGCAAGAAAAGACACTTCGGTTGCGCAGAGTCTCTGGCAGCGAAGTGTTAACCCCCACACCAGGAGTTAGTATTAGGGTAATGCACCAAATGTCGCTGGCTTTGCCACTGTCTTTATCCCGTGAACGTGAACGTAGACGTATACGCACACGCGTCTACGTCTACGTCTACGTATACGTATACGGCCACGGGGCAAGGGACTTAATCGTTAGAACTGATCCTCAACCTGATTCGGCGCGATATCAAGCCTTGCTTCGAGTTGTTTGCGTTTGGCCCGAAGGAATAGCACTTGCTTGGCGAGTGCTTCACGGTCGTAGTTTTTCGTCTCACGAACCATGGCGATTTTCTTCTCTAGACTTGAGACCGCAGCTGCCCGGCGCCGTTCGTTTAAGCGGTCAGCCATCGCCGTTGCCTTTGCTGCCTCACGAAGATGCTCTGAGAGCTTCTGTTTGCGTTGATAAATATCAGGAGGGTCACTCATCGTCCGCCCAAGCTCGAGGAGAGTCTTTAACCGTTCAATTTCTACTACGTTCTCTTCGCCGAAACCCTTCAGCCGAGTGAGCTCCATTTTGAGGTCGATGATGTCATCAACGCCAGCGATCTTGGCTGCCTCCTCACGGAGCGGCCGCATCTCGTGTTCGAGCATCTGGAGCTTCTGTTCTTCCAAATGGAGTTTCGCCTGGAATGACTGGAGGCGATCTTCAAGTAATTCAACTCGTTTACTATTCTCAACGATCGATTCCTTATCGATGTAGCGAACTGGTGTCGTCGCGACGACTGAATCAGCACCAATAAGAAAAAAAACAAATCCGAGTCGCTCCGGAAGCTGGTTGAGGAGTGTCCGTGAAATCGCCGCTCCCGCGAGATACCGATCTTTCCCGAGGAGGAGTGCCTCCGGACGGTTGCCCGAGATAACCTGGGCCGGGAGACGTCTCACCTGCCCCAGGCTCTCTTCAACCAGTAGGAAAGCGCGGGTTGGTTGAAACGGAACGGCAATGACTTGGTCGATAATCGCAACTTCGAGCGGTTCTGTCGCAAGCGTATCTTCGTCGTCCTCCGAGAGCACGACCGATGTGACACCCGTGCTCGCCCAGAGAAGTGCGAGAAACGAGAGTGCTAATTTCCTAATTCTAGTCAAAGATCTTCTCCCAGAGTGATCGCTTATCTTCCGGTGGACCCTCGCGTCGATTCTCCGGCTCATACGGGACGATCGGCCGTACTGGCGAATCTCCTTCCTCGCTCAGGGAACCTTCGAGTTCGCGGATTCGCTGACGCTCAGTTTGAATTTCATTTAACAGCGAGCGGATCTCCAATGACCGCTTCACCGCGAGGTCAAGTTCACGGAGATTCACTTGCACGCCTTGCCCAAAAAATTCTTCAAGCCCTGCCTGATCTTCTGCTACACCCCAATGCGCGAGATACCATTTCGTCTCCCGATTCGATACCCGGCGAGCAAGAACGATTGATTGTCCCTGCTTTGAAATACGCGTGAGGAGATCGAGTTCATCGACGAGCGCTTGGACCTGGTTGTTCGTCTCTTTATGCTTCGAAATGACTTGCTCTAATTCCCCTTTAAGCACATCGCGTCGCGTACTCGCTCGATCACGAAGCAGTGCCCCTTCGGTAACAAATTTATCGAGCTTCCCGGCGTACTGTTGCTTCTCTTTCAGCGTTTCCTTCACCTTTTTCAGATTCCGCTGAACCTCAAGCACTTGCGCCTTATAACTCAGCCAATCGGTAAGCGGGAACGATATGCGCTTCATCTCAGCGGTGTCGCGATCGAGATTCTCTTCGGTGACCGGCTTTACCACCCAGCGGCCGTAAGATCCATCACTCCCTTGAACTCGACCACCGATCGTTCCAGACTCAACTTGACCGGAGAGACTATAGTGCACCGACGAGTCTTCGATCACGACTGGCGCGAGGCCGGTCTTGCCCCGAAAGGGAAGGAATGACGTTTGCGGCTTTCCTTGTTCAAGTTTTATTGCCTGCGGTTGGAAACGATCACGAAAAATTATTGCAAGGAGCGTGTTCGACGCCTCAGGCATCTCCCAATAGAGTGTGTGCGGCTCTGAACTTTCGAAACCGCTGATCGTTCCCAGATAGTGTCCGCTTGCGACGGCTGGGAAGCTCTGCAGTGATTCAAATCGAAGATACGCCAGTGCTCCAAATCCAATGAGCACAAGGATGAGCAAGAAGATTTTTGTCTTACCTGTTTCGGACTGAAACATGAATCATGAATACACTACGCGACTCGCGAGCTCAAGGGTCCGAGCGAAGTCTTCAGACGAATCATGACGCTGAACCAAGAATTTAATAATTGCTTCGCGTTTCTTGATCGCCTCGTCGATTGCGTTATCGCTCCCCTTCCGATAAGCACCGATTGAAATCAGATCGCGGTTGTCTTCGTATGTCGCCCATAACTTTCGCATCTTCTCGGCGACCTCCCGATGCTCGGTGCTAACGATCTTCTCCATTAAGCGACTGTTGCTCCGGAGAATATCGATTGCCGGATAATGCTGTAATTGACTGAGTCGAGAGCTCAGAATGAGATGTCCATCGAGAATTGCGCGAATTTCCTCTCCGAGTGGGTCTTCAATCTGTTCGCCGGAGAGAAGTACCGTATAGAACGCTGTGATACTTCCAGTCTCAGTATTTCCTGCTCGCTCCATTATTTCGGGGAGTGTTGCAAACACCGATGGGGGGTAGCCTTGTCGCGCAGGGGGCTCACCCACGCTCAGTGCAATTTCACGAAGTGCCCTTGCGAATCGAGTTACCGAATCCATGAGCAACATCACCCGCGATCCTTGATCGCGGAAGTACTCAGCGATTGCAGTTGCCGCGTAAGCAGCCATAATTCGCCGAAGAGGTGGCTCATCACTTGTTGAGACAATCACCACCGAACGACGACGACCTTCCTCGCCGAGATGTTCACTGAGAAAATCTAATACCTCACGACCTCGCTCGCCAACGAGGGCGACAACGTTCACGTCCGCCGTCGTATTTCGAGCAATCATCCCGAGCAAACTCGATTTCCCGACGCCAGATGCAGAAAAAACGCCAACACGCTGGCCTTCCCCGATGGTAAGGAGTAAGTCAATCGCTCTTACACCCACTGGGAGCATTGTCGTAATCCGCGGTCGCTTCATTGAATCAGGGGCAGCGCGCTTCACCGGATAGGTCGTGCTGCATTTGAGATCGCCTAAACCATCAATTGGATCGCCGAGCGAATCGAGCACTCGACCGAGGAGGTTTTGGCCAACTCCTACTTGGAGTGACTCGCCTTGATTAATTACCGGAGTTTTTGGTCCAACTTCGTCTAGTGGATCAAGAGGCGTGAGGAACACATCCTCATCATCAAATCCGACGACTTGTGCCTTCACTGGAGGCCTGCCTGGTGGTTCAATGCGACAGAGTTCGCCGATCCGCGCGTTGGGGAGTCGGGCTCGAATTACCATCCCGGCGATTCGTCTCACCCGACCTCGAAGCGGAACAGAGAGCGGCTTCTGTTCTCGGAGCCGAGAGTAGTAGCGCTCCATTGGAAGTGGCGGAATGGAGATAAGGCCGCCGACTTCTGCCTGCTGCTTCTTACTTCTCATTGTTTCGTACACCAAGCCGTGAGGCGACTGCTTTCACGAGAGCCTCGACCGAGGCATCAACTTCGCCGAAACTCGTGCGAACAACACATCCCCCTCGCGTGAGCTGCGAGTCGACTTCAACCTCAACCGGCGCGCCGCCCGCGATGCGACGGAGATCGTCCAGTGCTCCTTTCACCACCGCCTCATCGTCAGGGTTGACGGCGATGCGAGCGCTCTCACCAACTACAGATTCTTGAAGCGCACGAATCGCAAATTTTTTCACCGCGTTGGGCGCAACGCGCACGTGCTCACCAATGATATAGGAGGCAATGGCAGTTGCGAGTTTCGCTGCCTCATGCGCCAAACGATCTCCGAGAGTTGCGGTGTCCTCAAGCAGCCGTACAGCGCTTGAAACCGCGTCCCGATACCCCTGGTCGTAGCCTTTGCGATACCCCTCCTCCCGTGCCTCGTCATGTACGCGCTGCGCCTGCGCCTGGAGATCCCGCGCGCGTGCTTCGGCAGCTTGAATGATGCTCTGCGCTTCGCTCAAGACAGAAGCGAGCTTGGGAGCTTCTGTTGAAGTAGGTTTCTCAGTAGACAATGATTAATTCCAATTGAGGCAATAACCTTAACGATTATACCACATTAGGTCGGAGTTTCCGCCCTCTACCGGACGAAATACCGCTTACAGAGAAAAAGAGGATTAGGGCGATCCCACCTACAACATAGGCCACAACTTGAGTGATGAGATGAACAGCTAAAGCGACGCTCGGAATTGAGGGAATTACCGCGCATAATTCCTTACAAAGTGACGAGAAAACCATCGACCAGACCCCCTCATAGGCACCGAAGCCAAGCAGGCCACTCATCGGTAAGCTCGCCGACGCTTCGGCCGAGAGGAAGGAGAGGAGCGATGTGCCGAGGCCAATATCACGGTGGGTAATCGACCACTGTGTCACCACGGCGAGGAGTAAGATATGCAGCGAGCCGTACTTCAGGAGGCGAAGCAATAAGGTCACAGTGACGAGAGAAAGTAATCTACCCGAGCTTCCGACCAAACGAACATCCTCTGCAATTCGGTAGACCGCGGAGTAACATTTTTCAAAGATGCGTTTCGCTACACTGTTCGGCCGGTGCTCGCTTAAAAAGAAAGAGCTCAGGCGTGCAAGGAGATTGAGTACGAGATTCATTCGTTTCAGCAAGACAAAGAAGGCTGTCACAATGAGCAGTAGCCCGAAAATAAAAAACACAAGTAAACCTGGAGCCACCTCTCCCAGTCCAGTGACCTGAACCGCGGTCGATCCTGGAAACGCGAGTGTTGCAGCAAGGAGTGCCGCTACAACCCCAGCGAGCACGATGATATCCAGCACGAACGATAGCCCAAAGGTAGAGAGGCCAGTAACAACGGGCACGCCAAGTCGATTGACCAGATAAACATAAGCAAGCTCGCCGAGTCTCGCGGGAAGTGAATCACTGAGCGCGTTTCTCAGTGCAGTGACGATCACTAGCTTGCCACCACTCGGCGTGTGCTTCGGCCCAAGGATGCCTGTCATTAATAACTGATAACGGTAGGCGCGCACGCCGACAGAGATGAGACTCATCGAGACGAAGAGAAGAAACAGGGAACGATCGATCGAATGAAAAATAGCCAAGAATTCGCTGAGCTCTTGGTCGTGGAACACTGCGTAGAGGAGCAACAGGGTGACAACAGCCGATCCAACAAGATTGACCCGCCGAAATTTGGGACGCTCTTCTCTGACCGATTCGCTTAAGCGTGACTTCTCAATCAATGGCCCTCTCCCTTGGTTAATGATATACACAATACATGAGCAGACTCATCGTCAGCCTTTTCGGCGTGCTCCTCATCAAACTGGGAACATCCGCTGCAGGAGCAGAGCCGCTCACGGGGCCAACTCGTGACAGTCGCTCCCCGCTTCATACCATTGCTGAAGTGAATCAGAAACAGCTTACTAATCTCCAACTTGAGAGCAGACTGAAGCAACTTTACGGCGTGCATTATTGGTCATTTTCAACTTCACTCCAGAAAGGACTCCGGCGACTAGCCCTGGAGCGGATCGTTGAAGAAGAGCTCCTCATTCCAACGGAGGCACTCCAAGTGCTCTCAGCTCAAGCAGCAAATCATCCAATTGTGTCAACGGAGGTGAGTGCAGAGAGCGTAGTCAAAGTTCCAGAAGAGATATTTGCGCGACACATTCTCATCCCCGTGCGTCCCGACGCGACATCCGCTGAAGAACTTGCGGCAAAAAATACAGCTGAGGCGATACTCTACGATGCACAAGGCGGCACGATCCCTTTTTCGGAACTTGCAAAACAGTTTTCTGGTGCTTCTGACGCAAAGCGCGGTGGAGTAATCCCATACTTCACGCGAAACCAGTTTGAATCGTCATTCTCGGATCTTGCATTCTCACTTCAACCTGGTGAGATTGGCGGACCGGTGCGGACAAGATACGGCTTCCATCTTATCCGAGTGGAGGCAAGGCGCGGAGGAGAAGAGGCACCGAGAAATCATGAGCGGTTGTCTCGCGATCAGGAGCTCGAATCGTTGCGGGAGAAGCTCGGCCAATTAAAACGCAATGCTAAGGTAATAGTTTATATTAACTAGAACCAAAGGTGCCGATCACGAGTGACAAAGGCTGGGGAATCCGGTGGAGAGGAGGGTATCCCTTTGCCCTCATTCTCGCCCGCCATCCGTGGCGGGCTGCGAGGCTTC
>FKKE01001576.1_pt1 | contig 23920 bp, 22 predicted proteins | sample 1106331 | NCBI WGS metagenome assembly FKKE01 (sample SAMEA3931202, study PRJEB13176) | freshwater metagenome | biome: Drinking water system; feature: drinking water; material: freshwater | place: China | collected 2013-02-06
GGGGCCGTCGTTCAGCCTGGTTTAGGACGCCAGATTGTCAATCTGGAGGTCGCGGGTTCAAATCCCGTCGGCCCCGCCACTTCTATTCTCCAGTTCTTGCCCTGATGTGGTCATGCGCGCACGACCCTCGGCGAGGGAGGCGCAGGAGGGACATCATAACCGAATGAACGTGCAAGCCAGTCCGGTCGGTATGTTCGGCTCGTTGGGAGCCGTCTCCAAAATTATCCTCGTTGTGCTGCTCCTGTTTTCGGTGATCTCCTGGGCGATCATCATTTACAAGTGGCGGATGTTCCGTCGAAGCGACGGTGAGGATCAGCGCTTTCTCGCCAGTGTCGCAAAGTTGACGGATGTGGAAGAAATGAGACGCCAGGCCAAGCGGTCGGCTGGCGACAGCCCGGCTGCGACCTTGATGGTCGGGGTTCTGGATCGGCTCCCACCCGTACCGGAAGGGGCAGGGGGTGGGGGAAAAGGGAGACAGTCTGCTGCAGAGATAAGTCAGGACGACCGCCATTTCATCGAAAAGGCGGTGGTATATATTGTGCAGGGACAGTTGGCCAAGATGGAGGCGTATTTGCCCTTCCTGGCGACGACAGGGAACATCACGCCGTTCGTGGGCCTGCTGGGGACGGTTTTGGGTATCATCGACTCCTTCAAGGAAATCGGGCAGCAAGGCACGGCCAGTATTTCGGCGGTCGCGCCCGGCGTAGCGGAGGCCCTCGTGGCGACGGCAGCCGGCCTGTTTACGGCGATCCCGGCGGTTGTGGCCTATAATTACTTCCTGACGCGCATTCGACGCGCCTCCTTCCGATTGGAAACATTTAGTGTCGAGGTGCTGAACGCCCTATTTCGCCGCTCATCCGCCGCGGAACCCCACGCATGATGTTCGAGTCCCGGCAGCGTCGGTTCATGGCCGAGATCAACGTGATCCCGTTGGTCGACGTGGTGCTGGTGTTGCTGGTCATTTTCATGATCACGGCGCCCATGTTGTATCGCGGGATCGACATCAAGCTGCCGAATTCTTCCACCAATAACATCAAGCCGGAAATGCGCATGGTCTTGACGATTGAAAAGGATCAGAAGCTTTTTCTCGACAAAGACCCTGTGACCATCGCTCAATTGGAGCGCCGACTCCGTGCCGCCAAGGATTCCAATGCCGATGTGTCGCTCTACCTCCGCGCCGACCGAGAGGTCCCTTACGGGGTGGTGGTGCAGGTCATGGATGGTGTCAAGAAAGCCGGCATCGAGAAGTTGGGCATGGTCACCGAGCCGACCGGGAGCGAGCGGGTGATCGACGAGTCGCCGAAGATCGGCGAGCCGAAACGGCGGATACCCTAGCCGTTCGGGTTCGCGGCTCCAATTGGACGTGGAATGGCACTATCAGCTCGCGCGTCATATCCGCTGGTCTCGCTGGCCCTCACGCCGACGGCCGTCGCGCCTCCCGATACCCGCACGGTCGGGCTGTCGCTGTTGCTCCATCTGGGCGTCCTGCTCCTGGCGTTTGTCGCCTCGTGGAAGTCCGCGAGTGAGCGACCGTTGGGAGCGGCGGTCCAGGTTTCGTTGATCACCCTGCCGCCGGCCCCCAAGTTGGTGGAGGTCAAGAGCCAGGCGAAACCGAGTCCTCCCCAGAAGACTGAACCGGTCCCGGCCCCGCCGCAGCCGAAGGTCGAAATTCCCAAGCCGGTCACCTTGCCCCAACCGCCTGCGCCTGTTGTGGCCAAGGCGCCGGCTGCGGCTCCGGTTCAGGCTCCGGCTCCCGTCGAGCGGGCCTTGCCTCCTCCGCCGGTCGTGCAACCCCCCAAGATCGCCAGTCCCGCCCCATCGGCTCTTCCGCCGATGCCGTCGGCGGCGGCTCCGGAAAAGCGGGCGTTGACGGAGAATCCCCTCCGGGGGGCCTTGAAAAATCTTGAATTGCCGCACGACGCGCCGAAGTTCGGGGAATTGAGTCCGGATAAGGCATTTGGACAGGCACCGCAGCCGATAGCCAAGGTCAAACCCCAGCCTGTGCCGGATCGCACTAAGCAGGACGTGCAGTCGCTGCTGAGCAAATTGCGGGTGCCGGAGGCGCAGCAGCCGGTTCAGCCGGTTCCCCCCGTGGAGTTGCCAACCCGGCGGGAGGAACGACGGCGGCTGGATGAAGACTATCAGCAGGAACTGGAAAAGGAACTGCAGCGGGTCCGGCAGTCCGCTCCGGCGCCCGCGCAGCCCCGTGAATTCAATACGGCCGAGGTCAAAACTGCCAGCAGCCGGCCCGATCCCGCGCCGCCGGCGGAAGCCAAGCCGGTCCAGCATGCCAAAGCCAGTCCGGCCAAGCCGGAAATGGCCCTCAAGGTTCCAGGGATGGGGGCCGGGTCCAATGCCTACCTGGGCATGGTGCAACGCCGGATCAGCGAATATTGGCAAGCTCCACCGGTGGATCTATCCGCCGAATCGCTGGTGGTCGTGGTGCGGTTTCGGCTGTCGCGTAACGGGACGGTGACCGCGGTGGTGGTGGAACAGTCCTCGGGGAACGACTACTATGACTTGGCGGCCAAACGCGCGGTCTTGAATGCCGACCCGCTGCCGCCCTTTCCCAAGGAACTGACGGATCCATATTACGATGCGCATTTCAGTTTTGTTGTCGGGGGGCAGACCGGATGAACCGTGCACCGTTCGCCATTGCAACGTTGGGGCTCCTGGCCATCGCCGGGGGCGGGTTCCTTTATGAATCGCGGGCGACCGACGTGTTTCTGGAAGCGACGCGTCCGGACGTTCAAAAAATTCCGATCGGCGTCGTGGGGTTCAAGGGTGCGGCCGGCACCGATTGGCTGGGCAGCCGTCTCGAGGAAGTGTTGAAAGCGGACCTCCGCCGGTCGCTGGTGTTTGCGCTGGTTGATCTGCCGAGCATCGGGATCAAAGTTCGCGAACTGAAAGGCGACGAGAAAGCGATCTTCAAGCAGGCCACCGACAATGGCGTGTCGGTGTTGGTCTGGGGCACGGCCTCCGCACGCGACCAGGGCAAAGAGGCCGAAGCAATCGTCGACGGCTACGTCTATGACGGCGGTGCCAACGAGGTGATCAGTGGGAAACGGTACGTGGGGACCACCAGCGTCACACGGTTGATGGCGCACCGCTTCGCCGACGAACTGGTGTTTCGCTATACGGGGGAACAGGGCATCGCGCGGACGAAGATCGCGTACGTCGCCGAACAGAAGGGCGCCCGGGAATTGTTCGTGATGGACTACGATGGGCACGACGCACGGCAGGTGACGGCTGACGGCTATCTCAACTTGATGCCGCGGTGGTCCGCCGACCGCCGATTCCTGATCTTCACGGCCTACCGGAGCCGCAACACCCAGGATATCGACATGATCGAACTGGCCACGGGGAAGCGCTGGACCCTGATTTCCAAGCGCGGGTTGAACATTACCCCGTCCTTGTCGCCTGATGGCAATTTCTTAGCCTTTGCGTCCAGCGAGGACGGCAATTCGGAAATCTACAAGCAGGATACGCGGACCAAGGAGTTTTCGCGGTTGACCAACAATCCCGCAGGCGACCTGTCGCCGAGCTGGTCGCCGACAGGGCGCGAAATGGCCTTCGTGTCGGATCGTAGCGGAGGGCCGCAAATCTACGTCATGAGCGCGGATGGGTCGAACCTTCGCCGGTTCACGTTCGAGGGAGATTATAATGCGGCTCCCGCCTGGTCGCCGAAAGGCAATTGGATCGCGTACGTGTGCCGGACGGCGCGCCGCGAATATAAGATCTGCATCATGTCACCGGACGGCCAGAAGCGGGAGCAGGTGACGACGGGGCCCGGATTGGACGATTCGCCTTCCTGGTCCCCGGATGGCCGGCACATCGTGTTCAGCAGCATCGTCGATGGAAAAAGCCATATCTATATGATAAATGCTGACGGGAAGGATCAGGAGCGCATCACCTTCGAGGGCGTGCAAAACAGTTCGCCCGCGTGGTCGCCGACCTGACCGATTCTAGCCTCGAGCACGAACGACCCTATTTCGGAGACGCCTCGGGCGTGTCCGCTCACCGGAGGAGCCGATCTATGAAGCCGTCCTTCACCATGTTGTGCCTCAGTCTTGCCGTGGGATGTTTAGTTGTGGCGTCCACCGGTTGTTCGAAGAAATCGGTGCAAGCCAGTTCGGGCGGGAAGTCGTCCGAAGCCGCCAGGCGCGGTGGGGGTGTCGAGTCCGGCGGGTTTGCGGATCAGTCGGTCGGCAGTGGCCGGACGTTCGAACCCGACTACAGCACGACCGCGCCGAGTTTGTCCCTGTCCGACGGCGAAATGGGCGGCGGCTTGGCCAGCGGTGGATCCGGCGCCGGTGGGGCCGGGAGCGGTGACACCTACGGGGGCAATGCCCTGAGCGGATTGGATTCGGTCCGGCCCGGCTCGTCGCCGTCCGAGGAACGATTGGGGAGCGGGACGCTCCTGGCGAAGGTGCAGCCGAACGAAAGCGCCGCGCGCCAGGCGGAGGAGTTGCGCCAGGAGCAGATGGCGGCGGCGGCCGTGGGCCTGCGCGATGTCTTTTTCGGGTACGACAGCTGGCAGATCAATGAGGACGGCCGACGGGCGCTGGCGGCGGACGCCGACTGGATTCGAGGAAATCCTGGCGCCCAGGTGAAGGTTGAGGGACACTGCGACGAACGCGGCACCGGGGCCTATAACCTGGTGCTGGGAGAAAAACGCGCGAAGGCGGTGCGGAACTATCTGGTCGAACTCGGGGTTCCGGCCAACCAGCTGACCGTCGTGTCCTACGGGAAGGAACGTCCCTTCTGCCTGGAGCATGCGGAAAGTTGCTATCAACAGAATCGCCGCGGGCATCTGGTCCTCAGGAGGAAGTAATTTTCGACGTTGATGGGTAAGAGGTTCACCATGACAGTCCCTCTCGCGTCCTGGCGGCAACCCGGTCTGTGTCTCGTGGGTGCGGTCAGCTTTTTGGCGCTGGGCGGGTGCCTGGCTCAACAAGCGGACCTGAAGCAGACCGATATCCAGCTGAAGAAACAGATTCGGGAGGCCCGGGCCGAACTGGACCGCATGGTCAATGAGACCCGCGCGCGGCTTGGCGAGGACATCACCCAATTGCGCGAGCGGGAGTTGGCCTCGGTCCGCAACGACTTGGAAAAGCGGGCCCATGAAGGCGATACCCTTCGGCGAAACCAGGACGATCTGTTGGCGAAGATCGACCGGACGACCAAGGAATTGCGCGAGCAGTCCAACGTGGTGGCTGCGGCCCGGAATGATCTGAAGGCCGAGCAGGAACGGTTTCGTGGGGAAATCAAGGCTGAACAGGATCGGCTGCGCGTCGACCAAGAGCGTTTCCGGAATGATTTCCGCGATGCGGTGACGAAGGATCTCTCGAAACTGTCCGGCGATTCCACCGCGCAGGTGGCCAAACTGGGGGTGCGGGCCGACGAATTGGCCGCCAAACTCGCCGCCGTGGAAAGTGCATTCAAGCGGGCGAGCGACCGGATCGACGAACAGAATCGGGATTTGAAGGCTTCGGACCAGCGCTCCGCGGCGTTGGTGCAGCGGCTGGAGTCGCAGGACAAGGCGGTGGGGGACGTGCGCCAGGCGCTCGCCGATTTCAAACAGGTGCTCGGGAGTTTGGGCGATAAAATCGTGACGCAGGACCGCAGCGCGTCCGAACTGTCGGGGTCGGTCTCCCAGCAGACGTCTACCCTTGGCAAGCGTATGGATGCCATGGCCACCGATCTGAAGGCGGTCACCCAGCATGTGAACGAGGTGAACAAATCGACCGCCCAGCATCTGGATGAGGTGAACAAGAGCCTGGCGACCTTGGCCAAGGCGTTGGAAACGGCCGGCGACAAGTTCGTTGCCCGCCTGGATGCGCAAGACCAACGCCTCGATCAGATGGCCAAGCAGGTCACCTGGCTGCAGGATGCGGCGAAGACGCTCGATTCGGGGGGCGGCAAGACCCTCGTGCAGATCGAGACGCAGGAACATCGGATCGAGCAGATGGCGAAACAAATCGAATGGCTGCAGGAGGTGGCGAAGCAACGGGAGGTGCGTGTGGTGCCACCGGCCCCCACCAATGGATCAGTGGCCGCCGACACGGGCGACACGAAGCCGGCCGTGGCCCGCGTCACGCGTCCGCCGGATGCTCCGCCGAGTTTCACCGGCCCCTCGGCGCGTGATACGGTGCGGGAACGATACGAGCAGTTGCTGGCACGGATGCGTGAAGGTGATCTCGACCATGCGCAGGAGGGGTTCGCCGCGTTCTTGGCGGAGCATCCGACCTCGGAATTGGCCCCGAACGCGCGGTTCTGGCTCGGGGAATCCTATTACGGCAAAAAAGACTACCGCCGGGCGATCGACGCCTACGAGCGGGTCGAGCGCGATCATCCCAGCAGCGAAAAGGTTCCGGCGGCACTCTTGAAGAAAGGCTATGCCTTTCTAGCCCTTCGGGATACGCAGCAAGCCTCGAGCGTTTTCCAGCAGGTGGTGTCCCGCTATCCGAAGACGCAAGAAGCGGGCAAAGCCACAGAGAAATTGGCGCAGCTCAAACGAGAACGATAGGGTGTTTATGAGACGAATGCGGTATGCGGGAGTGTGGGGGCTGGCGATCGGTTGTTGGGGGTTGATGGCCTCCGGGTGCGCGAAGCATTCGGATTTCGTGGATTTGCGTGAAGAACTGCGGACGGCGCTCAAAACCCAGGAACAGGAACAGAAGCGGCTGGAAGGCGTGCAACGCCGAGTGCAGTCGCTCGAGGCGGCGCGGGAGAAGGACACCGATCCGACTCGCCAACGAGTGGACGAACTCAGCGCGCGGCTCGCCCGCTTGGAGAGCCGGTTGGCCAAGTCCGACGAGGCGCCGCCTCCGCCGGTGGCCAAAGTGGATGTCCCGCCTCCCGTCGCGCCGAAGCCGGTCAAGCCTCCGGTTGCCCCGGAATCCGGTGCCGCAGCCCTGATCCCTGGGGTACCCGGCCTTTCGCCGACGTCGGCCTTCAATCTGGCCTATAACGATTATTTGAACGGCCGTTACGACATGGCCGTCACGGGATTCCAAAAATTCACCAAGGATTTTCCGACTGCCTCGCTGGTCCCCAATGCGTACTACTGGCTGGGCGAGTCCTACTACAATCTCAAGGACTATGTGCGGGCCATGCAAGCCTATGAGCAGGTCGTGGTGGAGCACCCGTCCAGTGAAAAGGTACCGGCCGCGCTCTATAAGGTCGGCCTGTGCGCGTCGGAAACCGGGGATACGGGCAAGGCGCGCAAGTATCTCAAGCGCGTCGTAGAAGAGTTCAGCGTCTCCGAGGAGGCCAAGTTGGCCAAGACGAAGCTGGCTGAGCTTCGATGACCGAGGTTCCGTCCGCCGGCGGTCACTGATGATGCGGCTCAGAGCCGAGCCACCACCCGTACGCTGATCCTGTCATGGCCACCGGCGTCACTCACCAGAAAATCCACGTCCTTCCCGAGGACCTCGTCGGCCGTATTGCCGCCGGTGAGGTCGTCGAACGTCCGGCCGCCGTCGTCAAGGAACTGATCGACAATAGTCTGGATGCGGGCGGTACCTGCATCACCATCGATGTCACCGATGGCGGACTGACTCGCATCGTGGTCACGGACGATGGCGAGGGCATGACACGAGAGGACGCCGTGGTGGCGTTTCGCCGCCATGCCACGAGCAAGGTGCGTTCGGAATCCGACTTGTGGGCCCTCCGCACGCTTGGGTTTCGGGGGGAAGCCCTGCCGAGCATTGCGGCCGTGTCCCGTGTGGAACTCGCCACGAGCCGGGCAGAGGCGACGGTCGGCACACGTGTTCGAGTGGAGGGCGGCGAGGTGCGCGCGGTCGAGGATGTGGCGGTGCCCAAGGGAACGCACGTGGATGTGCGGAATCTGTTTTTCAACACTCCGGCCAGAAAGAAGTTTTTGAAGAGTGTGACCACGGAGTTCTCCCACATTCTCCAAACGGTTCAGCACGCGGCGCTGGCGTGGCCGTCGGTGCAGTTTCGCCTGCTCCATAACGGCAAGGAGAGTCTGCAGGTTGTGCCGGCCGGGTCATTGCGGGAACGGGTCGCGCAAGTGTACCGAGGGTCTTTGATGGACCATCTGGTGCCGGTCCGCGCCGTTCAGCCGGGCCTGAGTCTCGAAGGATTCGTGATCGGGGCGGAACACCTGCGTGGGGCGCGCACCCCCCAGGAGATCTTCGTGAATCGTCGTCCGGTCAAGAATTCGACCATCCTTCATGCTGTCACCGATGCCTATGGGCCGGTGTTGCCCAAGGGGCGGTATCCCCAGTTCCTGCTCTGTCTCGACCTTGATCCCGGGCGGGTGGATGTGAATGTCCATCCCACCAAGCGGGAAGTGCGCTTTGCGGAAAAGGAATGGGTGCATCAGGTCGTACGTCAGGCGGTGAAGGATGCCCTGCGTGGAGGCCAGGAGCCATCCCGGTCGCTGGCCCCGACGGCGCCGGTGGTGAGGGTCCTTGAAGAGGCGCTGGGGCGATGGTCGCCCGGCGCGCGCGAGGCGGAGCCGACGGCGGTCCCGCGTCTGGCTCGATCGGGGATCGAGACCGTCCATGAGCCGCTGTTCCCAGCCTGGCAACCGGCCGCGACTGGCGCCACGACGGAGGTGGCGCCTGCATCAGCGTCCCCGGGTGGGATGCCGGAGGTGGTCCCGCTCGGGCAACTCGGCCGCACCTATCTCGTGGCCTGTGTCGGCGACGAACTCCAGGTGATTGATCAGCATACGGCTCATGAGCGGGTTCTGCATGAGCGGCTGTGGCGGAGCCGGCAAGCAGGGACGGTGGAAGCGCAGGCCCTGTTGACCCCGGTGCCGATGGAACTACCACTCCATCAACGCGCGTTGTTGGAGCCGTACCTCGGCGATCTGGAGCGCCTGGGACTGGGTCTTGAACGGTTTGGGTCCGACGGGTATGTGTTGCGTACCATTCCCGCCGCGTTGCGTCTCGCCGATGCCAGCGGTTTGGTGCAGGGACTGATCGAAGAATTGGATGAGTGGCGTTCACGCTCGTCGCTGGAGGCCAAACTCCATCTGGTGGTGGCGACGATGGCCTGCCATTCGGCCGTGCGGGCCGGTCGGCCGATGACCCTGCCTGAGATCGGGCGGTTGGTGCAGGATTGGGTCGCTGAGGGCATGATGATGACCTGTCCCCATGGCCGCCGGGTCGCACTTCGCCTCCCGGCCACGGAGTTGGCGCACATCTTCGGGCGCGATTGATCACACGGCATGCTCCGTCGTGCGTGCTGAATGAGGAGCTTGCGTGATCGACCTTCCGTCCGCATTGCCGCGCAAGCCAATCGTCGTGTTGCTCGGACCGACCGCGGTGGGCAAGTCTGCCCTGGCGGTGCAGCTCGCCCGCGTGTTGGGGACAGAGGTGTTGGCGGCCGACTCGCGTCAGGTGTATCGGGGGATGGACATTGCTACTGACAAGCCGAGCATGCAGGAGCGGAACGGGATTCCTCATGGCCTGATCGATGTGGTGAATCCGGACGAGCCCTTCAATGCCGGGCTGTATCGTCGCGCAGCCGACCGGGAGATTGCGCGTCTCCATGGCGAGGGGAAGCTCCCGCTGATCGTGGGCGGCACCGGCCTCTACATTCGCGCGCTGGTGGGGGGATTGTGCGAAGGACCGGGGGCGGACCCGGCCATTCGGGCCGCGTTGAGGGAGGAGGTCGAGCACCTCGGTGCGGAGGCGCTGCACCGCCGGTTGGCGGGACTCGATCCCGTGGCGGCGGCCCGGCTGCACCCCAACGATCGCGTCAAAGTGATGCGCGCCCTGGAAGTGCACGCCCAAACCGGCAGACCCTTGTCGGCACTCCAGGCCCAGCACGGGTTTGCCACCAGGTCCTACGCCGCGCTGTTGATCGGCCTGCAACGCGAGCGGGACGATCTGTACGCACGGATCGAAGGCCGCATTGAGATGATGCTGGCCCGCGGGGTGGTGGAGGAAGCCAAACAGTTGTTGGCGTGGGGGTACGATCGGCAGTTGGGCTCGATGAAGGGGTTGGGCTACAAGCAATTGGTCGGGTATCTTGCCGGCGAGTATGACTACGAGGAGGCGGTGCGGCGTCTGAAACGAGATACCCGGCACTTTGCCAAACGACAACTGACGTGGTTTCGGAAGGAACCCGGTATCACCTGGCTCTCGTTGGCGCCGACCGTCGAGGCGCCCGTTCTGCTCGCCACCGTCATGGACAGGATCGGCCGCTTTTTGGCCGATCTCGGATCGGGTGGGCGCCGGGCAGCGGTACCACAGGAAGGAACGTGAGGGATGGCACAAGGGAAGCGGCGCGCAGAGGGCGCGGAGATCGGGATCATCGGCGGGAGCGGTCTGTACGACATCGAGGGGCTGACGGACGTACGCGAGGTGCGTGCGCAGACGCCCTTCGGGCGCCCGTCCGATGCGATCATCACGGGGCGTCTGGGGACCGTGCGGGTGGCGTTTCTCTCACGCCATGGACGCGGACACCGATTGAGTCCGACGACCATCAACTACCGGGCCAATATCTACGCGCTCAAGTCGCTGGGGGTGCGCCGTATCATCTCGATCAGCGCCGTCGGGAGCATGCAGGACACCATCCGGCCGGGGGACGTCGTCTTGCCGGACCAGTTTCTGGACTGGACGAAGCGGCGCGTCAGTACCTTCTTCGACGCCGATGTCGTGGCGCATGTGGCATTCGGCGATCCCGTCTGCCCGGGCCTCGGCCCTGTTCTGGATCGGGCGATTCGGGCGGTCGGGGGACGGGTGCATCGCGGCGGGTCATATTTGTGCATGGAAGGGCCGCAGTTTTCATCACGTGCCGAGTCAAACCTGTACCGCAGCTGGGGCGTCAGCGTCATCGGTATGACCAACATGCCGGAAGCCAAACTCGCCCGCGAGGCCGAACTGTGTTACGTCACCATGGCGCTCGTGACGGACTATGATTGTTGGCACGAGACTGAGGAGGCGGTGAGCGTCGACGCGATCTTGGCCGTGCTTCGGCAGAACGTCGCCTTGGCCAGGCGTGTCTTGAAGGAGGCGATCCCCTTGCTCGGTCCGCCGGAGGGCTGCGGTTGCTCGCGAGCGCTCCAGGGGGCGATCATCACGGATCCGCGTGCGGTGTCGGGGGCGGCCCGCCGCCGTCTCGGCCTCTTGATCGGGAACTATCTGCCCACACACACACGAAAGGCTTAAGCGATGGGGAAATTGCTGGTTGTCGGGTCGGTGGCGTTGGACACGGTGAAGACGCCGTTCGGAGAAGTGGAGGAGGTCTTGGGTGGCTCAGCCACCTATTTTTCGACCTCCGCCAGCTATTTCACACAGGTGGATCTGATCGCCGTCATTGGGGAGGACTTCCCAGAAAAGCATCTGACGTTCCTGAAGAGCCGGGGAATCGATCTATCGGGGCTCGAGCGTCGGCCTGGGCAGACCTTCCGCTGGAAAGGCCAATACAGTCATCAGCTGAATGAGGCGCAGACGCTGGACACGCGGCTCAATGTGTTCGAGACGTTTCGTCCGAAAATTCCGGCCCACTACATGTCCCCTGAAGTGTTGTTTTTGGGGAACATCGACCCGGAGTTGCAGCTCGAAGTCCTGCGCCAGGTCAAACGCCCGGCCCTGGTGGCCTGCGACACGATGAATTTCTGGATCAACGGCAAGCGGGATGCGCTGTGGAAGGTACTCAAAGAGATCGATATCTTGATTATCAACGACGGCGAGGCCCGGGCGTTGGCCGAACATCCCAACCTTGTGCAGGTGGCGAAGACCATTCTGGAGCGCGGCCCCAAGCATTTGATCATCAAGCGCGGGGAGTACGGGGTATTGATGTTTGACCACCGCGGCAGCTTCGGGGCGCCGGCCTATCCGCTGGAGCAGGTGCTCGATCCGACGGGCGCCGGTGACACCTTTGCGGGCGGCTTTCTGGGCTATCTTGCGGCGACCGGCAATCGTTCGCCGGAGGCCTTCCGGCAGGCCGTGATATTCGGGAGCGTCATGGCGTCATTTACCGTAGAAGCCTTTAGCCTTGACCGTTTGCGAGTCCTAGATTACAAAGAGATCGAGGGGCGCTTCCGCGCCTTCAAGCAATTGACCCATTTTGAAGATCTCGTCCTATGATCCAGCCGAGACGACAGCGGGGCTTGGGCAAGGCGGCCATCTGTGTCCTGGGCTGTCTGCTCAGCGCCTGTGCCGTATCGGAAGAACAGATCAGAAAATCAAGCGGCTACTACCAGGAGGGATTGGCGAGCCTGACCACCGATCGCCAGCGGGCATTTGTTTCGTTCCAGAAGTCCGTGCAACTGAATCCCAAGAACCGGGATGCCCACTACGGGCTTGGCCATATCTACGCTCAGCAGGGCAAGTACGAAGAGGCGGAACGAGAATTTCGGACCGTGCTCGATCTCGATCCGGAGCATTCGGAATCGCACACCTACCTCGGTCAGGTGCTTGCGCAGCGCAAACGGTGGCCGGAGGCCATCGAAGCGTTCAAGGCAGCGCTGGCCAACCCATTGTATGCCACACCCGACTTGGCCCGCTTTCACCTCGGGCGGGCACTGGTGCAAACGGGAGATCTCAAAGGTGCGCTGGGGGCCTATGAGGATGCGGCCTCGGTGAAGCCTCCCAATGTGCCGCCGGCGCTCTTGAATCTGGAGTTGGGCCGGACCTACCTGGGCCTGGGGTTTGAGCAGCGGGGCAAAGAGGCCCTGAACAAAGTGGTCGGCATGGACACGGGTGGAGAGTACGGGGTTGCGGCGGAGCAGCTGCTGAAAACCATCAAGTAGTACTGACACCGTGTCAGAGGAGCGTGGATGGACTCGATAGGGGAATTTTTCAAACAAGTCCGTGAAACCAAGGGCCTGACGGTCGAGGAGGTTGCCCTCAAGACCCGGATACGCGCCGACTTCGTGCGCGCGATTGAGGACGGCAACTACGCCAAATTGCCCGATCAGGTTTTTGCGCGCGGATTTGTGAGGTCCTATGCACGTTCGCTCGGGTTGGATGAGGAGGACGCCATTCAGCGCTTTGTCCAGTCCGCGGGCTCCTATTACGAAAAACAAGGGGAGCGGGAGCGGCTCAAGCAGAAGCAGGAAGAAGAAGATCGGCGAAAGCGGTCGAGCCGAAAAGCCGTCGGATTTGCCATCGTGGTGGCGTTGGGCCTGCTGGTGGTCCTGTTGACGAAGCAGCATTCCGGACAATTCGTCAAGCGCGGGGCCACGGATTTCCCCACCGGGTCGTCGCAGAAATCAGCGGCCGCTCCCTCGAAGGAGAGTCGCGAAAAGAGTCCTCCTACGCAAGAAACGGGTGAGGTGCCGCCAGCAGGTGACGCAGAGAAACATCTCGCCCGGGTAGAAGTCCCGGCACCGCCGCCGCCCCCGGCCACTCCTGCCAGCGTCATTCCGTCCCCGCCCCCCTCGGTCGCGCCGGGGTTGGGTGGAGGCGCAGACGGTCCGTTGGCTGGGCTCTCGGTGGAGGGACCCAGCGCGGGGGAGCCCTTGCTCCTGGACCTGGAAGCCGTGGAACTCAGTTGGGTCGTGGTGCAAATCGACGGGGGAAGCCCGGTGGAAGCCCTGATGCGCCCCGGTGAACGGGCCCGCTGGAAGGCCACGGATCAGTTTGCCATTACCTTGGGGAATGCCGGGGGTGTGAAAGCGGAGTTGAACGGGAAACCGCAGAAACCGTTTGGTCCCAGCGGCAAGGTCGTCCGTGACGTCATTCTGAAACGAGATAGTTAGGGGCGCCCCAGCCGAGATCCTCTCTCAACCGCGAGATTCATCCACACAGCCCTGTCCGTTTCACGGGAAGAGGGGCGTGTCCCACCGATACTCTTCCGCTCCCTTGTGGCACTCCTGACGTGATTGGGGCGGAAAAACACCCCAGGTGTTGTCCGTCTGCTCGCACCTGCAAACATTCCTTCGGAAATCATTCAAAATAGGCGTCTTTTTTTAGTCCTCCTTCGGCACGGGACTTGGATAAATCCCTGTCGTGAGCGTTCTGGAGTAGGGGTCCACGAGGGTGAGGGCAAGTAGGAAAAACCCGGTGTGCTTGGGTTGACAAGGTTGAGAAGTCGTTGATATATTTCGTCGCCTTTTAGGGTTGAGAGGCAAATTCTTTCGGCTTTGTTTGGGAGCGTGGGGCATCGGAGGGCATCGCAGCTCAACGGCACGGGCGTGTAGATGTCAGTTGTAGGCGTTTACAACAAAGGAGGGTCTGATGGGCTATTTTGCTAAGGTTCTCGCAATCGCGGCAGTCGGGGTGTTGATGACCACTACCGTTTCGTTGGCCGAAGAGAAGGATCCGCTGAAGCCGCGCGTTCCTTCCGATCAGATGGCCGATGCCAAGGGGCTTAAGAACCCGGTGGCCTCCACGCCCGAAAATATTGCCAAGGGCAAGGCGTTGTACGAGGGCAAGGGGACCTGCGTGAACTGCCATGGTCCGAAGGGCGATGGTCAGGGACCGGCCGGTGCGATTCTGAATCCGAGCCCGCGCAATTTCACCAACTGTGCCTTCCACAAGAAGCGGAAGGATGGGGAATTGTTCTGGGTCATCAAGAACGGCAGCCCGGGCACGGGTATGGTGCCTTTGATCGGTTCAGCCATCAACGAAGAAGAAGCCTGGACCATCATCAACTACGAGCGGAGCTTCTGCGCGCAGTAAGCTGACTCTGGTTGTGTCTGGCTGTGGGCGGGGGGCTGTCCCCCCGCCCTTTTTTTTGCCCTCCCCCGTCTGCTCTCTCAGCGGTTTTCCGGGACCCCCGGCGCCAGAAGCCGGAGGACCTCGTCCTCCCTGTCAGCCCTCCACCGCCGGAGCGGCAGGGGGCGCCCTCTCTCCGTGCCGGCCTGGTTCCGCCGCTCCATGCTCCCTCCATTCAAGATTGGGGGGCGTCTTGCCGATGAGAAGTCAAAGGGGATTCTCATGGCCAAGATCCTGGTGATCGATGACGAACCATTCGTTCTGGAACTACTCAACACGGTTCTGAAGCGGAGGGGGCATGAGGTTACCTTGGCCAGTGCCGCTCATCGCGGCATCGAGACGTTTGTTCAGGATCGTCCCCAGGTGACGATCTTGGACTTGAATCTCCCCGATATGGACGGGATTTCGGTGCTGCGGAAGTTGCGGTCAGTAGATGCGTCCGCCCCGGTGATTATCCTGACCGGCGGCGGATCGGAGTCTGCGCACGATGAGGCCCGTGAGCTGGGCGTCATCGATTTCCTGCCCAAGGAGTTCTCCTTGCATCGGCTCGGTGATGCCTTGACGCGGGCGTTAGGCCCGGCTGCGGCAAACCGTCCCAGATGAATGGCGTCCCATTGATGGCAGGTCCAGGAGGGCGGGCGGCAAGGCGGCCGCGCACGAGCCATACGCGTCACGGGCACGGAGATGACACCTACGGCTATGCCAATCGAATCCAATGATTCCTGGTCCCAGCGAGTCGTCGAACTCTCGCCGGACGGTATCCTGATTGTGCAGGACGACCGCATCCTCCAAGCCAATCCGGCGGCCCTGGCGATGATCGGGACGACGGATCCGGGGCAAGTCATCGGCCGCCGCGTCTGGGACTTCTTTCACCCCGATCAGGGGCCGGTGGATATGCCGTCGGTTCAACGTACCCTCGAGCGGGGCGAGCCGGTCGCCGCTTTGCCGCGCAAGTTGCTGCGGTTTGACGGGACGACCGTCGAAGTGGAACTGCGGGCCGGTCCACTCTCCAACGGCCCAGGCAGCCCGGCCTATGTGGTGGTGCGCAATATCGCCGCGCAACGTCAGTTGGAAGACCAGATGCGGCAGGCGCAGAAGCTTGAGGCTGTCGGAAAATTGGCCGGCGGCATTGCGCACGATTTCAACAATATGCTGACGGTGATCAACGGGCACAGCGCGCTGCTCTTGGAAGACGGGGTGCTGGACGAGTGCCAGCGGCAAAGCGTAGACCAAATCGCGCAAGCCGGCCAGCGGGCGGCGACCTTGACCTCGCAGCTTCTGGCATTCAGCCGTCGGCAGGTGCTCCAGCCGAAGATTGTGGACGTTAATGTGATCGTGAAGGGCATGGCGCAGATGTTGCGCACCTTGGCGGGGGACAGCATCGAATTGTTGGTGCAGCCTCGCGAGGACGTCGGGCGTGTGAAGGTGGATCCGGGACAATTGGAGCAGGTTCTGCTCAATCTGGCCGTGAATGCCCGGGATGCGATGCCGGATGGCGGGCAGATCACCATCGGTACGGACAACGTGGTGCTCACCCAGGCGTATATCGAGGGGGCCCGTCTTGAGGCCAAACCAGGTCCTCATGTGGCCGTAACCGTGGGTGATACCGGCAGCGGCATCGATCCGGCCGTGCTGCCACACATCTTCGAGCCATTTTATACGACCAAGCCAAAGGGGAAGGGGACGGGGCTGGGACTCTCTACCGTCTACGGGGTCGTCAAGCAAAGCGGCGGCGCGATCGAGGTCAAGAGTGAGCGGGGGCGCGGTACCCAGTTCTCCATCTATCTGCCCAGGGTCGAAGGTGCCGTCACGATGGATACGAAGGACCTTCCTCCTCTGGCACGATTGCGCGGAACGGAGGGCATTCTCGTGGTCGAGGATGAGCCCGCCGTCCTGGCCCTCGTCCGGGACACCTTGCGGGGATTGGGGTATCGGGTTCTGGAAGCTCGCGACGGCATCGAGGCCTTGCTTCTCGTTAGCCATTACAATGAGCCAATTGATCTCTTGCTGACCGACATCGTCATGCCGCAAATGGGCGGTCGGGAATTGGCAGCCCACTTGGTCGGGCGGTGGCCGGATCTCCGCGTCATGTTCATGTCGGGGTATACGGATGACGAGATTCTCCGTCGTGGCGTGGGAACCAACGGGTTGGAGTTCCTGCAAAAGCCCTTTACGCCGAATGTGTTGGCCAATCGCATTCGAAAGATGCTGGATCTTCCCGCTTCGCAACTCGATGGGGCTCGGACACTTCCTGTGCTAACAGAAGAGGCGGCATAGGTATAGATAGATCTATCTCTTGAGCTGATAGCGATAGAGTCTTAAGGCCTTACCATGGTATGGATGAACTGCCATGGGTACCTAGGGCTGTTTTTTCTTCCTTCTCAGAGACGTTCGATTCTTCTCAGATCTCCAACCTCTACTATCCTTGACAATAGCGTGTGCCAACCAAATGAGGGTGGAGTGGCCCCTCCCCTGGGTGGCGAAGCGCCCGGTTTTCAACCCAGCCTCCTGGCCAGCCAGCCACGTCCGTAGCCGTGACAGGGAGTCTTATGCGCGTTCCTCAGGTACTGATCGTCGAAGATGACCAGGCAATCCGATCCCTTTTGGCCTCTGCGTTCAAAGCCGAAGGATGGCAGGTCTCTGCCGTTGGGAGCGGGGAGGAGGCCCTTCGCCAACTCCAGGCCCGCTCGGTCGATGTCTTGCTGACGGACTTGCAGCTGCCGGATCTCGATGGAGTCGCGTTGATCGAACGGGCACTGGACAAAGTTCCGACATTGGCAACCCTCGTGATGACCGGATACGGGACCGTGGAGCGGGCCGTTCAGGCCATGCGGGCCGGGGCCGTGGACTTCATTCGCAAGCCGTTCGATATGAGCGCGGTGGTGGCGGCCCTTCGGCGGGCGATGGATGCCAGGCGGCCCTCCTCGGAGCCGGCGGCCTCGACGTCGGGACCCCGCCCCGGCGAGACGGAGGCTTGTTTGGTCGGAGAGAGTCCGGCGATGCGGAGCATCCTCGAGTTTATCCAGAAGGTGGCCGACAGCGACAGCACGGTGCTGATCACCGGCGAAAGCGGGACCGGCAAGGAAGTGGTGGCGCGGGCCCTCCATGCGCAGAGTCGCCGGAATCGCGGCCCCTGGGTCCCGGTGAACTGTGGCGCGATTCCCGAAACGCTGCTGGAGTCGGAATTGTTCGGGCATGAGCGCGGCGCATTCAGCGGCGCGCAGCAGGCACGGGCCGGCCGCTTCGAATTGGCGCACGGGGGGACGCTCTTTTTGGACGAAATCGGCGAAATGCCGGTGGCGCTGCAAGTCAAATTGCTCCGTGCCATTCAGGAACGGAGCTTCGAGCGCGTGGGCGGCACGCGCGCGGTGAAGGTCGATGTACGTATCGTGGCGGCGACCAATGCCGATCTTGAGGCCGCGGTGCGCGCCGGGCGATTTCGAAAGGACTTGTACTATCGGCTCCATGTCATCCCGATGGAGCTGCCGGCGCTCCGCCACCGGCGAGAGGATATTCCGCCGCTGGTCTCCCACTTCATTCGGCAACTGAACATCCGTAAGGCTGCGCGCGTGCAAGGGGTTGAGCCTGAAGCGATGGGGAAGCTGTGTGCGTACGAGTGGCCGGGGAATGTCAGGGAGTTGGAAAATCTCATCGAGCGAGTGGTTGTCCTCAAGCGCGACGGGATGATCGGATGCGGAGACTTGCCCGACACGTTGCAGGGACGACGGGGCGTCGCGGAAAGCCGTCTGCCGCTTCCGGTGAGTCTGACGCAAGAGGGCATTGACCTGATGTCCGAACTCGAGCAATACGAGAATCAGCTCATTCTGGAGGCCTTGAATCAGGCGAACGGCATTACCAGCAAGGCGGCGCGCCTGCTCCGCCTCAACCGGACGACGCTCGTCGAAAAATTGAAACGGAAAAAGCTGGATGCAAAGGCCGTGGGGACGTCTGAGCGGCAGGATGCCGTGCCGCCGTGTCTGGTTAATGAGCCGTCAATGATTTGACCGTTTCCCCGTCGGTTGTCTGCCGTTTTGACACTCCCTCCGTCAGTTTCTTGAACGAACTCCTACAAATGAGTCCAATGCGGCGGGTTTTTCCGTCCTTGGCGATACTTTCGTCAAAGGCATGGAAGTTGCTGCCTACCGCTTCGTGATGATGTCACGTCCCCTGACATGGGTGCTGGTCTGGTGTGCGGTGGGATTGGCGTGGCCCGTGGTGGCGGCCGAGTCTGGCGCCCCGCCCGCTGAGCCAACGCAACGCCCCGCGGAGATGACGACGTCGGCGCCCAAATCGCAGCCTCCCACGCGCGTCATCCCGGTGTTGCCCGACGACGGGCCCCGGCGCGAACCCTGGGTGTCCGAGGAACAAATGGAGAGTCTGCGGACGGCCCGGGAAGCGTTTGTGAATGAACAGTGGGATCCGGCCATTTGGATGTTCGGCCGAGCGGAAGAACAACTGGGGGACACGGGGTTGGCTCCGATGGCGCGTGCCTATCGGGCGGAGGCTCTCGTGCGACGGGCTGCGACTGCTCAGGATCGCCAGGAAGCGATCGAGCTGTACCAAAGTCTCATTCGTGACTATCCGCAATCGGCGAATGCCTCGCGGGCAGGGTGGCGTGTGGGGGACCTGTTCAGCCAGCAGGGTTGGAAGGTCGAAGCGCAAGCGGCGTATGAGCGTGCCGCGAAGGCGGCCATGAATGCCCAGGACAAGACGCGCGCCTTCTTGGGGATGGGGCTCATGTATGTGGAGAACAAGAAGTGGAAAGAGGCCTTGCACACGTTGAAGGCCTTGCGCGGGGTCGAACTTGACGACGTGTCGCGCGGATGGATGACCGTGGGGCTGGCTGAATCACTGTATCAGCTGGGGAGGCGGACGGAATCGGCCGAATATTTCCGGGCATTGACCGAACGGTGGCCTCATCGGTTGCGCGAGGGAGCTGATCTGCTGCTGCACGCCTCCGAAATCGAACAGTCCGCCGGGCGTCATGAGGATGCCAGGCGGACGCGGCTGTTGTTCTATAACCTGTATCCCTCTCATCCGGACGCGCCCATGGCGATGGTGACGGTCGGCGACAGCCTTCGGAAGAGTGGACGGCTTGCACAGGCCGAAACCGTGTATGGGCTTGTGGTGGATCGGCATCCCGGGTCGGCCGCCGGGTATGTGGCCACGCTACGCCTGGCCAATCTGGGGCAGGATCTTGCGCAGGAGGATCCACAAGAGGCTTCGACGGTCGACCTGGTGGGGTTGCTGAAACCCGGACCTCGCGCGCCTCGGACCGCCGAAGCGCAGGCGGAGGCCTTTCGAACCGTCAGCGAGGCGCAGCGGCACAACGAGGTGGGGAGCGAGGCGCTCTTCCTGTTGGCGGATCACCATGTGCGCCAAGGCCGTCCCGCGGAAGCGAAAACGTTGCTTCAGCAACTGTGTGATCGGGAAGGTCGGGTCGTCGGGGACGTATGGCCGGCACGCGCACGACAACAGTTGTCCCAGCTGCTCCATCCGGAGATGGCGGCCGCCATTCGGATGGCGGACGATTTTCAAATGGTGCAACTCTACCATCGGTTCGGCAGTTGCCCCGATTGGCGGGGTGGGCATGTGGATGTGCTCTTCCAGATTGCAGAAGCCCACCGCCGGTTGGGGTTCGTAGAGCCCGCGATTCTCTTGTACCAACAGGTTCTTCGGGACCCCCAGGCTCAAGGTGTTCGTGAGCAGACCATTCTCGGGTTGGGCCGAGCCTACCTGGACCAACGGGACGGCATCGCGGCCCGCCGCATGTTCGAACGATACCAACTTGAGTTCCCGCTGGGGACATTGAAACCGGATGCCCTGCGCTACCTGAGCGAGAGCTGGGCCCTCCTGGGCGATGCCGCATCTGTCATCAAGGTGTGCCAGCGGTGGTTCAAGGCGCGTGGTCCTCAAGCCGCGCAGGATCCCGGCTATGGCCAGATTCTGCTCCGGCTCGTGGCGGCCTACGCCGCGGCCGGACAGCCGGCTGAGGCGATCAAGACCCTTCGATTGGCGGAGCAGGCGGGCGTCATGCCCTACATCGAGGCCAGACTGAAGGAAGGGCACTACCTGGAGGCGAGGGGATCCGGGCGGGCGGCCATCGCCCAGTGGGCGGAGGTGGTGCGATCGGAGCCTGCTTCGCCCGAGGCCCTTCGGGCGCGGATCGAAATGGCCAGGGTGTGGTGGCTCCAGCAGCGCCTGCCGGAGGCGGGCGTCGTCCTCAGCCGCGTGTCGGGGGACGGCAGCGGGGATGTGTTTACGCGCGCGGCGCTGGTCATGAAGTCGGCCGCCGCGGTTCAGGCGAAGATTCTGAAGGAGACGAAACCATGACAAACCTGCCGGCATCGGACGTGATCGGGGCGGACTTGCTGCATGAGGCGTTTCGCAGTTTCGGAGAGGCGACGACGGCCCTGGAAACCTCCTATCGCACACTCAAGGCACAAGTTGAGCAGTTGGATGTGGAATTGGCGGACCGCAATCAGGCCTTGCGGGAGGCGCTCTCTCAAAGCGAGCACATGCGGCGGTACGTCGATACGATCCTGGAATCGCTGACCACGGGAGTGCTGGTGGCGGATCCGGACGGTGTGATCGAGCGGTGCAACCGGACGGCCACCGCGATGCTCGGGCTGGAGGCCGCCGCGATCGTCGGGCAGGAGCTGGACGTCTTCCTGCGCACCCAGGGGCTGGCAGGCGATACGTATCCTCTGTCGACGAAAACCGGGGCGCTGATTTCGCTGTCCCGGACTGTGCCGTCGGCAGATCAGGCGCAGAGCATGGGCCCCATCGTGCTGTTGCACGATATCTCCGATGTGCATCGACTGGAAGAGCGGCTTCACCGTCGCGACCGGCTGGCCTCCATGGGGGAAATGGTTGGGCGGATCGCCCATGAGGTGCGGAATCCCCTGGGCAGCGTCGAATTGTTCGCGTCGATGTTGCGTCAGGACTTGGCTCACGATGCGGTGCTGCACGGGTATGCCGAACACATTTCAATGGCGGTGCAGTCCATGGATCGCCTCTTGTCGAATTTGCTCACCTACACCCGCCCCTCCAATCCGAATCGGGCCTGGCATGCCACCGACGCGCTGGTCCGGGAGTCGGTGGCGTTGGCGGCCCACGCGATCGCACGGAATCACATCGACGTCCAGACCCAGTTGGAAGGGGCGCCGCCCAACATCTGGTGCGACGGGCCGCAAATCCGTCAAGTGCTGATCAACCTGATCTTGAACGCCGCGGAGTCGATGGAGGCCGGAGGGCACCTGACCATCCGTGTCGCCGACTATCTGCGGAGCGCCCACGAATCGCCGCTGGTGCGAATCTCGGTGGCCGATACCGGACGCGGGATCGCGCCCGAGCATCTGTCTCGGGTCTTCGATCCCTTCTTCACGACCCGCGAAGAAGGGACGGGGCTCGGTCTGGCCATCGTGCATGGCGTGGCCGATGGCCATGACGGACGGGTGGAGATCGAGAGCACGGTGGGGAAGGGCACCACGGTCACGGTCATCATTCCCCAGGAAACCAATCCGTTGCGTGTGCGGGCCCGACGGGCGCCGCTGACCTGGGAGCGCGGCCCGATGAAGGAGGATGCATGAGCGTGTTAGCCAGCCGGCAGGAAGAGGCGGTGCTGACCGCCGGGCGAACGGTCCTAGTCGTGGACGATGAACCCGCGATGCGGACGGCCTTGAGCGAGTCGCTGCGGCGCAAGGGATATGTCGTGACCCAGGCGACCGACGGTCGGGAAGCCTTGGATCGGGTGGCTGAAACCCGTCCCTGGCTGGTGCTGACGGACATGAAAATGCCGCGGCTGGGCGGCATTGCGCTGGTGCGTGAAATCAAGAAACGCATGCCCGCGACGCATGTGGTGGTCATGACGGCCTTCGGGTCGGTGGAGACGGCGGTGGAGGCCATCAAGTTGGGCGCGAGCGACTTTCTGCTCAAACCGTTTGCGGCGGATGCCCTGGATCACGTCGTGGCGAGTTTGGCCGATCCCCTGCCGGAGACGGGGGGGGCGGGCGAGCCGAAATCGGCGGCCGCGCGTCCCTTGCTCACGCACGATCCGGGGATGCAGCGCCTGCTGGCCATGGTCGAAGGGGTCGCGGCATCCCAGGCGACGATTCTGATCGACGGGGAGAGCGGGACCGGAAAAGAGCTGCTGGCCCGGTTTATCCATAGCCGCAGCCCTCGGGCGCATCGCCCGTTCGTCGCGGTGAATTGCGCCGCCCTGCCGGAAGGGCTCCTGGAGAGCGAGTTGTTCGGCTACGAACGCGGCGCGTTCACCGGGGCCTTGATGCGCAAGCTGGGCAAGTTCGAGTTGGCGCACCACGGCACGTTGCTGTTGGACGAAATCAGCGAAATGAACCTGCCCCTGCAGGCCAAATTGCTTCGCGTCCTCCAGGAGCGGGAAGTGGACCGTGTGGGGGGCAGCGGCCCGGTTTCGGTCAATATTCGGGTGATCGCCACCACGAACAAGCCGTTGTATCGGGAAGTGATCGCCGGCCGGTTTCGGGAGGATCTGTTTTATCGACTCAATGTCTTCCCGGTCACGTTGCCGCCGCTACGCGAGCGCCGGGCGGACATCGCGCTGCTGGCCGGGCATTTCGTACAGGCGGCCGCGGCCCGCAACGGCGTGACGGTCCCGGTCCTGTCCGAGTCGGCGATCGCGTACCTGGAAGGGCGAACCTGGAAGGGCAATGTGCGTGAGTTGGAGAACGCGGTCGAGCGTGCCGTCTTGGTTTCAGGCGGCGGGACCATTGAGGCCGACCATTTTCCACCCGATCTACAGGCCGGGGAGACGTCGCTCCAGCCGCCTGGGGCGTCCGTGCAGACCGGGCGGGGAGGATCCTTGTGGGAAATGGAGCGTGATCTGATCGTCAAAACCCTGGTTCGCGTGGCCCAGAATCGAACGAGGGCCGCGAAGGAACTGGGGATCAGCGTCCGGACGCTTCGCAACAAGCTACGAGAATACCGGCAAGGGGGAGATGGGGGAGCGGGGCGGGAGGAGTAGGCGGCAAATTGTTCCCAGGGCGGAAGACGTTGCCGGGTCTCCCCTGGCCCGGGTCGAGTGCGGGATCGTGTCTGTCGGGCCGGGCAGGAGTTCGGAGGCGGGTTGCGGCCCGCCGGCGGGAATGCGGATTGCTTCAGTCCAGTAGCGCGAACAGGAGGTAGCCTATGACCATTTTCGATCGGACCATGCGGCTGCTCGAACGGACCCTGGACATGCGCGGCACGCGCCATCAGGTGATCGCGTCCAACATCGCCAATGAGGAAACGCC
>FKKE01000741.1_pt1 | contig 23832 bp, 20 predicted proteins | sample 1106331 | NCBI WGS metagenome assembly FKKE01 (sample SAMEA3931202, study PRJEB13176) | freshwater metagenome | biome: Drinking water system; feature: drinking water; material: freshwater | place: China | collected 2013-02-06
TTGTTGAACTTTCCTGGAATGATCAGTCATTAAGTTTTGCTGAAGTCCTTCATTTGTTCGGCGGAATTCCTTTACCACCTTATATAAAAAGAGAAGCTGAAGCAAGTGATACAGAAAGATACCAGACCGTGTATGCTCATTACGAAGGTTCGGTTGCGGCACCGACAGCCGGTTTACATTTTACTGAAAGAGTGTTTAATAGTTTGGAAGAAAAAAATATTCAAAAAGATTTTGTAACGCTTCATGTTGGTGCGGGAACATTTAAACCCGTTAAAAGCGAAACAATGCAGGATCATGAAATGCATGCAGAATATTTTACCATTTCAAGATCATTAATTCAAAATCTTCTGGATCATCTTGATAAAAATATTGTTGCGGTTGGTACCACGTCGTTGAGAACATTGGAAAGCCTTTATTGGTTAGGCGTGGAGACAAGGCATGCCATGTCTCTACATAAAACGACAGAGATCACTCAATGGGAAGTTTATGATCGCAATGTAAACATCTCAACAAAAGAGGCACTAATGAATTTGATAAAAAAAATGGATGAAAAAGATTTAGATAGTTTAACAACCAAAACCCAGATCCTCATAGCTCCGGGTTATCAATTCAGAATGGTAAATGGATTGATCACAAACTTTCATCAGCCTCAATCTACCTTGCTTTTATTGGTTGCTGCTTTTATTGGAAATGACTGGGAGAAAATTTACTCTTATGCTGTAGAAAATAATTTCCGGTTCTTAAGTTATGGAGATGGAAGTTTGTTATGGAGAGTTCATTAATTTTTTCTCAAAGGAAGTTCTAATGTAAAAACACTTCCTTTTCCGGGCATACTATCCACCTTTATGCTTCCACCATGTGCATCCACCATTGTCTTTACATAACTTAATCCCAGGCCAAAACCTTTAACATTATGCACATTGCCTGTGTGTGCCCGGTAAAATTTTTCAAATATCCTTTTCACGGTTTCTTTTGTCATACCGATACCATTATCTTCTAACCGTATTATCATGTTCTTTCCATTAGCCATTGTACTGATCTTAATTTCAGGTGGCACATTTTCTTTTGAATACTTAACGGAATTATCAACCAGATTATTGATCAGGTTTGGAAAATGAACTTCATCAGCATCTATCAGATCATTAGTTGCTTCAAGATCCATTTCTACTTTTCCCTTTTTATCATTTAACTGCAGCGTAAAATTATCGGCAATATCCTTTATTACTTCGTGGACATGGGTAGGCTTCAGCATCAGGTTCACTTCCTGTTTATCCAATAAAGCTGCTTTTAAAATCGTTTCAACCTGCCTGTTCATGCGCAGATTTTCTTCTTTTATTATACTGCTGAAATAATTCATCTTCTCTTTATCACTTAACACTTTTTCATTTTTCATGGCATCTACTGCCAATGAAATAGTGGCAAGTGGCGTTTTAAACTCATGCGTCATGTTGTTAATGAAATCATTTTTTATCTCACTTAATTTTTTTTGACGCAACATAGCATTTACGGTGAGATAAAAAGCTGCAAAGATGATAAGGGTAAAAATCCCGGCTATAAAAATTCTCCAGCGTAATTCTTTTAAAACTACTGCGCTGCTGTTTGGAACAATCACCCACAGTATTTCTCTTGGCGAAAGATTTTCCCCAATACTTCCACTCATGGGCTCTATCGGATATATACAAGACAGATTGCTTGCACTGTCTTCATAAAATTTGCCGAAATAGGCAGATTGTCTTTCGAGGTAAGTAACTTCTCCATAGGGATTAGTGGATGCCAGTGCAAATTCAAACCGTATCTTGTGCAAGCTGTTTGCTTCAAAAGCTTTTCTTATTTTTTCGTTTAATTGTGCGGTTGTAAAACGGCTTGCCACGGTATTTGGCCGCAATATATCCAAGGTGAACTGATCCTGCTTCCACGGAAAAACCGAACCGCCTTGTGAAAGCATATTTCCTTTGTGTTGCGCTAAATCTTCACCCACTTCTCTTGTTGCATTCACTAATTTATCATTGAATTGCTTTTCTTCAACAACGATCATACTCTTGATCCATGATACCTGTATAAGTATGATGCCAATAAGCGAAACAGTGATCAGCGCAATAATGATGGGAAAAATCTTTTTCACGTTGGAAGCAGCTTTTAAAGCAATCGGGCAAAGATAATACCCCGGCCCCTGTTTTGCTATTACACATTTTACACCTATGTTATTTTTAACAGAGTATTTGTACCAGGAGTAAGATAACTTTTAAAAAAATAAATTTTCATCTTAAATTAGGTATATGATTGAACCCGCGGCTGGCATACTGCTTATATCAGATCCGTTTCTGAAAGACCCGAACTTTATGAGAACGGTGGTATTTCTTTGCGAACACCAGGAACAGGGAAGTTTTGGATTCGTATTGAACCGGAAATATGAAAATACAATTGATGAGATCATCCCTGAATTAGAAGGGTATAAACTACCGGTTTATTATGGAGGCCCCGTGCAAACAGATACGCTTCATTTCTTACATCAATATGCAGAACAGATTCCCGGTTCTATTGAAGTGATCAAAGGCGTGTATTGGGGTGGTGATTTTGATATACTCACCCAACTGATCAAAAAAAATGAGATCGATGAGAACAAAATAAGATTCTTTATCGGTTATTCCGGCTGGGGCGGCGGACAACTTGATGAAGAACTTACCGGTAAATCCTGGCTTACTGTAAAAGCCATACGAAAGCTTGTCTTTCATAAAAAACATGATGATATCTGGAAAGATGCATTAAAACAACTCGGCGGCGACTATGAAATGATGATCAACTTTCCTATCGATCCCCAGCTTAATTAATTTTATTTCCCTGATTTATTTTGCTGAAATGAGTTTAAATTTATCCCTCTTATCGTTGATCGAAATTTTTATTTAATTCAATAATTGCCATTTGATGAAAAAATCATTCAGCCTACTGCTGGCAGCATTGCTGTCATTAATTATCATTAGTTGTAAAAATAAAAGAAGTGGTAAAGCAAAAATTCTTGTTTTCAGCAAAACTGCCGGTTATCGTCATAGTTCTATCCCGAATGGCAAAGCTGCCATCATGAAGCTTGGCGAGCAGAATAATTTTGAAGTGGATACAACAGAAAATGCGGAGTGGTTTCATGAAGATACCTTGAAAAAATATGCTGCTGTTGTTTTCTTAAGTACAACTGAAAATGTTTTGAACTATCGCCAGGAAGCTGCATTTGAAAGATATATACAATCCGGTGGAGGATTTATGGGTATTCATTCGGCTACTGATACAGAGTATGACTGGGGCTGGTATGGCAGAATGGTAGGCGGATATTTTGTAAGTCATCCGAAAACACAACAGGCAAAATTGAATGTTGTTGACAAATCACATATCTCAACAAAACATTTACCCGGTAGTTGGGTAAGAACAGACGAATGGTATGACATTAAAATGATTGATAGCAATGTAAAAGTGCTGATCAAAATTGAGAAAAAAAGCTATGAAGGATCAGTAAATACCCAGGATCAACCCATGGCATGGTACCATGAGTATGATGGCGGCCGGGCATTTTATACGGAATTGGGGCATACTGAAGAATCATTTGCTGATTCCCTTTACCTGCAGCATATCCTTGGAGGCATTCAATATGCCATGGGTGAAAATGAAGAACTTGATTACAGCAAAGCAAAAACGCAAATGCCGCCTGATGAAGATCGTTTTGTGAAAACTAATTTATCGCAGGGTGAATTTTTTGAACCTACTGAAATGACGATACTACCCAATTTTGATATCGTTGTTGTACAACGAAGAGGCGAAGTGTTACTTTACAAAAATGATAGCAAGAAAATAAAACCTGCCGGCTTTCTTGATGTGTATTGGAAAACAAAGATCAATACAAATGTAAATGCAGAAGAAGGCTTGATGGGTATCGCAAAAGATCCTGATTTCAGTAAAAACAATTATGTATACCTTTTTTACAGTCCTGCCGATACTTCGGTAAATCGTTTATCAAGATTTGAATTTAAAAATGATTCTTTGATCCTTTCAACTGAAAAGATCATCCTGCAGTTTTATTCTCAACGTGAAATATGTTGTCATACCGGTGGATCAATCGCCTTTGGCCCGGGTAGAATTCTTTATTTGTCAACCGGTGATAACTCTACTCCATTTGATGAGCCGAAACAGAAATATGTAAATCGGGGTTTTGCTCCGTTGGATGATCGCCCCGGTCATGAACAATATGATGCAAGAAGAACATCAGGCAATGCCAATGACCTGCGTGGAAAAATTTTAAGAATAAAAGTAAATGAAGATGGCAGTTATGAAATTCCTGATGGCAATTTATACCCCAAAGGGATTGTGGGAACAAAACCCGAAATATATGTGCAGGGCAATCGCAATCCTTACCGCATCTCTGTTGATCAGAAAAATAGTTTTTTGTATTGGGGAGAAGTAGGACCAGATGCCGATAAGGATAGCTTGGCTACCCGCGGCCCCCGTGGTTATGATGAAGTGAACCAGGCACGCAAAGCCGGACATTTTGGGTGGCCTTTTTTCATTGCAGATAACAAGCCGTATTATGAATATGATTATGAGACCGGCACAACAGGAATGAAATTCGATCCCAATAATCCTGTAAACAATTCAAGGAATAATACAGGAATAAAAAATTTACCGCCGGCAATGCCTGCTTTCATCTGGTATCCTTATGGGTACACAAAATATTTTCCGCAAACAGCCACCGGCAGCAGAAATGCAATGGCGGGGCCGGTTTATTATTCCGATATGTTTCCCAAAGAAACAAGAATGCCGGATTATTATAATGGTAAATTATTTATCTATGATTGGATGAGAGGATGGATAAAAGCAGTGACAATGCGACCCAATGGTGATTTTGACAAAATGGAACCATTTATGGAGAATACTAAACTTGCCAATTGTATTGATATGGAAATGGGACCCGATGGAAAGATTTATTTACTTGAATATGGAACAGGTTGGTTCCAGAAAAATCCAGATGCCGGTTTATCCAGAATAGATTTTATTGCGGGTAACCGGGCACCCAAAATTGCAATGGTTTCAGTTGACAAAAATGCCGGCGCATTGCCATTTAAACTCAATGTAACGGTTGATGCTGTTGATCCCGAAAAAGATAAAATGACCTATACATGGACATTGGGTGATGGCACTGTAAAAGAAACAACTGAACCGAAGCTTGAATACACTTATAATAAAGTTGGTGATTTTGCAATAAGTGTTGAGGTGAAAGATATCAACGGGGCTACGGCAAAAAGTGAAACTATACAAGTGTATTCCGGAAACACAATGCCTGAAGTAAATATTGAGATCGTGGGGAACAAAACCTTTTATTTCCCCGGCAAGCCTATCATGTATTCGGTAACTGCATCTGATAAAGAAGATAGTGTTATCGTACCAGCCAATTACTATATCTCGGCAGATTATATTGAAGGGACAGATCTGGCTGCTATAGGTACCGGGCATAAACAAGGTGCTATTGCTATTACAGGAAAAAGCCTTGTTCAATCATTGGATTGCAAAACATGTCATAAAGAAACTGAAAAGAATATTGGCCCTGCCTATATTGATATTGCAAAAAAATACCAGGACGATCCGAATGCCCGGAACTATCTCGCCGAAAAAATCATCAAAGGCGGTGGTGGTGTTTGGGGAGAGGTTGCTATGGCAGCTCATCCTTCTTTGCCACGAAATGATGTTGATCAGATAGTTGATTGGATTTTGAGCCTTACCGATGATAAAGCAACAGCAAAAAAATCGTTGCCAACCTCCGGAAGTTTGCAGGCAACTTTAGGAAAGCCTGTAAAAGATAATGGGGTATTGAGTCTTTCTGCCAGCTATACCGATGCAGGTGGGGTAAATATTAAATCACTTACCGCAAGAACAACAACATTGCTGCGTAATAATAAAGTTCTTTTCAGTGGAAAAGAAAACAAGAAAGGATATACAACAGTAAACTTTGGCGGACAGAATTATATGATAGCACCTGCGGCTGAAGCATGGTTTACCTTAGAGAATATTGATCTTACAGGAATTGGTTCTGCATTAATTGCGGCAGGCTGGCAAACTGATCCGGTGTATGGATTTGATTTTGAAATAAGGCTTGATGATGTGAGTGGAAAAGTGATTGGCACAGGAAGCATTTTACCACCTAAAGAAAAATTAAAGCCCGGAGAAATTGGTCGGGGTGCTGCAACAATAATTATGGAACCAGTAACAGATGGTAAGTTTCATACACTTTATATTGTAAGTAAACCTATAGATGCAAAAGAATCAACACAGATCTTTTTACAATCGGTACAGTTTAATTCAAGTCCACCGGCGCTAGTCCGGAATAATAATTAAAAAAGAATGATGAAAATGCAATAATAAATTTTGTAGAGACAGGGCATGCCCTGTCTCTGCAATAATCAGTACTATCTCTTTTTCCTGGAATAAAAATAATTGACCAGTAATACAACGATCAGAATAATTAATCCAAAAAATTCCCTTGTCTCTTCTATCCAGGGTTTTTCAGCCTTCATTGTGGAGGCAATATCTTCAGCATTATGCCTGGTGATCCAATCCAATACCCCATCTTTTGAAAAAAATAAATAAATAGCATAAGCAGAATAAAGAAAAACACCAATCAGGTATGCTTTTGGATAATACTTATTTCTGAAAGCAAGCCAGCAGAGAACAGCGCCATACATATAGATCGGTATCCAGCGATAAGGATCGGGGTCATTGTATTGGAGCACTGCTGAAATAACAAAAAGCAAACAAAACGTGAGATTAAATACCTTCATAAATTTAGTTAACCTGATAAAGATAATTTTTATATGAAAAAGAGACTTGTATTATCAGCTTTGATCATAATTTTTCTTTTCCCTTCCTGCGATACGTTGAAAAAAATGGCTTCGATCCTTGTACCATCAGAATATGAAATGGCAATGGGATTAAAACAGGCATTGGAACAAGGTTTGTTCAGAAGCTTTGATGCATTCCAGGATCCAAATGGAAATCCATTGGTCCGTTTTGTTTTTCCCGGTGAAGCAGAAAAAATTGAAAAGACACTGCGTGATGTGGGATTAAGCCAGGTGGTGGATCGGGTAACAGGAAAATTTACCAGAGCAACCTCATCAGCAGTACGGGCTGCTACACCATTATTTCTTCAATCATTAAGAGATATGAGTATAAGAGATGCCGCCAAAATTTTAATTACTGATAATACACATGCCGCCACTGATTATTTCAAAGCAGAAATGTCTCCAGGATTAATGATAGCTTTTCGTCCCATTGTTGATAGTACAATTAAAACAGAAGGTGCAGATAAAGATTGGTCGCAGATCGTGAATGTTTACAACAAAATTCCCTTCATCAATAAGCCATTAGAGCCAAGCCTTAGAGATTTTATTGCTGCAAGAGCAATTGATGGGATGTTCAGCATTGTTGCCAATGAAGAAGAACAGATAAGAACAAAGTACGAATTCAGAAAAACGGATATGATGAAGAAAGTATTTGGGTATGCAGAGGAAGAGTTGAAGAGAAGAGCTCAGCAATCGAAGTGATTAACAGTTTATTTCAGCCCATTTATATAAGTCATCTAATGAAACACCTATAGTTTCGCAGCCTTTCTTTAAATGAAATGGTGGTATTTGTTTTTCATCACCCCATACTGGAATAGTTCGAAATCCCTTCTTTGTCCATTGATGATGACTGCCTTTTATTCGGCTAAGTTTAAAGAGATTGAATGCTAAGAATTTTTCCCAGCATTTAGTTTCTAACGGTCTAAAATTTCCCATGTTTAGTTAGGCTACTAAAGAAAGACGCTCAACCTTGTCATCAACAGCATTTAGGTTTTTTAATGTTCCATCTATATCAACAAATGTTTTTGAAAATTCTTTATTTCGCAGAACATCTTTCTTCCAACCATATTTCGCAAGTTCTTGCCTTAACTTATCTATTGGGAGTATAGAAAGATTTTCAAAAACATCATCAAGCGAAAACTTCAGCATTTCAAATGCCTTTTCCATTGTTTCACCATAGCCGCTTATATCAAATGAAGGTGAGTATAAAACAGTTTGCTTAGTATCCTTGTCAATAAATTTAAACAGGGTAAGATGTCCTGTAAAGCGTTTAGGTTTATTTGTAATCCGTAAGGTATCCTTTTTAGAGGTGTTTTTACTGGGAGAAAATCTAAAATCTGAAAAATTACCCATAATGAAAATGGTCTTTAAAACATATGTAATTTATACTCTTTAAAAGACAAAGTGAAGAAAATTAGGCCAAATTTCTATAATGTATTTTAAACTGTTATCCTTAGTCATTTTGAATGGCAAACAAAAAAAAACCCTCTCCATTCTTCGATAAACTCAGAACTGAAGAGGGCTCAACTTGTTTTCATTTCCGGACCAACACATTATCCGCCTTCACGGAGGTTTTCCAAATATCTTTTGCCCCTAAATCCCCTAAAGGGGACTTGCCAACTCACAATCCCAAAATTGTTGGCGGGTTTTACTTTAATCAATTAATAAGAACTATTCAAACCTAAGTCTCCCCTTTAGGGGGACAGGGGGCCGGTTATTCTACAGCTTTGGCTCCTTCTACAAGCACTGTTACTTTATTATTCAGTACTTCTACAAAGCCTGCCTGTATATCAAAATTTGCTAAATGATTTTGTTTGTCTTTTAAAACCTTCAAGCGGCCAGGCTTCAATGCACTGATCAACGGTGCATGTTTTTCCAATACTTCAAAACTGCCACTGATGCCCGGCATTTGCACGCCGTACACTTCACCGCTATATAGTTTTTTCTCTGGAGTTAGAATTTCTAAATTCATAGTTTGTGGTTTGTAGTTTAAAGTTTGTAGTTAACTATAAACCACAAACTATAAACTTTAAACTATTATTATCCTTGAGCTGCTGCTAAAAGTTTCTTCCCTTTTTCCATTGCATCATCAATAGTTCCTACCAGGTTAAATGCTGCTTCGGGATAATCATCTACTTCGCCATCCATGATCATGTTAAATCCGCGGATCGTTTCTTCAATTGGAACAAGTACACCTTTTAATCCTGTAAATGCTTCCGCCACATGGAATGGTTGTGATAAGAAACGCTGTACCTTTCTTGCCCGTTGAACGGTCATTTTATCATCATCACTCAATTCATCCATACCAAGGATAGCGATGATATCCTGTAATTCTTTATAACGCTGTAAAATTAATTTCACTTTGTTCGCGGTGTTGTAGTGTGCATCACCCACGATCTTCGGAGTCAGAATTCTTGAGGTAGAATCCAATGGATCAACCGCGGGATAAATACCAAGGTCAGCGATCTTTCTTGACAATACCGTTGTTGCATCAAGGTGAGCAAATGTTGTTGCCGGAGCCGGATCGGTAAGGTCATCCGCAGGTACGTATACCGCTTGTACGGATGTGATAGAGCCATTCTTAGTTGAAGTAATTCTTTCCTGCATCAATCCCATTTCTGTAGCAAGTGTAGGCTGATAACCTACCGCAGATGGCATACGACCCAATAACGCCGATACTTCAGAACCTGCTTGTGTAAAACGGAAAATATTATCAACAAAGAAAAGAATGTCTTTACCTTTTCCTTGTCCATCACCATCACGGAAATATTCAGCCACCGTTAAACCACTTAATGCCACCCTTGCACGGGCACCTGGTGGCTCATTCATTTGGCCAAATACAAAAGTTGCTTTTGACTCCTTCAAACCTTCCATACTCACTTTGCTCAGATCCCATCCGCCTTTTTCCATACTGTGTTTGAATTCATCACCATATTTCATAATGCCTGCTTCGATCATTTCACGCATCAGGTCATTTCCTTCACGGGTTCTTTCACCTACACCGGCAAACACTGATAAACCGGAATATGCTTTTGCAATATTGTTGATCAATTCCTGGATCAAAACTGTTTTACCCACACCGGCACCACCAAACAAACCGATTTTACCACCTTTTGCATAGGGCTCAATAAGATCAATAACTTTAATACCTGTATATAATACTTCCGCAGAGGTAGAAAGATTTTCAAATGTTGGTGGTTTACTATGGATAGGACGACCACCCTTTTTTGAAACAGGAGGCAAACCATCGATCGGGTCACCCGTTACATTAAATAAACGACCATTGATTGCTTCGCCTACAGGCATTGCAATAGCAATTCCGGTATCAACAACTTCAAGACCACGAACAAGGCCTTCTGTACCATCCATCGCAATGCAGCGAACACTATCTTCTCCAAGGTGTTGCTCCACTTCAAGTACAAGTGTATCACCATTTGGCCTTTTTAATTCTAGAGCGTTGTAAATTTCGGGGAGGGTGCCTTCAAATTGTACATCGACCACCGCACCAATGATCTGTTTGATTTTACCAACTTTAGCCATAATGAGTATTTGAGGTATGAAATCTGAAGTATCAGGTCTGAAAATCGGAGTCTTAATCCTACTTCTGACTTCTGTCTTCTGACTTCTGATTTGAGGCCGCAAAGGTAAGGGGGTGAAGGGAAAAATAAACAAAGCTTAAAGAGAAAATCTTAAGTGTGGAAAAACCAGTATCAAGCCTTTCTAAACCGCTTATCGAATTATTAGAATAGCCTNNAATGAATTTATTTAGACGGTTTCTGCTTTTCAAAAACAAGCCTGATCCTGGTTTGAACCGAATTAAATGAAACTCTGACCTTCCAACAACCTCCTGTAACATCATAATCCAATGTTTTGGTTCCTGGTTTCAGAATATCAGTATCGTAATAATTGTTTTCTTCTCCATCTTTAAACAATTCTACCCGTGCATAAGCATTTGCTCCTCCTTCGATTTTTATACGGCATCTTGCACCTGTATTACCTAAATCATAGCAATTGGTCATTTTTTTCCTGAAATAATTCTCAATAGGTCCTTCTGCTACTTCACCAATATCGCTGACAATTTCTTCGAGTATTTCCCAATCCGCATCTATTGAGAAAGGAAAACTTGTTTCTTTTTCAGTAGCATTATCTAAAACATAATTCACTTTTTTATCGATAAGTGAACTATCATCAGCTGCTACCTCCATTGCACCTTTTATAGTGTCAGCTATCGCCTGCAACTCTATAATATTATTTACAGTTTCCTGCAAAACTGATTGTAACAAAGGGTTGGTTACAGCTAAATCCCTGTTACGGCGGTTGTACATCATGTTAGCGATATAAAGTTCTCCCCCATTATTATTCAGTACAGAATATATTCCTACTAGAGTCATATCCTTATCAAAAACAGCTGTGCCTTCTGGTAACCATATTCCAGTTGATTGAAATGAGGTTTTAAAACTTTCATACCGATTTATTTTCAATTTTCCGGTTTCTAAAGAAAATGGAAGACCTGCGCCAAAATCAATATTTGGAAATTTTAAAAAATACAAAGGATCATTTTTACGGAGATTCCCTGTATTGATAGTTCCAAAAGCAATATCTTTTACTGGCAGTTTATTCAGGCGGTTTTTTCTTCCGATAAATCTTGTTCCGATATTATCATCATCGGGATAAGCAATACATTCGATCTCATTTGCTTCATTTCCCTTACTAAGTTGCAAAGCAGATTTAATTGTCATTTGAATAGTAGTGCCCCCGACAGAAATATTGTCTGCAGAAATACCTGTTTGATCTGCAAATAATCTTTTTAACAGGTCTATGTCCGTTTTATTATTCCAGGGTTCTGCCGCATATTCACTTGTAAGACATTTACCAGTACTATCTACCATTAATGCAGCTGCATATATCCTATTAACATTCTCGCCTGGCTGCCAGATATCAAAATCACCCTTTTCAGTTTTTACTAAATGCACAGCAACTGATTTCCCATCCTTTTGCAGTATAACCTGGTACACATAATCATGTTGCATCCTAAAAAGATGACTGCTATAATCTTTCAATAAAATTTTTTGTGGAGGATTTATTATTCGTTTAATTATTTTAGGTAGAAAAGCAATAGCGAAAAGGACGAGAATTGGAAATATCCAACTCAATAGTTTTGTGGTAGTGGTTTTCATAAAAAATTAACCTCTTACTGCATTTACAGCGGGTTCCTTTTTAGTGTTGAAGCGTTGCATGATACTATTGATAAACTCTTTAGCTTGCTCTGTCAGGTTTCCTTCCTTTCCATTCAAAGAAACAGGCGGGGGCACTATAATTGCTCTCTTGGGAGGAACAGTGGTTAACAATTTTTTGATCTTTTCCATTTTAGCCTGGCGTGATGCAGGATCACTTTCATCTAAAACAGCACCATCATCAATTCCGAAAAAATTGGTCCCTCTCTTTATATTTGATTCATCCAATAAAGGTCTGTCTTTTTTTTGACCATCGAAATCCACCTGCCCGCAATGAGACAATTGCTCATATGTTGCATTTGCTGTCAATGAAGAGGCGCATGGTGCATTTTTTCTAACAAGAAAGTCAATAATCTCCTGTGCTTTTTGCATTCTTTTCCTTGAAATTTCATTAGCCTTGTTCCACGCTTCGATATAAGAATCATTGATTTTTTTTATTTCGGATGCATATCTCCTGACATTATCTATAGCAGTTCTGTATTTACCATCCCAATAAAGATGCTCCGAGCTTCCTTGTATGTGTTTGTTATTATGCTCTGCAAAAATTTTATCCGCTTCCGCCTGTGCCGCATTTTGTTTTGCCTCTAAAAGCGGAACTTCTGTGTTGACCCGTCCCTGCAAGCCGGTTAACTGAGTTTCAATTTGAGCTTGTTCACTCTCAATTCCCTGCAAACCACTTAACATTTCTTTTAATTCCTGACCAATTGATAAATTAAAAACCGAAGTGCATGTAATAAACATTACAATCAAACAATTTGAAATGCAATTCCTTTTCATACAATAAAAATTTGTAAGTGATGAGTGGCTTTTCAAATTACATATTAATGTAAAAACTTTCAAAAAAAGTTAAAATATCGAATTATTAGAATAGCCTATGAGGGTTTAATTTCACAAAAAGGCCTATATCCTCTTATTGTATTTCCATCTGGCAAATAGATTGCCTCAATTAAAATTATTGATTTAATAACTGAATACAATTTCTCAGTCTTAAAATCAAACCAGTGTTCCTGCTCAATGCGAATACGGCTGAGCGATTCGGGAACTCTCGATTTTTGTACTACTTCCATCCGGTCCAGTTTTGCCGGATCGTTTATGTCGTATACAGGAATTGTGTCAGTTGCCATTTTCCAGGTTAAAAAATTATTATATTGAATTTGCTCACCGGTCTCGTAATCGAAAGCTTTGATATTTCCATTATATAAATCCTGTATCAGCATCGAAATGAGAGCGGGTCGGTAAACTGTAAGCACAGAATCGTATTGATTTTTGTTTTCACGGCTGAAATCATAATCTAACGAGTTTGAATTTAATAAAATTATGTCTTTATCATCCAGTGGTTTTTTCCCTTCAGGCAGATTATTATAGGCCACATTGCACAGAGGATACCAGTCTGCTGGTGGCATGGGGGTTTTTCGTATGCAAAGGGGTGAAATAAAAACATTGTATATGTTGAAAGCCCCGTTTTTGTATGTCAAAATCTGCTTTGCCCTGAAGGCATCCGCCTTATCACATCCACAGCAGGAATCAGCATCCAGGTTTAATTTGCCGGCACGGGCCTTATACCGGTTGTAATCATCAGCAGGCAGGGATGGATCAATATAATACCATTCCTGCGGGTATTTGTATGGCGAAAGTTCGACCCTTGTTCCTTTCAGCCATTCGGGCTGTCCCAGCCCCGGTATTGATAATTTGTAAGCAGTTACTAAACGTTGATCTGCATTGAATTTATAAGCAGTAACACCGCCGCTATTCAATTTATCCAGATACCACTTTTTTAAACTATACTCCTGCACTTTCGGAGACAGGTTGAGCACTTTATCACATTCTGCAGCCCATTTTATAGAAGTATCCAGATGAATAAATGCCGTATAAGATTTAGATTGCTGTGAAAAAGTAATGATGGAAAAGAGGATAAAAATTGAAGTAGCAATTGATTTCATAATAGGTGAACGTATCTCTTGGTAAAAAATTATTTATAAAAAGTTAATACACACAAACTGCAATCTCAAAATCAGCAACAAATGAATTGAGTAAAATTTTCCCCCTTACCTTCTCATTTTTTTCATCCAGAAAGGCATTGCATTTGCAGTAGCGAAATCATGAAAACAATTACGTATTGCATAGCTTTTAGCTTATTGTTCATTTCCTGTGGCAACCCCTCATCAAGTCAAAAAGAAAAAAAAGAAAAAGAAGAAAAAAAAATCAGCCGGAGAGACTATAGTATCACCAGGGCAAACTCATACAGCAATCTTTTTTTGGATAGTACAGCCCTGGAAAATTTTATTATCGAAAATAAAATTGCGGATTCAATCAGCCGTCGTTTACGTAGTTTTTATAACACCCGTAATTATCAATTTGCCTGGTTCAGCAGCGATGGCCTTACTGAACAGGCCCGTGGTTTCTGGAATCTTCATGAGTATGTAACAACCTATGATGCTGATACTACTCTAAAAGATAAAAAGCTGCAAAAGAGAATGGATCGGCTGATCGCCGAAGACGATCTTTCGGTAAGTGCTACAAAAGATTTCATCAATACAGAGCTTACACTGTCACAGCATTTCATTATGTATATGCTTAATAATTATGAAAAAGGGTATGTAAAGCGAAAAGAAATGGAAAGATTTGTTCCCAGAAAAAAAGAAAATACCCTGGAGTTGGCAGATTCATTAATAAGCAAAAAACATAAGGATGATAAATATTTTGAAGATGTGAACCAGGCTTACAGAGGATTAAAAGAGCACTTAAGCCGGTACCTTGAAATTGCCAGGAAAGGTGGGTGGCCACGCATCGATTCCTTTAACAAAAAATGGAAAAAAGGATATAGCTCACCGGCGATTGCACTAATAAAGAAAAGGTTAGCTGTCACCGGCGATCTGCCTCAGCAAGATTCCAGCCTCGTTTTTAATGATACCCTGGTTATGGCCATTAAAAATTTTCAATCCCGCCATGGATATACGGCTACAGGCGAACTTAGCGAGGCAATTATAAAAGAAATGAATGTGCCTGTAGAAAAAAGAATGCAACAGTTATTGATGAATATGGATCGTATGCGCTGGCTGGCGAATAATCCAACCGGCAACCTGATAGTGGTGAACATACCAGAATTTGTAATGCATGTATACGAGGGAAAGAAAAAAGCTTTTGATATGATTGTTGTTGTTGGCAAAGAAGGTCACAATACCATGATGTTTAATGGTGATCTGAACCAGGTTGTATTTAGTCCATATTGGAATGTGCCGCCCAGTATAGTTGCTAAAGAAATTTTACCCTCAATGAATAAAAATGCCGGTTACCTCGAAAAAGAAAATATGGAGATCACCGGGGATAATGATGGACTGCCGGTAATTCGTCAGCGGCCGGGGCCTGGTAATGCATTAGGAAAAGTAAAATTTTTATTCCCAAACAGTTTTAATATTTATTTACATGATACGCCTTCAAAAAGTTTATTTAATAAAGATAAACGAGCATACAGCCATGGCTGTATACGGGTAAAAGAGCCTGAAAAACTGGCCAACTATATTTTACGTAACCAACCTGAATGGACACCGGAAAAGATCAGTGAAGCTATGAATAGCGGAAATGAGAAATATGTAAAAGTAAAAGATCCCATTCCCGTCATCATCACTTATTATACCGCCTGGGTGGATGAGAATGGCCGGCTTAATTTCCGGGAGGATATTTATGGTCATGATGAAAAGCTTGCCAGGAAAATGTTCATCAACTCACCTTTATACAGCAAGCAATAAGGAATATTATTGCATAGTTTTATTTTGGAAGATTATTTACATACTCTATTAAACACCATCTTAACAAACGATTCATTATTAGTAATTGGTGAGTAATCAGCTTGAGGGGAATTCCATATATTGATAAGTTTATTATCCTTATCATAAAAACGCATTTGTATAATAAGATGAGTTTCTGATTCACAATCAAACCATACCTTTACAATTTCCTCTTTCACTTTCATAGTTTCTATTATCTCTTCTCCCGCATAAATAGTCTTCATGTTTACTCTTACCCTTGGCCCATCAATTTCATCGGCAGGTTTTTTCTTAATACTATCAAGGTCAAGATAATATTTATGACCCTCATTGGTTTCCCCCAAATAGAACCAATTTTCTGTAATTGGGGTTTTAAGGAATTTTCCCGGTTCGCTAAATGCCGTAATTGATAAAAGAATTATTGATATAGCAATCCATTTTCGCATATAACTATGTTTAATACAATTTACATTAAAAAATCAACACCAATATTTTTAAAGCCGTAGGTTATTTGCCAACTAATACCATTTATGCGAGCAATCGATAGAGCAGCTATTATGATGTTCCCTATTTTTGCCACATGCAACTTGTTGAAGTCACCAATTCAAATCTTGCCAAAGAATTTCTTCTTGTCAATGTTGAGCTCAACAAAAGCAATCCTGCCTACATCCGGCCATTAGACAAAGACATCAACGAAGTGTTTGATCGTAAAAAGAACAAAACATTCCGCTCAGGTGAAATTATAAGATGGATATTAAAAGACGACAAAGGAAATAAAATTGGTAGAATTGCTGCATTTACCAATAAAAAATATAAGAACAAAGGGGATGATGTACCTGTTGGCGGTATTGGCTTTTTTGATTGTATCAATGATCAGCTGGCCGCAGATAAATTGTTTGATGCAGCCAAACATTGGCTGATGCAAAAAGGAATGCAGGCAATGGATGGCCCGATCAATTTTGGAGAAAGAGACCGCTGGTGGGGATTGGTGGTAAAAGGAACTGATCTTTCACCAATGTATTGTATGAATTTTAATCCGCCTTATTATCAACAGCTTTTTGAAAAGTATGGCTTCAGGAATTTTTTCAACCAGGTTTGCTTTGCCATGAATGCTAAAAAACTTGTTCATCAAAAATTCTATGATCGTCATGATGAATGTGAAAAAGATCCAAACTATAGTGCTGTTTATATTAAAAAAAATCAGCTTGAAAAATTTGCAAAGGATTTTACCATAGCCTACAACAAAGCCTGGGCAGGCCATGGGGGTATGAAACAATTGGAAGAAAGGGTAGTGTTGAAAATGTTCAAAAGCATGAAGCCGGTATTAGACGAGCGGCTTTGCTGGTTTGCTTATTACAAAAATGAACCGATAGGTATCTGGATCAATCTTCCGGACCTGAACCAATGGTTCAAATATTTGAACGGAAAGTTCGACCTCTTTCATAAGTTAAAATTTCTTTGGATAAAAGCCACAAAGAAAAACAGAAAATTCACCGGGCTGGTATTTGGTATAGTACCGGAATTCCAGGGAAAAGGGGTGGACAGCTATATAATAATAGAAGGCGCAAAAGTTATTCAGAACTTAAAAAAAGAAAATGGCCGGTATGTATTGGGCGAACCGATCTATGAGTATTATGAAATGCAGTGGATTGGTGAATTCAATCCGAAAATGATCAATGTTGCTGAAGCCCTTGGCACTTACCGCAGCCGTATACTTACTACTTACCGATATTTATTCGATCAAACAAAAGAGTTCAAAAGGCATCCCGTTTTATTATAAAACCCGGAGCCGGATGCCTGTGGCCTGATGTGCAAAAACAAATATCACAGCATCCAAAACTTCTTTATTATTGCAGTTCCTGAATGTCGGACTTCATATATCAGACTTCAGATGCCGGGCTATGGATAAATTCATCGTTTCAGCAAGAAAATACAGGCCGCAATTATTCAATACAGTTGTCGGGCAGTCGCATATAACCACTACTCTTAAAAATGCAATCAGGAATGATCAGCTTGCCCATGCTTTTCTTTTTTGCGGACCAAGAGGAGTAGGCAAAACAACCTGTGCAAGAATACTTGCGAAAACGATCAATTGCGAGAATAAAACAAAAGATGGCGAAGCGTGTAACAAATGTAATTCCTGTATTTCTTTTAATGAAGGAACATCATTGAACATTCATGAGCTTGATGCAGCAAGTAATAATTCTGTTGATGATATCAGGACCCTGGTCGACCAGGTTCGTTTTGCCCCCCAGGCAGGAAAATACAAAGTATATATCATAGATGAGGTTCACATGCTAAGTTCTTCTGCATTCAATGCTTTTTTAAAAACCCTGGAAGAACCACCCCCCTATGCGATATTTATTTTAGCTACAACAGAGAAGCATAAGATACTTCCAACAATTCTCAGTCGTTGTCAAATTTTTGATTTTAAACGCATCACCAATAACGATACAGTAGAACACCTGCAGGAAATTTGCGAAAAAGAAGATATAAAAGCTGAAAAGGCCGCTTTGCAGGTGATAGCGCAAAAAAGCGAAGGTTGTATGAGAGATGCCCTCAGCATCATGGATAAGATCGCAAGCTTTACAAATGGAGAGATCACTTATCAGAATACACTTGAACATCTGAATATTCTCGATGCTGATTATTATTTTAAGCTGATGGATTGCATGCTGAAGCAAGACCTGGCCGGCGCCATGCTTCTTTATGACGACATCAATAAAAAGGGATTTGAAGGCGACCTGGTGTTGAATGGTTTTGCAGAATTCATCCGTAATCTGCTTGTTTGTAAAGATGAAAAAGTAGCCGGTTTGCTGGAAGCAGTTGAAAGTTTTAAAGAAAAATATATATCAACCGCAAAAAATATTGCACCCGGTTTTCTCATCAGCGCTTTGAATATTATCAACGAAGCTGAAATAAATTATAAAGCAGCAAGAAACAAAAGATTGCATGTTGAACTTGTACTTATAAAACTTTGCTATCTGCAGCAAGCAATTGAAATCACAACAGATGCCGGTACAATTAGTAAAAAAAAAGTAGTTGAAAGTAGCCTGGCATTTAAAACCGCAGCGATAAAACCGGTTAAAAGCCGGCACACGAAAGTTGACAGCCCAGCGTCAATAGTAAAAAAAGAATCAGAGGCAAAGCTGGTTATTGAAACCTCAATAGTAAATGAACCTGATACACCAAACCCCAACCCCGCCGGCTACCAGGGCCAACCCACCAAACTGTCTGCATTAGACAAGATCCGCAAACAGGTGAAAGGAAATGGAAACAACGGCAATGGAAACGGAGCAGAGAATAAGCCCCTGGAATTGGAAAGTTTGAAAACTGCATGGAATGAATATGCGCAAAAATTAAAAAGCGAAAAAAATCCGGCTGGAACAAATTTCGAAATGGCGGAGCTGAAGATCCAGGATGCGAATAGCTTTATCGCTATCGTTACAAATAATATTCAACTTCGTTTTATAGAACAAAGTGGTCAGAAAGCTTCACAATTCCTTCGGGAAAAATTACATAATAATCTTCTGGAGTTTTTTATTGTAATGGAAGAAAACAAAGAAGAAAAGATCCCTGCTGGCACACCTCTCAGTTCACGTGAACAATTTCTGAAAATATCTGAAAAGTACCCGTTGGTAAAAGAATTAAAAGACCGGCTAAGGTTGGAGCTGGATTATTGAACCCCCTGCCCCGAAAAAGAACGTAGACTTCAGATTGATTTCAATTATACTGTACTTTCTTACGCTTATCCAATTAACCACTTACCACTCACCATTCACGATTTTGCCTTAATTTCGGCGCACAATTGAACATGTTATGGCAGATGTGATCTTAATGCCCCGGCTCAGCGATACAATGACAGAAGGTGTGATCGCTGCATGGCATAAAAAAGTTGGTGATACGGTGAAAAAAGGCGACTTGCTTGCAGAAGTAGAAACGGATAAGGCTACCATGGAATTGGAAAGCTATAAAGATGGAACATTACTGCATATTGGTACTGAAAAAGGAGGCAAGCTGCAAGTAAACGATTTGCTTGCAATCATTGGAGCCAAAGGAGAAGATATTTCTTCATTAATTAAAAGTGGTGGTTCATCGTCAGCAGCCGGTAGTGCGCCGCCTGCTGAAAAGAGTTCGAAAAAAGAAGCTGCTTCAAAACAAACTACCAGCAATAAACCACCGGCTACAAGCACAGCAACCACAACGGCTACAGCAGCGTCAATTGATGTTTCAAAAATGGAAGAAGTTGTATTAATGCCAAGACTTAGTGATACAATGACTGAAGGTGTGATAGCTGCTTGGCATAAGAATGTTGGTGATAAGGTTAAAAAAGGGGATATACTTGCCGAGATAGAAACGGATAAAGCCACTATGGAACTCGAGAGCTATAAAAATGGAACACTGCTTTATCAAGGCGCTGTAAAAGGAGAAAAGATTGAAGTGAATGCATTGTTATGCATAATTGGAGAAAAAGAAAAAGTAGATGTGGAAGCAGTAGTGGCGGCAGCAAAAGGCGGAGTAAGTCCACAGGCAACATCGGGCAATGAGGAATCAAAAAAACAGGAAGCTACAACCACTAACCAGCAATCAGCAACCACTTCGGAGCCAGCGGCTACAACAAACGGCCGACTTAAAGCTTCTCCCCTTGCAAAAAAATTAGCTAAAGAAAAAGGTATTGACCTGAAAACAGTGCAGGGCAGTGGTGATGGAGGAAGAATTATAAAAGCTGATGTTGATAGTTTTAGTCCAGCCAATAAACAATCAGCAGTAAGCAGCCAGCAGCCAGCAACAACCAGCCAGCAACCAGTAGCTAAATTTATTCCTGCAACTGAAGAAAAATTCACTGATACTCCGAATAGCCAGATGCGGAAAACGATTGCACGACGCCTGGGTGAAAGTAAATTTTCTGCTCCGCATTTCTATCTTACTATGGAGCTCAATATGGATAATGCCATAGCAGCAAGAACACAAATGAACGAATTCAGCCCGGTAAAAATTTCTTTCCAGGATATAATGATCAAAGCTTGTGCTATGGCACTGCGTCAGCATCCTGCCGTAAACTCATCCTGGATGGGAGATTTTATCAGGACATATCATCATATTCATATTGGCAGTGCGGTAGCAGTACCTGAAGGATTGATCGTACCTGTTATAAAATTTGCAGATCAGAAATCTTTCTCTCAAATAGCTGCAGAAGCAAAAGAACTTTATGCAAAAGCAAAAGACAAAAAGCTTCAGCCGCATGAATTTTCAGGAAATACATTTACTATCAGCAACCTGGGTATGATGGATATTGAAGAGTTCACAGCCATTATTAATCCGCCTGATAGTTGTATACTGGCCGTAGGAAAAATAAAAGAAGTTGTTGTAAAGAAAGCCGACGGTTTTGCTGTTACCAATGTAATGAAGGTAACACTGAGTTGTGATCATCGCAGTGTGGATGGTGCTGTGGGAGCTGCATTCCTGCAAACAGTAAAAAAATTCATAGAAAACCCGGTGGGCATGCTGATGTAGTTTTACTGCTGTTAACATATTTTTTTTAGCGTATTTTTTGGTAGGAAAAATATTCAACTACAAATTCCGTTGTGCTAGTATTTCCACTTATTTTTAAAAATTTTCCATTTAAATTTTTGATTGGCATAACTATGGCTTATAATTTTAATCAGATGCTGATCTATGAAAAACTTTAACCGTGTATTTGATATTTTCCTCTACGAAGGAATTTTTAGCTTGCTTTTCAGTTCGCTGCTCTTCATTTTAGAAGACCCTTACACAAAGCTTTTGTTTATAATTGCGATCATCTCCCTTGCTATTGCCGCTATCCTGGGTGTTATCGGGTATAGCTTCCGGCTTTTTAGTAAAGAACATTTATACGAAGAAAGCTGACCTGTGGTTGCTTGAAATTATGTGGCTCAAAATATATTTTCAATATTTTTTGAAATTTCGAAACACTTGTTTTAGCTTTGGATCATGAAATTACCCGAAGCCAGGCAACAATTCATCAGCAGCTGGGGCGCCTTTGGCACTCACTGGGGCATTAACAGGACCATGGCACAGATACATGCACTTTTATTGGTAAGTCCTGACCCGCTTACACAAGATGACATAATGGAAGAACTAAACATCAGCCGTGGCAATACAAACATGAATATCCGTGAATTGATCAATTGGGGGTTGGTTGAAAGAGTGATATTACCGGGCGAAAGAAAAGAATTTTTTACCGCAGAAAAAGATATCTGGAAAGTGGTAAAGCAAATTGTGAAAGAAAGAAAGAAAAGAGAATTGGAGCCAATGATGCAATTACTCGATAAACTTGAAGATGTGGAGGGAGATAAAAAAGATAAAAAAGTAAAAACATTTGTAGATACCATGAGTAGTATCAAAAGACTGGGATTACAAGCTGATAAAACTTTGGATATAATGATCAGGGCGGAAGAAAACTGGTTCGTAACTAATCTTATGAAGATCTTTAAATAACACATACCGCCTTTTTCTAAAGGAAAAGGGTAAACCGGGAGACCGGTTTTTATTTGAACTTGTATTTTCATTATTTTCTGAAAGTTTAAATACTTAGAAATGCTTATCATAAAAAGAATAGATTACTTCGGACAACTTGTGCTGGCAGCACTCATGCTATTATCAATTCCCATCCTTTACTTCTATGGTTTTCTGGCCGGCCTGTTTCTATTGGGATGCTGGCAATTACTTAGTGCCTTTTTCAATACATTTTCATTCCTCGCATTAAGCCAGAGAAAACAAATCTGGTGGTATTGGAAACTATGTATAGCTGATCTTACCATACTTTTAACTGCCTGGATCAGTGAAAAAAAGATAGACCCCGATATCATACACTTCATGTCCGGTACAGCCATCCTTGGGGCGGTATTCATAGCTGTTTATTATTTAATTATATATTATAAGCTCATCGAACTTATTTTCCTGAGAAATGAACTGGATGGTTTAACCAAAACAAAACATTAAGATGAAAAAAATGATACTTGTATATGATGATAACTGCCCGCTGTGTACATGGTATTCCGGTTTGTTCGTAAAATATGGATTCTTAACTGCCGAAGGCAGAAAACCATTTTCCACACTGGATGACCGGTTGCTTGCAAAAATAGATTTTGCAAAAAGCAGGAATGAAATTCCGCTGCTTGATATTTCAACCAATAAAGTGTTGTATGGCATCGATTCTTTGCTGGAGATCTTTGGTCAAAGGATCCCATTGATAAAAACTGCAGGGAATTTTGCACCGCTAAAATGGTGCTTAAAAAATATTTATAAACTTATTTCATATAACAGGAAAATTATTGTTGCAAAAAAATGTGGTTCAGGCAGTATCGATTGTTCACCGGATACAAATTATTTATATCGCTGTCTTTTCATGGCAATATGTTTAACATTTAATTCACTGATGCTTTATCCTATTCATAACAACATACTCATTAAGCTTTCCTATTTCCACATCAGCTTTACTCAATTGCAGGCGGCCCATTTTGATCTGGTACTTATCAATTGCACACTGGCTTTTCGTTTTTCAAAAGTAAATGGCTTTGAATATCTTGGACAAGTAAATATGCTTGCATTATCTGTAATTCTTTTGCTTACTCCCTTATTATTGATCGGGGCTTTCATTACAGAAGAATGGCTGCTGACATTATGGTTGATCTTAACTGCAGCCTTTATATTTAAAGAATATGTAAGAAGAATGGAATACCTGGGCGTTTTAACAAATAACAAATGGATAGTGAGCATAAACTTGCTGAGCCTTTCAGGATTTATATTATTTCTTTTTAATTGATCAAGATGAAAAATAAAAAGATAATATTGGCAGGTGGTACGGGTTTTATCGGTCAGGAGATGACAAAATATTTTGGGAAAGAAAATACAATTGTAATACTGACCAGGCAAATAAAGAATGAAAAAACAAATCGTAATGATTTTGATTCTTTATCCCCT
>FKKE01002412.1_pt2 | contig 23735 bp, 24 predicted proteins | sample 1106331 | NCBI WGS metagenome assembly FKKE01 (sample SAMEA3931202, study PRJEB13176) | freshwater metagenome | biome: Drinking water system; feature: drinking water; material: freshwater | place: China | collected 2013-02-06
TACAGCGATTACGAACACCGGTGAGGCCGAGTACTATGGAGTCGACCTTGCTGGGGATGTAGACCTCTTTTCCCTCGCTCGCGAATTGTTCGATCGGAAAGAATTAACTGGTTTTGGCGAACTCAGATTCTATGCCAATGCATCTCTCCTCAACGCAGAATTTACTGAGGGGAGTTTAGATGGGAAGACTCCGCAATATGCTCCAGATTATTTGGTTCGATTCGGTGGCATATATTCATTCCCAAAATTTGCCAAGGTAGGGCTGCTCGGGACCTATCTTGACGACCACTACGCCGATGATGGGAACACAGCAACTCGGTTCATCCCGTCATACGTTGTTTGGGATTTAACGGCAGAGTTCTTAGTGTATAAGGAAACGCTCACGCTCATCGCCGGAATTAATAACTTATTCGACCAGGAGTACTACTCGAGGATTCGTTCAAACGGAATTGAACCTGCACCGGAGCGAAACTTCTACGCAGGCGTGAATCTTCGCTTCTAAGAGTTTATCGATATATGACCGAGCTTTATCAGATGTTTCTCAAAGGCGGCCCGATTATGTGGCCGCTCTTGCTTACTTCGCTAACGACGCTGAGTGTAGTCGTCGAACGCTTGTCGTTTATCATAAAATTTAACCGGGAGAGAGATCTTGATGCGAAATCAAGAGTGCTCGAACTCGTCGAGCAGGATCATTTTCAGCAGGCAGAAGAGTTGGCGCATTGTTCAAGAGATCCTGTCCTTCGTGTACTCGCCTATGCCTTGAAGGAACGGAACAATCATTTCAATGCAGCGATTCTTCGAGCCGCCGCGCTAGAACTGAAACGAGTCAATCGAGGAATTTCGGTACTCGATACGGTCATCACCCTTGCTCCGTTGCTCGGACTTTTGGGAACGGTCACTGGGATGATTCGCGCGTTTGGGTTACTCGGCGCACAGGAACTCAGTGCTCCGGTTGCAATTACTGGCGGTGTTTCAGAAGCGTTAATCGCGACAGCTTTTGGTTTGGGAATCGCGATCGTGGCGCTCATCCCCTTTAACTACCTCAATGGCCTCGCTGAGGAGATTCGTCACGAAATCGAAGATGTGGGCACGAGGCTGGAAATTCTCTTTCAAACTCAAGGCAGAGCAGAGGCCGCATAATTATGCGCATCCCATCGCTCAGGGAAAAACGTAAAGCGCGGATCGAAATTATTCCGCTGATCGACATTATCTTTTTTCTCCTCGCGACGTTCGTCATGGTATCGCTCTCGATGATCCATAATCGGGGCATAAACATTAATTTACCGGGAGCAGCAAGTGGTACGGCCCAGCCCAGGGAAAATTCTGTAACGGTGAGTATCGATCACGAGGGAAGCATTTATCTCGATAAAGTTCTTGTCCCGACAGAGTCGCTTACCGGTGCATTGGAGAAGATTCGAGACCTGAACCCAGAGATGAGAATTTTTCTGAGCAGTGATAAGGCCACGAATTTTGGAAGCGTGGTAACGGTGCTCGATGCGCTTCGGCAAGCTGGCTTAGCACGAATCGCGATCGAGACTCACCCAAAAGCAGTCGAGAAGTCATCGTCGTAGGTGAGCAATGAGTACGTCCCTCCTCGTTGATGCGCTGCCCTATTTGACATACCGGCAGAGCTTCGCACTCTCACTCCTTGCGCATCTACTCATGTTTGCGGGCTTTTTTGGCAATCAGGAACCGCAATTGCTCGGGGTCGCAAGCGATACTGTTGAAGTGCAGTTAATCGCAAGCATAACGAGAAGCGAGGAGCAAATCGTAAGCGAGGCCACCGTTCGCCCGCAAACTGTAATCATTGAGAACGACTTTGTCGCACCGAAAAAGAAGGAACAAAGGAAAACGACGCAGCAAACGGTGAAACGGAAACCGACAAGGGCGGAGCCTCGAAGCATAAGCACGACGTCCCAGCTACCGATTGGTGGAAGGAATAGTACGGGGATATTGACCCCTGCTGTGGTTTCGGCACAACCGGATTATTTACTCAATCCGAGCCCAATGTATCCGAAAGGGTCTCGCGAACAGGGAGAAGAGGGGATCGTTATTCTTTACGTTTCGCTTGACGAGCAAGGCATGGTCAAAGACCTCACCGTATCGCAATCATCAGGATTTGAGCGCCTTGACCAAGCAGCATTGAAAGCGGTTCAGCGCTGGAAGTTTAGACCGGCGAAGCGCTTTGGCATCGCAGTGCCAGAGAACGTTAAAGTGCCTGTTCAGTTCAAACTGGGGTGATCGTCAAAATAGAATTGATCGACTACTGGCGTTAGAGAACGCTCATAATTATCGGGAGTGGCGAGCGGGAGGAGTCCCAGTTCTTGGGGGAAGAACCGGGAGCCCCTCACTCGCTGCGTCGCGGGGTGGCACATCCTTGCTCTCGAGCGTCAAGCGGCGACTGTAAGACCGAGCGCTACTCGAGTCTTCTCAAGCCGCGCATGATAAGCATCGCAAGCGAGCCCTCCATAAACTGTCTTCTCGCCGCACTCTGCTTCCATCATCCATCGTGTATTGGCGAGGTCTTCGAGCATCGTTCGCTTTCTGAGCCCGAGCCTCCACATTCCAAGTGAGACGAGCCTGCTCCACCGCGTGTGGGTTCGCATGTCAGCGCAAATCTGTGCTGAATACGCCCAGCACCGAATGACACAAGGCACCCGTGGCAGAAACTTCTCGAGACGCATGAGCCGCGCTTCCCAGCGCCGGACGACGTCGGCACCGAGGAGATCCTCAATGGCTCGCCTCATGAGCCGTAACTCGCGAAGCTCGAGCTCGAGCATCGCCGGGACCGTATCGCGGAACGCAAAGTATGCCGTGAGCGATCCGATCACCCAGAACGCCATCACCATGCCGCTTGCGATGGCCACCCATTCCACTACTCCGATTTGGAACATCCTTATACTCTCCACCCTTAGCCATGAATTGCGACTACCCAAAGACCCGCGCCCGCCGCGGACAGTCGCCCTAAATTGAACACGGTCCGAATCAATTTAAGGCGATGGTCCCCGAACTAATAGCTGGCCAAGAGGGAAGGGTAAAAAACCCCTAGGAAAACCATCTATACGCCAGTAGTCGGTGCTACTCTACCCGGGTCGACTGGCGAAGGAAGCGAAGGTTAGTTAAGAATTGACTAATTTATGGTTAGACCGGGAGAGAGAGCTGTTTTAACCGATGTGGCCAAAACGTCTCATTATGAGTGTGAAAATGGTAAAGAAATCTGAGCCTATCGTTACATACCCTATGGTTACGATCTACTCCCGTTTCTTGCGCGTACTCATTTCGAGCTTCGTTCTCGCAAATGTTTCCGACGTTAGTGCTCAACAGCTACGCCTGACCCTTGATGAGTGCACTACCCGCGCGATTGAAGTGAGCGAGCAGCTGAAGCGGAGTGACCAAGATATCGCCGCAGCTGAGGCACGATATCAACAAGCGGTGGCGGAGATATACCCAAATGTTTTTGCAACCGCTGGCCAACGTTTCCGTAATAGCGAGCAATTCGGACGAGTCCAGGGAGGAGGATTTTCCTCAATTCTTGATCCTGGAACAGGCGAGAACGATGATCGTGGCGGACGGAGCTTGGGAAAGAACCAATTTGATGTCATGCTTACCGTCCGACAACCGATCTTTACCGGATTTCGCAATATCATTCTCTCTCGGGTAACGGTCGCCGAAAGAGATGCGGAGGTTTTTATCCGCGATCGGCGCCGCGAGGAACTGCGCTATGATGTTGCCGAGGTATTCTATCAAGTGCTCCTCTATCGATCAGATCTCGAGGTCCTTGGTCGCACAGAGAAGGTGTTAGTGGAACGGACAGATGAGCTCAAGCAGTTTCTTGAGCTCGGGAAAGCACGAGAGAGCGAGTTGCTTGCCGCCCAATCTGAACTCTCTGATCTATTTGTCTCTCGAGCAACAACGGAACGTCTTCGCGGCGCGTCTAAGGAGTTATTGGCGTTCCTCATTCATGCACCGAGTTCGAGCTTTGAATTAGTTATGGACCAGAACACACCACCGCTCCCACCGCTTGATCGCTACCTCGAACGTGCAGCAAAACGGGCGGATATCGAAGCAGCGAAACTGCAGGTCGAAGCGAGCGAACAGCTCGTTCTCGCCACGGAACGGGAACATTGGCCTGAAGTTGCGCTAGAGGGAAACGTCTTTCCTTACGAAGATCCGGATCGGGACCGGAAGTGGGAATTGTTCTTCACACTTGATTGGTCCGTTTTTGATTCAGGACGAATTGATGCCCGTGTGCAGGAACGCGAAGCTGAAATGGAGTCAGCGAGACTTGTCGCCACAGAACAGCGACGTATCGCTGACCGAGAGGTACGAGTTGCCTGGAGCGATTATCAAACGACGAGTCGAGAAGTTGACCGTCTCCGTGAATTGCTCGATGCTGCACAGAAGAACTACCGCTCACAGAAGCTTGATTATGCGAATGGTGTGGTAACCAATCTCGAAGTGCTCGCTGCTATCCGGCAGATGCAGGAAGCGGAGCGACGCTTACAAGCAGCGGAGATTACCTTGCGCTTGAACCAGAGAAAGCTCGATGCCGCCGCCGGAGGCGTATCTTGAGCAGTATTCCTGAGATCGCAATCCGCCGTCCCGTATTTACCTGGATGCTCATGGTTGCGCTCATTCTCTTTGGCGTGATCAGTTTCCAGCGCCTCGGCATCAGTCAACTCCCAGACGTTGATTTTCCTGTGCTGAACGTCAGCGTCACCTGGGAAGGTGCTGCCCCAGAAGTTATCGAATCTGAAATCGTCGATGAAATCGAAGAAGAAGTAGTTTCGATTGAAGGAATCCGCGAAATCACTTCCACCATCAGGCAAGGCCAGGCGAGCGTTTCGCTTGAGTTTGAATTAGACCGTGATGTGGATGCCGCGCTCCAGGAAGTGCAATCCTCACTCAGTCGTGTGAGATTACCGACTGACGTCGACCCGCCAACCATTCGAAAGAACAACCCTGAAGACCAGCCGATTATGTGGATTGGAGTCTCCTCTGAGGAGCGCTCGCCACGGGAGCTGATTAATTACGTCGACCTAGAACTCAAAGATCGCTTCGAAATTCTCCCAGGGGTTGGCGAAGTGCTCCTTGGTGGGTTCACCGAACGTAACCTTCGAGTCTGGGTGCGAAACGAGGATCTCCGTCGGCTTGAGCTTACTATCCTCGATGTGCGCGATGCCCTTGAACGGGGGAACCTCGAGACTGCCGCGGGAATTATTGAGAGTAACGAGCGTGAGATGAACCTTCGCGTCATGGGCGAGGGGACATCTGCGGAGGAGGTCGGCGCACTACTCATCACAACGCGAGGTGGAAGACCGATCTATGGATCGCAACTTCGACTTCGCGACGTTGCGCGGGTTGAAGACGGTCTTGCAGATGTTCGGCGGGTATCCCGCGTGAACGGGACACCAGCAATTGGCCTTGGAATCAAGAAGCAACGTGGTTCAAACGCGGTAGAGATCGGCGAGCGGGTGAAAGCGAAGATCGAAGAACTGAGCAGCACCGTTCCACGGGACATCCGCATCGGCGTCAATTTCGATAGTACGGTGTTCGTAAAGGAATCGGTAGAGGAAACCGAGTTCACGGTGATTCTCTCCGCTATTGTGACAGCGGTGGTCTGTTTCCTTTTTCTTGGGTCATTCTGGCCGACGATGAACATCCTTCTTTCAATACCGACTTCGATCATTGGTACCCTCTCCGTGATCTACTTCATGGGATTTACCCTGAATTTTTTTACGATCTTAGGACTGGCACTCGCGATCGGTATCGTTGTCGACGACGCGATTATGGTACTCGAGAACATCTACCGCCACCGAAATCTTGGGAAGAACCGCGTTCAGGCTGCACGCGATGGAGCAACAGAGATTACCTTTGCCGCCTTGGCGGCAACGATCGCAGTTGTCGCTATTTTCCTCCCTGTTGCATTCATGACGGGCGTCATTGGTAAGTTTTTCTTTCAATTTGGGGTCACTATTTCAGCGGCAGTTTTCCTCTCGCTCGTCGAGGCGATTACTCTCACCCCGATGCGGTGCTCGCAATTTATGGAGGAACCAACTGATCTCAGCTGGTTTGCTCGCTTTCTTAACTGGTTGTTTGCAAAGATTGCAGCACTCTATCGTGCCGCGCTGAAAATCTGTTTACGAGTGAGATGGCTCGTCCTCCTTGGCGCAATCGGGATTTTCTATGCCTCGCTGCAACTGCTCCCCCTGTTACGGAAAGAATTCATTCCGCCACAGGACCAGTCAATGTTCCTTACACGGATTGAAACCCCCGTTGGTTCATCTCTCGAGTATACCTCCGAGAAAATGCGTACCGCAGAACAGTTCATACTCTCCCAACCCGAGACGAGACGGCTCTATGCGGCAATTGGCGGTTTCGGAGGAGGAGAGGTGAATACGGGCATGCTCTTTGTGAGCCTAAAACCTCGGGATGAGCGAGAACGTTCTCAAGGCGAGATGATGCAGCACGTGCGCGAGGAGTTAAAGAAAATTCCAGAAATGCGGGCTTTCATCCAGGACCTCTCGACACGTGGGTTTACGGCACAGCGAGGCTTCCCAGTTGAACTCAACATTCGTGGTGGTGAGTGGGCGGTGCTCGATGAGAGTAGTAAGACGCTCGTCAAAAAACTGGAGGAAACCGGCCTCGTCGTTGACGCGAATACGGACTATCGCCTCGGGCAGCCCGAAGTTCGGGTATGGCCACTCCGGGATGAGGCATTCCGTCGCGGTGTCACAATCGGAGCAATAACCGATACGGTTGCCGCAGCGATCGGCGGTGTCCGACAGGGTAAATTCACTAGGGAAGGCCGCAGGTACGATGTTCGTTTACGTCTCGAAGGTGAAGATCGAGTGAAGGCCGAAGATATTCTCGCGCTACAGGTTCGAAACATCCACGGGGAACTGGTGCCGATGAACGAGGTTATCCGACTAGAAACTGTACCAACGCTTCAAACAATTACTCGTCGCAATCGGGAGCGATCGATCTCTATTTACGCAAACGTTGCCCCCGGGAAATCCCAGGCCGAGGCCCTGGCCGTGGCCGAAAGAATTGCAAAGGAAACGCTCCCACCAGGTTATAATGTATTTATTGGGGGCGGCGCTCAGGCGTTTCGTGAGTCATTCGAGAGTTTATACTTTGTGCTCTGGCTCGGAATAGTCGTTGCCTACATGGTTCTTGCGTCACAATTTAATAGCTTCATTCATCCGCTCACCGTTCTCCTCGCGCTTCCGTTTAGTGTTACCGGTGCGTTCCTGGCGCTCTACCTCGGGGATCATTCAATTAATCTTTATAGTATGATCGGTATTGTGCTCTTGATGGGTATTGTAAAGAAGAACTCAATTCTGCTCGTCGAATTTACGAATCATAAGCGCGATATCGAAGGGCTTCCAGTGCGCGACGCGATCCTCGAGGCTTCCCCGATTCGATTGCGCCCGATTCTCATGACCTCGTTTGCAACACTTGCTGCTGCGATTCCGCCTGCGCTTGCAGTGGGTCCCGGCGCAGAGAGTCGAGTACCGATGGCGATAACAGTCCTGGGAGGAGTCGCAGTATCTACACTCTTTACTCTATTTGTTGTCCCCTGTGCCTACAGTTTATTTTCGAAGCTTGAGCGAGGACGCGCTAGAGAAATCGAAACGCCCTCAAAACCTCCGCGCTTACGCGAGGTCAAGAAAAGTGACGATGATGATTCAGAGTTTCCTCTGCCAGTGATTGGGAAATAAAACTAATTGTCATTGCGAGCGAAGCGAAGCAATCTCCAAGCACTGTGGTTGTTGCTATCGCCTCGGAATGAGATTGCCGCGGTCGCTAACGCTCCCTCGCAATGACAATTTTTTCATTTTGTTAGAGGCTCTAAAGCAAATACTATCCGCGATCTTCGATGTCGTCACCCAGATCCCGAACTCGTTCCCCAACCTTATCAGCCACGCTCTCGTTGCGTTCATTGGCATCTCCAAGCGCATCGTCCGCCTCGCGGCCTAACTTCTCAAGTGTCCCCTCTTCGCGAGTCTCGCAAGCAGTTAACGGTAGAAAAAACGCCAGTATGAGAGCGATGCTTACAATTGTCTTCATTTGTTTCATTGCTTTTGTCCCCCTCCACACTGCTTTCTTGCACTCGTAGAATTTCATAGGCTAATCATACGAGAAGCACTCGGAATGCCGACATGATTATGATCATGTAAGCGCTATTTCGTGTCGTCTTCTAGGTGAATGCGCTCGAGGATTAAACCCCGAAGCTTCATTGCGGAGCGTTTATTTACTCCGTCGATATGAGCGAACTTGCCAGATTGCTCGGTAGGAGTGGAGATATGCACGTCATATAACGCGAAGAAAACGTCCAAGAGATCTTGATCAACATAAACGTCGGTGATTTTAGAAAAGGGGAGGGTAATCTCACGTTTAGCAAGCACACCTTTTCGGATGATTACGTTCTTGTCATCCATGTCATAGAAGTAAGTGACGAAGTAGAGGATCTGGTATGCTGTCTTCCAGAGAAGCAGTACACCAAGAATCAAGAACCAGTAGAAGATCAGTGCTGGCCGATTCGCAGCAACTCGCTCCGGAAGTTCAGCAGGATCCTGGCCGAGCCAGAGATAGAGGAAGTAAGAGAGAATTCCCCAACCGGCGAGTACACCGAGAACACCCCAGAGGCTCTTTTTGATTATTTTACGCCGCCGAAGCGGTAGCGTACGTCTGAGCGGTCTCAGGCTGGCGAGTTCTTCCGAATTGGCACGTTCATGGATTGGGGCGGGTTTGGCCATATCGCACTAACTAACTGGAAATACTCAATTTAATGCTCAAACAATTCATAAATAATACTACACCTGTTATGATAAATATACGCCAAAACGGTGATATACCTGTTCCACGTGAGTTTGCGAACAAACTCAAGTGGAAAAGGTATAGCATGCCAGGGATGGCATGCCGGCGCGCAAGCGCCGTACCGCGGAAAAACAGGCCAGGATGGCCTGTTTTGGAGCCAGCAATAAATATACCCGTTCCTCTTTGGAAATTCTGCCGCGCCACAGGCGCGACCACGCTTTTTCGCAAACCCAGCTGGAACGGGTATATCACCGCGATTGTCAATATTTCTAACAGCTTGGAAAATTTTCACTCCCCCCATTACTTCCAGAATGTAATGGTGTATGCCCGTGCCTATTCATTTTCAGTAACTAATGATTACGAACCTCCAAGCCGTTTCTCACACTTTAGAAAACGCCATCCGGGACTTCACGGATGTGGCAGTTGTCGGCATCAGTGGGGGGATTGATTCAGCGGTGGTAGCCTCAGTCTGCGTCGGAGCACTCGGCCCTTCGCAGGTCTACCTCGTTTCCATGCCGTACGGCGAAACAGATCTGAAAACCTTTAACCGTCGGAGCGAGGAGCTCGCAAAAAAGCTCAAGGCGAACCATCTTGTAATCAATATCGGGTTTGCGACCGATGCGCTGCTTGCGGTGTTAGAGAAGGATTTTGTCGGTCGTCTACGGAACATCACGACTCTTCACCGACTCACCCAAGGGAATGCTCGAGCACGGATGCGGATGGCGGTACTCTATGGCGTGGCAGGGGAGCTCAGCTATCACTTCTCAGAACAGCTCTTCTCGCCGGGCAGTGAGGTTATTTCACCAATCCAGCATGAAAAACGAGTTCGAGTCATCGGCACTGGGAATGCTTCAGAAGATCTCATTGGCTATGATACCAAAGGTGGTGATGCGCTTGCTGATCTCTTTGTCATCGGTGATCTCTTTAAATCCGAGGTTTATCAGCTTGCGAAGTATTATGGTGTGCCAGAGTCAATCGTTACGGCCGTTCCCTCGGCTGGACTGTATGAGGGTCAGACGGATAAGGACGAACTTGGATATACTTATGACCAGCTCGAACCAGCGACAGCGGCATTGCATCGCGCACTCCGCCGCGGGATAAAAGACGAGGAGCTCACCGGAAACTTGAACGAGTTTGTCGATCTCTCACAAAAAGAGGTAGAATTCGTAATCGGGCGCTTCAAGGCGAACGCGCATAAACACCGCGCCCCCGCAGTAGTCTTGCTCCGCGGGACAGAGTTCGTCGTCGATCGCAAAAATTAATTGTTGAACCGGTAACCGCGATGAAAAATGTATTCCTTTGTGCTGCTAAACGAACAGCTATCGGCAGTTTCGCTGGTGGCTTGAGCTCAGTTTCGGCAACTGAACTTGGTGCCCACGTACTCGCTCAAGTGGTGAAGTCATCGGGGGTCGATCCTGAGGCGATTAACGAAGTCATCATGGGCTGTGTGCTTACCGCAGGACTTGGCCAGGCTCCGGCCCGACAGGTCGCAATCAAAGGCGGCCTTCCGTCATCAGTACAAGCGATGACGGTAAATAAAGTGTGTAGCTCTGGGTTAAAAGCGGTGATGCTCGCTGCAGGAACCGTTGAGCTCGGCCATGCTCAAGCAGTCATTGCTGGTGGTATGGAGAGTATGTCCAACGCGCCGTACCTTCTCCCAGCACTTCGAGCCGGCGCTCGGCTCGGGAACGCGGCAGCCGAAGACTCAATTATCAAGGATGGACTGTGGGAAGTTTACCGAAATTACCATATGGGGAGTGCGGCTGAGCTCTGTGCTCGAACATATAACTTCTCGAGAGAGGCTCAAGACGCCTATGCGCTCTCGAGTTATCAGCGCGCGAATGAAGCAATAGCACGCGGATATTTTCAAGAAGAGATTGTTCCGATGCCAGTCACCCTTGGAAAAGAGGTGAAGGAATTTTCAGTCGATGAAGAGCCGGGGAAATGTAAGCCAGAGAAGATTCCGCAGCTAAAACCAGTGTTCGAGAAAGATGGCACAGTGACAGCGGCGAACGCTTCTTCGATTAATGATGGCGCTGCAGCGATGATTGTCTGCTCCGAGGAGTTTCTCCGAACGCATCAACTGAAGCCCTTAGCCCGCGTGGTTTCAGTTGGCTGGCACGCTCAAGAACCGGAGTGGTTTACTACCGCGCCGGTAAGTGCAGCGAAGATGGCACTGGCAAAGGCCGGGGCCAAAGTTTCAGACATCGATCTCTTTGAAATTAACGAAGCCTTTTCCGCAGTGGCGCTTGCCTGCGCCAAGGAATTAACAGTGGAGCCCGATCGACTAAACATTCAGGGTGGCGCCGTTGCGCTTGGCCATCCGATCGGAGCCTCAGGAGCAAGAATCCTTACCACACTCCTCTACGCACTCGCACGACTCGGGCGTAAGAAGGGGTTAGTTGCGATTTGTAATGGTGGAGGAGAGGCAACGGCAATGATGGTTGAGCGGACGTAGGTTACAATGGACAAAGCAACAGATGCCGATCCAAATGAGAACGATCTCCTCTATCGGGTCCGGCACTCACTCGCTCACGTATTAGCCCAGGCAGTTCTCCAACTACGACCGAAAGCCAAGCTCGCTTTTGGTCCGCCGATCGAGCATGGATTCTACTATGATTTTGATCTCGGCGAGCCGCTTTCTAACGAAGAACTTCCCGAGCTCGAAAAGCGCATGCGCTCGATTATCAAAGAGAAACAGCGATTCGAGCAACTCTCTCGGCCGGTAAAAGAAGCAGTCGATCACCTCGCCCAAAGAGGAGAGACCTACAAAGTTGAGTACGCGCAAGAACTCGCGGGGCAAGGCGAGAGCGAAATCGGGTTCTATCGCAATGGTCCATTTGAGGATATGTGTCGGGGCCCGCACGTCGAGCACACCGGAGAGCTTCCGGCGGACAGTTTTGCGTTAGAGAGTATCGCCGGCGCTTACTGGCGGGGCGATGAAAAACGCCCGCAGCTTACCCGGATTTATGGCGTTGCGTTTCTTACGAAAGCTGAGCTCAGCGCATTTCAGGAACGGCGAAAACTCGCCAAGGAGCGCGATCACCGTAAACTCGGCACGGAGCTTGAGATTTACACGATTAACGATCAAGTTGGTCCGGGCCTGATCTTGTGGCTCCCCAATGGAACGATTCTTCGCGAACAGCTCGAAAACTATGCGAAGGAGATGGAATTCCGCGCCGGTTACCAGCGCGTCTCGACCCCACACATTACCAAAGCAAATCTCTACTTCACGTCGGGGCATCTCCCGTACTACCAATCCAATATGTTCCCTCCGATGCAGATGGAGGGCGAAACTGACCCTTACTACCTCAAGCCGATGAACTGCCCGCATCACCATATGATCTACAGCGTTCGACCACGAAGCTATCGAGAGCTTCCATTACGACTTGCCGAGTATGGGACATGTTACCGCTACGAGGACTCAGGGACACTCTCCGGTCTTCTCCGTGTGCGAATGCTGAGTATGAACGACGCGCACATCTACTGTACTCCTGAGCAACTCCGCGCTGAATTTCGAGCGGTGCTCGATCTCCACACGATGTACTATAAGAAGTTTCGCCTGAGCGATTATTGGATGCGACTCTCACTCTGGGACGAGAAGAATAAAGAGAAGTACGTGGACAATCCGGCAGCTTGGGCATCCTCGGAGAAAATTATTCGGGAAGTGCTCGAGGAGATAGGCGAGCGCTTTGAAGAGGCAAAAGGCGAGGCCGCATTCTACGGGCCAAAAGTCGATTTCCAGATTCGAAATGTCATTGGACGAGAGGAAACCGCATCGACGAACCAACTCGACTTTGCGATGCCCGAACGGTTTGACCTCACCTACGTGGGAGAAGACGGGAAGTCACACCGCCCGTACATTATTCACCGAGCGCCCCTCGGAACGCATGAACGGTTCCTTGCGTTTCTCATCGAACACTTTGGTGGCGCGTTCCCGACGTGGATGGCCCCAGCTCAAGTGATGGTCGTACCGGTTGCTGAGACCTTCCTCGAGTATGGAAACCGTATCCGAGACCAACTTGCGAGTGCGCTCGTTCGTGTTCAGGTGGATGCGAGTGCCGAATCATTCAATAAGAAAATTAGAAACGCGATAACACATAAGATTCCAAACATCCTCATCGTTGGTGGAAAGGAGCAGCAGGAGGAGACGGTTACCTGGCGGAGGTACTGCGTAAAAGAGCAACGGACTTTACCGTTTCGTGAGTTTCAGGGACTCATCGCGCGGCTGATCAGCGAGCGCTCGATGGATAATTACGGTGATGAGCCGCTGGGCTGAAGTCTCTGTCACGCTCGTAACTTTCCAAAATCTGGGTCTTCGGCCAAGGTTAAGTCGTACGAGCTTTGTAGGTTAACCCATACCTCTGCGTCAGTCCCGAGCGCACGAGCAAGCTTTTTTGCCATCACTGCCGAGACGCCTCGCTTTCCTTTACAGATCAAATTGATTACACCTGGTTCCACTCCGATATGTTTTGCAAGCTGCGCTTGAGAAATTTTCCTATCGTCAAGAATATCTTGAAGAAACTCTCCTGGATGAATCGTATTTGGCAGCATAAACCCTCTTTTTAGTGATAGTCGACAATTTCAACGTCAAAGATATTGCCGAGTTCAAAACGAAAACAGATACGGAATTGGTCGTTGATTCGAATACTCAGCTGTCCTTTTCTATCCCGAGAAAGCTTTTCTAGTCGTAAGCCCGGCCAAGCTCGTAAACTTTCAAGCGTCTTGATGTTATCGAGAAAGATCAACTTCTTATACGCAGAATAGTGCAGCTCTCCCGGCAAAAGCTTTAATGACCGTTTTGACCTTTTGCCACGAGCGATCACCTCGGTTTCTCTGTTCTTGAACGACCGGATCGCCATGGATTATAGTATTACAGTATAGGTATATAAGTCAAGGGCGAGCGCATGATGGATAATTACGCGGATGAGCCGCTTCCGGGTTAAGGGCCGCGACAAGGGCAAAGGCAGAGGCTAGGGCAGCGGCAAAGGCAGTGACCTTGACGATGACGAAGGCAGTGGCTAAGGCAGCGGCTAAGAGTAAAACTTGGCTAACATTTCGACACCCACGATCTTCAGACCATAAAAATCTTTAGAGTTAAAAAGCTTACGCAATTAGATCGTCGTTCGTATCCTAAAATCAGACTCCTGCACTATTCTCCCTATATCATTCACCTCGCGGTCCTATATAATCGGAATTGTATTTCTCCCTACCGCTAACATAAGAGCGATTTTATGACACACGCTGTCGCCGTCCGCGCGCTTGTTGAGAGATACGGCGATCAGCCATCGAGCTCTCTCGTGCTCTGTACGGATAAGCAATATTTTTCAAGTGCACAGACGGAAGGTATTGTTGCCTACAATACATACGGGAACTACATCTTTCAGTATGGAAATGTCATTGCACCTAATAATCAGAAAGCAGCTCTATTGCTGAATTTCCGCGAGTTTGCGCGGCAACAAGGGAAAAGGATCTGTGCCGTCCAGATCGGAGCGCAGGACGTGCCTTTTTATACCGATGAAGGATTTAAGGTGAATCAATTCGGCTGTACATATTCGCTCGATTTGAATGAGTTCCAAGTCAGTGGCGCAGTATACCGAAACATCAGAAACAAGATTAGACGTGCAGAACGGCAGGGAGTCGACGTTGCTGAAATAGGAGTCGATCTGCCCCGTAGTGAAACTTTATTGGCCGAACTGAACGATTTAACATCAAGCTGGTTGCACTTGAAAGGTAGGCGAAAGAAGCTAATGAAGTTTATGGTCGGCGAGCTGGAGGTGGACGACAACACCCCGCAACGAATTTTTGTCTCGCTGATCAAAGGGAGAATTGTTGGGTTCATCACGTATCTTCCAACCTATGGGAAATTAACGGGCTACCTCCATGATCTCAGCAGACGCGGTCCTGACGGTCCGCCGGGAATCATGGAACTGACGAACTTCACTGCTTTGTCACGATTCCAAAGCGAAGGAATCAGATACTTACATTTCGGCGTTGCGCCTTGCGTTGGGATCGATTCGCATTGGGATAATTCACAAACACGGAGTTCTGCGCTTGCATGGGCGCTGTCAACTATTGCGAACCATGGGCAGATTATCTATCGTGCAAAAAGCCAAGCGAAGTACAAAATGAAATGGAGACCACAAATCGTTGAGCCAGAGTTTGTCGCGTTCGAAGGACGTTTCCGACCGTCGATGATATGGTCTTTTCTCAGATTAGCACGGGCACTGTAACTAAATTCCTGGTGTAAAAGCTCGATGAAGTTCTTGCGTGCGGAGCGTCAAATCCTCGATTCAGTCCTTCCCGGATTCGATGAAGCGCTTTCTTCGCGTCGATTACTAGATTTCGAAAAACGAGGAAGCCTGGCAGTAACAATATTTAAAAATTCCAGAGCGCCTAGTCTGTTGATCCCGACTTCCCTTGGGGGACTCGCCGCGACCGCTCTCCAGATGGTTGCCGTTCAGCGTGCTATTGCAGCACGTTCACCCTCGCTTGCCATTGCTTCGACAATGCACCATTTCACAGTCGCGGTTATGCGTGAGATCGCATCGAATAGTGAAGTTGTAAATCACACCCTTCAGAGTATTGCTAGCGATTCGCTACTCGTGGCGTCCGGTTTTGCAGAGGGTCGACCTCATTGCGAAACATTCAATCCACAGATGAGCGTTGAACCCTATCGCGACGGGTACCGCGTGAACGGATCGAAAAAGCCTTGTAGCCTCACGTACTCCATGGATCTTTTAACTGCAAGCGCGACATTAAGCGAGCAAGGAAAAAAAGAGCTCGCCGTCGTATTGATCCCTGCACATGTAGCAGGAATTGAGCGTTCTCAGTTTTGGAGCGTGCCATATTTAGCAGGAGCCGAGAGCGACGAGATCCGCTTAACGGATGTTGTCATTCCCCAGTCGCACCTCATTCGTATCGGCGAGGGCAATAATCTGGATAGTTTGCAACGAATTGGTTTCATTTGGTTCCAGTTACTTGCTACGGCTTCGTATATTGGGGTTGCAAGCGCGCTGGTTGAGCGGGTACTGCTAGCAAGTCGAGGGAGCTCAGCAGATCTTGCCCAATTCGGAATCGAGATCGAAGGAGCGATGGTTGGTGTTGAGGGCATTTCGCGTAGCGTGGATAGTGGAGAACGAGGTTCCGACATTCTGCAAAAGGCGTTATTCTTGCGCTACGGGGTTCAGCAATCACTTCATCGAGTGAGCACGCTCGCCGTTGATCTTCTCGGAGGGATAAGATTCATGACGGACGAGGAGATTGGTTATTTGGTTGGTTCAATTCAAGCTCTTGCATTTCACCCGCCCTCACGGTTTTCTATGAGCGAGAGTTTAGCAGAGAGTTTACGAGGTGGGGATATCTGGATCCGTTGAATTCTGTCACGTTGACCGGGGTCGTCTTGACTTCAGATTCACAACGACGATTACGCATTCATCGAGTCGGGACAATAATACTCATCTGCGTCTGGTGGACTATCATATACTCAAGTACGACATTGCTTACTGCGGCACGAAGCGATGTCTTAGGGTTAATGTTTGCTTGGGAGCGGTTCATTCCGTTTGTTGCATGGGCAATTGTGCCTTACCATTCGATCACCCTTCTGTTTATTTTTGCCCCGTTGGTTTGTCAGACTGATAATGAGCTGTCGACACTGCTGAAACGGATAATCTTCTGCGTTAGTATAGCAGGTCTATGTTTTGTGCTGTTCCCGCTTCGTCTGATGCATACTCTCCCGGAACTTTCTGGTTTTCTTAACCTGCTGTTCCTTCCCTTTCGCGGGTTTAACAATTATTACAATATGGCTCCGTCGCTGCATCTCACGTTCGGAGTCGTGTTATGGGTAACGTATCGCCCGCACATTTCCGACAGATCACGGCCACTCGTTGCCCTTTGGTTTGGCTTCATCGGACTCTCCACGTTACTATGTTGGTTACACCATTTTATCGACATAGTAACTGGGATCATTCTTGGAATAGCGACACTCATGGTTTTTCCCAAGAGAGATCAACCGTACGAGCGAGCGCACAATGGATCATAATGAAGATGAGACGCTCCCGGACACAAGGGGTTAGACCCTATGAGTCTCGACGTTAGGGCGCATGGGACCCGTAATTTCCTGATGGTAGTCGAGAAATTCCAGGTCCCATGGCTCGCCCGAACGCGGGGAGTTAGGTTGCTGTCGCCGCCGCCGCATCGAGGAACGACTCGAGGGCGTACGTTACAGAGTGCGACTCCAACGTGGCCCTGAGGGCTTCCGCTCGCGGAGTTCCATCGCGCATGACACCCTCGTCAACGTTGGCGAAGAATTCCTCAACGAAGCCCTCCTCGATCTCGGCTATTGCAGTAAGTGACTCATTCGCTCGGCGAATCGCCTCAACCACGCCCTTACTACTGCGCTCTTCCGCTCTCTCGTAGGCATCACCTGCCGCCTTGAGAGCAGCGAGAGCCACGGCTTCGCGGTTCAGTGCCTTCTCTCGCTCGTCGGTAGTCATATCCCGAAGCAACGCTCTCACCTGCCGCTCGGCAATCTGCACCAACTCTTTCGGTCCTTTCTTTCTCGCTACCACTTACAACCGTCCCTTCTTGGGATGTACCTCAAACCTGGATCTCAACCTCAAGAGACCCATGCAAATTCATTATGCTTCGATTCGGTAAATCTACCTCGCGCGGATGCACAAAAACATTGTCTTGGGGGAGATGTTATCTTAGGCGTTGATGCTCGTTGACCAATGTTTGCACCATATCATGTTTGTGGCACTGAGTGCCTCATGGAATTTGTAACGACTCAGTAGGTTTCCATAGCGGTTCGTTTGAGGTTGTATGCACGTGTCAAGCTGTACCGTGACGCCAAGACGTCGCGTGATTCAGATAGTGAGTGTATTGGTTTTGATCACTGTTGGAAGTGTGAAAGTTTCCTTCGCAGCGCCAGACTCTGATCCAAAGCCAGCGCAGTTTGATCGACGTCCTAAACTCGAACGAGCTGATCGAACAGCAAATTGTCCAGTTTTTGGAAGCGCTAAGACGGGTTTTTGGAATAGGACAACTTTAATTTTTGATATCGATATTCCCGCGGATAAAGTAAGTTGGACTGAGCGAGTTCGGAATAGGAATTATTTTCATGACCCCGAACAACTCTGTGCAACAAAGACAAGTACATATGCTTTTGAACTAACACTTACGGGCACAGTCACTGAGAATGGCGAATATAATTCGAACGTCGATTTAAACTATGACGATTATCCAGATTTCGTAGATCTCCCACTTGTCACTGATCAAGAAACAGCAATAAGGATTGAAGAAGAGGCAAGTGGCGTCGCATATAATAATATCGAATACGACGCAAATTGCACGCACGAGCTAAAAAATGAGTACCTTATCGATTACATTCCCCTCGCCCATGGAACGAATCTGTACGCGCTTTCGTTTATATCCAGCAGCACCATGCAGATAAGTACTTGCAGATGTGTCTGCTCGCAGTGAACTAAATGGAGCAGCTCATCAACACGCGTCTGTGTGGGCCTACTCATCCAACTCAGCTAAGGCCTTCCCACCCCGTTTACACGCAAAATAGGCGGCAGAGATATTGATCAGCAACACAAAAAACAGCGAGCCGGACATGATGAAGTAGCTAAGCACGTGTCCAACCCGCTCACGGAGCACAGGGACGATGCTAAGCGTTATCGCGGCTCCCGAGGGAACACAGATAATCGCGGTAAGTCCGAGGCTCGCAAGGAGTAACACAAGTGCTCCTAAGCCAGCTGACGCCTGATTTGGCGATTCCCAGTCGAAACGGACAAAAACGGCACCGAGTCCGATGGCTAAGCCCGTGTACCCGATACTAATCCCAAGACCGATGATGAAGGTGATGAGCAGAAGCGCTGGGTCGAGACCGATCGCTGTCGTTCCCGATAACAGAAGCGTGCTCACGAGGAGTAAGGTGATCGGAAACCAACACCAAAACTTCGCTCGAACGAGTTGTTCTTTACGGATTGGTGCAACTGCGAGAATCCAAAAAGCCACTCCTTCGAGACTCATCGACGGGTAAACGAGTCGAGTCATTACTGCAGTGAGAATGATGCCCACGAAAATAACGTTTATTGTGGCGAGTACTGCCCACCAGAGTTGGGTGGCAATGATATCAAGCTGGAGCGCTACGGTCATAAAGTTAAAGATCATTACGTAGAGCATGGTGATCCCGAGGAAGAGCAGTAATTGGAACGATTGGGCTCGGTCGCGAATGAGCGAGGTAAGATCCTTAATAATGACTGCGCGGAATTGATGGTCGACTGGAACAGCGCGGTACAGTCGCTCGAGTAACCGCCGCGGGAGATCTCGAACAGCAATGGTCGTGCCGTTCCCTCGCGCTCGGTTTGTATTTGCAAGCGAGCGCACGCGGAACATGAAGAGGTCAAAAACTAAGTAACCGAGTGCCACGCTCCCGAGTGCTGAGCTTACCGTAAGGAGTGCGTAAATTCCAAATGACGGAAGGGGTGTTCCCAGGAAAGAGGAGAGAACATCGGAAATCCAGCGAGATGGTAGCCAGAACGGGCTTGGATTATCAAGAAGGCTTGCCACCTTGAGCAATGCTTCAGCGCCTGAACCCTCACGCCGCACGACAGATACGAGCGCAAACATTTTCGTAAGCAACCACCCGACGGCGACCACACCGCAAACAACAAGCAGTAAGCCCCGTCCCCAGAATAGCGTTATCGCACGCACGTAAATAGTGCTGAGCAACATGGAGATCCCAGCCGGAATGAGGAGAAACGGAATGCCGAGGAGCAACGCTACAACGAGGAACTTCCAAGTTAGGTCGTAAACATAAACGTAAGCGAGATAGGCTGGGGCCGCAAAGACGAAGAAGAATAAACCGGTCTCGATATAGGTCTCAATGAGCTTCGCCAAATAGAGGCGAATATTGGAGACCGGAGTGTAGAGAAAGAGATCCATTCGGGGAGAGGCATATGTATTTCCAATGGATGAAATAGTGTTCGAGATGAGAAGCAAAATGAAGAATACGTAGAATAGGACTTCAACGATCTTGGTCGGGATGATCGCTCGGAAGAGCGGATCGTCACCTAAACACTGGAGCGCCATCACGAAGCCAAGGAGGACGCAACACATCGTAGCGACCGTCATGCCGATGAGTATTACTGCCTGGTGACGATTCCGCGCTGTCGCGTGAGGGGCAAACAGTCTGTTCCTTGTCCCGAGCCAGTACGGCCGGAGAATTACGGACGGCATAGCAAGTAAGTCCCTTGGTTTAACCTCGTTTAGATGTAAGAATAGAGCGATAGTTTTCGTCTAACACTCGGAGTTTTCTATGGTCCGAATGAAGCCAATCGTTCTCCTTCTCATTGTCACTCTCCTCGTTAGCTGTAAGCAGGCCTACCACCGACCCGCTGGTGAACATGATATGGGGGATGTGGGCGATTTACTCTATTCTGAACAGCATAATCGTCCGCGCGCACTACTCATCTTTCGAGATGACCAAGGCTGGTCGGCACTGAGCACTCAGTGCTCCCACGATGGTTGTGACCTCACCTACCAGGACCAGATGCTCGTCTGTAGTTGTTGTCAGTCGAAGTACGATAAGCAAGGCCGCGTGGTTCACGGCCCGAGCGAAGAAGCACTCCCATTCTTTGAAATCCGCTACAAGGATAATCATCTCTATGCGAATTCAGCGAAAATAGTCGACGAGAATTATCGTTTCACTACGCCAGAGATTGAAGCAGCGATTGCTGCGCTTCGCGAACGAGTGAAGAAGGAGGGGGTGAGGACGGTAGTACGCATTCCAGAGATACTTCTTGGGAACGCAGGGGAAAAACCTGCCCCGGTAACTTCGGAGACACTTGATTCGCTCGAACAGAGTCGCTCAGACTTAGAAGATATCCGAAAAAAGGTCGAGTGAGCCGGCCCGTTACTGAAGCTTCGGTAACGGTGGGAGACCTTGCGGCATTGGGAGTTCAGTTCCCTTGGCATCGCTGTCATCAGGATAGAGCGCTTCCTCATCACGAGGGAGTTGATACGGCCATGGCCAGTTATAAGGGAGTGGGTGACTTGCATAGCCAAGGTGCCGAACTGGAATGCGTTCCATTGATGGAGGAATCTGGCTCCGGCGAATGAGGCGAGCGATCTCCGCAGTCTTTGCCATTTCGATTGAGCCAGCGGAAACGATCATCGAGGTCGCAGGGTCGATGAGTCGGGCGTTTACATACACCCGCACCGGTGAATCGACGTAAGTTCCGACGACGACTCCAGAGAGATCCTGCCACTTTCGAAGTTTCTTCGTTTCGTGTGAGAGCGCAAATTCGCCTTCGAACGGCATGATCTGTAATGCATCGGCTTGACGCACCTCGATGACGCTATAGCCGCGCATCGCAAGCTCGCTCATGAGCTGTTCTGCAACCACGCGGCCAAAAGTCGAGCTGTTATAAAGGTTATCGATATCGACAAACGTTGCGACCGCGATCGGACCGGCAGCATTGCCTCGAAAGTATGCATGAATCTGGTCAGCCAAATAGGTCGTCTTAAATCTACCCACCGATTGGTTCTCGTAGTCCCGAAAAGGGATGGCAGAGAACGCGGGGAGGTCGTGGTATCGTTTGCTACAGCCCGAAACTGCGCCTACGACAGAGAGCGCTAATAAGGAGAGCAACAGTGAACCGAATATTCTCTGCATTGTTTCCTACCTCGTGCTTCGGATGTTTCCGGGCTCCTCATTCATCTTTCGTCGTCCTCGGCGTGCTGTTTGCTTTAGTTCAACTTAGCGGCTGTAGCGCGCTGTTATGGAACCCCAAATCCGAGGGTTGCAAAATGCGGACCTACACCGACGCTGGGCTCAGTGATTACGTAAAGGACCGATTTCACTCGAAACAGTTCGTTCGAGTCGCAATTATCCCTTTTGATGTGCCGGAAACATTTGCTCCTCCGGGCAATGAATCACTCCATTTCGGTCGGGAAATGGCGCGTAAGTTTCAGGGAGAATTTATTCGGACAGGGGTGCTCCCGATTGTTGAGCTCTTTAATGTCGATCGCTGGCCAGGAAAGCGTGAGGAGTTTTTCGAAGGGAACTACCAGGCGATGATGTTTGCCCGTGACGCCGGTTACGACCTCGTTGTTGTCGGCTATCTCGAGGAACTACGAAACGATGAGGAGCTGAACGTCTATACGAAGATTATCGACACCGGCAATTATATGACACTCTGGTATGGGAAGACGATGGTGTATTCACGAGACCGAACATGGCGCAAGGTGCTCGCCGAGGCGCGGATGTTTAAAGACCGTCCAGACCTCTTCAACTTCGCAGAGCGGACCGAGGAACTCGCGCTCTGCACGGTCAATCGTATTGTCGCAGGACCATTGTTGGTCGAGCAATAGCCGCGTTGCCTTGAACTTTCCTTCCCGTTTCCGTATACATCACCGTCTACGTAAACGTGAACGTAAACGAAATACGTATACGTCTACGTATACGTAGACGGCAATTTCACGTTTACGTTCACGTTCACGGGAAGAAGGGAATGCCTTAGATCAGCGGCAAGTTTACCACGGCATCCACCCCGCCACCTTCCGGATTATCAAACGATAGATGGCCGCCATTCAGGCTTGCGTAGTACGAAGCGATGGTGAGGCCGAGCCCGCATCCCTGTTGCTCGAGTTTGTCGCGATTAATCTGGTTAAAACTTTGGCAGACGTCTTCTAGGGCTTTGCCGGACATTCCTTTTCCGTAATCGCGAATGTGAACTTCAACAGAGTTTTCGCATACGCCCACTGAAACTTCAGTTGCACGTTCCGGATCGCCGAATTTATGCGCATTGCTGAGCAGGCGATGGAAGAGGTCGATTACCTGAACATCGTAGACGAGAACACTGAGTGACGGCGGAATTGCGGAGCGGAGAACAGTTTTTGCTGGTTTTCCGACCAGCACTTCATGGAATGATTCGACCGCAGTTTCTATGAGCCGCTGGACAGGGATCGGCCGCCGCAAGCGTTGCTGGGCCTTTTCGGCGTTACCGGAATCGATCTGTTGCAAGGTCATGAAGTCATTCACTAGGTTTTGGAGTCGCTTGCCACCCCGGTGAATCGATTCGATAAGATGACGCATTCGATCGCGATCGAGCGATTCATGCTGGTCAAGGAGTAGCTCCGAACCCGTATTAATTGCCACGAGAGGGGTTCGAAATTCGTGGGAAAGCGTATGGATGATCCGCCGACGGTAAACCTCCATTTTTTCCTCACTCAACGTTTTTCTACGCTTGGCGAGTGTAATCTTCCCTTTAATCACTGCCGCAAGCTCGTCAGGCTGAAATGGCTTCGTCAGATAATCATCACAACCACGCTCTTTCCCTCGTTTCACTTCGTCAGGAGAGGAGAGTGCAGTGAGAAAGATAAATGGAATGTCGGACCATTCCGGTGTAGCGCGTACCGTATCTTGAAATTGAACACCATCAATGCCAGGCATCATGACGTCAGAGATGATGATGTCTGGAACACTTTCGGAGAGAGTGGCAAGTGCACTTTCTCCGTCGATCGCCGTAAGTACCCGGTAGCCGCAGTCTTCGAGAAAATCGTGGATCACGGAGAGGAAGCTAGCGTTGTCATCAACGACGAGAACCCGAGCTTGCGCTACTCCCCCTACCATATGTTTCGCTGCGGTATAGTCCCTCGTTACGTCCAAACTGATAGACCGTAATGACCGTTACACTGACCTATGGGATACCCCGGAAACGAACTGCCATTGGAAAGAGCCCTTGAACTACCGTGAAGAAATCGGGCAATTATGCCCGTAGGTTATAATCGGCCCATAAATAGCAGCACTTAAGTCACAAATCGTGTTATGACGGGGGCTTACAAGTATTCGGTTTTTTTAGCCTTTGCGGTAACCGTCCACAATTTTCCGCACTCTTCGT
>FKKE01000690.1_pt2 | contig 23728 bp, 22 predicted proteins | sample 1106331 | NCBI WGS metagenome assembly FKKE01 (sample SAMEA3931202, study PRJEB13176) | freshwater metagenome | biome: Drinking water system; feature: drinking water; material: freshwater | place: China | collected 2013-02-06
GGAACGGTCAGATATGTCATGGCGGGAACTGCATCACTGAAGCGATATGCTGGAGACGGTGGGTTGGCCGTAGCCGCTTCCCTCAACTTTCCGACGGCTGTCGTGGTCGATAAAGTCGGGAATCTGTATGTCGCGGATACCATGAACCATCGTGTGCGGCTGGTGAATGCGGTCACGGGCGTCATCACCACCTTGGCGGGAACCGGTCAGCCGCGATTCTCTGGAGATGGCGGCTCTGCTGACCGGGCGGCACTCAATGAGCCGGCGGCGTTGGCACTGAGCGACGATGAAACTCGCTTATACGTTGCTGATCAGAGCAACCATCGTGTGCGGATGATCGATCTCAGAACCGGAGTCATTCGGACCGTTGCTGGAACCGGATCAGCGGCCTACGACGGGGATGGGAAGCGCGGGGTTGAGACAGCCTTTGCTGGTCCAAGCGGCTTGGCGATTGCAGGCGATCAGCTCTACATCGCTGATACGTTCAATGGTCGAGTTCGTGTGCTCCATCTTTCAACGGGGCTGGTCTCTCACGTCGCGGGAAACGGTGGATCCTATCGATATGAGTCGGCGTTGGACGCATCATCAGCGAGTCTTGCACGGCCGACGGGAATTGCGATTGGCCAGCAGGGAAGGCTTTTTCTGACGGACTCTGATAATCACCTCATCCGAGAATGGGACCAGGCATCGGGAATGGCGGTCTGTGTGGCGGGGCAAGGAAGTCCCTGCTACTCAGGGGATAATGGTCTCGCACGAGAAGCCGGTGTTTGTTACCCATTCGGTATCGTTGCCGATCGCGACGGAACGCTGCTGGTGGCGGACACGTTTAATCATCGTATTCGCGTATTGTCATTGGAGTAGGAACGGCATGCTGAAGAGGAAGCCAGGTTATACGGTAGCGATCCTAGGCGCAACCGGCGCGGTTGGTCAGGAAACTCTCGAAATATTGGAGGAGCGCAAGTTCCCGCTCACCAGCCTGAGACTGTTCGCTTCCAAGCGATCGGCGGGCGAAGTCATGGCCTGTCAGGGCAAGGACTGGACGGTTGAGGAACTGACGGAAGCCTCGTCGTTTGACGGTATCGATCTGGCCTTTATCTCCGCGACGGATACGATCAGCAAAGAATATGGGCGGCGATTGGGTGCCGCCGGCATCGCGGTGATCGATGACAGTGCCGTATTCCGCATGGATGAGCAGGTTCCGCTGGTGGTGCCGGAGGTCAATGCTGCGGCGTTACGCGATATGCCACGAGGCATCGTGTCTATTCCCAACTGCACGACGACACCGTTGGTCATGGCGCTGAAACCGCTTCACGATGCGGCAGGGGTCAAGCGCGTCGTGGTGACGACATTCCAATCCGTATCGGGAACCGGATCGGCGGCCATGGATGAGTTGATGGATCAGACAAAAGATCTCTTGGCGTTTCGTGACATCACGACCAAAGTCTATCCCTACCAAATCGCCTTTAACCTTTTGCCGCACATCGGCTCATTCAACGAGGAAGGCGACTGTTCAGAGGAGGTCAAGATCGCGAAGGAGACCCGAAAGATTCTCGGAACGCCACATCTCAGAGTGACTGCCACGACCGTGCGCGTGCCGGTGCTGCGGTGCCATTCCGAAGCGATCAATATCGAATTGGAACGTCCATTAAACGCGAATGAGGCACGTGCGGCGCTCGCGGCGATGCCTGGCGTGCTGGTCTACGATGATCCGGCAAAGAAGCTCTATCCCATGCCGCTCGATGCGACGGGGAAAGACGAGGTGTACATCGGCCGCGTGCGGGAAGACGAATCGATCGCCAATGGTCTCAACCTCTGGGTGGTATCCGACAATCTTCGCAAGGGTGCGGCGCTGAACGCGATTCAGATCGCGGAGTGTTTGATAAATGGCTGATACTACGTCATAAGACTGCGGAGCTGAAAGGTTCCATTGTTCAGAGGGATCACGAGTGATGCCGGAATGGACCACCCTTGGGAAGATCCTCATTGGAGTAGGGTTTGGGATTGTTGCGCTGGGGGTATTGCTAGTCGCCCTTGACCGGATTCCTGGTTTTGGAAATAGCCTGAGTTGGCTCGGTAAATTGCCCGGTGACATTTCCATCAAACGTGAGAATGTCAGCTTCTACTTTCCTATCGCCACCAGTATCGTTCTCAGTGTTCTTCTGAGTCTGCTATTCTATATCGTAGGATGGCTCTTCCGAAGATGACAGCAGCACGGCTTTGGGCCGGGGCTACGGGATTGGGAGTCTGCCTGGGGGCGGGCATGGTGCCGGAGGCCCAGGCGGCGCAATCGATTCGCGTTCTATTGGTATCCGATGTTCAGCAGCTCGAAGTGACAAGTGATCAGACTCTTTGGGTGACTGACGAACGGAATCAGGCCTGGTCCTATGACTCAGTGCTCAAGATTAAGGTGCGAGGCCATGCCCTCATCCTGAACGGCAAACCGGTGGTGACGGATCGACTCACACTACGGGCAGGCAATCACGATCTTACGGTTTGGCTGAATGGACCCGGGAACCGACCCACGGTGCACACCGCTGAGGAGAATGGCGCCCTTCACGTCGGTGGAGTGCTTCAGCTCGTTCGAAAAGGGAAGAGCCGTCTTCTCGTCAACCAAGTTGATCTCGAGGAATATGTCAAAGGTGTCGTGCCGCAAGAAGTGAATTCAACGTGGCATCCGGAGATGCTGAAGGTGCAGGCCGTCGCCACCAGGACGTATGCCCTGTACCAGCGTATGCTCAATTCCGCTCGAGATTATGATGTGGTAGCCGGCATTCAGGATCAAGTGTATCGTGGCCGCCAAGGCATTGATGCTCGCGTCACTGCGGCGGTGGAATCCACCAGGGGGCTTGTGGTGACCTACCAAGGCGCGCCGATCTACGCTGCGTTTTCCTCCACGGCGGCGGGCGTGACGGAAGATGCGATGACCGTGTGGTCAAAGGATCTCCCCTATTTGAAGGGCGTGGAGTGTCCATTTGACATCGAGTCTCCCTATTATCGGTGGAGCGCATCCGTAAAGATCGAAACGCTGGAAAAGAGCCTTCGGCAACAGGGATTTTCAGTGGGAGCGATTTCCCATGTCGTTCCACAGTCGTACAGCCGTGCCGGACGGGTGGCAACTCTGAGGGTAGCGCACTCCAACGGGGAGCTAGTGCTACGAGGCGAGGATCTGCGGAGAGCGGTGGGGTATACGATTGTACCCAGCACACAATTCACCGTTCAGTCGGTCGGACAGGACCTTGTCCTTTCCGGCTACGGAGCCGGCCATGCCGTTGGTCTCTGTCAGTGGGGCGCAAAAGAGTTGGCAGAGTTAGGCTATTCGTTTTCGAGCATCCTGAGTTACTACTATCCGGGGACGGAATTGCGCGATACGGCGTTGACGCAAGGCCCGCCTGCCCCTTCGACTCCTCCTTCCCAATGAACCTCTCCACGTTCGACTTTCCTTTTGATCCTTCCCTGGTTGCCGTGCAACCGGTGAGCCCCCGCGATCGTGCGCGGTTGCTGGTCCTGGATCGAACGGCACAGCAGCTTGTCCATCATCATGTCGAGGATCTTCCGGGCCTGCTGCAACCGGGCGATCTTCTCGTTGTGAACGATACAAGGGTTTTGGCGGCACGAGTACCGGGCATAAAAAGGCCGGCGCGAACGCCGGTCGAAGTGTTGTTCGTGAAGGATCTCGGCGAGAACCGGTGGGAAATCATGGTCAAAGGCTCGTTCCGAGTCGGCCAGGTCATTGAATTTGATGAACGGTCTCGCGCCTCCATCGTGAAGCGAGATGCGACAGGCACTGAAGCGGTGGTCGACAGTCCAGAGCCGGTCGCGCGACTCCTTGAAGCGCGAGGGGTGATGCCGTTGCCGCCATACATTAAGCGAATACCGAACAAGGAAGATCACCAGTGGTATCAGACGGTGTTTGCAAAACGTGAAGGCGCAATTGCCGCACCGACCGCGGGACTGCACTTTACCGAGGAACTATTTCGACGGCTACGCGGAGCGGGGGTCAACGTGGCGACTGTGACGCTGCACGTGGGGCCTGGTACGTTCAAACCGGTGACGACCGAGCGGATTGAGGATCATCAGATGGGGGGAGAGGTCTTTCACGTGAGTCCAGAGACGGCAACCATGATCAATCAGACGAAGCGAGCAGGCGGACGGGTGCTTGCGGTGGGGACAACAGTCGTCCGGACGCTTGAAACGGTTATGAAAGAACAGGGCGAGATGGTGCCGCTGTCCGGCGAAAGCCGACTCTTCATCACCCCGGGATTTGAGTTTAAGATTGTCGATACGATGATGACAAACTTTCACCTCCCCAAAACAACCCTGTTGATGTTGGTCTCCGCCTTTGCCGGAATCGACCAGATTCGCGGAGCCTATGAAGAAGCGGTCAAGGAACGGTATCGCTTCTACAGCTACGGGGACGCGATGCTGATTCTCTAAAGGGGTACGGAAGCCTAGAATTGGCGTGCTGCGACAGCTCTCGGAGCGAGCGAGCCGTAACGCTGTTCAGAAGGCTTCTGTGTTCCTCCTAGGATATTCAAAGACTAGACGAAGAGCGAATACCGTCTGCTTCGATGATGTCCCAGGAGACTAGAGAGGCTTACAACAGCTCCCGCCGGATGGTGATCGGAATCTTCGCTTTCATGGATTGCTGAAATGAGACGAGGGCGCGTTGCTGTTTCTGCAGCAGCATGTCGTCCAGGACCCGTTGCTTGGCCTCAGCCATCTTCGCGGGGTCGTTCCCGTCAGCTGGTCTGGTCATGAGCGATTGCCCTTCGGCGATCTCTTCTGGCGTCAGGGCGACGGAATCTCGGACGATCATGCGGGCCTTGTTGGCCAAGACTTCCTGATGCTGAATCGACTCAAATGCCGCCGGGGTGAGGTGATTGGCGGCGAGAATACGTTTATAGAGCTCCGGGTCGAAAGCCCCGTTTTTCTGAAAGACCGGTGTTTGCATGATCAACTCACGCAAGTCGGCATCGGATACCCGTACACCCATCTCCTGGGCGGCAATGATCCAGACGCGACTGTCGACCAGCTGGCCCATGACGAAGTCCTTGAATTCCTCGTCTTTGAACTCGGTCTTGACGTTGTCCTTGTAGATCCGGTGCATGTTCTCGTAGGTGCGCTTAAACTCATCGAGGGAAACCGACTGTTCGCCGACCTTCGCCACCGGTCCACCGGCCTGTTCCCCGAATCCCCACCAGCCCATCGTAATGACGAAGGCAATGGCCAGGATCCCCATGATGGACTTCAACAGCCAAGGATAGTTGTGTGACGCATCTCTCATTGTCTTAATCATCAAACCCCTCTTTGCTTTTGTGAGGGCAACAGTGTACTTATGGGCCTGGCGGAAGGCAAGAGCCAGCTCTCGAGGCGTTTCCGCTTGCCTGGAGCGAATGGGGTGTGTGGAGATTCCATGCGCGAGGCGCTCACGAGCGATTCCGGGAGGGTACGAAAAAATATTCAGAAAAAGATGGCTCTTTGTTTGTGCAAGTTGGCGGATTTTGTTATACTTTGCCACTAATTAGAAGGAGATCCCTTGGTAGGGGATGGGCCAGCCTCGAGGTCATTCGATTCAAGGGTTTATCCGAAGGCCCATGTGCTGAATCGGTTCATCGCGAAGTTAATCGATCTGTTCATTGTCGTCGCCGCCGGCGAAATTGCTCCTCCGGTCGGTTTTCTTTCCGGTTTGACGTACATCCTGATTGCCGATGGGTTTGCAGGGGGAAAGAGCATCGGTAAACGACTGGTTGGTTTACAAACTGTGCGAGTCGATGGTCGGGAAACGGCGGGGTTTCGAGAGTCGATCATTCGGAATCTTCCGTTGGGCGGTGCACAGGTTGCGTATGCCATTCCGTACATCGGATGGCTTGCCTCGCTGGCGATTCTTGCATTCGAAAGTTTTTTGATTATCGGGAATGAGCAGGGGCGTCGCCTCGGTGATGAAGTGGCCCGGACACACGTGTTGGATGCCGGTCAATTAGCAGTCCCGGATTAAGTGCCAGATCAGTCGCGCATACCAGCTGGATCCCGAATGGGCCAGCTCAGCTGAAGGGAGAGACATCGTGGGGTTTCCGGGAGATGTGTTCGGGTGGTTTTCCGATGACCTGGCGATCGACTTAGGGACGGCCACGACCCTCGTGTATGTCCGTGGGAAGGGGATCGTTCTCAACGAACCCTCCGTGGTCGCGGTGGAGAAGAAGAGCGAAAAGGTCCTGGCCGTCGGCGCCGATGCCAAGAAAATGCTCGGTCGTACGCCGGGGAACATCGTGGCGGTTCGGCCCATGAAGGAAGGCGTGATCGCCGACTTCGAGATGGCTGAACAAATGCTGAAACACTTCATTCGGAAGGCCCACAACCGCAGCGCGTTCGTGCGGCCACGGATCATCATCGGTGTCCCGTCTCGCATTACACAAGTGGAGCAACGGGCGGTTCGTGACTCCGCGGAATTGGCCGGGGCCCGGGAAGTCTATCTCATTGAGGAACCGGTGGCGGCAGCGATCGGGTCAGGGCTGCCGATCACGGAGCCGTCCGGCAACATGGTTGTTGATGTGGGAGGTGGCACGACCGACATCGCCGTCATCTCGCTGGGCGGGATCGTCTATAGTGAGTCCGTCAAAGTCGCGGGCGATCGGATGGACGAAGCGATCATGAATTACATCAAGAAGAAGTACAATTTGTTGATCGGCGAGCACATGGCCGAGCGGATCAAGTTTGAAATTGGATCCGCCTATCCGTTCGAAGAACGGAAAACCATGATGATCAAGGGACGGGACTTGATCACGGGGATCCCGCGCACCTTGGTCATTGATGATGCCGAGATCCGTGAGGCATTGCAGGAACCGATCGGGACGATTGTCAATGCCATCAAGATTGCATTGGAAAATACCCCGCCCGAGTTGGCCGGAGATATCATCGATCGCGGGATCGTGCTGACCGGCGGGGGCTCTCTGTTGAAGGGAATGGATACGCGGTTTCGTGAAGAAACGAACTTGCCGATCATTACGGTCGATGATCCGCTGACGTCCGTCGTCTTGGGCGTCGGGAAGATTCTGGATGAATTGGATCTGCTCCGGAAAGTATCGGTCATGTCTCAGGCGAACAACCTCCGGTAAGGTCCCATCCCCTCATGTGGATGGTCAATTTACGCGTGACGTCTAATGCCAGGCGTGTGGCCCTCGTTCTTGCCGTCGTTCTGATCCTCGGCTTTCTGCTTCTACCAGGCCAACTCCAGAGTGTGTTTCACGGCGTGGGTGGTCCGCTCGGATGGATCATCAGCTGGCCGCTTCGTGTGGTGGCCGGAGTCCATGACCGGATTGCCGGGGTGTGGGGCAGCTATGTCGCGCTTCAGGGGATGGAAGAAGAAAATCGGCAGTTGAAACGAGAGTTGGAACTACTGAAAGAACAGAACGGACAGCTGCGAGAATCTGCCGCGGCCACGGAGCGACTGGCGACCCTGCTGGAGTTCAAGAAGCAAGCCCTTCCCACGCTCATCGCGGCCCAAGTCATCGGTCGCGATACCGGCAATTGGTACAAGACGATCATCTTGGATAAGGGGGCGTCCGATGGAATCCAAGCTGATCAGGGAGTGATCACTCCCGCCGGCGTTGTTGGACGGATCGTGAAGACCACCGCGTCCACCTCAGTGGTGTTGCTGGTGACGGACCCGAATAATGCGATCGCCGGACTGATTCAGCGCACGCGAGACGAGGGGATTGTCGAAGGGACTACTCAGGGTCAGGCACGGCTGAAGTATATTCCGCTGTTGTCAGGCGCGCGGCCTGGCGATCGAGTCGTCACGTCGGGACTGGTGGAAGGGTTTCCGCGGGGACTTGCGATCGGTACCATCACGAGAATTGATAAGGAAGAGGAAGCGCTGTTCCAGTCCGCGGAGCTGTCGCCTGAAGTCGATCCAAGCCGGGTTGAAGAGGTACTGGTCATCCAGTCGTCTCCGGTGCCGACAGAAAAAGAACGATTGAGCATGCCAAGGCCCAAGTTATGAAAATGTTTATCTATGGGGCCATCATCGTGGGGATTGTGCCGGTTCAATCCGTGCTGCTGCCGCATCTGACCCTCTGGGGCGTGAAGCCGGATCTCGGTGTGGTGGCGGTGTGCCTGATCGGTCTTATCAGCGGAGAGCTTGACGGTTTGTTGGTCGGGGTGGCAGTCGGATGGGCGTTGAGTTTGTTTTCCGCCCAGGACGTGATCATCGGAGCCATGCTGAAGGGAAGTCTTGGGTTTGTTGCCGGTCTTGCAGGAAGACAAATGGTCTATCTCAGCCCTCTCGTGCTCGTTTCCGGACTGTTGGTGGTGTCATGCCTGGTCGGTCTTGTGACGCCGGTTGTGCTGAGGCTGAATCCTCAACAGGATTTATGGTGGGCGATCTGGAATGTGGCGTTGCCGCAAGCCTGTCTCGATGCGGTCATCGGGGGAGCGATTTACTGGCTGATGTGGAGTCAGTTCAATATCGAACAGTTGATGTCTGAGTCTCGAATGTAGGCAGCGACGTGGCGACACCCCATTTCCCAGAGACGGAGTTCGGTGATCTGCATCGGCGGCTGCTCATTCTCCGTGTGGGGCTGCTGCTGGTCGTCGGGTTGCTGGGACTTCGTCTCTGGCATCTCCAGATTCGGGAAGGGCCGTACTATCGAGATTTGTCTGAAAACAATCGGACCAGGCAAGTCCTGCTGGAGCCGGCTCGCGGCTTGATCTATGACCGGCATGGGGTACTCCTCGCGAATAATGTGCCGAGTTTCAGTCTCTATGTCACATTGGAAGACGTGAAGGATCGTGAGCTCCTGGTGAAGCAGCTGACCGACCTGCTTGGTCTCGATTCCGCCCTGGTTCGGAAAAAACTGACGGCCAAAGGGAGTAAGTTGCTTCCACGCAAGATAAAGGACCGGATGACATTACGCGATGCGACGCTGGTTGAATCGCACCGCCTTGATTTGCCCGGTGTCATGATTCAGGTGGAATCGCAGCGTAATTATCCCGGCGGGATGACGGCGGCTCACATTCTGGGCTATGTGGGGGAAGTTTCTTCGGAGCAACTGGAGAAGCCGGAATTTCTGGATCTCCATCAAGGCAGCGTCGTGGGGCAGTATGGAGTGGAAAAATCCTATGATCGACATATGCGGGGCGTCGCCGGTCAGAAAAATGTGGAAGTCGATGCGCTCGGTCATGAGAAGCGGTCGATGGTGGTCGAAAGGCCGCAGGCCGGCAATGATCTGTACTTGACCATTGATGCGCGGCTTCAGAAGGTGGCCGAGGACTTGCTCGGCGTAGAGCAGGGGGCCATTGTCGCGCTCGATCCGACCAATGGGGATATTCTCGCCATGGCCAGCCGTCCCGGCTTCGATCCCAATGTGCTCTCGCGAGAACTCACCGCGAAACAGTGGGTGGAAATCGTGCAAGACGAAGGGCGCCCGCTGAACAATCGGGCCTCACAGGGGCAGTATCCGCCCGGTTCGACCTTCAAGATTCCAATGGCCGTTGCCGCATTGGAAACCAAAACCATGTCGCCTTCCAGCACCGTCTTTTGTAACGGGGGCTATCAGTTCGGCAAACGGCTCTATCATGATTGGAAAGCAGGCGGACACGGGTATGTGGATCTGCACAACGCGTTGGTCCATTCCTGCGATGTGTACTTCTATACGGTGGGGCAACGAATGGGGATCGATGTGATGGCGGAGTTCGGAAAAGACTTCGGCCTTGGGAAGGTAACCGGGGTGGAGCTGCCGTCGGAGCGATCGGGCATCATGCCGTCGACCGCGTGGAAACAGAAGGCCAAGAACGAGCAGTGGTTGCCGGGTGAAACGATTTCAGCCGCAATCGGGCAAGGCTATGTCACGGTGACTCCGTTGCAGATGGCAAGTTTAATCGGCACGGTTGCGAATAATGGCCTCAGTTACCGTCCTCGACTGGTCCAAGCGGTGATGGACCGAATGACCGGGAATCTGATGGAGATCCCGGCGGTTCCGCGTGGAAAACTCTCCGTGAAGCCGGAAACCTTTCGCCTCATCAAAGAGGCGCTGGCCGATGTCGTGACGAAGGGGACGGCGACGCGGGCCAAGTCCTCCGTGGTCACGATCGGGGGCAAAACCGGGACGGCGCAGGTGGCAGCCCTCCGCACCGGGCCGGAGGAAAGCATCCCGAAGAAATTCAGAGACCATGCATGGTTTGTGGCCTTTGCACCGGTCGACTCACCCAAGATTGCCGTGGCCGTGATAGGTGAACATATGGGACACGGCGGAGCGGCCGCTGCTCCGCTCGCAAAGGAAGTCATCGAAGCCTATATGAAACTCGCCCCACAGGTTCCGACGGTCATCTCGGAGCGTTCCGGTATGGAAGGGCCTGGGCGGTTCTCGAACGACTCATGATCAATCCATTAACCGAACATCGTGGACTCGATAGTTTCGATATTCGCTATGTCGCGTTGATTCTCGCCATTCTGGGCATCGGCGTGCTCTCTATTTACAGTGTGACGTACGGGCAGCGTGGCGTCGGGACCCCGTATTATCTCAAACAACTCATCTGGATCGGTGTCGGCGCTGCGGCGTTCCTCCTCATGTGGGCGTCGGACTATCACCATCTTGCGCGTTTTGCCTACCCGGCGTATGCCGTAGTCCTGTTGATGTTGGTCGTCGTCCTGTTCGAGGGACGTACGAGCAAGGGAGCCCAGCGATGGATCGCCATGGGGCCGTTGAGTTTTCAACCGTCGGAGTTTGCGAAGCTTGTTCTCGTCCTGGTATTGGCCCACTACTATTCGAAGGCTCCGAGGGTCGGGTGGTTGCAGCGGGTCATTGTCCCGGGGCTCTTGGTGCTGCCTGGGCTTTTACTTATCCTGAAACAGCCGGATTTGGGTAGCGGCCTGAGCTTTGTGGCCATTTATGCGGCGATGTTGCTCATGGTGGGGGTTCGATCACAAGCGTTAGGGGTCATTTTATTGTTTTCGATCATGTTGTTCCCGTTTGCCTGGGAAGGGGTCTGGGGGTCCTTGCATGATTATCAACGACAGCGCATTATGGCGTTCGTTGACCAAGACTATGATCCGGGCGGGAAGGGTTATCATGCCCTGCAATCGAGAATCGCCATCGGATCCGGTGAATTGCTGGGTAAAGGGCTTTACGGCGGGACCCAAAGTCAGTTGAAGTTTTTGCCGGAGGGGCATACCGACTTCGTATTCGCCGTATTCGCGGAGGAATGGGGGTTCATGGGGGTACTGGTGCTGCTGGCGTTGTTTGTCGGATTGATTTGGCTCTCGCTGGAAATTGCGTCCAAAGCCAAGGACCAGCTGGGGGCGTTGCTGGCCGCGGGAATCGTGGCGATGCTCTGCTTTTGCGTCGTGGTCAATATCGGGATGACCGCGGGTATGTTTCCGATCGTGGGCATTCCCTTGCCGCTGGTGAGCTACGGCGGGAGTGCCACGATTATGACCATGGCGGCACTGGGCTTGCTGTTGAATGTCAAACGCAAGCGGCTGAGCTTATTTTATTGAGATGTATCGAACGGACGGCTCCTGGAGGGCCACACCGTTCGGAGAGCATAGAGGGTTGATCGCCGATGGAACTGGTTGCAGGGATGAGGCGCGGATCCGGGTTCGTCCCCGCATCGCTCGCATTGCACCAGCCACAGCGGCAATGGAACAAAAGGAGTGTGTATGGGAAATGAGATTGCGATAACGGTCGCGCGGGAAGAAACTCGCGTCGCTGTGCTGGATGGCAGCGTGGTCACGGATTTGTTCGGGGACCGTGCGAAGCACAAAGACTTTGTGGGGAATATTTACAAGGGACGAGTGGCCAAAGTCTTGCCGGGCATGCAGGCCGCCTTCGTCGATATCGGACTGGAGAAGGCCGCATTCATGCATGTCTCTGATTTGTTGGTGGAGGCGGAGCCCGGGGACATGCTGGTGGAGGCGGAAGAAGACGAGAAAGACTCGGACATGCTTCGGCCGAAACGGCAGAGTGCAAAGCCGATCGAGCAGCTCTTGAGCGAGGGGCAGGAACTGATGGTGCAGATTTCAAAGGGGCCGATCGGCACCAAGGGGTCTCGAGTGACGACCTACGTATCGCTGCCTGGGCGATATCTGGTGTTCATGCCGAACGTCGATCATATCGGTGTCTCTCGACGGATTCCACGGGACGAGGAACGGGCCCGGTTGAAGGACATTATGCGCCGAGTCCGGCGGCAGGGGTACGGGTATATCGTGCGGACGGTCAGCGAAGGGGTCAAAGAAGATGAGCTGAAGTCCGATGTCGATTTTCTGCATGTCCTGTGGCAGGACATTTTGACCAAGCGGGAGCAACTCCCGGCTCCGGCCTTGCTCCATTCCGACTTGAGCCTCAGCTTTCGTGTCGTCCGGGACTTGTTCAGTCGGAAAGTGGATCGACTGTGGATTGATTCGCGGGAGGAATATGAGGCCATCCGGAGTTTTGTGCAACGGTTTTCTCCCGAGCAAACGGCTAGGATTCACTTGTATGACAAGGATGAGCCGTTGTTCGACCATCTCGGCGTGGAGCAGGAGATCGTCCGAGCCTTAAGCCGGAAGGTCTGGCTGAAGTCGGGCGGGTATCTGGTGATCGATCATACCGAGGCCATGACGGTGATCGACGTCAATACGGGGCGGTTTGTCGGAAAGCGAGATCAAGAGGAGACGATCTTGCGGAACAATCTGGAAGCAGCCAAAGAGGTCGCCTATCAATTGAAACTACGCGGAATCGGCGGGATCATCATCGTCGATTTCATTGATATGGAGCGTGAAAAGAATCGGGACAAGGTCTACCATGCGCTCGTGGATGCCATGGGCTCAGATAAGGCACGGACCAGGATCTCTCGGATCTCGGATCTCGGCTTGATCGAGATTTCTCGTGAGCGTGTACGAGAGGATCTGTTGCGCTCGTTGTCGGAACCCTGCCGGTATTGTGAAGGCCGGGGGTATACAAAGTCTCCCACGACCGTCGCGTACGAGATTTTTCGTGAGATCCGACGGATCGAGCCCTCCGTCGACCAGCAACGGATTATCGTGGGGGCGCATCCGACGGTCGCCGAGCTCCTTCAGGACGAAGAGCGTCATGGGGTTGAATCGCTGGAACGAGATTGCTCGGCAAAAATCATCGTGACACCGGACAGTCAGTTGCACCTGGAGCAGTACGACCTTGTCGTGTTGTAGCGGTGTACGGTCGTAGCCGGTGATAGTCCACGAGGCGGTCGATCCTACCTGCGGTGGTATGACGCTTCCATTGTGTGATCGAGGCCGAGTATGGACGAAGCCTGCCTGACCGAGTGGCTCTCGCTTCAAGCCGTAGATGGTGTTGGCGATCGGACCCTCCTAAAGCTGATTCATGTCTTTGGATCACCGGGTGCCGTGCTGCATGCCGCCGGTCATGATTTGCTTGCGGCAGGATGCAGCCAGGAATTGGCGGACGCAATTCGCCAGGGGCCGTCGGCGGAGATCCGTCGGCAGATCGATCGGCAGATTGCCGTCGTGGTACGCCTCAAGATTCGGACGCTGACCTTCTTTGATGACGGCTATCCAGCACGATTAAAAGCCATCGCTGATCCGCCCCCGTTGTTGTACGTGAGCGGAGCGCTATTTCCGCAGGACGCCGTGGCGGTGGCCATTGTGGGAGGACGACGGGCGACTCCGGCTGGAAGGGTGATCACGGAAGAGATTGCCAAAGACCTTGCAGGATTCGGAGTCACCGTTATCAGCGGTTTGGCGCGGGGGATCGATGCGGCAGCTCATCGAGGCGCACTCGCGGGCAAGGGAAGAACAATTGCCGTATTGGGCTGCGGCCTTGATCGAACCTATCCGTCCGAGCATCAGACTCTCAGGCAGACCATCGAATCGCATGGAGCTGTTCTCTCGGAATTGCCGATCGGTGCGGCTCCTCTCAGTCACCACTTTCCGCGGAGAAATCGACTCATTAGCGGGCTGTCGCTGGGCGTGCTGGTCAGTGAGGCGGCAACCGATAGCGGATCATTGATCACGGCCAAGTTGGCCTTGGAGCAGGGACGGGACGTATTCGCGGTGCCGGGTTCCATTAAAGAAGCTGCCTGTCGCGGTTCGAACCGCTTGATCAAGGAGGGAGCAAAACTCATCGAAGGCGCACGCGACATTCTGGATGAGATTCTACCCCAAGTCGATGCACGACAACGGGCGAGGTTGCGGGTGGATCGCTCCGTGGCCGACACCGTGGCTCCGTTGCGTCACGAAGAGGCGACGGTCTACGAGGCGCTGTCCTATGAGGCACGGTCGGTCGACATGCTCATCGAGACCACTGGGTTGAGCGCCGCACAGGTCGTCGCAACCTTGCTGTCCCTGGAGTTGGGAGGGCGTATCCGCCAGTTGCCCGGCCAACAGTACATTCGCCTCTGATCGGGATGTCCCAAAACTCTCCAGCTTTATAGAGGGCAAGGTTGAGGCTCAGGTTAAGTGAATCAACCCTCTCCACTCGGCCGTAACCTTTTCCTGTTCACTCGAAATGCGTGAAGACAGCGTTGCGGAACGCACCTCGACCGGTGCCGACTGCCAATCTAGTTGCATGAATCTTCGATATTTGGTACGGATGATACAGTTTGCGAGGTGAGGACGGAGCTGCTATGGCAAAAAATCTGATTATCGTTGAGTCGCCGACCAAGGCGAGGACGATTACGAAATATCTGGGCCGCGGCTATACGGTGATGGCGTCGGTTGGACATGTCAAAGACCTGCCGACGAGTAAGCTGGGTGTGGATCTGGAGAACGACTTTGAGCCGCAGTACGTCACGATCAAGGGCAAGTCGAAAGTCTTGTCCGAGATCAAGAAGAAAGCGGAAGAAGCAGACAAGGTGTTTCTGGCCCCGGACCCGGATCGCGAAGGGGAGGCCATCGCCTGGCATCTTGAGCAAGAGCTGCTCGGAAAGTCGAAGAAGAAAAAGCAGGAGGGAAAGATTTTCCGAGTGTTGTTCAACGAGATCACCCAATCGGCGATCAAACGCGCGCTGCAATCGCCGGGTGAGATCGATATGAATCTTGTCAATGCGCAGCAAGCCCGCCGTGTACTGGACCGTATCGTCGGCTATCAGGGCAGCCAGTTGCTCTGGAACAAGGTGCGACGCGGTCTCAGTATGGGCCGAGTGCAGTCGGTGGCGATGCGATTGATTTGTGAACGCGAAGCGGAGCGGGAGGCTTTTCGTACCGAAGAGTACTGGTCGATTATCGCGCTCTTGGCCGGCACCAATCCACCGTCGTTTGAAGCAAAACTCCATAGTATTGATGGCGGCGAGGCCTCGATTGAAAATGCCGAACAGGCCGGTCGCATCGTCGGCGAGGTTCAAGGCAAGACGTTCGTCGTCCAATCGATTGAACGGCGCGAAAAGAGGCGCAATCCTGTGGCACCGTTCATTACCAGCCGGCTGCAGCAGGAAGCCTCGCGCAAGTTGCATTTCTCGCCCAAGAAGACCATGACGTTGGCACAGCAGTTGTATGAAGGGATTGAAATCGGCGCCGAAGGGGCCACGGGTCTGATCACGTATATGCGTACCGACTCACCGCGTATTTCCAATGAGGCGATGGCCGATGCGCGTGAAGTGATCCAAGCACGATTCGGGACGGATTATCTTCCGGCTACGCCCAATGTGTACAAGACCTCCAAGGCGGCGCAGGAAGCACACGAGGCGATCAGGCCCACATCCGCAGCCCGGGATCCGGAGTCGATCCGCCAGTATCTGGAGCACGATCAGTACAATCTCTACAAGTTGATCTGGAATCGCTTCATTGCGTCGCAGATGGTGCCGGCGATCTTGGATGTGACCCGCATCGATTCATCACCGGTTGGGACGACGGCTCGGTACATATTCCGCTCGACCGGCACCGTCGTGAAGTTCCCGGGCCATACCATCGTCTATATGGAGGGCGTCGATAAGGAAGCTCCTTCACAAAAGCCCAAGGCTGACCAGGAGGCGGACGACGACGAACGGCAGCTGCCGGCGTTGTCGGAAGGAGAACGGTTGCGGCTCGTGGAACACGAGGCACAAACAGCGCCGGGATTGCTCTCGAAGCAGCACTTTACGCAACCGCCGCCACGGTACAATGAAGCTCTGCTGATCAAGGAGCTGGAAGAAAAAGGGATCGGGCGCCCGTCCACGTATGCGGCCATTATTTCAACCATCCAGGACCGTAAGTACGTGGAGAAAACCGAAGGCCGGTTGGTGCCCACCGAGACGGGGAAGACAGTCAATGATTTTCTGTTGAAGGGATTTCCTCAGCTCATCAACGTCGATTTCACCTCACAGCTCGAGGAACAGCTGGATGCCGTCGAAGAGGGGAATAAACAGTGGGTGGCGGCCGTTCGAGATTTTTACGCGCCGTTTACCATGGAAATGGAGCGTGCCAAGACGATTCCCGGCCCCAAGGATATCGTCGAGCCACCGACCAATATCCCTTGCGAGAAGTGCGGCCGGATGTTGGAAATCAAATGGGGGCGGAACGGCAAGTTTCTCGCCTGCCCGGCCTATAAAGACGATCCGCCATGCAAGAACACCCAAAACTTCGAGAAGCTGCCTGATGGGACAATCAAGATTGTCCCCAAGGAAGAAATTACCACGGATCAGAAGTGCGACAAGTGCAGTAGTCCGATGGTGGTGAAGACCGGACGCTTCGGGAAGTTCATCGCGTGCTCGGCCTATCCGCAGTGCAAGACGACCAAACCCCTGGCCTTGGGCGTCAAGTGTCCTCAGTCCGATTGCGGCGGCGATCTGGTACAGAAGCGGACCAAGAAGGGCCGATCGTTCTTTGCCTGCAGTAACTACCCAAAGTGCGAATATGCGCTGTGGGATCGTCCCATTCCAAAGACCTGTCCGACCTGTCAGGCACCGTTCCTCGTGGAGAAAGTCAGCAAACAGGACGGTCGAAGTGTGCAATGCCGCAATGAGGAATGCGGTTATCGTGAGGCGGGGTAACAGGGCTAGGCACACTGTTTCTTTCCTGTGGTGAACAAGCCGTACCGTAGACCATGCCGCCATTCCTCAGTCTCATCCGTGTATGCTGCCGCATGATGCAGTATGTTGTGCCGCCGTCGACGAAGTTAGCCCTTCGCTCTCATCCATGAAGCTTGCCAATTCGGTGTGTGCGATGTGCCTGTTTTTCGGAAGTCTGGCGTGGCCTGCACCGGGTGCTGCGGATGATTCGCCCTCGACGCACATTGGAAGGCAGACGGTCGGGCTCATAGCCGGCGGAATGTTGCCGGTTCGTCTGTTGGAGCCGCAGTCCTCAAAACTCAACGGGATTGCGGTCCATCCTTCGTGGCAGATCACGCTGACAGATCCGATCGGGGACAGCTGGTGGAGCGGCACGATGGCACTCGGGGCGGAAGCCGCCTTCTTAGGAGTGACGGAACCGACCGGCGCCTATGGGATCGGATTCACACCGAAAATCATCTACACATTCACTTCATTCGGTCCGCTCCAACCCTATATCGAAGGCGGTGGTGGCCCACTCTGGACGAATTTTGACGGGCGTATCCGGGAACAAGGGTCGAATTTCAATTTTCTCGTCTGGGGTGGGGCCGGTATGAATTATGAGTTGACGGCACGATGGGCCCTGAACATTGGCGTCCGGTTCAGCCACATCTCCAACAGCGGCCTGGATACCCAGAACAGCGGACTCAATTACCTGCTACCGTTTGCCGGCGTGTCTGCGAGGATTTTTTAGAGAGACGGCGGATAATGTGCGCTTTCCCACATCTCATCTACCTGACAACATAGCGACGACGCATCGGCTGAATTGCTACAGGATCGAGGCCCCGTAGTTGACTGATGCACCAAGCGATAGCATGCTGCGTGGGGCAGAGTCTGTTAGGATGCGTCGGTGATACCCCATACACCGCCCACGACCGCACCGCGCCAAGCCGCAGTCCTCTTCATTCTCATCACCGTCCTCCTCGATATGCTGTCGTTCGGCATCATCATTCCGGTGCTGCCTAAGCTCGTCGAGGAGTTCTTCTCCGGCGACACCGCGCGGGCAGCGGTTCTTTACGGGCTGATGGGGACGGCATGGGCCTTCATGCAGTTCTTCTGTTCGCCGATCCAGGGTGCGCTGTCCGATCGATTCGGCCGACGTCCGGTCGTCCTGCTATCCAATCTGGGATTGGGTCTTGATTACATCGTCATGGCGCTCGCGCCGAACGTTGTCTGGCTCGTTGTAGGCCGCGTCATCTCCGGGATGGCCTCCTCCAGCTTCAGCACCGCCGGCGCCTACATCGCCGATGTGACGCCGCCGGAACAGCGGGCGGCGGCGTTCGGTAAGATCGGTATGGTCTTCGGCCTCGGCTTCATCATCGGTCCCGCCTTGGGTGGCTGGCTCGGGGCGATCGATCCCAGATTGCCATTTTGGGGTGCGGCGGGACTCAGTCTTTTGAACGCCTGTTACGGGTACTTTGTGCTTCCTGAATCCCTACCGACTGATAAACGAATGCACTTCAGCTGGGCCCGGGCCAATCCAGTCGGCTCACTTGTGCTCTTGCGGTCACACCACGAACTCTTTGGTCTCGCAACCGTTGCGTTCTTTGGCTACCTGGCCCATGCGGTGTTGCCGAGCGTGTCGGTCCTGTATATGGGGTATCGCTATGGGTGGGGCCCGGCGAGCGTGGGACTGATGATGGCGGGCGTTGGTCTCGCTGCGATGATCGTGCAGGGTGGGTTGATTCGTCCGATCACGGGAAGGATCGGCGAACGGAGGACCCTCTTGCTCGGGTTGAGTTGTGGAGCGTTCGGCTTCTCCGTCTATGGTATCGCACCGGAAGGTTGGATCTTCTGTCTCGGCATTCCCGTGATGGCGTTCTGGGGACTCGCCGGGCCAGCGAATCAAGCGCTGATGACCCGCCACATCAGCAGTTCAGAGCAGGGCCAGCTCCAGGGGGCCATCGCCGGCATCAACAGCATGACCGGCATGATCGGCCCGACCCTCTTCACTCAGACCTTCGCCTTCTTCATCGGATCCAATCCCTCTCTCAGTCCTCAGCACTCAGCTCTCAGCACTTCAGTAGAGTTTCCTGGCGCGCCGTTCGTTCTGGCCTCGCTCATGCTTCTCAGTGCTGCCGCGATCGCCTGGCGTACGACGAAGGCAGGTGGACCTTAGAGGAACGGTAATTGTTATCCTTGTAAAGGTGGGTTGGCTGCCATCGGCGGACACATCCACTTCATTGACAGCATATTGTTATTGGCGGTACGGTTGTAGTCATAGGAAGCTATGGGGCGTAACAAAAAGTTACGAATCCGCCTCGAAAGTCTAAGAGGGAGGATTACGGATCATCGGATCAAGATTGCCCTTGAGCTACAGGGTGTGCATCCTGATCGGAGGCTTATCAAGCACTGGGAAGTTGAGATCAGAGCGTGGGAGCAAACTGTGTCGAATCTCGAGCGACGGTTGAAAAAGGGGAAACGCTATGATTAAGAAAACGAGGTCAGCTGCGCTGACCGAGAAGCAGTCGTTCCTGACGCCGTCGAGCTCTTTACTGGATAATCATTTCGATGAAATCACGGAGACCTCCCAGGAGGTTCTGGGGCTTGTGGCGCTCCTGAAAACGTTGACCCCTACCGATTCAAAGCGTGATGAATACGAAGGCCGACTCTACGTGGCGCTCACGCATCTTGATCACCATGTGAAGCCCGCGATCAAGGAATGGGATCGCGTAGTGGATCGGATGCCGGAAGATTGATGGATCTTCGGACAGAACCCTGTCCCCCAAGTGTTTCCTAACGACGTGACCACCTCATCAGACTGATTCCTCACTCAGCCCTCAACATTTGGGTCGAGTCTCCCGGTACACCGTTCAGTTACGGAGCTACTATTGATACGGGTGGTGTAGTTTCGTATTCAATTCCGGTCAGAGGCGATGAGGTCTTACGCGAGGCGGTTGATGAACGACCAACTTGAGTCTGCTGTATATGAATGGGCCAAATACGATCGGTTGATTCTCTTCGATGGGGTCTGCAATTGGTGCAATGCCTGGGTGAACTTCGCGATCGCCCATGATCGTGACGGGCAGTTCAAGTTTGGAACGCTGCAGTCCAAACTGGGGGAGCGCATTCTGCACGACCTGGAGTTGTCCACTACTGACTATCAGACCTTTCTCTTGCTGGAAGGGGGCCATGTTTATACCAAGTCCACGGCTGCGCTGAGGGTGCTGCGACAACTCTCCTGGTGGTGGCCTTTGTATTATGTGGGCGTGCTGGTGCCTGCTCCTCTCCGCGATGTGGGCTATGATTTCGTGGCGCGTCACCGCTACCGGTGGATGGGCCGGACGGCTACTTGCCGGGTTCCAACTCAAGAAGAACGTGACCGATTTGTCGGATGATGGGTATTAGCCTGTTGGGGCAGCAGATGTATCCTGTCATGCTCAACAGGTGAGCCCAATTATCTCAGTAAGCCTTCGTCGCCTGTATCCCATCCCCTTCTCAGTCCTCAGCACCCAAGTCTCAGTACTGTCGTAGAGTTTCCCTGCACGACGTTCATCCTCCCCTCACTCACGCTTCTCAGCACCGCTGCAATCGTATGGTGCTCAGCAGAAGCCAGGGGGATAGTTTTATTGGGGCTCATGGGGGGCGGAGTAAGGTGAGTTGTAACGAGCCATCAATTACTGTATATACGTCTTGGTGTTTACGTGGGATGTTGCGAAAGCGATTGCCAATTTTGAAAAGCATGGTGTGTCGTTCGAAGAGGCGGCAACCGTCTTTGGCGATATGAATGGGCTCGACTGGGACGATCCTGCCCATTCGTCCCAAGAACGCCGGTTTAAACGACTTGGCCAATCGGTGAGCGATCGACTTTTGCTTGTGGTGTATACCGTACGGAGGGTGAGTCATGAAAAAGAAACATTCCGGATCATCAGCGCGAGGCCGGCGAGTCGGAGGGAACGTCAAGCCTACACCCGACTCGCAGATTGATTTCTCAGACATTCCGGAGTCGACGACAGAAGAACTTCGACGCGCCCGCCGGGTGGGGAGACCATCCAACGGCATGGCGAAACAGCTTATTGCTATTCGCCTTTCGCCGCGGCTCTTGAGTCAGTTGCGGAAAATGGCCGCTAAACGGGGAAAACCTTACCAAACGCTCATTCACGAACTGTTGGAAAAAGCAGCGGCCCACGCAGCATAAACTGGGGAGGCGCACATATGAGATGATCATCCCCATTGGACCAATGGGGATTTCTCTCAGTCCTCAGTCCTCAGCACTTGAGCCTCAGTACTTTTAGGGAGTTTTGGGTGCAACGGTTCGTCTGACCGTTAAGGTTCGTCGAGCAGCGTGAGCTGTCTCCCACGTAAGTCAATAGCCATGCCTGACCTCAATCTCATCCATGTTGGTTCCTATACAAAAAACAAGATGTGACCCCAACAATAACCTCGACCTCAATATCACCGACTAGACCAGGGCTTTCCATTGTTGGGGTGCAAGACGCGACTTTAGTAGTCGTGAAAGGAGAGCGTGCCGGTTCACCTACAACTTGAGCCTCTATCTGAAACCTCCTATAATTCAGGTCTCCTGCAGACAATCTTTCCTTTTGTGACCATATGGGTGAAATGGCTTTGCCGCTTGAGGAGCGGTTTATTGCGCATGGGCTTACCAATCGTTGGGAATGAACGGATTGCAAAATGGGTCGTAAAGTAATTGTAGTATTGGCAATAATTCTAGAAATTGAGGTCTCCTCAGTTACAGTAAACGCTCAAGTTGACTGTGCTCCACTTGATCCACGTGATTCAGTTTCAAAAGAGCGAGAGGGGAAAATCAACGGTTCAGTTGCTACGCTCTATAAAATTGCTAAAGCTGAAGGGAATGTTGAAGGCAAAGTAAAAGAAGAAATCCAGAACCTCCAAAGAGGGATTCCTGTTGGGGAAAAGAATCTGATAACGCTCAGAACTCTTTACTTGTTTTGTGGAATGTTCGCAAATGACAAAGAAATTGCACCTGAAAGGAAAGTCAACCTGTATAAGGTCATGATGGGAATCAGGGAGCAAGATCCAGTAACATCTAAGTCCAGTGTTGAAAAGAACAAATCGGATGCCCGCAAAAAGTCTTCTAACGATTCTTACGCCCCTGACAAAAGTCGAGCTTTTCAATCACGTTTGTCAGCTAACGAAGAGCGCAATCATCAGCTGGTTGTTCCTTGTGAGCAGGAGAAAAGGCCTACAGTAGAGATCATCTCCAAGCTTGGAGGCAACCTAAAGTCACCTCGCTCAAGCCATATTTCTGTCAAACTTCCCGATGGACGGGTTCTTGTCACAGGCGGCTTCAACGAGAATACATGGGTCTCAAGCTTTGAGATCTTTGACCCAAAAACTCAGGTATTCTCGCTGTTACAGGGTGTACGGCTAGAGCAAAGTAGGTATAAAGGAACTTGGATACGTGATGGCCAAATAGTTTTCGCTGGTAGTGGTATGGCTCATGCCAATCTTATGTTTTTGGACATAAACACAAAGCCTCCCACGATTACCCACTCCAAGTCTGAGACGCTTTGGCAACACTACAATGACACCTTCTCGTTTATGCACCTGCCAGACGGTCGGTTTTTCGTTGCCGGCGCGCCTAGTAGCAACGGTGATCGTAAGGTCGAGTTCTACGACCCTATTAAGGATGAGTTCATCTCTGGGCAAGACCTTCTCTTTAGTAGATCTGGAGGACAGACCGCTACATTACGAAGAGATAACAGCATTCTTATCATAGGTGGGGTAGGACAAGATGCTCGCCGTGCAGAGATATATTATCTTGACGGGACAACAAAACCATCCGGTGAGTTGGGGCAACAACGTCACCACCATACGGCAACGTTACTTGAGACAGGCAATCCTGGAAATGTCGTGGTCATTGGTGGTCTGTCAAATAGAAGGGGTACTGAAGTTCCCACAGGTTTCGTTGAAATACACGATGCCTATACTGGTCACTTTGAACGCATTGATGAAAAACTTGGAGTGCCAAGGTTTGACCATACATCGACACTACTCCCAGACGGAACAGTGCTTATTGTTGGGGGATTTACCAGAAATGAGCAAGGGGATGATTCCACTGATGTGGTCGAACGATTCCATCCAAAAAGAGAAAAGTTTGAGACTATAGGGCGACTTCACACAGCACGTGGGAAGCATACTGCGGAATTGCTAGACGATGGGTCTGTGCTCATTATTGGAGGTGTTCGTTCCACCAATGGACAGACAGCTCACCTAAATTCCACTGAAGTCTTAGGTCCATTTTAGTGACAACCTGCCTCTTACAGATGCACTGATTTCCCGGCAGACGGGATCTGATCTTGATAGAGGGGGCTCCGGCAATTCGGACAGTATGATAAGGATAAGTGATAGAATAGGGTCAGGCTTTTATATCTGTACTATCATGGTATCGGTGAACTCTCGGTAGACCATATTTCTGCGCTAGCACGGGGAAGTGGCAGTCCTACTTCCCCACACCCCCTGAATAGTTATGGAAGAAAAGTCCCTCCTCCCCCACGGATTGACCAATGGCTCACCACAGCCACGGCCATTGGAGTTAGCCGGGCCTGCTATGAGTCGCGGGCGCTCCGATTCAACGGTCAGAACCGAAAGCCGACTCCGACTGCTACGCAATGGGACTGAACGTTGAGGCTATGGAGCGGAGGCGTCGTACAGTTTGGGAGTTGTCGACAACTGTATCTGGTACAGACCCTACACCTGTCACCTTCTTTCCCAGTAAACAGCATAGGTTTGTATTCCACGAACCCGAAGA
>FKKE01000121.1_pt1 | contig 23718 bp, 19 predicted proteins | sample 1106331 | NCBI WGS metagenome assembly FKKE01 (sample SAMEA3931202, study PRJEB13176) | freshwater metagenome | biome: Drinking water system; feature: drinking water; material: freshwater | place: China | collected 2013-02-06
TGCTGTTGATCGCAAACCGGCCTCCGGCGTTGTTGGTAAAGGTATAGGTTTTGGTATCGCCGGCATCGGGATCGGTGCCGGACACCGTGCCGACCACGGTGCCGTTCGTTGCGTTTTCAGCCACGGTGTTGGCCGATAACGAGAGGTCTGTTGGCGCGTCGTTGGCAGCTGTGACGGTGATCGAAGCGGTTTCAGTCGCAGAACTAAATGCGCCGGTGGCTGAAGTCGAGCTTGCGGAGATTTGTACGTTGTCAACGTAGAATCTGTTGTTGCCGCCTGTGCCGGTGACAATGAATTGAACGCGCGTATTGGACGAGGCATAGGATGAAATGTCGAAGCTAGCGGATCCGGACCCAGTTCGAAGGGAGCCCGAGAACACGCCATTTGTCAGCGTGGTGTAGTTGGCACCTCCGTCACTGGAGAGTCTGACCTCGATTCGGTCCGCACCGGACAAGGTGTTGTTGTAGGAAAACAAGAGCGTTGCGCCGGATGAATTGCTGAGATTTACCTCTCGCGCAATGTTGTCGCCAACGGTGTCGGCATCAAAGCGCAACTGATTGGAACTGATCTGGATGCTGCCGGCTGCGGTTCCCAAGCCGCCGGCATCGGTTTCGATCCAAGCGCCACTCCAGTTCTGCGAGCCGTTATTGTTGCTGAACGAGCCGCTGTTAAACTGATCCAGGATAGTAGCGCTCGTCCCTGTGGCAACCTTCGTTCCAGCTGTGCCAGAGGTCTGGTCCCAGGCCCGGAAACTGATGCTCCCGCTATCAGCACCCTCGCCATCCGGGACAAAACGCAACGAGTCGGTTGCGCGAAGCAAGAGGGCGGAGGATTCTGAGACGGTCCCGATGTTGGTCCAACCAGAGCCGGTGTTGTATTGCCAGGTGCCGCTGCCACTGTTGAGTGAGGTGATGGCGATCCCTTCTGATGCTCCGCTGTCGGCGTCGGTAATACGATCCCCTCCCGCGCTCGAAATAATCGAGGCAACAGTCTGCCCACTGTTGCTGGTGGCGTCTTCCGAAATGCTGTTGAGCGTCATCGTGCCGCTGTTGTCGAGCACCGGCGCATCATTGACAGCCGTGACATTGACGGTGAGGGTATTGGGGGTGACATCGTAGGTGCTGTTGCTGTCACGGACAGAGAAGGTGAAGCTGGCGTAGCCGGTGCCGTTGGCATTGGCGGCTGGGGTAAAGACCAGATTGCCTGCGGTGATATCCGCAACGGCAATGACCTGGCCGGCGGTCACGTTGACCCCGGATAGGCGGAGGGTACCGGTACTCGGAAGCGAGTCGATCCGCACCGCACTGAGGCTGTCTCCCGCATCCACATCACTAAAGCCAAAGTTCGCCGTGGTCAGGGTGTGTGACGTATCCTCATTGATCGTCACCGTCACATCAGCCCCCGTGGGCGCTTCGTTCACGTTCGTCACGTTGATCGTAAAGGTCTCGTCGTAGGTCAGGCCGCCGCTGTCAGTGACGCGCACGGTCACGTTGTGGCTCGTGGCCGCTTCATAGTTCAGCAGTGAGCTATTGGCGACGGTGATGACGCCGGTGCTGCTATTGATGGCGAAACGGCCGCCGGCATTGTTGGTGAAGGTATAGGTCTTGGTGTCGCCCGCATCGGGATCGGTCCCACTGACGGTGCCGACGGTGGTGCCGTTCGCTGCGTTTTCAGCCACGGTGTTGGCCGAGAGGCTCAGATCGGTCGGCGTCTCATTGACGTTCGTGACATTGATCGTGAAGGACTCGTCGTAGGTGAGGCCGCCGCTGTCGGTGACGCGGACGGTCACGCTGTGACTCGTGGCGCTCTCGTAGTTGAGCAGGCTGCTGTTGGCCACCGTGATGACGCCGGTGCTGCTGTTGATGGCGAAGCGGCCGCCGGCATTGTTGGTAAAGGAGTAGGTCTTCGTATCTCCAATATCGGGATCGGTTCCCGTGATCGTGCCGACCACGGTCCCGTTGGCCGCGTTCTCCACCACCGTGTTGGCGGAGAGACTCAGATCGGTCGGGGCGTTGTTGGGGACAGTGGCATCATAGCGTTGGGAAAAGATGCCGGAGCTGTCGCCCGTGCCGTTGCCGGACCAAGACACCACCACCTTGCCGTTTTGATAGGCGACCCCAGACCAGTCTTGGAAGCCGGTGGTGGTGGTATTCACCAGCGATTCGGAGGTCAACGCTGTACCGGATGCATCATACTGACGAAGATAGACTCCATAGGACGAAGCCGCATCCTGACCGTAACTCGTCCATGACAGCACGAACGAACCGTTCGCATCCATGGCCAGGTTCGGGGTGTATTGGTTGTACAACGTACTGCTGGTAACGGCGATCTCACCCCCCTGGGCAACGCCTGCACCGTTGTAGCGTTGGGCATAGATATTGGAGTCAGCGCCGTCCCACCGCGACCAACCGACCACGAAACTCCCAGCGCTGCTGGTGGCGACCGACGCGTATTGCTCTTGACCGCTCGTGACCGTGTTGACCCTGAAATCTGTACCCTGCGCGACTCCAGATGAGTTGTACAGTCTGCCATAGATATCGAAGCTGTTACTGCCTGCCGAAGTTTCGCCTTCCCATACGATCATAAAGCCACTGGAGTTCATCGCGATATCGGCGCTATGCTGATCGCCCGCCGTCGTGGCATTGACCAGGAAGTTCGTTCCAAGCTTTGTTCCGGACGAGTCGTAGCGCTGCGCGTAAATGTTGTCTGCGTAAGTCCCGCCCGAATCATGTTCGCTTTCCCAGACCACTACGAAGTTTCCGCCCGAATCGATGGCAACTCGGGCACGCTCCTGATCGTAGGTCGTTGTTTCGTTCACCAGAAACTCTGCCCCGAGCGCCGTGCCCGATGAATCATATTGGCGCGCGTAGATGTCGTAGAGACCGCTACCCTGGTCGCGTTCCCACGTGACCACAAAGTCGCCACTTGCATTCATGGCGACGCTGGCCATACGTTCGTTCGCCGCGTTCGAGGCAATGACAAACTCGCTGCCTTGGGCGGTGCCTGCACTGTTATACCGCTGTCCGTAAATGTTGCCGGCGCTTTCCCAGACGTTGACATAGTTGCCGCTCCCATCAATGGCCACACTATCCACGTTGTCGTAGGAATTGAGGCTGTTATGGGTCTGGGTTCCGCCGGTGGTGGTATTCACTCGAGTCTCGCTGCCGCTAGCTGTCAGGCCGAGGAGCCCGACCCAATCGGCTTGGGTGTCGTAATCGATCGCGACCTGTGTTTCGATCGTGCCGGTTTGAAGCTCCAGGTCCCAGTCTCCGCCCAGTCCGGAAGAGCCCGTGTCGTCGGTACTGGCCGCCACATCGGCTCCGGTCAACTGACTGAGTAACGCGGCGGCGTCCTGACCCGCTTGACCCTCGGCGAAATCACACCCATAGACCAAGATATCGGCCGATTCCGAGAGGCTCTCCCTGATGCTGGCGAGCGCTTCCGCATACTGGCCCGTCATCGAATCCTGCGTGAGTGTGCCAGTGCCGAGCGAGAGCTGGCCTTCAGATCCGTGGCTGATGAGGTGAATCGCATCGATCCCTGTTCGCCCGGCGAGGGACGCAGCAATCTGTCCCATCCCGTCCTGGCCGCCGTCTAGCATGATGATCTCGACATTCGGCCCCATGCCGGCGATGAGAGACTGGTAATCCGGCACGGTGGGATCGACGAAGGCGACTTCAGTGGGCGTTTCACCCGGCGAATAGCTGGCGATTGCTTGGAGTAGTTCCTGGCTCTCTGATGACTCCTGGCCCTCCGATCCTGACGCGTTGTCGCTCGAGACGGCCGACTCGGCCTGCTCCTGTGCGACTTGCTCTTGATGCACCTCGGCGGCCGTCGCAGCCGCGGCCGCGTCGAACATCAGGCGGGGTTCGAGCGAGAGGAGCGATTTCGCCAATCCGGTCCGAGCATTTGGCGGCGCCCCAGCCGGAGGCCTATCGGCAGCATCTGACCGCTCTTTCTTTCCTTTTCGCCAAAACATCGGGGTACTCTTCAGCAGGTTGTCTCTTCATTATCGGATCAGCATCGGATCGGCTGGAGAACCGGTTGTAAAACCTGCATGAATCGGTCCAAAGGCTGGGCGGAGGTGTTTATGCGAACGACTTCCGACGGGGAAGAATGAACAGCAACCGTGCCGACCGGTTAGCTCTCGATGCCGCATATTGCCGGAGAGGGGAGACCTTTGCCGCCATTCGGGAGAGAAGGATCCTACTCAGGTTCTTTGTCGCTGTGCCGAAGAAGTATCGGTCGCGTCCAGCGACTACGCTGCGACTAGCTGAAGGAGTCCGTTATGGAATCGAGTCAGGGGTGGGGCCGGTATGAAAAGTCTCCGATGGTCGAAGTAGCATTTCAATTACACTTTCCAGAGATCCTGACGATCTTGACGGCACCGCCCGCCGCATTTCAGGAAAGGATTCGGGCCGAATATCCGCTGTTTCAAGCCACGCAGGATCGCCGGGGGTACGTTTTCGCTCAACAGGACCGACAGGCTCACGTCACGCTCACCTACAACACCCTGACTATGACGTTGTCGTCATTCAATGAATGGGGGGAGGTGAGGCAACGCTTTTCGAACATTGAGTCCGCGTTCCGGGCCGCATACAACCCTGCTCTCTACAATCGCACAGGACTTCGGTTTCGAAGTCTCTTTCGCCCGCATTCCTACGGCATCTCTAAACTCGAATGGGTGAAATTCGTCAACGGGAACGTGCTCGGTCCGTTTGCTGTCCCTAATGTGAAAGGCATGTTGGCCAGCAGCAAGCATGAGGTCGTAATGAGTTTGGCAGAGGGGACCGGGTCGGACCGATTCCATCTCACCCACGGATTCGTGACCGTCACGGAACCGTCGAAGAACCAACGGTCCGGAGAGCCGGGGTACCTGCTCGATCAGGACTACTTCACCATAGAGTCTTTGCAGCCGGAGCGGGCTATGACCCGCTTGGACCGTTTCAATGAGGAAGCCGCCAGGTTCTTTCGTCTGTGCGTCTTGGATCCGCTGCATCAGGCCATGATGCCCTTGGCCGCCTAGCAGACACCTTAGAATCCACTCTCCCGCAGTAACACCGCGATGGTATGGTCCCAAGCCCGCTTTGCGAGGCTGGACGGTTGCCCGACGATGTGGACATGGCCGACCACTGCTTGGTCGACGGCGAGGCCTTTTTCTTCCACCTGCAACCGCACACGGTACACCGATAGTTCTGGACGCAGGCGACCCTTCTCGTCTTTCCGGACGGGGATACCACCTCCATATATAGAGGCGAGATACGGCACGGTAAAATCGTGCTCGTCAACGTCGGCAATCTCCACGACGCGCGCCTCGACGGATGGACGGGTCAGATCGGCGGGGATAAAGCGCGCCGCGAGCCCTTGGTCGAGATAGACCAGCTCGTCCGCTCCGACGACGCCTTCGATTTCGACATGGTTGGGGTCAATGAGGAAGGCCACGGGGAGTCGTTCATCGATCCAACGTCCTGGCTGCAAGGAGTTTTCTCGGCCCCTGACGATTCCGGTGATCGGAGCTTTCAGCACCAGATGGTCTCTCTTGGCTTCCAGACCGGCCAACTCGGCCAATCCCGCTCTTAACGATTCCGCAATCACTTGACGTTGCGTACGATCGACGGCATGTCCTGCCTGTCGGTCCATCCGATAGTCCCACATGGCCGTCTTGATCTCCGCAAGCTGAAACTCCTTGTCCAACGCGGGATTTTCAAGGATCGCAATGGCGTCATTGGTGCTCACGCGTTGACCATCCTGCACGGACACTTCTCGGATTCGGCCTGGTGTCGGCGCGAAGATGGTCACATAGGAGGAGGCTTGCAGGACGGCGGGGACCGAAAGCCGGGTAGACATCGGCACAAAAGCCAGCGAGAGCAAGACGCTGAAGAGAGCGGCGGTGACCCAGGCGCGGGGTGAGGCTGCGTATAGAGCCCGGCTCTTCCACCAGCCCGTCGCTTCGCGAACGATGGGAAGCGCGATGAACCAAACGATCTCCACGAGAAACAGGATGACGCCGAGGGCCTTGAAAAAGTAGTGGTACACCATCACCGCAATGCCGGTGAATAGCACGAGTCGATAGAGCCAGATAGCCCAGGCGTAGCCCACCATGATCCGGCGCGTAGAAGCCGAGAGTTGTTCAGGTGGGGCTGCGTGACTGCCGAAGAGCAGGCCTCTCAGCTGCCATTGCCCGAAGGCGAAGGCCCGGTCCTGGAGATTGGGGAGTCCCAGTCCGTCGGCCAAGAGATAGTAGCCGTCGAAGCGCATGAGCGGATTGAGGTTGACGGCGAGGCTCATGATGAGGCTGGTCGTTGCGACGATGAAGGCGATGCTGCGCAGCGTGCCGTCGGGGAGAAAGCCCCAGAGCAACGTCGCGAGGCAGGCCAGGCCGAGCTCCGCGACGATGCCGCCCGCCGCAATCCAGAGGCGCTTGCGCTTGGATGTCAACCGGTAGGAATCGGAGACGTCCGAGTAGAGCACCGGCATCATGACCATGAAGGCGACACCGATGGTTGGGACGCGGCACCCGAAGCGGGTTGCCGTGTAGGCATGCCCCAGTTCATGCACGACTTTGACGGACGCCAACGAGAGGCTGTACAGGATGGCCCCGCGCCAATTGAAGAAATACATGAACGTTGAGACAAACGTCTCCCACTGGCGACTCACGAGGACCAAGCCGATGAGCCCGATCGAGCCGAAACACCAGGCCGCCGCCGGGCGATAGAATGGGGCCACGAGCGGCAACGTCGCCTGAAGAAAGCGGTGGGGGTGGCAGAGCGGAATTTTGATGAACAGATAATGATGGATCAACCACATGAGCCAGTTGTGGGTGCCAGCCTCGGCCTGTGCCTGGTAGTCGGTATGTTTTCCGCTGGCGGATTGTTCCGTGAGGTTGTTCGTATAGAGAAACTTGACCAGATCTTCGATGTCTTCGATGGTGGTATGGCAGGTCGTATCCTCTGTCATCGCGGCATGCAATTGCTCGATGGTGCCCTTCTCCCAGCGCAGGATCATCTGGTGGACGGGCCACTCGATCTGGAAGTAGCGGTTGCGGAGGGGGTCCACAATGGTCCACGTCGGGATGCCATCGGGGGTGGGCGTCCCGCGCGTGATCTGGAGATTCTGGCGAAGCGGCGGCAGCTTCCGTTCCTGTTGAGGTGTGCCGGGTGCCTGAGGGGTAAACATGGACTAATATCCGATCCACTGCCGGAGGGCCGTCAGTGGACGGCGCAGGAGCAGGTAGGCCAGGGGACCGCGCTCGCCGTAGAGTTTCGCCGTCCCCTGCCAGCCGATCCTGACCCGCGGGTCGGGCTGCGCGAGTTGCGCCGTAATACGATAGGCCAGGATGTCTCCCGGTAGGACCTCGGCGTGGTAACTCGTGCGGGTCACGGTGGCCGGAAAGGACTCCAGCGGCAAGGCGTTGAGAAAGAGCACCGCATCCGCCCCCTGGGTGAGGACGATCGCATCGGCGACCGGCAGATCGATGCGCAGTTCGATCTGTTTCGGGTCGGCAATCTCCATGATGTGCTCTCCGACCTTGACGGGGCGGCCGACCCAGTCGGATTTGTCGCTATACAGGACCGCACCGGCCTGACTCGCCGTGACGTCGACCTGGTCCAACATTTCCTTGGCGTATTCGAGCTCGGTGCGGCGGAGATCCGCTTCCGCCTCTTTCAACGGCACGTCGGCCTTGCGCTGCGCGTCTGTGAATCCTGCTTGGACCGCTTGGGCCTGTTCCGCTTGCGCGACAGCCAACTGTTTCTCGGCCACGTGGAATTGATTGCGCAGATTCGTGTCCTCGTAGCGGAATAGAACCGTTCCCGCCTTGACGAGGTGATTCGGTGGGACCAACATGTCGGCGATGACGCCGTCCATCGGGGCGCTGACGATGACGGGGTCCTTGGCCATGACCTTGACGGGGGCGACTGCGGACATACGCACCGGCAGGCAGAGCCCTGTCAGGATGGCGACGAGCAGCACCCACCAGGTCGGCTTCGTGACCGTTCGCCCCCAGCTCCGCTCCTTCTTCGACAGCGCCTTCCAGGCATAGGCATAGCTGCCGGCGAGACGATGGACGATGGCGACGTCGTTCTCCTGCCAGGCGAAATCACGTTCGAACCACCAGGCACCGAGGACGGTCTCGTCCGGATGTTTCAGCGGACACCAGAAAACCTGCCCGCGCACGAATTCTCGCCAGCCGGCACGCAAGGTTTCCGGAAGGAGGTCCTCCGTTATCACTGTCGGCTGTTCCCCTAGCACGGCTCCCTGCTGAAGCGTAGCGACAGTTTGTTCGAGCCAGGCGATCATCGGGGCGTCGCGGTCGACGACGGCAACGCTGGAGGCGTTCGTCACCCGGTGTGACCCGCCCCCGTCTTGCGTGGTTGAAAGTAAGAACGCCTGTTTGTAGGGGACGAGGCGGCGTGTTTCGTTGACGGATAGAAATTGAAGTTCCCGAACAGTCTTGGCCGCGCGAATCTGGCCTTCCAGATGCGTGAGGGCCGCCAGATGGATCAGCGTGGGAATTTGTTGTGCGGTCGGTTCCGTCGCGGTCGCCATGCGATGACTCAGGGTTGCGCGAAGGTGAATTGCGCCGTGCCGCTCATGCCGGATAGTACTTCGGGCGGCAGCTTTTCGAACGCGCCGATGACCTTGATGGTCTGACTCGCCGGATCGACGGCGGCCCCGATCTCCTTCACTTTTGCCGCATACCCGCGCTTGGTTTCGTCGACAATGAACGTAAAGGCGGATTTTCGTTTGATCCAAGACAAGGCGGTGGAGGGCAGTACCAATTCGATCTCGAGGGTAGTATCGTCGAGGAGGCTGATTAGCTTGTCGTTCGGGAAGACGTTTTCAAACTCGTTGACCATGACCCCCACGACGCGGCCGCTGAACGGCGCCGCGATCTGGCAGCCCTTGACGTTGACCTCTGCGACGCGGATCGACGCGAACGCTTTCTTGGCCTCTGCCTCCGACGTCTCGAGATCCAACTTGCTCACGGCTTCGAGTTTGGTCAACTCGAGATTGTTCTTGTAGATCTTGTCTTTGACCTCGTGCTCCGCAAAAGCTGCGGCCAGCTCGGCCCGATACTTGTCGCAGTCGATCTGTACCAGCGTCTGTCCCTTTTCGAACCGTTGTCCTTCCTTATACGGCAATTGGCTGACTCGGCCTTGGATCTGGGCGTAGAGGATAGCCTGTGTCGAGGCCCGCACGATGCCGCGCATGACACCGCTATCCGACGTGATTCTGTAGGCGGGACGATCGCCTTTCGACCAGCTGTTTTGAATGGCGAGGGCAACGATCGAGACCACAAGGGTCCCGGCGACATTAGTGGGCGACCAGAGACGCATGGGGTTCCTCTTGCACGTGATGGACGGAAGCGACGGGGCGGCTCGGCTCCCATAGTTGGCGCACCGCATCGGTCAATTCGGCAATCGACTGTCCTTCGATGGCCGGTGGGACTCCTTCCTCGCCGATCGCCGCTCGCAGCGTCGAGTAAGCCGACTCCAGACCGGCCTGCGCACCGTCCAAGCGGACTTCGGCCAGGATCTGATTGACCTTTTCCCGCATCAGAGTCAGCTCGCTCGTGCTATTCGTGATCCACAGACGTTTCGTCTGTTCGGCAATCGCGTTCTGGGTCTCTCGGTACTGGTTGGCGTTGGTCAACTCCTCTTTCGCGAGCATGAACTGCGCGGCGCCGACATGTACCTCCGTGATGATGGCCATGGTCAGGGCCAGGCTCTGAGCTTCAAGGACCTTTCGGTGCGCTTCGATTGCCCTCAACTTGGCGGGGACACGAAAGACCCCGATCAGATTCCAACTCACCTGCGACGCGTAGTTGAGCCATTCCTTGTACAGGAAGAAGCTGTTGCTGCTGTAATAACCCCCGAACTGCATCTTCAAGCTGGGAAACATCTCGAGCAGGACTGCCTTGGCTTCCTTCGCGTTGATTCGTTTCTGGTAATCGATCGTGCGCAACTCCGGTCGGAACAGCAAAGCTTGCTGTTCCAGGCCGTCGGCATCCAGGTTGACGAGCGGGACGGTTCCTTGGTTGGCGGGTTGGAGCACCTGGTAGGGCCGGCCAGGGGGAAGCCCCATCAGCGAAGCCAACTGGTGCTTCGCGGTAGTCAAATCGCGGTAGAGCTTTTGGACCTCACGCTGCACGTTCAACATGTCGCGTCGATAGCTCAACGGAGTCAGCGGAGTTTGAAGCTTCTTGTCATAGATGAGTTGGGACTGCGCCAGTGCCTTGCCGACCATCGTGTCCAAGGCCTGAACCTGTGGGAGAAGGCGCTCGGCGCTTACCGCACGCCAGTAAGTCGATCGCACATCCTGCAAGAGTCGGACGGCGATGCGGCGCTTTTCTTCTTCAGCGATCATGGCGTTGTCGCCTGCCTGCTTCGCACGGATATACGAGAGCCCGAAGTCGAGGACATCCCAGCTCAATGCGAGATTTCCGGTAAAGATGTTCCGATCCATCGAGGTGAAGGGCTCGAGAATCGGCCTTCCATCCAGCAATGAACGGGCGCTGCCTCCGGCATAGTTGCTGCGGCCGTCGTACCCCGCATTTACCGCCAGTTGAGGGAGCAGGGCGTAATTGGCCACGTTGAGCTGTTGATGCGCCAGGGCCGCTTGCATTGCCTTCACCTTCGCGTCGAGGTTGTACCGCAGGGCCCGCGCGAAGGCTTCATACAGGCTGATCGGCTTCGTGATCGGCTCATAGTCGTGGGTCAGCGCGTCGAGATCAGCGCTGACACGATGACTAATCTCCTCGTGGGTCAGCGGAGCCGGATTCACCATACAGCCCGTCATCAAGATCGTGACGCAGACGAATGCCGCAGTATGCGCGTAGAATTCAGCCATCGATGGACCAGTCCCCCACACCAAGCCATACCGGTTAGGGACTCCTTGCGACTCCGTATCGGTGGTTCTTGCACCAGACTTGAGAGACCGGTTCTAACGAGCAGCAACGAAACTGGCCCGTGCTTAAACGCGGAAGGTACGGCAGACCGGCTTAGGCCCTGTCCTTAGGATCGATTCCTGAAGAGGAAGGCACCGTAGAGGCCGGCGATGGAAATGGTGACCAGTTCGATCGTCAGCAAGAGGCGGCTGATTACGGCATCAGGATTGGGAGGGGCCAGGATGAAGTGGAGTCCGAGGAACTCGGGTGATTGTGACGGAGGGGTTTCCCAGGGAGGAAAGAGAAGTGCGAGGACCAGGGCGGCAATCATGCCATACAGCACGTTCAGATTCAGCGCGTCTGGCTGGTCGACGGATGGAGTAGGGGGCCGTGTCGGCTGGGGCGCTGGCGCCTGGTCCTGATAGAGCTCGAGCCGCTGTCCGCATTGGGTACAGTAACGGTAGAGTTCAGGCAGCTCTCGGCGGCAGGAGGGGCAGGTTCTCATGGCTGATCCGTGCCAAGGCTACACGGATTCACCCATGTTTTCCAGATGGGAGAAGGGGCTAGAAGTGGTAGCTGACGCCGACGCTCGCGGTGAGCGCGCTGTAGGTGGCGCGGAAACCGAATGGGTCGGCCGCAGGGTTGTCGTCGTTCGAAGTGTACCCCAATCGGGCTCGGTGGTATTGCAACTCGCCGAAGAGAGCAACCCGACGGGTCACATAATAGCGCGCGCCTCCCTCGACGTTCATGCCAATGGCCGTTGCAGACTGACCGGGAGGAGCGGCCGGACCCTTGAGATTGGCGAAGTACAAGGCGGGGCCGATCCCGACGTAGGGCTGGAGCCGGAAACCCGGGTATCGGACGACCAACGTCGCCACGTCCCAGATAATCATGCGCTGGCTGAGGCCCGAGAGTCCGCTGACAGTAGCTGAACCCCCTGTCCCAGAAAACTTCAACGAACCCTCTTTGACATGTGGATTCGCAAATGACAGGCCTGTTTCAACACCGATCCAGCGGGCGCGCGAGAGGTAATGGCCGAACTTGGCTCCCAGCATGATGGAATTCTTCAGAGGTTGATCGGAGATGGTCAGTCCGCCCAATCCATGTTGAGTGACGTCGCCGTTCTTGAGAGGTTGGGGAAAGGTCATCCCGAGTTGTCCTGCCACATAACTCTCGGCGTGAAGCTGTGGTGTCCAGATGAACAGCGCGAAAAAGGAAACCAGTCCGGCCACCATACTGCGATTCAGTAGGTCGTGGAGCGAGCGTTGTGGTGTCATCCTGGATCCTCTCAGAGCAATTGTCATTGGCAACATCCTATCGGGCCTTCCAAGCTGGCCGAAGGGAATTGTGAAATCCAGAAGGGGTTCAGCAAGCGGTGTGCCAGAGGAACAGGCGAAAATCCTTCATTATTTATGGGCTGATGTGCGGAGACTCTTCGTGACTGTCTGGTTGGGCAGTCTGTGGAGTACCGCTTGTGAACGCCCGCTTCGTTGACAGGGCAACGAAGCGCTTCCTATAATCCGCCCGCCGAGGACGACCCCGGGCCCACGTGCAGGCGCCCTCCTCAACCACACCCATTCATGTCAACCATCAGTCGTATAGGCGTAATCGGAGCCGGTGCTTGGGGGACTGCCCTGGCCAAGCATCTGGCCGAAAAAGGCCTCGAGACCTGGCTCTGGGCCTATGAACGAGAAGTCGTCGATTCGATACGGTCCCACAGGGAGAACAAACTCTATCTTCCAGACGTGTCGTTGCCTCCCTCCCTCCAGGTGACGAACATCTTGGGCGAAGCGGTACAGGGTCGAGACGGCTTGCTCTTCGTGGTTCCTTCCCATGTCGCCAGGCCTGTTTTGCAGCAGGTGGCTCCCTTGTTGAGGGAAGGGATGCCGGTGATCAGTGCGACGAAGGGAGTCGAAGAGGACACCCTCAAGCTGATGACGCAGGTGATGGAAGACGTCTTGCCTGCTCCATTCAAAGGGCAGGTTCTCGTCCTCTCCGGGCCGAGTTTCGCGGCTGAAGTCAGCCGGGGACTGCCGACCGCTCTCTGCCTCGCCGGGAAGAGCCGCAGCGTGGTCGATGCCGTCCAGGCTGCGTTCATGTCGTCGGCATTGCGGATCTATGGCGACGACGACGTGATCGGTGTGCAGCTCGGCGGCGCGTTGAAGAATGTCATGGCTCTGGCGGCGGGCGTCGTCGACGGCCTCGGACTCGGATACAACACCCGCGCCGCGCTGATTACGCGGGGGCTGGCGGAGATGGTGCGATTGGGCGTAGCCATGGGCGCGGACTCCCGAACGTTCTATGGCTTGTCCGGAATGGGCGACCTCGTGTTGACCTGCACTGGACCGCTCAGCCGCAATCACCAAGTAGGAGTGCGGTTGGGAAAAGGTGAATCGCTCGCTGTTATTCTAGACGGCATGCAAGCCGTTGCAGAGGGTGTGAGGACCGCGAGAGCGGCGTTGGGATTGGCTCGTCGCGCTCACGTCGATATGCCGATCGTGCGGGAGGTCAACGCCGTGCTGTTCGAGGGAAAATCATGCCGCAGGGCCGTGAGCGATCTCATGGAGCGGGACGCGAAACCAGAAAAGGGAGCGGCATGAATCAGGAGCGGCTCGAGCGCCTTCTGGCCGGTGTACGAGCCGGTTCCGTTTCGGTTTCCTCGGCGGTGGAGCGGCTTCAATCCCTGCCCTTCGAAGACCTTGGGTTTGCCTCTCTCGACCATCACCGCTCGATCCGGCAGGGCTTCCCTGAGGTAATTCTCTGTGAAGGGAAAACGCACCAGCAGATTCGAGAGATCGCCAGGGCGCTCCTGAAGCACCATCGTCCCTTTCTGGCAACGAGGGCGACCCCGGCGGTAGCGGCGATCATCAGGCGTCTCCACCGCCGGGCGGTCTACCATCAAGATGCCAGAATCGTATCGATCCGCGATCCCAAACGGCGGCTGCAAGGGCATGTGTTGGTCATCACGGCTGGTACGTCGGACATTCCGGTCGCGGAAGAGGCAAGGGTGACGGCGGAAGTGATGGGTAGCCGAGTCGAAACCCTCTATGACGTAGGGGTGGCCGGCCTCCACCGGCTCTTGGGGCGGCGGAGTCGGCTTGTGGAAGCTCGGGTGATCGTGGTGGCGGCCGGAATGGACGGTGTGCTGCCGAGCGTGGTCGGTGGATTGGTGGATTGCCCGGTTGTGGCCGTGCCGACGAGTCGGGGGTACGGGGCAAGCTTCGGCGGACTTGCCGCCCTTCTGACGATGTTGAATTCCTGCGCTGCCGGTGTTGGGGTCATGAACATCGACAACGGATTCGGCGCCGGTTGTCTGGCGCATCGGATCAATACGCTGGCTGGAAAGTCGTGAATCGACGGTGGAGGGTCATGTTACACGGTTAACGATTCACGTTTAATCTAACTATCGGACCTCCAGCGTGCCCCGCTTAGGCCATGAGACCATCAAAGTCCGCGGGCCTTTCTCGCCGTTCGTGAGCAGTTTTGCCCGAAATTCGTACTGATACACTCCCGGGCCCGCCGGTGTCTTCTTGTGGTCCATCCCGTCCCACGTCAACGCGATCGCGAGGCTCGGTCGCTCACCTTCTCCGGACACTTTGACATCTTGTGGTTCCAGCGGTCTGCGGATGGAGAGGAAGCGGATCGACGTTTTCGATGGGGAGGTGACGAAGGAAGAGACTTCCAACAGCGTTGCACCGTTCAGTTCCTTCGGCAGCTGGACCAACGCGGAAAATTCCAGTGGTCCGTCGGCGACGCGGTAGGGGGCCGGAGCGACCTTGAGTTCCAGAATTTTGAGTTCCGGCTCAGGTCGGGGAGCGTGCCGAGTCTTGGATTTCGCCAAACTAGCCTGCGGAACGGCGAAAACGATCGACGCAATGATGAGACTGCATGCGAAAAACGAGGAGTGAGACCGAATGTCGGCAAGTTGACGAGTGCGGAGGGAAATCGAAGACAGCATCCGGAACCGTGCGCCCTACGTGATCGCGAAGCGCCAGGAACCGGCGCGACGACAGTGGGAGTAACACAGCGCCGGTAGCCTGTCAACAGCGATGGAAGCGGATTGCCGTTCGGTGGCCCGTTGGGTAAGATGGCGGGCGCTCAGAGCGCTTACAGAAAGGATGAAGTGGGTAGACATCTCCATTTCGATTGTTTTTCAGGCATCAGCGGGGACATGACGCTGGGCGCGTTGGTCGACGTTGGAGTGCCTTTCTCCGACCTCGTGCAAGAACTGAAACGCCTGAAGCTGTCCGGGTTCACCTTGCGGAAGCGGAAGGTCCAACGCGGCGCATTGCATGCCACCAAAGTCGATGTCCTGATCACAGGCCGGATGCGTCACCCGCTGCCCTTGCGGCGGATCCGTTCGATTCTGGCTGGCAGTACCCTATCTGATCAGGTCAAGCGACAGAGCCGGCAGGTCTTCGATCGGCTTGCCGACGCGGAAGGGCACGCCCACCGCGTGGCGAAAGACCATGTCCATTTCCACGAGGTCTCGGTCCTCGACTCGTTTGTCGACGTCGTGGGTGCTCTGATCGGGTGCGAACTGCTCGATGTGACTCGGGTGACGGCGTCCGCAATCAATGTCGGGACGGGAACCCTCCGGTCGGCTCACGGCATCCTGCCGGCTCCCGGCCCAGCGGTGGCCTTTCTGGCGAAGGGGATTCCGATCTACAGTGCCGGTCCATCACGGGAATTAGCCACGCCGACGGGTCTTGCGCTGTTGCGGACCCTCACGGATGAATTCGGTCCCATGCCGCCGATGGTGCCCTCCGCCGTCGGATACGGGGCTGGAGAGGCCGATCCGGATGGATGGCCGAACGCCCTGCGACTCTTTCTCTCTCAACCGAGCACGGATTCGGGCCGGGCTCGTGAGACCGTGGTACAACTGGAAACCAACCTCGATGACGTCAACCCGCAAACGTATGAGCATATTGTCGAGCGATTGTTCAGGCAAGGCGCGCTCGACGTGACGTTGACTCCCGTGATCATGAAGCGGGGCCGGCCGGCGATCGTCTTAACGGCCTTGGTCGATCCGGAGAGACTCGATCCGGCTTTGGACGTTCTGTTTGCCGAAACCACGGCGTTGGGAGTCAGGGTGCAGGAGATTGCCCGCTACATTCTGCCCAGGCGGTTCGTATCGGTGAAAGTGCAGGGAGGGACCGTGCGCATGAAAATCGGCGCCGTGGACCAAGTTACGACCAAAGCCGCGCCTGAGTACGTCGACTGCAAGCGGATTGCCGAGGCGACCGGCCGTCCGGTGAAGTCGGTTCTGGAAGAGGCGATGATGGCGTACGCGGCGGCCGCCCGCATGAAGAAGGGCCGTTCGTGACGCTCCTCCTGTATGCGTTGTTGTTCGTGGCCTCCGTCGTCGTCACGCTCGGCGCATGCGCTCTCTTCACGAACGCCATTGAGTGGCTGGGCAAGCGTCTCGATCTGTCCGACGGCGCGGTCGGAAGCGTTCTCGCCGCTCTCGGGACGACCTTGCCGGAAACCTCCATTCCTATCGTGGCGATTTTTCTCGGAGCGAGCCGGCAGGAGACGGAGGTTGGACTGGGCGCAATCCTGGGCGCGCCCTTCATGTTGAGCACGCTCGTCATTCCCATTCTTGCGATGTTGCTGGTCGTCTATGCGAAGGCGGGGAAGCGCACTGCATCCTTTCGGCTCAATTATCGCGACATCAGGACCGATCTGTCATTCTTCGGCGCGGCCTACGTGACCGCGTTGGCCTGCGTATTCATCCCTTCCCGGGCCGTGCACGTGGCGGCGGCAATCGGGCTACTGAGCCTCTATCTCTACTATGTCAAACTCAAGTTCACCGATTCCGACGGGGATGAAGGTGAGACAGAAGAGCTGGGCTCTTTGATGTTTTTCCGGAAGCCAGCCCCGCCGCCCTATCCGCTCATCGGCCTGCAAATCGTTACGGGGCTTGCTGGACTGGCCTTCGGCGCTCATCTGTTCGTCACTGCGGCGGATTCCATGGCGTCATTTCTCTCCATCTCCCCCCTGGTCCTGGCGTTGCTTATCGCTCCGCTTGCCACGGAATTGCCGGAGATGTCGAACAGCTTTCTATGGCTCTATCAGAAAAAAGATCGCCTCGCCGTGGGCAATGTGACTGGCGCCATGGTCTTCCAAGGGTCGATCCCCGTGTCGGTCGGCCTTCTTGGGACCGATTGGGCCTTGACCCCTTCGGCTCTCATAACGATGGTGCTCGCGGTGGTCGCAGCAGGCAGCCTGTTCCTGCAGGCGACCTTCGGAGGGCATTGGCGACCCTGGTTGCTGGGAGTCGGAGCGGTCCTTTATATAGGATACGCGGCGTACTTGTACGGCTGGTGACGGAGCGGTTGATCCGGTTTTTCTGGTTCATGTTTGTTGAGGCAAGAGTTTCGTGAAATCCTCATCAAGAAAGCCGACTAAACCATACAAACCTTTGCTCGGCATTACCATGGGGGATCCGGCAGGGATCGGTCCTGAAGTCATCGCGAAAGCTCTGGCCGGAAACAAGCTGCGACGTGTCTGTTTTCCTCTTGTCATCGGTTCGCTTCCCGTCATGAGGCAAACGGTAAGACGACTGAAGCTCAAGGCGGAAGTCGTCGCGGTAGAGGGTCATGAGTTAGCCACCATGGGGTTCAACCGGATCGCCGTTCTGGATCCATTGGACCGGCCGCTCGGCGCATTCACCCCCGGCGTTGCGGCGATAGAGACGGGGGCGGCCTCCGTCGCCTTCATCAAGAAAGGCGTCCATCTGGCCCAAATCGGCTGCATCGACGGCATTGTCACGGCGCCGATCAACAAGGAAGCCATCAATCTGGCCGGCTGCCACTATCCGGGGCACACGGAACTGTTGGCCGATCTGACCCACACGCAAGAGTCCGGCATGATGATCGTGGGCGGGCCGCTCAAGATCATGTTCGTTACGACGCACGTCGCGATCAAAGATCTGCCGGCGCTCTTGACGCAGGCCAAAATCGAGAAGGGCATCAGGCTGGCCCATATGGCGTTGACTACGCTGTTCGGGATCAAACAGCCGAGAATCGGCGTGGCCGCGTTGAATCCGCATGCTGGCGAGCATGGACTGTTCGGCGACGAAGAAGCGCGTGTGGTCCTCCCGGCTTCTCGCGCGGCACAGGCGAACGGGATTCGCGCGAGCGATCCGCTGCCAGCCGACACGCTCTTCGGCAAGGCGGCGCGCGGCGACTTCGACGGGGTGGTGGCGCTCTACCACGATCAGGGGTTGATTCCACTGAAACTCGTGGCCTTCGGGACCTGCGTGAACTTGACCGTGGGGCTGCCCATCCTGCGCACCTCGGTCGACCACGGGACGGCCTTCGACATCGTGGGAAAGGGCCTGGCAGATCCCGGCAGCCTCATCGAGGCGGTGAGTCTCGCCGCGACATTGGCGATGAAGCGGCGGACAGCACAATCACACGGATAGGGGACCAACCAGCATGAAACAGGATCACCACAGGAGCCGTACCGTCGTTCAGCAGCAGCTCAAAGAGCTGGACGAGATCTTCCGAGACACCATGGAGACCCTGAATACGGTGTCGGGCATGGAGCGGGTCGCAAAATGGCGAACCAAGACGATCGCGCTGTTGACGGAGGCGCTCGGGAAACAGACCGGGGAAACTTTCTCCCGAGTGCAACCCGGTCCGTCGTTTACCAACGACATGGTCGAAGAGTTCACCGACTTTATCGAGACGTTCAAGACGCCGCTTACGGCGATCGCCAAGCAACTCTCAACGGGGGATGCGCGTCCACCCGGCGGAGCATGAGCGTGTCCTCTCCGTCGTTTCCCCCTGTCCAGAAGCGCCTCGGTCAGAACTTTCTCATCGATCTCAACATCGTCCGGAAAATTCTCACATTGGCCGACATCAAACCGGAAGAAACGGTGTTGGAGATCGGCCCCGGGCGAGGAGTACTCACGGAGGCCCTGGCCAAGGTCTCACGCCAAGTGGTCGCTGTTGAGGTGGATCCCTTGCTGCATCGCCTGCTCCAGGAACGCCGAGAACGATGGCCTAACGTCGAATTGATCTGCGCCGATGCCCTGGAGTATCCGTTCGACTCTCTGCCGCGAGGCACGGTCGTCGTGGCGAATCTCCCCTATTACGTCTCCACTCCCCTCCTGTTCAAGCTGCTTGAGCGCCGTACCCTGTTCCCTCGGCTCATCCTCATGCTCCAGGAAGAAGTCGTTGACCGATTGGTGGCCGAACCGGGCAGCTCCGACTACGGTGTGCTCTCAGTGACGGCTCAGTATGCATCGTTCATTACGAAAGCGTTTCGCGTGTCGGCGAACTGTTTCAGACCCCGCCCGGACGTCGGGTCTGCGGTGGCCTTGTTTGAGACCAAACAGAAGACGGGTCTCGCGGGTCGTGAGGAGGAGCGGTTCGCAGTTCTCGTGAAGGCGGCGTTCGCCCATCGGCGGAAGACGATGGTGAATTCGTTGCGGGACGAAGGTCTTGATCAGAGTTTCATATTGGAAATGCTGAGACGGTTGGGGCTTCCTCCCACCGTGCGCGCCGAGGCACTTCCCCTCACCGTGTTCGTCGAGATGGCCCGGCTCGATACTGCGCGAACGTGACAGTAGCTGAGGTATTCGGCGGAGAGGCTAGGCGGCATCCTCACGGAGGGACTGCAGGAACTCCTGGAGAAATCGTTCCTGCTGCTGCTGCATCGCGATGAACATCACGCCGAACGCTTCCTGATCGATCCACCGGGGGATAGCCGAATCGATGGCAACCGGTTTTGGATAGGAAGGAAGCTGTAATATCAGGCTGTACGGCTGCTCCAGCTTGATGCGTTGCTCGCTGCTGACGCGGCATCCCCCTTGGGAAATATCGAGGACGATTCCCTCCCCCTCGAGGATTTCCGTGGACCCATCCAGGACGGTAATGGGTGCGAACGACAGCAGCGAACCGGGCGGCAGCAAAGTCCGCCGATACTTTCGCCGTTCAGCGATGTGCCGTTTGTGCGCGTCGAATGGGGTCATGGGCCTCTACTGGTAAAGAGTATCATCATCTTAGCCGACCGAGGACTTGCCGCAAGTAAAATACGGTTTCACTAACTTCTCGCTGCGGAACAGGGAAGGCACTCGACCGGTGGTGCCCAGGACGTTCGACCGGCCGACAACTGGAATCCTCGCAACTCCCTTATTTGAAATGACTTTCCCCCTGTGTTAGCATCCGTTCCATGGGCGTAACCAGCCAGGCCAAGCGGGGCGAGGCCCGCCGCGCCCCTGCCCCCCCTTCCCATATTAAGCGTGAAATCATCGGGGTGATTCTCATCGCCTTGAGCCTGCTCACTCTGTTGAGCCTATTGTCGTTTGTGCCGGGTGAGCCGAAGGTCGTGGCCACGTCTGGGGCGACCGTCACGCCGCCGACTCACAACCTGATTGGATCAGCCGGCGCGATCTTCTCATCCGTCCTTTTTTCGCTGATCGGGGGGGCCGCCTATCTCTTCCCGATTCTCCTCGGGTTGATGGGATGGCGCTGTTTCACCCAAAGCGATCTTTCCATTCGGCTGCGCAATGCCGGTGCATCAGTCGTGGCGCTCTTGTTCATGAGCGCCTTCCTCCATCTGGAAGTGACGGCGGTCCCGACGATTTCCAGCGGCATGGTCTATCGCGGCCAAGCCGGAGGACTGTTCGGACAGATCATCGCGGAAGGCTTGCGAGGCTACTTCGCCAGCACAGGAGCCCACATCCTAATTATCGCCGGGTTTCTTGTGGCGCTGCTGTTTACGACGCCGCTGTCGCTTGCGCAGTTGGCGGTTCGGGCGACGGAGCGGGGCCGGATCCTGTTTGAAGCCATTCAGGCGATGCTTCCTGAACCGAAGGGGCGGGAGCAGGTCGCCGAGCAACCCAAACCGGTTCGGCAGAGAAAGCCGAAAACCATCAGAGCTGTTATCGAGGAAGTGCTGCCGGAAGCGGAGCCGCCCGACGAGGCCCCGATCATTCAACCGGTGACGGCAATCGGTCCGGAGCCGGTCAGGCAGCCTGAAGCCGTTGAACCGGCAGAGCCGGAACCAGAATCGCCGGTCACGGCCCGAGCCGATGACTCGGGCGACTATCGCCTGCCAGATCCGGACGAGCTGTTAAGCGAACCGTCCGGTGTGTTCTCGCGAGTGACGGACGAGGAGTTGAAAGCTCAGTCCGAAATCCTGTCCAAGGCGCTGATGAGTTTTGGTATCGAGGGCAAGGTGATCGAGGTCCGGCCAGGTCCGGTAGTGACCATGTATGAGTTTGAACCGGCGCCCGGTACCAAAGTGGCGCGCATCGTCAATCTGGCCGACGATTTGGCCCTTGCGATGAAAGCGATCAGCCTGCGGATCGTGGCTCCGATTCCAGGGAAGTCCGTCGTCGGGATCGAAGTTCCCAATGCGCAGCGCGAAATGGTGTCGATGAAGGAAGTGGCGACGAGCGACGCCTTTACGAGGGCCAGGTCCAAGTTGACACTGGCGCTGGGGAAAGACATCTTCGGCGTGCCCGTGGTGGCGGATCTCAAGACGATGCCGCATTTGCTGGTCGCCGGGGCGACCGGCGCCGGCAAAAGCGTCGGCCTCAATACGATGCTCATGAGCATCCTCTTCTCGGCCAGGCCGCATGAAGTGAAATTACTGCTTATCGACCCGAAAATGTTGGAGTTCCAAACCTATGACGGGATTCCGCACCTCTTGCGGCCGGTGATCACCGACCCCAAGTCGGCGGCCCGCGGTCTTGGGTGGGTGGTCCAGGAAATGGAGCGGCGGTACAAATTGCTGGCCGAGGCCGGAGTCCGCAACATCGATTCCTACAACAGGAAAGTGGCTGGCGCGCAGGGCCTGCTCAACGAGGCAGCGGAGGCCAAATTCGATCAGGCTGAACTGCCCATTCAATTTCTGTCAGAAGAGGAACGCCTGGCCGCCGGTGAAACGGCGGTTTCCGATGCTGATGCCGCCTCGCTCGTGCCTCCTCAAACGCCTCCGGAGCCGTTACCCTATATCGTCGTCATGATCGACGAGTTAGCCGACCTGATGATGGTCGCGCCGAAAGACGTGGAGGACAAGATCGCGCGGCTGGCGCAGATGGCACGGGCCTCGGGGATTCATCTCGTATTGGCCACCCAGCGCCCTTCCGTCGACGTGCTGACCGGGTTGATCAAGGCCAATTTTCCGGCTCGCATCGCCTTCCAGGTGTCGTCGAAGACGGACTCGCGCACCATTCTGGACGCGAACGGAGCCGAGGCGTTGCTCGGCCGAGGCGACATGCTGTACCTGGCGTCTGGGACCGGCCGGCTCATGCGGCTGCATGGTTCGTTTGTGTCCGACGACGATGTCCGCCGCGTCGTGGAGTTCGTCAAGCGACAGGCCATGCCCAGCTACAATCAGGAACTGCAATCGCTGAAGCAGGAAGAGGCTAAGGAGGAAGAGGCACAGGACGAAGTCTACGAGCAGGCGAAAGACTTGGTGCTCTCCACGGGGCAGGCCTCCGCTTCGCTGATACAGCGACGCCTTCGCGTCGGCTACCCCCGCGCCGCCAGAATGATCGAGCAGATGGAGGCGGACGGACTGGTCGGTGCAGCCGGACGCGACGGGCGCCGGGAGGTCATCGGACGCCGCGGGCCGGTGGGTGAGGCCCAGGGATGAGACGGCTCGTTCTCTGCTCGACGGTTGTTGGGCTGGTCTGTATGGTGTCGGCTGCCTGGACCGCAGATCAGGTCGACGAATCGGCACGCAAGGAGGTGCAAGAGGTCGTCAAGAAACTCCAAGCCCGATATGAGAAGACCAAAGATCTCCAGGCCGATTTCACGCAGAAAACCCAGATTGAAGGTTTCGAACGCGCGATGACGTCTTCCGGAAAAGTTTCCATCAAAAAACCGGGCCGGCTCCGGTGGACCTATCTCGATCCGGCGACGGAAGACATCTACGTGAACAAGGACGACGTCAAGGTGTATGTCCCGGAACATAAGCAGGTGTTGGTGGGAAAGCTGACGCAAATGGCGGCTTCGAAGGCGCCGCTGGAACTGTTGCAAGGTGCCGCGAAACTCGACGAATCGTTCAACGTGGAACCGACGCCGGGGAAAGGCAGAGGGGTGGGCGGGCTCCGCCTCCTGACGCTGATTCCCAAGTCGCAGGGGCAAGAATCGACGAGGTCCCTGCAACGAATCGTGTTGGAAGTGTATCCGAAGACGTACTATATCCGGACGGTATCGTTGTACGAGATCAGCGGAAACGTGTCGCATTTCGAGTTTTCCACTCCGCAGGCCAATACCGGCTTAGGCGATGAGATCTTCGACCCGAAATTTCCGCAAGATGTGGAAATCGTGAAGGCTCCGGTGCTTACGGGACCATAATTGGTCAATGGCCATTCGTCATCGGTCGTTGCCGAAGCGAGAGAAAGCCCAGCTTGTCTCGAATACCGGTGACCGATGACATTAGCCAATGACTGTTAAGAGACGGGAGGGTACGGCTCGTGACGTCGAATGTGACGACAGCGCTTGGTGAGGCAATGGAACAGGCGGTCGCGCGGTTGGACTTCGACCGGGTCCGTCAAGAGTACTGGGATCAGAACGAATTCCTTGTCTTGCCTGCGTTTCTGGCTCGGGAAACGGTGGAGAGACTATTGGTTCCGCAGGCCCAAGGGGTGAAGGGGGAGCTCAACCGTAACTATATTCCCGGTCACAAGAAGGGCGGGAGCGTCAGCTATTACACGGTGCAGGAGAAGGCTCCGAGGTTCCTGGACCTCTATCGATCACCAGCGTTCATGGATTTCTTGCGCCGGCTGACAGGCGTTGACCTCATGCTTTGTCCGGACAACGACCCGCATTCATGCGCCCTGTACTACTACACGGAGCCGGGCG
>FKKE01000878.1_pt1 | contig 23647 bp, 21 predicted proteins | sample 1106331 | NCBI WGS metagenome assembly FKKE01 (sample SAMEA3931202, study PRJEB13176) | freshwater metagenome | biome: Drinking water system; feature: drinking water; material: freshwater | place: China | collected 2013-02-06
CAGGCTGAACGACGGCCCCGCAAATCTAACTATGGCGGAAGATTGAAAATGACAAGACGCTCTCAGTTTGGTCGCCGATCAAGCCCCGAGCTGAGGAACAAACCCTCCGTATAAGACCACCCACTCCCTGCCGCTGCTTACCACAATTCTACTTGGTAGGCGGAACAGGGATTGAACCTGTGACCTCTGCCTTGTAAGGGCAGCGCTCTCCCAACTGAGCTATCCGCCCAATTTCCTTAGCAACCTGGCCGGAGCCTATCAAGTCCATACTGGCTTGTCAACCGGCGCGCATATCTTTCACCGCTCTTTTCATCGCATGTATCAAGGAGAGAGTTCCATACGCTATGCTTGTGTTCCATCAGACCCGCGTCGTTTGAGTTGTCTCGGGAAAAACTTTCGGTGAACATGTTTCAGCCGGCTCCGTTCCACATGCGTGTAGATCTGAGTCGTCGCAATATCGGCATGCCCCAGCATCGTTTGAACGGCTCGAAGATCAGCTCCCCCTTCCAGCAAATGCGTGGCAAACGAATGTCGAAGCACGTGCGGGGAAATGGACTTCGTAATCCCGGCGCGCCGGGCCCGTTGCCGAAGCAGTTTCCAAAAGGCCTGCCTGGTCAGTCCCTGTCCACGGCGACTGACGAATAATACGCGCGTCGAGCTTTGCTTCAGAAGCACCGGACGAATGTGGTCAAGATAGTCACATAATAAGTCCCGGGCAGTCTGTCCCATGGGAACCGTGCGCTCCTTGTCCCCTTTCCCCACAACCCGAAGACAGCCAAGATTGAGATCGACTTGAGACAGCGTCAACCCCACGAGCTCGGACACGCGAAGACCTGACGCATACAACAACTCCAGCATCGCCTGATCGCGCTGATCTTCGACCCGATCACGCACCGGCAACTCCAACAGAGCCGTCACCTCAGGTCTCGTCAACGTCCTGGGCAAACGAACGGGCCGGCGTGCCACTGCAATCTCACGGAGAGGACTCCCACTCAGAACACGTTCCTGCACAAGAAACCGGTACCAGCCTCGAATGGCCGAAAGGATCCGCGCGACCGACGATGATGCAAGTGACTCCTGCTTGAGAGCGGCCAGAAACGACCGGAGCACAGACGATGAAACAACATCGCTGATACCAAGTCGATGTGTCCTCAGATGTTGTTGCAATCGGAACAGATCGCGCCGATAGGCCTCAACCGTATTCGTGGCCAAACCTCCTTCCACCCGCAGTTGGGTGAGGTAGCGTTCGACCAAGGGATCTAGAAGCATAGCTGAAGGGGAAATTGCGGGCATCAAGTCTCCCACTATAGCCAAGTCACGCTGTCCGTACAATGACACGGCCAGGAGACTGCCGTTATAGTTCTCCTTGACAGGCCACCGCCTTTCCGATACTAGTCTGCATACGGCCTACCGTTGGCCGAACGGAATGCTCGCCTATTCACACCGCCCATTATTCAACTCCGCTCGACTGTTGCTGGTGGTCGCCATCAGTACAACACTGTCGTTCGGTGAAGCCCTTGGCCTGACACGATCGGACGTGACGGGAGCGGCTGAGGCCTCCAAGCCTGTGGTTCCCGCTCCCCCGGTATTGACCCATGCCAAACAGTTAATTGAAAAGGGCGATGCGGAGTCAGCGGCGACCGCGCTGCGCCGATTCTTAACCACGAATCCTCTCCCTGAGCACCTGGACGACACGTACCTGTTACTCGGTGCCGCCCTCTACGGCATGAAAGACTATGCGGAAGCCCTTCGTGCTCTCAGCCAGCTCCAGACGGAGTTTCCTGAATCCGATCTCCTGGACCGAGGCAAGCTTTTGATGGCCCGCACCCATGCGACGATGGGTAATCTTGATCTGGCCCTGCCGTTGTTGGCCCAGGTTCGGACGACCGCGCAGGACGAGACGACAAAGCGTGAAGCGCAACAGCTGACGGCCGAAGTCTTGGCCAAGAAGAAGGACTATGTGCGAGCGATCCATACATTGCTGGAAGGAATGACCGGCAGCTCAGACGCACAAATGGCCGAAACACGGGAACAAATCCGTCAGTTCATCGCAGAAAAGCTGGATAAGCGTGGCCTGACCCGTGTGCGCGAAACCTATCCTCGGTCATATCCCGGTGACCTCGCCTCGCTTCGGCTCATCGACTATTACATCGGACGAGGCGAAGACCACCTGGCGGAACGAGAGACGCGGCATTTTCTCACGGCATTCCCCGCACATCCCGCAGTCGCCAAAGTCCACGAAGCACTGGATCTCATCAAAACGAGATTGAAAACCAATCAATATTTTCTCGCAGCCGTCCTTCCACTGTCCGGACCGCTCTCCACCTTCGCCACGGATGTTCTCCAAGGAATACAACTCGCGGTGGAGCGGGCGCATGAGCAGCCGGGGTCACCGCCCATCGGATTGATCGTCAAGGACCATGATGCCGACCGGCAAGGATTCTTGGATGATCTTTCGACACTGCTCCATGAGGATCGTCCGCTCATGGTCATTGGTCCCATGCTGTCAAAGAATCTTCCGGTCATGGCTGAAATGGCCCAAAAGACCAGAATCCCGTTGATCACACCGGCCGCCACCCTTCCGAATGTCCGCCGGCTCGGCAGTTACCTCTTCAGCACGGCACTGACCTATGGGATGCAGGCCGAACGGATCGCAACCTACGCTGTCAAGGATCAGGGCTATCGACGATTTGGCATTCTGTATCCTGATACCGTCTATGGACGGGAGTTGGCCCGCCTCTTTGCGCAGGAAGCGCGTCGGCTGGACGGTGAAATCATCGCCATGGAAGCCTTTAAAGAAGGAGACACCGACTTTGGCCCCGCGATTCAACGGCTCAAGGCAGAGGACTTGAAGAAGTACGGGCTGGCTGTTCCTGTGGAAGTGACCCAGCCGACGGCCAAACCCCTTAGCCGGAATGAAAAGCGAGTCCTCTATACACCAGGCTTCGACGCGATCTTCATTCCGAGTCGCTCAAAAGAGATCGGCCTCCTCGCCGCACAACTGGCCTTCCACGACATCAAGGTTCCCCTGCTGGGGACCAACGGGTGGAATTCACAGGATTTTGCTCGCACCGCAGATCGCGCTGTCGACGGCGCGACGTTCGTCGACGGCTTCTTCATCGACAGTCCGAATTCCAGCGTGCAGGAGTTCGTGCAACGACACCAGAAACGCTTTGAATCGCTCCCCTCGCTCTTCACGATGCAGGGCTATGATGCCGCGAGAGTTGCCATCGATGGAATCCGCCACGGAGCAACCTCCGGAGAGGCCTTGCACGATTACCTCGCGACCTCCCGCAATCTGCCGACCCTGGCTGGTCCGGCCGGGTTCGGGCATGACGGCACTCTACACCGACCGCTCTTTCTTCTTCAGGTGAAACAGGGTAAGTTTGTGCAACTGAACTGAGCACAGGGGTATGAGTTCGTTGTCGCACATCCTCCACACCATCTCCTATATGGGACTCCCGCTCCTGTTTGCCATGGTTCTCCATGAATATGCCCACGGGTGGATGGCGGAAAAGTGCGGCGACTCGACGGCAAAGCTTCAAGGTCGTCTCACGATCAATCCATTAGCCCACATCGACCCGTTTGGTACCGTCATTCTCCCTTTGATCTGCCTCATGCTGCCGGGAAGCTTTCTGCTGGGCTGGGCCAAACCGGTCCCCATCAACCCTGGGAATATGCATCAACCCCGGCGCGACATGGCGCTCACCGCTGCTGCCGGTCCAGGGATGAATCTGCTTCTCGCCGTCGCCAGTGCCTTGCTCCTTGCTGTGATTTTGACGGTCGAACCGACCTTGTCCGTCCGTAACAACGGGGAAACCGACTCGTCGTCCGGCCTGTTCGGAAGCATGTTTCTACGGCCGATTGCCGTCATGGCCCTCTATTCCGTGATGATCAACGTCTTCCTGGCTCTCTTCAACCTCCTTCCCATTCCACCGCTCGACGGTGGCCGCATCTTGACGGCCCTGCTTCCACCGAAGCCCGCGATGGCCTTGGCCAGGCTGGAACCATACGGGATGCTTATCTTGGTGGGGCTCATCGTGTTCGATAAAGAACTGGGCATCATTCACATGATCACAGGAACCTTTGCCAAGAGCTTGTCCGGAACCATTCTGTCCACCGCACTTGGCCTACGACCAGGAGCGACTGAATGACGGCACCTCGAAAGCGAGTCTTGAGCGGAATGCAACCCAGCGGTCTGATGCACCTTGGGAATTACCTGGGTGCACTGGAGAATTGGAAAGCGTTACAGGCACAGTATGATTGTTACTTCTTCGTCGCCGACTGGCACGCCCTGTCGACGAACTATGCGGACACCAGCCGTATCCGGGGGTTTGTCCGTGAAATGCTCATCGATTGGCTGGCCGGCGGCATCGATCCACAACGTGCCACGATTTTCATCCAATCCAGAATTCCCGAACACGCGATCCTGCACCTTTTGCTCTCGATGATGACTCCGGTCTCCTGGCTCGAACGCAATCCGACGTATAAGGAGAAACAGGAAGAAATTAAAGAAAAGGATCTCACTACTTACGGCTTTCTAGGCTATCCAGTTCTTCAGGCAGCCGACATTCTCCTGTACAAGCCCGATTTCGTCCCCGTGGGAAAGGACCAACTTCCTCATCTAGAACTAACAAGGGAACTCGCGCGGCGCTTCAACGATATCTACAAGGCCTCCGTGTTTCCCGAGCCGAAGGAACATCTGACGAAGTTTCCCAAAGTGATCGGCATCGATGGCCGAAAGATGAGCAAGAGCTACCACAATACAATCAACCTTTCAGACACCGAACCGGCTGTTCGGCAGAAACTCAAGACCATGGTGACCGACCCTGCCCGCGTGAGGCGGACCGACCCCGGCAATCCTGATCTCTGTCCGGTCTATGAATTCCATAAGATCTATTCGCCACAGGGAATTCAAGATCAGATCAACACAGACTGCCGAACCGCCGCGATCGGCTGTATCGACTGCAAGAAACTGGTGGCGGATCGGTTGGTGGAGCAGTTGATGCCGATCTGGGACATACGTGCGAAACTCACCCAAGATTCATCCCAGGTCGATGAGATCGTTGACGCCGGCAGCACACGTGCGGCCACTGTCGCAAAAGCGACCCTCCAAGAAGTCAACGAGGCCATGAGGATTTAGGATTTTCCCAAGAATAGGCCGTCGGCGAGCGCACGGCACGCACAAGTGATCGGGAAAGATTCTCTCACCCGTTTGCACTCACTCGTTTCATCGTTTCCACTGTTCAAGTACCTTATCCATCTTCCCCTCGTCCGTCTGATATTCCTCTGCAACCACGTCAGTTGTGGTAATGTCTCGTCCTCGAAAAACTGTCCATATCAAAATGGAGTATGGCATGAATCGGCCTTGGTATCGCCTGGTTGGCCTCATCTTCAGCCTTGCCCTCACATCTTCAATAACCTCAGCGGCTGATCCTCCCTGCGATAAATATCCACCAGCCAAGCAGCCCCGCTGCATGGAAATCTGGACCGAGTTGAATAAGGAAGACGGACCGCTCATCGCACAATTTGGGTTGGATCAACAGAAACGCCGGGAAGAGGGCAAGATCAACGCCCAGCAACATCTCGCGGAGAACATGGCCTTCATCAAGCAGTCGACCGAAAAACGGATGGAGCGACTCAAGGAACGCATGGCCAAGGAGTAGTCGTCACACGCGGATAAACTGATTCGACTCTTTTTCAAAACCGATCTGTGTTTCCGGCCCGTGCCCGGTCACCACGGTCGTCGTATCAGCAAGCGTGTAGAGCCGTTCTCGGATCGACTCTTGAATCGCCTCAAAGTTTCCGCCCCATAGGTCAGTCCGGCCGATGCTGCCACGGAAAAGGGTATCGCCTGCCAACACCAGCTGGTCATTCGGCATATAAAAACTTAGCGAACCAGGCGTATGCCCCGGCGTATGGAGCGTGACAATGGGTATCTGTCCCAGCATCACTTTTTCCTCATCGACCAGCCAAGAGTCCGGTGGCAGGGCCGGCACATAGGACACGCCGAACATGCGACATTGCAGTTCGAGGTTTTCCCAGAGCGTGAGATCGTCTTGATGGAGGCAAATCACTGCGCCGGTCGCCTTCTTCAGCTCGCTGGATGCCAGAAAGTGATCGAAATGAGCGTGCGTGTGCAGGATGTGACTGACCGTGAGCCCCAGCTGCTGCACGTCATGAAGGATTCGCTCCGGAGCGCCGCCAGGATCGATCACGACCGCTTGCTTCGTCACCGGATCACCGATGATCGAGCAATTACAGCCGAGCGGTGGGACTGAAAAAGTTTTTCGAATCAGCGAAGCCATGAGAGCCGCATGCTACAGCCAGATGCCCGTGCGGCGCAAGTTAGGGAGTTTCTGTTTCAGCCGCCCCATCGTAAACGGTCCACACCACATCCGTATCAAACAGCTCCCACACCTGGTCCCGCCGACGGAGCCACACCAAGAACCCTGCTCCGGTCCCATCACGCCGCCGATTCTCGACATACACGAGAGCCTGATCGTTCTTCAACGTTCGCCCCACACGCGAGAACGCCAGGCGATCGAGCACAGAGGGAGCTTGTACCATCCTGCCATCCTCTCTCATGGCAGGAATCGCCAGACGTGTCTCTACGTCTTCGTCCGTTTCCCCGGACACAAATCGATAGCGCACACCAAATCGAAATCTGCCGTCGAGTCGGCTCGGTGCCTGATTCGCATCGAGAAAATCGCGGACCAGCTTGTGCGGCAACATTCCATTGAAGAATCCCTGCTGTTGAAAAAACGCCATCGTCATGGACTCAGGCTGGTTCGGCACAAGCCGTGAGACGGTCATACGTTCCAATAGGACCAATTGGATCTGCGCGGTGAGAAATTTATCCTCAATGATCCGGTCGTACAGAGCATACTCCTCCTGGAGAACAACAGCAGACACCGGCCGTCCCTCCATCGCCTGTGGCAACTCTACGAAAAGAAAGGGCAATAGCATCAGACAAAGACCCAGCTTATTCATGATTTGAGAGCATCTTGAAGACCGGTTCAGACGATCAAAATTCCGATATCGCATTTACAAGTTGAACCGAAGCGTAGATAATCTTACCAATCAACTGGGAGGAGCTCACGTGCAGGATAATATACTGGTCGGTCCACGGTCACTGGGAATCGGCATCGTCTGCTTCACGATCGCGCTCGGCTGTGCGCCCGATGGAAGTCGGGAGAATCCCTTTCGCGTGGAGAATGACGCACTCAAGAGGCAACTGGCGAAACAAGAATCTCTTCTGGGCGCCCTGCAAGACGGAAATAAAGTGATGCAGCAACAGATCGATCTGCTCAACCAAGAGCTCCGTGACGCCAAGAGCAGCATGGAGGTGACCAAAGCGGACGCCAAGCGGCTTACCGAGCAAATGGAACTGCAGTTGGCCGAAACTAAACGAATGATCGCCGCACAGATGGCAGAATCTCTCAAAATCGAGGAGAAGGGCGCGCAGTCAGACACACTGCCGAGGCCCATGCCGACCGTGGCCAAAGTCGTCGAGGACGCCCTGGCGCGCAATGGCTATCACCTGAAGGTCAGCGTCAAAACCGATCAACGGGCGGTCTATGTGACTGAGCGCAAGGTTTCCACCCCCGCGACGCTTGAGATGACGGGTTCACGCAATCAATACCTGGTTTCGCTCGAGGCCCTTCCTGACAGCGTGACAAAGCTTGGCGTGAAAGCCGAGTTCGAACGGGTCGCACAGGGGGGACGGATCTTGAGCGTGAGTCATGAGGAAACCAGTGAAGTTGAGCGCCGGCTGATCAGCGAGATCAATAAGGCCCTCGAAAACCCTCAGAAAACCTAACCCGCATTATTCGTCGGCACTTCTCCCGTTACCCATCAATACTCCGCTACAGCAATATCCGTTGCTCGTTGTTCATGAAGCGTTTTAATCCTGAACAAGATACGGTTCACGGCCTTCGTACGCTTCACACGGTGCGCTGGCAGGTGATTTCGTCCTTCGGCGATGCGTCATGCCTTTCAGAATAGTGTGAACACGGCCTGCGAAGCAGCGTCTGCCCGCCTCGTTATCCTAACGAATTCGAATTGATGGCAGCGGCAACGGACATACATACGTCGGCTTATCCATCAGTGATATTCTGAGGTTTTCTTGGTCAGCGTAGAACCTCATGCTAGCATTTTCGTCCGATGGCTCTCTCAACCACCGTCCATGATCTCCGTACACTGATCCGTTCTTCTCACCCCCTCGTCGTCCTTGAAACAGTGGAAGAGGATCGGGTGTTGGCCCTCCTGCAGTCCGTCACAGCCCAGGAACGGATGCCGCTCTTCGAGTGGTCGGTCACGAGAGGACTGACCCGCGCCGACGAAGAACGGACGTTGAGCAAGTTGACCGCAACCCCCTTGGCGCTTCTTCAGCACCTCCATGGCTTAACGATCGAAGCCGTATTTTGGCTGAAAGATCTGACCCCTCACCTCCAAGATCCCGCCGTGTGCCGCCAGCTACGGGAAGTTGCGGCTGTCTACAGCCGATCGCGGGCCACCTGCGTGCTGAGCGGTCAACCGCTCACGCTGCCATTGGATCTGGACAAAATGACCGTCCGGCTGGAGCTGAAGCTGCCGGATCAAGAGGAACTACGGTCGATGCTCAAAGGTCTGCTGCAGTCACTGGGGTCACGCTCCGCCCCTCGCCTACGTTCCAACACGCGAGATCAACTCATGCCCCATTCGATCGGCACGGGCAACACCGTTGACAACAGTCCGACCGACCAAGAGTCCGATACGATCCTCCGTGCATTACAAGGCCTCACACTCCACCAAGCCCGTCAGGTCATCGCCCACTGTCTGGTTGAACGCGGGACCCTGTCCGCCGAGGATGTGCAGACGATCCTGAAACGCAAGGTGCAAGTCATCAAGGACGGTGGTCTGCTGGAATACTACCCTCTGGAGGACAACCGATTCGAGTTGGGGGGATTCCGCAATCTGAAAGCTTGGCTGGATCGTGCCAAAGTCGGATTTACCCCCGAAGCCAAATCATTCAACCTCACTCCACCCCGCGGCATCATGCTGGTCGGTGTGCCGGGTTGCGGCAAATCGCTGGCGGCAAAGGCGATCGCACGGGAGTGGAAACTCCCTCTGCTGAAACTCGATGCCGGGCGACTGTTCGACAAGTTCATCGGAGAATCGGAAAAGAACTTTCGGAGAGCAATCGAAATGGCTGAGTCGCTGTCCCCGATTGTCTTATGGATCGATGAAATCGAGAAAGCGATGGTGGCGGGAGGTGGTAACGGAGAGGCCGACGCAGGCCTGAGTCGCCGCCTGTTCGGAGCGTTCCTCACGTGGTTGCAGGAAAAGAAACACGACGTGTTCGTGGTCGCCACGGCCAATGATCTCTCATCGCTCCCCCCAGAACTCCTTCGGAAGGGACGATTCGATGAGATCTTTTTCGTCGACTTGCCGGACGACACGGAACGCGAGTCGATTTGGAGGATTCATCTCGGCTTGCGCAAGCAAAACAGCACACGGTTTGACCTCGACAGGATCGTCAGCGCCAGCGATGGCTTCAGCGGATCCGAAATTGAGCAGGCCGTGGTGGCCGCCCTCTATCGGGCACTCCATCAAGCAACGCCGCTGACAACCGGTCTGCTCATTGAAGAATTAACCCATACCGTTCCCTTGTCGGTCACCAGGCGAGAAGATATTGATGCACTGCGACGGACTGCCGAGGGGCGATTCGTGAACGTACGGTAGTGAGAGGAGGACCGATGCGGCATGTCATGATGGTTGCCAGCGCAATCGTAGCACTGGCAGGCTGCTCCACCTCGACCCAGAAGCCACAGCACGTGGCCGTTGAACCATCCACCCCCGTGGTAAGCTTGAGCGAGAACATCGACCGATCACCGGTCCCAGTCCCTCGTCAGGATCCACCGTTAAGTCCTCATGAATCTTCGCCAGGCCCCCTCCTCACATCCCTGCCCAGTCGATCCGCCATCGTTCACTCGGCCGTACGGTTACTAGGGTCAAGAGCGATCACCATCCAAGGTCGGCGCATCCGCTACGACTGTGCGGGAGTGACACGGGCCATCTTCTTGGAGCACGGGATTGACCTCTACCGCAGTAGCCCTTCCGAGGTGCATGTGAACGGCGTCCGACTCATCCATAACCATGTACGCCAGCACGGAATTCTTCATCAAAATACCGATGCACGTCCCGGTGATCTGGTGTTCTTTGATAACACCTGGGATTTCAATGGGGACGGTCTGCTGAACGATCCGTTGACACACGTCGGCATTGTCGAGCAGATCGAATCAGACGGGACGGTCACGTTCATCAGTCGGGTGGCCGGGGCCGTGGCACGTTACCGCATGAACCTGAATCAGCCTCATGTCCACAAGACGGCCGAGGGACGCCTGTTGAACGATTATATTCGACGGAAACGCCCGACCGATCCTGAAAACACGGCTCGACTGACCGGCGAGTTGTTTTCGTTCTATGGAAACCTGCTAAGTCCTCAACAAAGCGCGCCTTTTCCAGGACGTTCTGATCGGCATCTGTACCGGCAACAGATCTCCGATAGCTCATCTTCACCGGATCCGGAATAGCAATGCCGGATTCATGGCACCATTCCTTCACCCTATATACAAATGTCTAAAAGATAAGGCCCCAAACTCATTCCACTGATGCCAGTGGGTACGACTACAGAACAACCGATCGTCATCCGATAAGAATCTTAGTGGGTCACTCAGAAAGGGATCGTACCTGAATCTCTAAATTTCAACGGAGCTGCTAAGATTACCATTATGGCTATTTCATCGAAACATACAGATGTCCGAGAAACCAATCCGCTGCGGCAAACCTTGGCTGATGTTCGGCATGGACTCTTGGGCTTGCATAAAGCCCTGATTGTTGCCGAGCAACTGACCTATGAGCGGATTTACGGCAGAGTGGACTCTACGGGCCAGCTCCTCCAGCTGGTAATGAACGACCCATGGTTTACCTGGCTCCATCCGCTCTCCAATATGGTTGTCCGTATCGACGAACTGCTCGACGGGCACGAGCAGCCGACGGTCGATGAAGTCGCGGTCCTGCTGACGGAAATCCGAGGGCTCATTCGTCCCTCGGAGCTTGGCGATGGATATGAGCGGAGTTATTTTGAGGCGCTGCAGCGCGCTCCCGACGTCGTACTCGCCCATTGCGAGATGAAGAAACTATTGACACTGCCCTCGGTGTAGAACCCGCACAACTCAATCGTTCAGGAGATATCACCGCCGTCGGTCCTGATGGACCGGCGGCGGTGTCGTTTTCAGAACAGGCATCCGCCGCCAAGAATCGAGGCCTTCGTTCTGAAGTCGACAATAGGCGCCGTGATTGGGGACAGTCCCCTTCCATTCCCTGTATGATGCGGCATGACAAGGCAACACGGAAGCCGTCCTACAGGCAGGATACCGATGGCACGCCCCTTCAAACACTGGGGACTCCCCTTCCTGATCATCGCTACCCTGTATCCTTGTGGGATCTTCGCCCAAGTCCGCTCTATCGACGTCCTGATTACGGTCGTAAAGGACAGGGTCATTGCCCTACCAGGGGGTGGGAGTCCCGTTGAGGAGCCATTGGGAGTCAATGAAACCATCATCACAACGGAGGCGCACGGTCCCGCGGGCTTTGCGCAAACCACTCGACGGCTATTGGGATTTTCTTCGGCCTTACACCGATGGACGGACGTGCAGCTGGGCATCGAGGAACTGGTGGAACAACAGCGGGTCTTACCGCGCGTGCTGCTGATCCAGACCAATCGGAGAGTCCATGGGTTTCAAGAAAGTCGCGGCCATTGGTTCAGCGAAGCACTGGGACCGAATGAAACCGTGAATCAACTGGAGGGGCGCGGCCATGTCGCCGTTGCGATCACGCCCGAGCGAGCCTTGGCCTTTTCGGCCTTCACGGGAGGATTCTTCTCGGCACGGTTCTCGCCGAACGAGCAGGTACTGTCGATCGACCAGACGCACGATGTCACGGTGGTTCGCACCACCGTCCGTCAACTGGCGTTCCGTTCACAGATCGGCATCTGGACGGAAATGCGATAGGCACGGCTCCAATCACGAACGGCTCTCGCGCGTCCAGAGATACCCGAAAAAGGCAGTTGCTCCAAGGACGCACAGCATGAGCAGAATGAGACAGCCGACCGCTAACGCTCCGGCCCAGGGAGCGGTATAGCCCTGATAGATGACCGACAGTGGCTGATCCGTCATCGGGCTGAAATGGGAAAGCCAACCGAGCCCTAGACCAAGTAGTCCGACAATCGTCCAGAAACGGGCGCCTACCCGGCCTGCTCGATAGAGCCAGACTCCCGATCCCATCCCGCCCAGGATGACAGTCGCCACGACGAGAAATCCAATCGATTGTTCGTCGATCGGCCAATGAAAATCCCCCCGGAAAATATGGTCGACGAGATGCAGCACGTTCAGAAAAGCGATACCCGCAAGCAGCTGGAGAAGATAGCGGTTCGGCATGGATACACCCAAGACATCAGAGTCGGTCTTCATCAAGCTCAATAACATCGGCCCAAGTCGTGACAGATGACAAAGAACCGACCGGCACACCATGCTTCGTTGCGATGTCTTGAAGCCGACCTTGAAATCGCTGGCGTGCGTCATCATCTTTGGGCCCAGCGTTCAGCAGATTGCGGCTAAAGAGACGAATATCCGCATCCGAAACTGGCTTTCCATTGACCTTGACCCAGGCCAGCAGTTCCTCATCAGTCCCACCGGCTAAGACCCGCTGTTCGAAGGCGTGTGCGTCGATTCCAAGAAAATCCATCAGGTACTTATCGAATCCCACCGTGATGTAGTTATAGTCTTGAATCTGCCCGGCATGACGCAGGCGAATCTTGTCGATAAACCGCCCCAGATGAGCGATGCCACCGAGAAGAACTTTCGGACTACGGGGATACATTTGCTGAAGCATCGGTCAGCTCTCCAAGATCGGGTTCACCATACGATACAAGGATAAAACCATTGACGTCTAGTAGGGCTCAAGGGGAAGAAAATGCCTAGCAAAGCTTTCAAGTTTTATTCGACCCTGCCGATATAGACACCAGATTGGGACGAGCAAGGAGGCACTTATGAGGCTAAGGAATAGCCCCAGAAGGCACGTGCGGTATTCTGCCAGCGTCCAGACCGACGACGGCGCGGCGGAAGGAATCCTCTTCGATCTTTCTGCAACAGGTTGCCGAATACAAAGCAACGCAGCGTTGACTCCCGGCAACTACCTCGCGCTGCACTTCGAAGCACCGGAAGCCGAATCTTCCCTGGCCGTCGAAGTCTCTATCGTGCGCTGGCACAAAGACAACCAGTTTGGGATCGAGTTTCTTCGATACGCCCAGAACAGTCGCGAGCGCATCACCGATCTGGTCGAAGGTCGCGTACAGTCCGTCGCCTCCCATCTGGTTGGCGAAGAAGAGCTGGTACTCAGCGCGGTTGCGGCGTAATCCAAATTTCCGTAACAACCTTTGGCATCAGCCAATGGTAAGTGTGGACTTCCAGTATCATATTTGCTTTGGCCAGTCATTCTCTTGCTTTCCCCGTCTCCTTTTAGCCAGGCAACACGTACGCGAGCTTCTTGAACTGCTATTCCTCCCTTTCGCAGAAACTCAAAGGAACCTGACTGAGTGGACACCGGCACCGTTCTAACGGTTCGTCGATAAAATACTACCCCTCAAATCCAAACGTGTTTTCTCCAAATGAACCTACAGAACGTCGAAAAATGACCACGCGGCGTCTTCCGTCTTTTCTGTAGATGTTTCGGACCGGGACTTCCGCCATCATTATTCCTTGAGAAGAAAATCTTTAAAGTGGTTCGCGATTCATGGCTTCAAAGAAACTAACTGAGAAGCTGCTATCACAAGCAGAAAAAAGGAATTCTGGATGGACACATACCTGAGATGAGGTGGTCGTCCTCCGGGCAGCCTATGAATGAAACAGTTCTTTTCGAAGATTGCATCTGCTTGCAGGTGCTTATTAACCCTCCCCATGTTTCAGCCTTCGGCAATGGCCCACACGATCATTCCGGCAATAAGCCCATCGCGTCCCATTCTTCCTTGGTCACTAACCGCCTTGGTTTCAAGGCCCCAGTTGCATAGGCTAACTGCAGTGCCTCCTCCAGCCAGGCTATCCGCTGAGTGGGCGTCGCCATCAATGTTGCCGAAAGTAGGTTTTGATCACTGGCATTCCAATTCCCTGCTTGCGTCTCCACAGAATCAACTTTGCATTTATCCCCCATGTCAACGACCCTGTTTTCGTCTACGAATTGCCTCTAGCTCACCAATATCGGCTCGCATCGGATTCGTCGGGTCGACGAGAGAAAAGGCGCGCATGTGCTTTTCCTGAAGCCACCCTTTGCGGACCTCTGGATCAGCAAACATTTCCGCCGATACGGGAACTTGCGGACGAAACCCGTTTCCGACCAGCGCTCGAATCAATTTGAGGGCTTCTTGTGGCGCAAGATCGACAGCCAGATCGACATCTGCAGTCAATCGAGCATATCCATGCAGCGGGGTAGCAACTCCACCGACTACTACATACTGCACATCAGCTGCATTCAAGATCTTGAATATGGGCTCGTAGACTGACACGCAGTTATTCTAGCGAATATGGAGAGAAATACCAGACGTTCTGGTATTGAAGGGGCGAGTCCTATAGGTGGAAACGTCCACACAACCGCCCAGCGATTATGATCGAGCAGCCTTTGCAGACTTCCCAGCTTGCAGATACTTATCAATCCCTGCAGCCATTTTGCGGCCCTCGGCAATGGCCCAGACGATAAGTGAGGCGCCGCGTTTGGTATCGCCTCCGGCGAAGACGCCGTCAAGATTGCTCATGAAGTGCTCATCCACGGCCACGGCGCCACGCGCGTCATACTTCACACCCAGGCTATCGAGCAAGCCGTTCTTGACGGGACCGGTGAAGCCCATGGCCAGCAACACTAAATCGGCATTCATCTCAAATTCACTGCCGGGCACTGGTGTGAACTTGCCGTTCTCGAATTTCACCCGATTGGCATGGAGTTTGGTCACTTGACCATCGTGGCCTGAGAACTTCGTCGTGGAGACGCTCCATTGCCTGTCACAGCCTTCTTCATGCGCGTGAGAGGTGCGAAGCTGCATCGGCCAGAGAGGCCAGGGGGTCGAATCAGCCCGCTGCGGAGGAGGCTCCGGCAGCAATTCAAATTGATGCGCTTCAACGCAACCTTGACGGTGTGCAGTCCCAAGACAGTCGGATCCCGTATCGCCTCCCCCGATGATGACGACGCGCTTTCCTTTCGCGGTAATCGGCTCTTCGGTCATCGGAATGCCGGCGGTGCGCTTATTCTGCTGGGTCAAATATTCCATCGCCAGATGCACGCCCTTCAGCTCGCGCCCCGGGATCGGCAACTCACGGGCCATCTCAGCGCCCATCGTCAATCCAACCGCATCAAACTGTTGCCGTAACTGTTCGCCGGTGATGTCTTTGCCGACGGCAACGCCGGTTTGGAACTTGACTCCTTCCGCTTTCATCTGTTCCAGACGGCGGTCGATCACCCACTTTTCCATCTTGAAGTCGGGAATACCGTAGCGAAGCAAGCCTCCGACCCGATCGGACTTTTCAAAAACCGTCACATCATGCCCGGCTCGAGCCAACTGCTGTGCGGCAGCCAATCCAGCCGGACCGGAACCGACGATCGCCACGGTCTTGCCGGTCGTCACCACCGGCACGATCGGTGTCACAAAGCCTTCGTTGAAGCCGCGATCAACGATGTTCCATTCGATGATGCGGATCGAGACCGGATCTTGATTGATCCCAAGCACACAGGCCCCTTCACAGGGGGCCGGGCAGAGACGTCCCGTGAATTCCGGAAAATTATTCGTGGTGTGGAGCGCCTTCAGGGCATCCTTCCAACGGCCGCGATAGACGAGATCGTTCCACTCGGGAATCAGATTGACGACCGGGCATCCAGTATGGCCTTGGCAGAACGGTACACCACAGTCCATACAGCGCGCCCCTTGAGTCTTCAGTGTATCCTCAGGGATCGGTTCGTACATCTCCTTCCAATCGAGCACACGCAGCTCGATCGGTTTACGCTTCGGGCCCTCACGGGCGTATTTCATGAAACCCTTTGGATCACCCATCTTTTTCCTAGTGCTGAGAGCTGAGGACTGAGTGCTGAGCGCCAAAACCTGAACATGGATTCATCGTCTCAGGCCTCAGCCCTCGCTACTCAGTCCTGCTTTAGTGGACCGCACTCGCCTTGCGCTTCCGTTCCTCAACGACACGTTTATAATCAACCGGCATCACCTTCACAAACTTCGGCAAGGTGGCATCGAACGTATCAAGCACCTGCTTCGCCTTCCGGCTCCCCGTGTACATGAAATGTTTCGTGAGCAGTCCGTGGAGCAGTTGCTTATCATCTTTCGCACTCACGGCTTCCAGTTCGACCATCCCCGTATTACAGCGACTTTGGAACGTCCCCGCATCATCCAGCACAAACGCCACGCCTCCGGACATGCCGGCTGCGAAGTTGCGGCCGGTCATCCCCAACACCACGACGACGCCACCCGTCATATATTCACAGCCGTGATCGCCCGTTCCTTCGACAACCGTCTGCGCCCCGCTGTTTCTTACGGCGAACCGTTCGCCCGCCATGCCGTAAAAATAGGCCTCACCCTGCGTCGCCCCATACAACGAGGTATTGCCGATCAGAATCGTTTCTTCCGGGTTATAGAGGATGTTCTTCGGGGGGAAGACAATGATCTTGCCTCCGGACAACCCTTTTCCGATGTAATCGTTGGACTCGCCCTCCAGTGTCAGTGTGATACCTTTCGCGAGGAACGCGCCGAACGACTGGCCGGCTGAGCCTGAAAACTTGATCGAGATCGTGTCTTCGGGCAACCCATCTGGCCCATACTGTTTCGCAATCCTGCTCGAAAGCACCGTGCCGGTCGTCCGGTTGATATTCCTGATGGGGAGATCAAGCGTCACCTTCTCACCCTTCTCAATCGCGGCCTTGCACAGCTCGACGAGCTTGTTGTCGAGAATATCCGCAAGACCATGGTCCTGCTTCTGCACACAATACCGCGGCACATTCGCCGGTACGTTCGGAGCCGTCAACAACGGTGTGAGGTCCAGTCCCTTGGCCTTCCAGTGATCCACGACCTTCGTGATCTTCAGCCTATCGACACGCCCCACCATCTCGTTGACCGTTCTGAAACCAAGCTTCGCCATGAGTTGCCGTGCTTCTTCGGCTACGAAGAACAAATAATTGACGATGTGTTCCGGCTTGCCATTGAACTTCTTTCGCAACTCGGGATCTTGCGTCGCAATCCCCACGGGACAGGTGTTCAGATGACATTTGCGCATCATGATGCAGCCTTCGACGATGAGCGGAGCCGTCGCAAACCCATACTCTTCGGCGCCGAGCAACGTCGCGATCACCACGTCGCGGCCGGTCTTCATCTGGCCGTCGGTCTCAACACGGATACGCCCCCGCAGATCGTTGAGGACCAGCGTTTGATGCGTCTCTGCCAGTCCAAGCTCCCAGGGGATGCCCGCGTATTTGATGGACGAGAGCGGCGATGCACCTGTCCCACCGGAATCTCCGCTGATGAGCACCTTATCGGCATGGGCCTTCGCCACACCGGCCGCGACCGTTCCAACGCCGACCTCCGACACCAGCTTCACTGATACCCCAGCATCAGGATTGGAGTTCTTGAGGTCAAAAATCAGCTGAGCCAAGTCCTCGATCGAATAGATGTCATGGTGCGGCGGAGGCGAGATCAGCTGCACACCAGGTGTCGCATAGCGGAAGCGGGCGATGTTCTCGTCCACCTTATGACCGGGCAACTGGCCGCCTTCCCCCGGCTTGGCTCCCTGTGCCATTTTGATCTGCAGTTCCCGCGCATTCACCAGGTAATGCGCCGTGACGCCGAACCGGGCCGAAGCCACCTGTTTGATATAACTATTCTTGGAGTCGCCGTTCGGCAAGGGTTTGAACCGTGCAGGGTCTTCCCCGCCCTCGCCCGTGTTGCTCTTGCCGCCGAGCCGATTCATCGCGATCGCCAGCGTTTCATGGGCTTCCTGGCTGATCGAGCCGAAAGACATGGCGCCGGTGTTGAAGCGCTTCACGATTTCCTTGGCCGGCTCCACCTCTTCAATCGGGATCGGCTGAGGATCGAACACGAAGTCCAGCAGACCACGCAGGTTGGAGCGCCGTTTACTCTCGTCGTTCACGATCTTGGCAAATTCGGCGTAGGTCTTCGGATCATTCGAACGGCTGGCATGCTGCAGTTTGTAAATCGTTTCCGGATTCCAGTTATGATGCTCGCCCTGGATGCGGTAGTGGATCTCACCGCCGAAATCGAGTTGGCGAATCGCCGCCGGCTCATAGGCCACACGATGGCGACGCAGGGTCTCTTCTCCGATTTCGCGGATGCCGACCCCTTCCACGCGCGACGGAGTTCCGGTGAAGTAGCGGTCGATAAGCTCGCGATTCAACCCGATGGCCTCGAAGATCTGTGCACCGCAGTACGACTGCACGGTGGAGATTCCCATCTTGGAGAAAATCTTGAGCAAACCCTTGTTGATGGCCTTGATGAATTTCCCTTCAGCCGTCTGTGCATCGAGCCCTTCTGGCAGATAATTGTCCCGTTCCATATCGACGAGCGACTCAAAGACAAGATACGGATTGATCGTCCCGGCACCATACCCGATCAAACAGGCGAACTGATGGACATCGCGCGGCTCGCCGGTTTCCAGGATCAACCCCACTTCGGTTCTCGTACATTCGCGAACCAGGTGGTGGTGAACGGCGGAGATGCCGATCAAACTCGGGATCGGCGCCCACTCCTCATTCACACCTCGATCGCTCAAGATCAGGAACTTGTAGCCTTCCTTGATGGCCTGCGAGGCCTGCCGGCAGAGATCGTCGACCGCTTCACCGAGCCCATCCGGTCCTTCGGCGACACGGAACAGCATCCGGAGTGTCTTGCTTTTGAAGTGTGGGTCCGAAATACCACGGATCTTTTGCAAATCGGCGTTGGTGAGAATCGGCTGCTGCACCTTAATGCGTCGGCAGGACTCCGGCGATTCATCCATAAGATTCGGCTTCGGACCGATGTTGGTCACCAGCGACATCACGAGTTGTTCCCGAATCGGATCGATGGGCGGATTCGTGACCTGTGCGAAGAGCTGCTTGAAGTACTTGAACAGGAGCTGCGGACGATCGGACAGCACCGCCAACGGAGTGTCGGTTCCCATGGACGAGATCGCTTCTTCGCCCGTCACGATCATCGGCGTGATGACCATCTTCAGTTCTTCAACCGTGTACCCGAAAGCCTGCTGCCGCTGGCGAATCGTGGGATGATCCGGCTGCGGAACGTTGAGCGGATCCGGCAACTCGTCCAGCGACACGCCGTACTGCGTGACCCAGCTACGATAGGGTTTGCGACCGACGATTCCGGCCTTAATTTCTTCGTCATCGATGATGCGGCCCTGCACCGTGTCGACAAGGAACATACGACCCGGCTGGAGCCGGCCCTTCACGCGGATATCTTTCGCCTCGGCCGGCAGAACGCCGGCCTCAGATGACAAAACCACGAGTCCATCGGTCGTCACGTGGTACCGGCAGGGTCGCAGCCCGTTTCGATCCAATGTGGCGCCGATCAACTTCCCGTCGGTGAAACACACCGCCGCCGGACCATCCCACGGCTCCATCATGGCCGCGTGATATTGATAGAATCCCCGGCGATCCAAATCCATCTGAGGATTTGCCACCCACGGTTCCGGAATCAACATCATCATGGCGTGCGGCAACGAACGGCCGCCGAGCAGAAGAAATTCCAAGGCATTGTCCAAACAGGCCGAGTCGCTTTGGTTCTCGGAGACGATCGGGAAGAGCTTCTCCATGTCCTTCCCAAACAGCTCTGAATGCAGGCGGCCTTGACGCGCCTTCATCCAATTGACGTTTCCCTTGAGTGTGTTGATCTCGCCGTTATGGCACACGTACCGGTAAGGATGGGCCCGCGGCCAAGTGGGAAACGTGTTGGTGCTGAAGCGCGAATGCACCAGCGCCAGGGCGCTCACCATCCGTTCATCCGTGAGATCCTGATAGTAGGCCGCCATTTGATGCGGCAACAGCAGTCCCTTGTACACGATGGTGTTGGCCGACAGGCTCGAGACATAGAAGTGCTCTCGCCCTTGAATGGCCGACTCCGCCACCGCCGTTTCAACTCGTTTGCGAACGACATACAGCTTCCGCTCGAACTGAGTTTCGTTGAATGCATCTCGCGCGATAAAGACTTGCCGCATGAACGGCTCGGTTGTTCGTGCGACAGCGCCGATCTGATCGCTCTTGACCGGCACATCACGCCAGCCGAGCTGGCGCAGCCCCTCCTCTGCAATGATCTCGGCAAATAGCTTCTCGCACAGCCGTCGAGAGTCGGTATCGGGAGGAAGAAACAGTTGACCGACCCCGTACTCACCCACATCAGGCAATGCCACACCCGCATCGCTTGCAACCCGTTTCAGGAACGTGTGGGGAATCTGCAGCAGGATCCCGGCTCCGTCTCCCGTATGGGAATCGGCACCCTGCGCCCCACGGTGAGTCAAATTCTCCAAGACTTGAAGCCCTTTACGGACGATGTCGTGGGATTTTTTTCCTTTGATATTGACGACAAACCCAATCCCACAGGAATCCTTCTCATATTGAGGATCATAGAGCCCCTGTCGGTGGGGAAACCCAGGAATATTCATAGGCCTATCTCATTCAAACAAATGGATGTTTTCTCTATAGGTGGTATGGGGAACGGAGCAAGGAACCCCGGGGTGGACACACCCTTCCATCCGTATCCAGGGTGGACCTCACCCACATGGGCTATCGTGATGCGAACTTACTGGATGGGTCCTTCCTCTGTCAAGATTGCGTTGGGCCTATACCCCTTTCATTTGCTTGACTTTATTTCCTTGGCTGCCATACCATCCGCCGCATGGCACAAGGTCCAGTCATCGCAACTCTGCACCATATGTCCGATGTATGGGAGTCCTACCGTAATGAGCTGGACGGAGTAGAGGACCGTGTACGGAAAAACCTCGATTCCAGCGTGACCCTGGTCAATACCGTCGCCGCACACATTTTGAGCGGGGGTGGAAAGCGGATCAGGCCTCTGCTGTTGCTCCTCTCCGCCCGTCTCAGTGGGTATACGGGAAGTGAACACCACCAACTCGGCAGTATTGTCGAATTCATTCACACCGCGACCCTCTTGCACGACGATGTCGTCGATGATGCCGATCTTCGGAGAGGAAGGCGAACCGCCCGAAAGGTGTGGGGAAACCAGATCAGCATTCTGGTCGGCGACTACCTGTATACAAAAGCAATGTGCAAGGTCGTCGAATTTCAGAGTCAAGGGATCAACGAGGTCCTTGCCGAAGCCTGCAAGAAAATGGCCGAGGGTGAGGTGTTGCAGCTCTACTACAACGGCAATCCCTCCATGCCCGAGGTCGATTACATCAAAATCGTCGAGCACAAGACAGCGGGTTTGATTGCCGCCGCCTGCCGGATGGGCGCCATTCTCGCTGACGCATCGGAACCGCAACAGGATGCACTGTTTCGCTTCGGCCAATATCTGGGCATTGCCTTCCAAGTGGCGGATGACACCTTGGATTACATTGCGAACGGGGAATCACTCGGCAAAACGATCGGGCAGGACCTCCGACAGGGAAAGGCGACATTGCCGCTGCTGCACTTATTGCAGCACTGTTCGGAACAGGACCGTCAGATGATCAAGGACCGCATGGAAACGCGGACGTTAAGTACGGCGGATTTGGATCGTATCCTGTCGCTGATGGCTCAATTCGGGTCGATCACCTATGCCATGGATCGTGCACGCGCGTATATCACGGCCGCGAAGGACGAGCTGGACTGTTTCGAGGATAGCACGGCACGACGCGCGCTGTCCGTCGCTGCGGATTATATGATTACCCGAGACCGGTAACATCTTCCCGCCGATCTGAAAGACGCCAGGCCGTGGGAACGGCAGGGCGTAGGGTGAAGGGACCCCGCTCTCTCTCCTGTAACCATCAAACCGGCGTCGCTGTTACGAACACGACATTGCCAGGGAGTTGCTCATGTCACAGATTTTTCCGTTCCAGGGTCTGCGGTACGACCAGACGCTCGTCGGAGCGATCACCGACGTCATCGCTCCACCATATGACATTATCGATGCAGCCGGACAGAAGCAGCTCCACGACCGGCACCCTCACAATATCATCCGTATGGAGCTGGGGCTTGACCTGCCTGGTGACGGCCCGACCAGCAACCGCTATACCCGTGCCGCCGAGACGCTGCGCCGTTGGATCACGGAAGGGATCCTCAAGCGCGATGCGCAACCAACCATCTACTATCACACGATTGAATACCGCCCCCCCTACTCAGCGGCCGATGCTCCCACGAAGGTGCTGCGCGGATTCTTGACGTTGGTCAAACTGGAAGCCTTGGACTCAGGACACATCTATCCGCATGAGAATACCCGCGCTGCGGCCAAGACCGACCGGTTGAATCTCATTGAGGCCTGTCAAGCCAACTTCAGCCCCATCTGGTCGCTGTACTCCGATCCACAGGGGGCCATCATCCAGCTGTTGGAAGCCGAGACGAAGGGTAAACCGGCCTGCTATGACTTTCAGGACGAGGCCGAGTGCCGTGAACGCCTGTGGACGGTGACCGACAACGCCGTTCTCAAACAGATCACCGAGGCCATGCAGAACAAACCGCTGTTCATCGCCGACGGCCACCATCGCTATGAAACAGCGTTGAATTACCAAAAGCTCCGGCGGCAACAGACTTCCGAACAGGCGGGACTGCACCCCTATGACTCCGTCCTCATGCTCCTGGCCCCGCTCGAGGATCCGGGACTGACGGTGCTACCGACACATCGGGTGACGACCACCCCCTTGCCTCCGTTCGAGCAGATCAAACAGACGCTCGGCGAGGTGTTCGAGTTTCGAGAGTTTTCATTCACCCCATCCTCATACGAACAGGTTCGCGCGCAGTTTTTGTCCAGCCTACGGACGGAAGGGGCCCAGGCGCCGGTGTTTGGTCTGGCGAGACAAGGGGATGCTCGATACCTCACTCTCACTCTGAAGCCGAGTCACCGTCCTCCGGCAACGGCGTCACCTCGCGCCAAACTCGACGTCTCACTGCTGCAGCAACTCATCGTCGCCAAACTTTGTCAGACTCAGCAAGAACAGGAAGCGATCGTCTATACCAAGGATGACCTTGAAGCGCTCGATTGGGTGCGCCGGGGAACCGGGACGGGAGCTTTTCTGCTGAATGCGACAAAGGTCAGCGAAGTTCAGGCCGTCGCGTCGGCGGGTGAACGTATGCCGCACAAGTCGACGTATTTTTATCCGAAGCCGTTGACCGGACTCGTCATCAATGTCATGGAGAATAAAAAGTAATGGGTGAAAAGTGAGTGAGTGAAAAATAAGACGTAAGGGGCTAGAACGACCATGGCATCGAAATTCATCGCCTCACTCTTTACGTTTTACGCTTCACGTTTTGCGTTTTACCCTTAACGTTCTGCATATGAACGCAAAGATTCTCATCGTTGACGACGATCCCGATATCATTATGATGCTGGAGGACCGGCTGC
>FKKE01002802.1_pt1 | contig 23632 bp, 21 predicted proteins | sample 1106331 | NCBI WGS metagenome assembly FKKE01 (sample SAMEA3931202, study PRJEB13176) | freshwater metagenome | biome: Drinking water system; feature: drinking water; material: freshwater | place: China | collected 2013-02-06
CGGGAAGATCTTTGTCATACCGGTGCCCATAAGATCAATAATACGATCGGGCAAATTTTATTGGCGCAGCGATTGGGGAAGAAAAGAATTATTGCTGAAACAGGAGCGGGACAACACGGAGTAGCTACAGCAACTGTATGCGCTTTGAAAGGAATTAAGTGCATTGTGTACATGGGAGAAAAAGATATTGAGCGGCAGGCGCCAAATGTGGCAAGGATGAAAATGCTGGGAGCAACGGTGATACCGGCAACATCAGGAAGTAAAACACTGAAAGATGCAACCAATGAAGCAATACGTGACTGGATAAATAACCCGAATGATACGCATTATATAATTGGTTCCGTTGTGGGTCCTCATCCTTACCCGGATATGGTGGCGCGGTTTCAATCTGTGATAAGTGAAGAAATAGGTAAACAACTTCTAGAAAAAACAGGTAATGAATTACCGCATTATGTTATTGCATGTGTGGGTGGCGGCAGTAATGCTGCCGGTGCTTTTTATCATTTTTTAGAGGAAACTACAGTTCAACTTATCGCTGTTGAAGCAGCGGGACAGGGTATTAGTAGTGGTTTAAGTGCGGCAACAACTCAATTGGGCAAGCCCGGAATTTTGCACGGAAGCAAAAGTTTAGTGATGCAAACAGGAGATGGCCAGGTAATAGAACCGCATAGCATTTCTGCGGGATTGGACTATCCCGGTATCGGGCCATTACATGCATATCTGTATGACAGTGGCCGTGCAAAATTTTTAAGTGCCACTGATGAAGAAGCTTTAGCGGCTGCATTTGAATTAGCGAAGCTGGAAGGAATCATTCCTGCATTGGAAAGTGCACATGCATTGCATGCATTAAAGCTTTTGAAATTTAATAAGACAGATAAAGTGGTTGTGTGTTTGAGTGGGAGAGGAGATAAGGATATGGCAACATATATGAAGCATCTTTGACCTCACCCCAACAGTCACTCCAAAGATGGAAAAGTCTTTCACCCCCTCTCCTTAAGGAGAGGGGAGGAAGAGTGTCTGAAAAAAGACTTTTGATGGGGTGAGGTAAATGAATGCAACAGATAAGAATATTCATAAAATGCCAGACTCATACAATGATAATTTGCATCAATCTGCAATTGGTAAACTTTATCAATATGGCCGAGAATTAAGAAAGGATGCTACCCCTGCAGAGAAATTATTATGGGAGCATATAAGAAATAGAAAATTAAACGGGCTTAAATTCAGAAGGTAACATCCCATTGATAAGTTTGTTGTTTATTTTTATTGTCATGAAAAGAATTTAGTAATTGAACTAGATGGGAGTGTACATGATGTTAAAATAAATAAAGACTACGATGAAGCAAGAACGGCTATGCTTGCAGGTTTAGGTATATATGTATTAAGATTCAGAAATGAAGAAGTAGGAGATAATATAAGTTTGGTTCTTGAGAAAATCAGTGAAACAGTTAATATATTATGAATCGTTTAGAAACTTTATTCAAAAAAAAATCAGACAACATTCTCAACGTCTACTGCACGGCAGGCTATCCTCAATTGAACTCAACAGTTGACGTAATGAAAGCATTGCAGGAAAACGGTGCGGATATCATTGAACTTGGCATGCCTTACAGTGATCCATTGGCAGATGGGCCCGTAATACAACAAAGCAGCAGCATTGCCTTGGCAAACGGGATGACGATCAAAAAACTTTTTGAACAATTAAAAAATTTCAGAAAGGATATCACCATTCCTGTTTTATTAATGGGTTATATGAATCCCATTTTACAATACGGATTTGAAAAGTTTTGTGCCGATGCGGCTGCTGTCGGAGTCGATGGATTGATACTTCCCGATCTTCCTGAGCATGAATTTGAAACTGAGTATGGCGCTATCATAAAAAAACACAGACTTGATTTTATTTTTCTCGTTACTCCTGAAACAAGTGAAGCCAGGATCAAAAAGCTGGATGAATTGAGTACCGGCTTTTTGTATGCCGTTTCTTCATCATCCACAACCGGGAAGGATAAAAATATGACGGATGTAACGGGTTATTTGCAAAAAATAAAAAACCTGAAACCCAGGAACCCGGTATTGGTTGGCTTTGGAATAAAAGATAGAAACACTTTTAAAACCGCCTGTGCCAATGCCAACGGGGCCATTATTGGTACCGCATACATAAATGCACTTGCACACGGAGGTAATATTGACGACATTACAAAGGATTTTTTGCATAGCATTAAGGATTAACTATTCTTTGCCCCTGCAAAATTTTATTATTTTTACAGGCAATTATCGAAGCAATATGAAAACAATTCTCTCATTCATTTTTATTGGCCTCTTACATACTAACCTATTTGCTGCCGAAAAAGACACCAGTTTTATCATAACCGGTAATATGACCGGTTTTGCCGATGGTACTCTTGTTAAACTGGAAGATCAGAATACAGGCGAGCAAGTAGCACAGACCACTATTCAAAAAAACAAGTTTGTTTTAAAAGGTAAGCTGGCTGAGCCAACGCTTTGCTGGTTAAAGATCACCGGTGATGAACAGCAGTATGTGTATGTTGAAAACAGTAAGATCACTGTTTCAGGTACCAGGCCCATCAGAACAAATTTAAAAGTAGAGGGCTCTGTTGCTCATAAAGACTTTATGGATTTCCAGTTTTTGTTTAATCCATTAATGATACGATTGCAAAATCTTGTCAAGGTTATTAATGTAACACCTTATGGCCCGCAGCGTGACAGCATGATGGCTATCTATGAAAATATCCAGGATACAATCCAGCTGAATATTGACGTATATCTTGATAAGCATCTTTCTTCATTCATTTCACCTTTTGTTCTTTTTGTAACTACCCAGTTTTATGAAGACCCTATTTTGCTGGAGCAAAGATTTCTTCGCCTTGATACCGTTGTAAGAACTATACCGACTGGCAAGAGTTTAAGAGATTATATTAATACAAGTAAGATTGGGGCTGTTGGTACCCATGCCCTTGATTTTGTACAGCCGGATACTTCGGGTGTACAGGTTTCACTTTCATCTTTCAAAGGCAAATATGTGCTGGTTGATTTTTGGGCAAGCTGGTGCGGACCCTGCCGCATGGAAAATCCAAATGTGGTAGCCAGCTACAATAAGTTCAAAGCAAAGAATTTTACTGTGCTGGGTGTTTCCCTGGATCGCCCCGGACAAAAAGATAAATGGCTTAATGCAATTCATAATGATAATCTTACCTGGACACATGTCAGCGATCTGAAATGGTGGGACAATGCAGCAGCAAAACTTTATCGAGTTTCAGGGATTCCTTTCAATATATTAGTTGATCCTGATGGAAAGATCATTGGCCGTAATCTTCGTGGTCCCGATCTTGATAATAAGCTTTGTGAGATATTAGGATGTAATTAATACGACATTCCGGTGTGAGGACTTTTATGCTTTTTCAGTATCCATGAAGGCTGAACAGCAAACTCCGTTCGCATCCATCCTGTAAGCTATCCTCGCCTTTAAATAGTATAAGCCTCTTTTAATAAGGTATCCTGATCATATTGACCCTGCCTCCTCTTTGTATATATGGGATCGGTTATTTGCAGATTACGAATTAAGGGGTACGATAAAAAATAAGTATGATATAATTTTGATATTGATTAAAGGTATAGAACGAACAGCATTCTTATCAGCGGTTATCTTTTCGTAACTTACTTTTTAAAATCCGAACGAATGAGAAGAGTTTTTGTTGTTAGTTGCCTGTTGAAAGTTTCTTGTTGTTTATATGCACAGGAATTTGGCGGTAATCCTCCTGGATTACAATGGAAGCAGATAAATACTGATACAGCAAGAATAATTTTTCCTGTTGGTACTGATAGCATCGCACAACGTGTGGCATCTGTTGTACATTTCTTAGCAGCCAAAAATAATTCACTTGGCAACAGGAAGGATAAAATAAATATTGTGTTGCAAAATCAAACAACGATTGCAAACGGGTATGTAAATCTGGGTCCTTACCGGAGTGAATTTTTCTTAACTCCATCATTCAACAATTTTGACCTGGGAAGCATTGACTGGGCAGAAGGACTTGCTTTGCATGAATACAGACATGTACAGCAGTATAACAATTTTAAAGTAGGGATAAGTAAAGCAATGTATTATTTGTTTGGTGAAGAAGGATTGGCTGTAGCGGCAAATGCCGCAATACCCGATTGGTTCTATGAAGGAGATGCGGTATATAATGAAACGGTACATAGCAGGCAGGGCAGGGGAAGAATTCCTTTGTTTACCAATCAATATCCTTCACTTTGGCTGGCAAAGAAAAACTATTCGTGGATGAAATTGAGGAACGGTTCATTAAAGGATTATGTGCCGGATCATTATGCTCTTGGCTATATGCTGGTGAATTATGGCTATGAAAAATACGGACCTGATTTCTGGAAGAGGGTAACCAGGGATGCAGCCTCATTCAACGGCTTGTTTTATCCCTTTCAAAAAGCAATTAAAACCCATGCGGGGATTGATTATAAAACTTTCCGAAAAAATGCATTTGACCATTACAAGCTGAATAGCGATTTGCAGCAGAAGAGTGCCCACAGAGTCCTGCAGACGACGCAAGAGACGATTAATAGTAGTATACATGCTGACGAACAAAAAATCACCATTCCAACACTAAGCCATGTAACAAATTATTATTTTCCTTACCATAGGGAAGATGGATCATTGTTGTATTTAAAAAGCAGTTATCGTAAACGGCCGGCATTTGTTGTAAAAGATAATTCGGGTGAGCATGTGGTAAGAGTGAAAGATATTTCATTGGATGAACAGTTCAGTTACCGGAATGGAAAGATCGTGTACTCGGCGTATAAGCCTGATGCCAGATGGGGATGGAGAAATTATAGTGAGATACGTTTGCTGGATATAAAAAGCGGAACACAACAACACATTACACATAAAACAAAATATTTTACTCCTGATATCAATAATGATGGTAACAGAATTGTGGCTGTGAATTATGAGCCTGATGGTAAATGTGAACTGCATGTATTGGATGCAGCCACAGGTACAATACTGAGCAGGATGGCTTCTTCGGAGATAAAAGTTTTTACAGATCCAAAATTCATAAACGATAGTTCGGTCATTGTTTGTGTAAGGTTGCATGATGGAAAAATGGCATTGGCGCTTGCCAGTACGAATGGGGTGATCACAAGAGTGACAGTGCCTTCTTATCATACGATAGGATTTCCCAATGTGCGGGGAGATAAAGTATTTTTTACGGCTTCGTTCAATGGTAATGATGAGATTTTCATGGTACAGCTGACTGATGGAAAAGTTTTCCAGGTTTCAAATTCTGCATCAGGAAATTATTTTGTAAATGCAGGCGGTAACAAATTAGTGTATTCACAATTTACGGCTGAAGGGTATCAATTGAAAAGCTCAATTGATATAGATAGAATAATGATGAAGGAAGTAAGTGACGAAGATTTTCTTTTACCAGCGAATAGGTTTCCTGTTGCAAAGGAAAATGATTTTGCGGGGTTATCATTGAATGATATTGGTAAGAGGAATTTTTTAGTCAGCAAATACAAAAAAGGAACAAGGCTTTTTAATTTTCATAGCTGGCGGCCTTATTACGAAGACCCTATCTTCACTTATACTTTGTATGGACAAAATGTGTTGAATACGCTACAAACTGAGCTGTATTATTTATATAACCAGAATGAGAATACAAATGCAGTTGGTTTCAGTTCAATTTATGGGGCATGGTTCCCTTATGTTTCTGCAGGTGCAGAATACACATTTAAAAGAACAGACACGCTAAATAACTTAACCAGGCAATGGAACCAGCTTGATACCCGTATTGGATTAAATATACCGCTGAACCTTACAGGAGGAAGGTTTTTGAGATCAGTGAATTTTGGAAGCAGTTATGTTTTCCGGTTTGAGAACAATACCGGACCAACCAAAGATCTTTTTGCCGAAAATAATTTTGGCTATCTCTCTCATTTTTTTAATTATAGCCAGCAGGTACAAATGGCAAGGCAACATATTTTTCCAAGGCTTGGTTTTAATTCTTCTTTACAATACCGCCATGCGGTTTCAAAGTATGATAGCTACCAGTTTCTGGGTTTGGCAAATGTATATCTGCCGGGATTTATTTCCAATCATAGTATTGTTTTGAATGGAGCTTTTCAGCAAAGAGATACGTTCAGAATTTTATTCAGCAATCGATTCCCGTATTCAAGAGGGTATAATGAAGCTTATTTATCAAGAATGTGGAAGATAGGCGTAAATTATCATTTTCCACTTTGGATACCGGATTGGGGTTTTGGAAACATTCTTTACATACAGCGGATACGTGCCAATGCATTTTATGATCTTACAAGAGTGTATTCAAGAAATAAACTGGTAACAGCAGATCAAAGAAGCGTAGGGGCTGAATTTTACTTTGATACCAATTGGTGGAATCAATATCCTTTAACCTTTGGTTTCCGGATAAGCCGGCGCTTAGATGATGACCTGGTTACCGGTAACCGGGGAACTTTTTATGAATTCATTTTACCGGTGAGTATAATACCGAGGTAGTTTAGAGTTATGAGTTACTTGTTATCTGTAATTCATAATGACGCTAAACTTTCTTGGATAGCTTTAATTTTGGCTTCAGCATCGGCTTTTTTCTTTTTTTCAATTTCCACCACTTCAGGTCTTGCATTTTGAACAAAACGTTCATTGCTGAGTTTCTTTTCTACTGATAAAAGAAATCCTTTTTGGTATTCGAGGTCTTTCAATAATTGGTTTTTCTGATCCGAAGTATCTGATTCCTTTCCTGTTTCAATAAAGAATTTATCTTTTTGTACAACTAAGGTAATAGATGCGGTTATTCCTTCTTTTATAAAATTTATTTCTGAAGCATTTATTTGTTTGGCAAGTATTTGTTTAAAACTGTGATAAGCTGCCTGGTCTTCACATTGCACATGCAATCTTATTTCATCTTTTTGTTTCAGCAGATTCTTTACACGGACATCACGCAATGCAGTGATCACTTGTTTTAATAATTCCGCTCTTTTTAAAATTACTGAATGCGGTATGCCGAATCCTGAATCTTGTTTTATGGCCAGGTCATCATTATTATTTCTTTCTTTAAGCTGATGATACACTTCTTCTGTAATGAATGGCATAAAGGGATGAAGAAGCTGTATCAATTCTTCAAAGAAAAAAACTGTTTTATCATAAACATTTTTTTCTATGGGTTGTTCATATCCGGGTTTTACCCATTCCAGGTACCAACTGCAGAAATCATCCCAGATAAGAGAATAAATGGTTTTCAGAGCTTCGCTTAACCTGAAATCTTTATACAGATCTTCTATTTGTGATTTTGCTTCATTCAACCTGTTCTCAAACCATTCAATCGCAAAATTTTCCTTTGACTCCGAACTTTGAACTCTTGGCTCCCAACTCCGAACCAGCTTCAATGCATTCCATATTTTATTGATAAAGAAGCGACCTTGTTCATTACCTGCTTTATCCCACATCAGGTCGTTACCGGCAGGTGAGGAGATCATGATACCAAAACGAACAGCGTCAGCACCGTCTTCGTCGATCATTTCTAAAAGATCGGGTGAATTGCCAAGCTGTTTGCTCATTTTACGACCAATTTTATCTCTTACAATTCCAGTGAAATAAACATCATTAAAAGGTTTTTCACCCTTGTATTCAAATCCTGCCATTATCATTCTTGCCACCCAAAAGAAAATGATCTCGGGAGCGGTTACAAGAGTATTGGTAGGATAATAATATTTTATATCCTTGTTACCGGGTTTGCTATACCCCTTAAAAACTTCAAACGGCCATAGCCAACTGGAGAACCATGTATCTAAACAATCCTCATCTTGTTTTAATTGTTTGTTCTTTGTGACGGGAAAACGATTATGAACTTCGTCAATATTTTTTGCTACATAAATATTACCCTCTTCATCATACCATGCCGGTATTCTATGTCCCCACCAAAGCTGGCGGCTGATACACCAGTCTTTGATATTTTCCATCCAATGGCGGTAAAGGTTTTTAAACTTGGGAGGATAGAATTTAATTTCATCATTAACAACGGCATCCAGCGCAGGTTGGTATATTTTTTTCATATCTACCCACCACTGCATACTTAATCTTGGCTCTACCACAACATCGGTTCTTTCTGAATATCCAATTTCACTTATATAATCTTCTGTTTTTACCAGGTATCCTTTTTCTTCCAGTTCAGCTACAATTTTTTTTCTTGCCTCAAAGCGATCTTCGCCAATATATATCTGTGCATGTTCATTTAATGTACCGTCTTCATGTAAAATGTCCACCACTTCAAGATTATGCTTTTGTCCCAGCATATTATCATTCATATCATGAGCAGGGGTTACTTTTAAAGCTCCTGTTCCAAAATCCATGGTTACATACTCATCAGTAATAATCGGAATTACTTTGTTTATCAGTGGTATCACCGCATGCTGATGATGCAATGGCTTATATCTTTCATCTTTTGGGTGAACACAAATTGCAGTATCTGCCATGATTGTCTCGGGACGTACCGTAGCAATTACGATCTGTCCATTCGCTACCGGCTCACCCTTTCCCTTATTAAAAATTACATCATACTTAATATGATATAGCTTTTGTTTTGTTTCTTTCCTTATTACCTCTTCATCACTCAAAGCAGTTTTGGCTTTTACATCCCAGTTGATCATCCGTTTGCCACGATAGATATATTTTTTTTCAAAGAGGTCAATAAACACACTTATTACTGAGTCATAATAATCAGGGTCCATTGTAAACGTTGTCCGGTCCCAATCAAGACTGCAACCCAATTTTTTTAATTGCTGTAAAATGATGCCGCCATATTTTTCTTTCCATTCCCATGCATATTTTAAAAATTCATCCCGGCTCAATGATGCTTTTTGAATACCTCTTTCCCGCAACATCTGAACTACTTTTGCTTCGGTGGCAATGGAAGCATGATCTGTTCCCGGCACCCAGCAAGCATTTTTTCCCTGCATTCTTGCACGACGCACCAATATATCCTGGATAGTATTGTTAAGGCAGTGCCCCATATGGAGTACACCGGTAACATTGGGAGGAGGAATAACAATGGTGTACGGCTCCCTTTCATCAGGAGTACTGTTAAAATATTTTTTATTCAGCCAGTGTGAATACCAGTTTTTTTCTGCGGTACTGTGATCAAAATTTTTGGGCAATTCCATAAGGCCGCAAATTTACTGTCTTTTATGTGAATGGGAATTGGGAGAAATGGATAGTTTCTATTCCATTTTTTTTCTTACCTCTTCGCAGATATAGATATTCCCTGCCGCTACAAGATCTATTGCACGGCAAAGTTCATCGAATGAAACACTTTTGGTAAGATATCCTTTGGCTCCTAATGCCAGCATACGTTGGGCATGCCAGGGCTCATTGTTTGCAGAAAAACCAATGATCTTTACATCGGGTAATAGTTTTGCAATAGTTTCAGTAACCATAAATCCATTCATGGGGTTCATGTTGATATCAACTAAGATCACATCGGGTAAAAGCTCTGTGGTAACTGAAATAGCCGTTTCTCCATCTTCAACATCTGCGATGATCTCATAGGAAGAGTTTAACTCCAGCAGCTCTTTCAGAGAAGCTCTGACTCTTTTATGATCATCAACTATAATAATGCGGATCTTCGGCAATTTCATAAAGGAAGAATAAGGTGTGTACGCTGTAACCCGGTGTGGTTAATGAATTAATAATAATTTAAGTAATTGATTTATAGCGTTATTCAATAGGCTTTGGAGCTGTCAGGTTTGGCAGAGGATGGAAAATATCACGTCAGTAAAAATACTGAAACTCTAAAGTAATATTACCCGATAAGTTTACCAAGAATTTTTACGAATAATTTGATATTTCTTTTTGATCGAACCGGATAGAAAAATAAGAAGTACTTGATTGCTCATATTTATCTTCGGGCAATTATCATCAATTTTTAATAATGGAAAGAAACCTGTTTTCATGGTATAGTCCTTCATTAAACAAGGAAATGCCTATCGCTATTTATGGACATTATGGTTTTGCATTGTTACTGGTACCCACAGCTGCGGCTGACTACCTGGAATATGAAAGGTTTCAATTGCTTGACCACATTAAACCATTTATTGAGGCGGGAAAACTAAAAGTGTATTCCATTGATAGTATCAATAATGAGAGCTGGTTGAATAATAATATGGATCCAAGGGCTAAATCCATTCGTCACCAGCAATGGAACAATTATGTATTCAATGAAGTGGTCCCTTTTATTCGTACCAACAGCAGTGCTGAAACAATGATCTTTACCTGCGGCGCATCATTTGGTGCTTTGCATAGCATGAATTTATTTTTAAAAAGACCGGATATTATCAATGGTGTTTTGGCAATGAGTGGTGTTTATGATCTTACAGAATACACAAAGGGGCATTATGATGATGATGTGTATTTTAACAGCCCTATGCATTATATGCCTAATATGACAGATCATCATATTCTGGAGCAAATAAGACAAACGCATCACCTGCATATTTTTACGGGCAGCGGAGCTTATGAGGATCCTTCAGGCAGCGGCAGGTTTGCCAGGATACTTTATGATAAAGGCATCAATTATGAGCTTGATGTTTGGGGACCGGAGTGGCCACATGACTGGAATACATGGCGAGCAGTATTACCGCATTATTTAGCCACAAGATTTTGATCAGCCTGGGGAATCAGCTTTTTTAAATGATGGATGAATTCGGTTCTCGGGATCATTTTTGCGCCAAGACTTTCAAGATGTTCAGTATATACCTGGCAATCGATAAGTTCAACTCCATCTTTTTTTAAATATTCAACAAATTTTATAAAAGCATATTTGCTTGAATTGCTTTGCTTGCTGAACATGCTTTCTCCAAAGAATATTTTTCCAATTCTTACACCGTATAATCCACCAACCAGTTCGCCATCTTTCCATACTTCAGCACTATGAGCAAAACCATTTTTGTGCAAATTGACATAGGCTTTCTTTACTTCATGGGTGATCCAGGTACCGGCCTGTCCTTTCCGGCGTATTGTTTTACAATTATTGATCACCTGTGCAAAGGCAACATTGATGGTAAAATTGAAGGCATTCTCTTTCAGTAGCTTTTTCATGCTCTTACTTACCTTCAACTTTTCAGGAAATAAAACAAATCGTGGATCAGGACTCCACCAAAGAATATGTTTCCCTTCATACCAGGGGAAGATTCCTTTACTATAGGCAACCAGTAAACGATCCATCGAGAGGTCGCCGCCTACTGCTAATAGGCCGTCAGGCTCTGCAAGATGTACGGGCGGAAATGAATAATCCTTTTCTAAAACAAATAATGGCATATTTAAAACCTGTCTTCAAATTTCGGTTGTCAAATAAAGGACAAATAACAAATATAAAAAATGGGAAAACTTCGTGTCAGGTAAATTTTCTTAAAAAGACTAAATGCAATAATTTTAAGAGATGACAGAATCCTGAAGGGGCATGTCTTTATAAAAACCAAAACCTTGTTCAATGTTATACATTTATTTGCTACAAGCCGGTCCGCAGGTATCGGGTCCGTCTTTTAATCAGCATTTGATAATACTTGCGGTCATCATTCTATTAGCAGGAGTTATAGGTGGTTATACAGGTTATCTTATTGAGAAAAACAAGTATGTTGTTACCGCTCCTGAAGCTTTAGCATCTTACCGTGCTGAAATCAGAAAAAAACTTGTGTATTTTATTGTCACCGGTTGCAGCGCTGCATTATTGATCCCATTGTTTCTTTCCACAATTTCAAGTCAACTGATGAGCGAAGCACAGAAAGATCCATTGAAATATTTTGTTTTTGGTGGCTTTTGTCTTCTTGTTGCTGTTTTCTCAAAACAATTCATTTCTACACTTTCAGAGAAATTGATCAAGGATCTGAAAGAGGAGGTAGCCTTACAGGCAACAGAAAAAGCAGAAAAAGTTTTTGATGAGAAGAAAGATATCTTTTCGCAACAGGTGGAACAACAAGTTACAAAACAGACATCCGAACTGCAGGAGAAGGTATCAGCTTTATCTATTTGGGATGAATTGACAAAATTAGAAGCGCAGATCAAACATCCTACAAATCCTGCATCACCTAAACTGGAGGACATGCAGCTGATACTTGACAAAGCTTTAAAAACGGAAGATCGGAAGCTTATTTCACAGGTTTATGACAGGATAAGTTTCCTGAGCTTTACACAAGATGGTGAACTGATCGAAAGTATCTTTGAAAAATATAAAGATAAGGTTGAGCTAACACCCTATACATGGGCCGATCTTGCTATTGTGAATATGAATAAGTATAGTGCTGAACCAAGGAATTCTTTTAAAGAGAGGTCAGAACAATATTTGGACAATGCTATAAAAATGAATGAAACGTATGGTACAGCGTATGCATTGAAGATGTATTTGCGATTGATAGAGCTAAATAACCTGACTACAGGAAGTCCTCGTATTGCAGAGTTACAAACAAGCATAAAAGAAATTTTTAAGCAACTTGCCGATCTGGGAAAACTTTCGTCACAGCAGGCATATAATTATATACAGCAAAATGAAAACAATTCTTTTAGTGTTTATAATAAGTTGCTTAGAGAAAAGTTTGCAAATGAGTGGATAAAATTTGAAGAAGACGGGAAAGCGAAATGATCAGGAAACTTTTTCTTCAACGGTGGCGCCAATACCTCTGTCAGTAATGGCATCACACATCGGCTTTAGTTCATCAAATGTTCCGTTTTTTACGGCATATTTACCATTGAAATGAATGATGAAAGAACATTGCTCTGCCTGCTCATAACTATGCCCGCATATTTCCATCAGCGTCTCTATCACCCATTGAAAAGTATTTACCTCATCATTCCAGACAATAAGATTGCAGGGCTCTTCTGCTGAAGTAAGAAGATCCGTTTCATCCCTTTGTTTAGTACTTGTATCATTTTGTGGAAACGCCATGCCACAAATTTAAGCATATAAATTTTCGTAAGGTAATGGGTGAATTTCTTTTTTTAAACTATTCTACAGGTATTTTTACTTTGACACAGATCATCATTAAAATAAAGTTTGAAAATTGAAAGGAAAATAAAAAAAGCCCTATGTTATAGGGCTTTGTGGGAGTTGACGGGATCGAACCGCCGACCCTCCCGACTTACAAGTCGGGATGTTCTGAACCAATTAATTTTTCAATCATTTTGCGATTTTTCCAATTTTTAATTTCTCTTTCCCTTTGATACGCTTCAGATTTTGAATTATAGTCTTCGGTATAAATTATTTTCCAGTCAAGAGCCTTACCTGTAAAGCCTTTATGATTTGTATTATGTTTCTTTAATCGTGAAATGATAGTATCACCCGTATGTCCAACATAGAATTTATCTTTTGATGGGGAATAAAGGATGTATAATGTATAGGCCATAAAAAAAGCCCTATGTTATAGGGCTTTGTGGGAGTTGACGGGATCGAACCGCCGACCCTCTGCTTGTAAGGCAGATGCTCTGAACCAGCTGAGCTAAACTCCCTTGCACAACGTAAAGTAATTACGTTTTTGGGACGGCAAAGATAAGGGTATCAGTTTTTCGTGAAAAATCTTTTTTAATCTTTAATTCGGAGTTACTGCAGGCAGCCTGTATAGTTGCCCGTCAATCACAAATAATTCATCGATCTCGTAGGTCCAGTATTTATAAAGCGGGGATTTTTTTAATAACTTTTCAACATCAGGCTTGCTTTCAGCATTCAATGTTACCCATACTCTTTGTGATTCCATGCTTACCACATACTGGTCAATAATATTTTTATTGATAAGCATATTGATGTAAGTACGATGAGCGGGTATCAATGAAGCAAACTCATCATTCCATTCAAAATTTATTGTAACCTGGTAAGCTTTCATATCATGAGGTTGATAAAGTAAATGTAGGGAAGTTGAGAATAAAAATATGTAAATGTTGATAAGTGGAACGTACTGGGCTCGAACCAGTGACCTCTGCTCTGTCAAAGCAGCGCTCTGAACCAACTGAGCTAACGTTCCTAAAGTTTCCACTCCACTATTTCATTCACCCATTCCTTTCTGAAGGGAGTTGTTATTTTAATATAATTATCTGTATAGCCTTCCATCAGGCCCTTGTTCTCATGACCTTCAAATAAAACCTTTCTTGTATCCCCATGATGTTGCTCTGTAAAATATTGCATCTTCATATAGGAAAGATTCCGGAGTGTTTTATTTCTTTCATGACGAATATTCATCGGAACAACAGGGCTGATGCTTAAAGCATGTGTATTATCTCTTTCTGAATATGTAAATACATGCAGATAAGAAATATCCAATGAATGAAGAAAATCAAAAGTCTCTTTAAAATCTTCATCACTTTCACCCGGAAATCCAACGATCACATCAACCCCTATACAACAATGAGGCATTAATGTTTTTATCAATGCAACACGATCAGCATACAACTCTCTTTTATATCGTCTTCTCATCAATCCCAGTATCTTATTGCTTCCGCTTTGTAAAGGAATATGAAAATGCGGCATGAATTTATCGCTGTTGGCAACCAATTCAATGATCTCATTGGTTAAAAGATTGGGCTCGATAGAGGAGATACGATATCGCTGGATTCCTTCTACTTTTTCCAGCTCCTTTACTAATTCAAAGAAATTTTGCCCGTTCTTCAAATTACTATCAGGTACTTTTCCAAAATCCCCGAGATTGACACCTGTTAAAACAATTTCTTTTACACCATGCGAAGCCAGGTGCTCAACATTCTTTATTACATTTTCTATCGAATCGCTTCTGCTTTTGCCACGGGCCCGGGGAATTGTACAGAATGAACAATTATAATCGCATCCATCCTGCACTTTTAAAAAAGTTCTTGTACGATCATTCATTGAAAATGATGAAGTGAACGCTGAAACTTCTTCGATATCGCAACTACAGATCTTTGCTGAATCACCCTTTGAAAGCTCACGGATATGCCTGGCAAGATTGAATTTTTCTGCAGCACCCAAGACCAAATTCACACCGGGAATTTCTGCGATCTCTTTTGGTTTTAATTGGGCATAACATCCTGTGATCACTACTAAACTTGCCGGTGATTTTCTTTGAATCCGCCTAACGAGCTGGCGGCATTCTTTATCCGCATTATCGGTTACAGAACATGTATTGATAACATACACGTCTGCCTGGTCGTCAAATTCTTTTTTTTCAAAACCTTCGCTTTCAAGCATCCTTGAAAGCGTTGATGTCTCGGAAAAATTAAGCTTGCAACCCAATGTATGAAATGCCACTGTTCTAGCTTCAGCCATGGGGCGCAAAGATAATCAAGTTTATAGTTTATAATGAGTAGTGTATAATTGTCGTTTTGTTTAGGTTCAAATTATTTTTTTATCAAACCATATTACTTCGATTGTTACTCCAAAGGAGTGGCGTCGGCACGGCAAAAGAGATTATGAAAGGAGCACAACAGCGGCAACCTAAAATAAATTATACTTGCATAATGAATCCTCAACTAAAAAAGATCTTTCCTATAATTCTCATTTTGATACTTGCGGCGTTGACATTTGCAATCAGGCAATGTACTGATAAGCCGGTATCAAAATCCAAAACTACTGTACCAAAGGAGGCCAGGAAAAATGATAAAGTATCAGTTGATCGTGACAAAGGGTTTGATCGCAGGGTCTCTTACCTCGAATACAGCAAGCATGCAAAATGCCGGATGGAATGCAGGAAGATATCAGAACAAGAAGTGGAACAAATAATGCTGGACGGGAAGATCAATTATTATCAAAGTGAAATTAAGAATGCAAGATGCCCGGAGTATGCGGTAGAGGGTGTAACTACTGATGAACAGCGAGTAAGGATCATATTTGGACAATGCAATAATAAGACGGTAGTAATAACTGTTATCGATCTTGATAGGGAATGGACATGCAGTTGTCCGGGTGATGATAAAAAATATCAAAATAAGAACTGAAAATATTTTGTGTTTGCATGAAATCAAGAAATGTCATTATCTCTCTTATTCTCGTTCTGGGTATTCTTGTGTTTATTTTTATCAGAATCCGGAACGAACCACGAAAGAAGCTGACATTTAACCGCAACCCATCACGGATAGAATATTCACAATTTGCCTTATGCAGAATGGAATGTTTTGCAATAAATGCAAACTCGGTGACGGCTATTTTTCGAAATGGTATTGTTCAGGATAGTAAAGACAAAAAGAGTTGTACCGTATTTACAGTAAATACATTCACAAAACAAAAAGTGGATATTTTTATTGTAGTTGAGCAATGTGGTACAGTTGCAAGGATCATTGATTGTTATGTTACAAACAGGGCGGCACCCTGTAATTGTGCGGATGTTGAAAACAGGCCGGTTTCTTTTTTAAAAAATAAAATTTGATGCGATATTTTCTGAAGCCTTTACAATGGCTTTATTGTATATATGCATTGCTTCTTTTTGTTGGCATCATGCTTTTGCTTTTTCCTTTAATGTTGATCGCTTCCATGTTTGGCCGTATTACCGGCGGCAATATTATTTACAGGCTTTGTATGTTATGGGGAGATCTGTGGTTCCCTCTCATTTTTATTTTTCATAAAAATATTTATGAGCAACCGCCGGGTAAAAACAAGCAATATATTTTTGTTGCCAATCATATATCTTACCTGGATGCGCCGATCATTGTAAAAGCAATACGACGACCGATAAGGGCCCTTGGTAAAACAGAAATGGGAACAGTACCGGTATTTGGATTTATATATAAATATGCTGTTGTAAGAGTGGACCGCGGCAGTGCTGAAGATAGGGCAAAAAGCGTAAGAAATATGAGATCAATTTTAATGAAAGGCATCTCGATCATTGTTTTTCCCGAGGGCACATTTAATATGACCGGCGACCCGTTGAAAGAATTTTATGATGGTGCGTTTCGTGTAGCAATTGAAACGCAGATGCCGGTAAAGCCCGTATTATTTCTCGATGCTTACGACCGCATGAGCTATCGCAGTATATTTTCTCTTACACCCGGGAAAAACCGTGCTGTTTATCTTGAAGAAATTCCTGTAGAAGGTTTGACGTCAAAAGATGTGGCTATGTTAAAACAAAAAGTATATGACCAGATGGAAATGAAACTACGTTACTATAAAGCCAGTTGGATTAAGAAACGCACAAACCAATAAAAGCGACCTCTGTGTTCAAGTAGATTTTATCTTTATGTTACCCGCCAATGAAAAAGAAGGATACAAATAGCAATGATTCAAACTCCCTTTCAGGGAGTAGGGATTTTGCTGAGATTATCATACCTCTTGCACTTCCGAGAAATTATACATGGTCTGTACCTGCTCATTTGAAGGATCAGTTGCATGTGGGTTGCCGGGTGGAAGTCAATCTTGGAAAAAATAAAAAATATGCCGGCATTGTAAAAAGAATTCATAACGAAAAGCCTGATTTTTTTGAAGCAAAAAACATTTTGAATGTGCTGGATGCCGAGCCTGTAGTATTTGAAGAACAATTGAAACTTTGGGAATGGGTGGCCTCATATTATATGTGCAGCGAAGGTGAAGTGATGGCGGCTGCATTACCTGCACATTTCAAGTTAAGCAGCGAAACGATCCTGATCTTTAATGATGAGTATGGAGAAGATTTTTCTGCTCTTGATCATGATGAATACTTAGTTGCTGAAGCATTGTTGTTAAAGAAGGAATTAAAATTAACCGAGGTACAACAGGTGCTCGACTCATCACATGTTTACCCGGTTATCAACAGGCTTATTCAGAAAAAAGTTTGTTTTGTTTGGGAAGCCTTGAAGCAAACATACACTCCCAAGAAAGAAACATTTGTTTTATTGAATCCTGAATACAGCAATGACGATAAACTTTCTGAGCTGCTGAATAACTGGACAAGAGCTCCCAAACAAATGGAATTATTACTCAGCTATCTTCATTTAATTAGAACCGAAGGCGAGGTTATCAAAACAAATCTTCTTAAAAAATCAAATGCTTCGGAAGCACAGTTGAAGGGGTTGGTAGAAAAAGGAATTCTAAGATTGGAGAAACGGGTGATCGATCGGATACACTACTTACCTAAAGATGTAAAAATTGATTTTGAATTAACACCCTTGCAACTTGAAGCTCTTGAAAATATCCGGTATTCATTTACTGCAAAACAGGTTTGCCTGCTGCATGGAGTAACCAGCAGCGGGAAAACACTTGTTTATATTAAACTGATAGAAGAAGCAATTAAAAAAGGGCAACAGGTTTTATATATGTTACCGGAGATCGCTTTAACATCGCAGATCATCCGGCGATTACAAAAACATTTTGGAGGGTATATCGGTATTTATCATTCCAAATTTTCTCAAAATGAAAGAGTAGAAATATGGAATAAAGTAAAATCCGGTGAATTAATGATCGTTCTGGGTGCAAGATCATCCCTGTTTCTTCCTTTTCAGAATTTAGGCCTGATCGTTTGTGATGAAGAGCATGATACTTCTTACAAACAACATGACCCGGCTCCAAGATATAACGGCCGTGATGCCGCTATTTATTTTGCTTCACTGTTCAGCGCTAAAACATTATTGGGCAGTGCTACACCATCACTGGAAAGCTATCATAATGCTGTAACGGGTAAATATGGTTTGACCGAACTACTCCAGCGTTATGGTGATGTTCATTTGCCCTTAATAGAAATTATAGATACCAAAAAAGTAGTACAGAAGGAGAAAGGTAAAGTGATGCTTTCGCCGGTATTGATTGATTCGGTAAATAATGTACTGGCAAAACAAAAACAGGTAATACTCTTTCAGAACCGCCGTGGTTATACGCCATACCAGGTTTGTAATACCTGCGGGTGGATCCCTCAATGCAGGTATTGCGATGTTTCATTGACCTATCACAAAATATCGAATAAGCTTATTTGTCATTATTGCGGCACTACGTATGCACCTTTGATTACCTGTGCAGCCTGCGGTAATCACAATTTCATACAAAGAAATTTCGGCACAGAAAAGATCGAAGAGTTATTACTGGAGCAATTTCCCCATGCAAAAATTGCAAGAATGGATATTGATACTGTAAGAGGAAAGAATGCACATGATGTATTGATACAACAATTCGAGCAGCAGCGAATTGATATTTTGGTAGGAACACAAATGGTAGTAAAGGGTTTGGATTTTGATAATGTAGATCTTGTAGGGATACTAGATGCTGACGGATTATTAAGCTTTGCAGATTTCCGTGTGAATGAAAGAGCTTTTCAATTAATGGAGCAGGTGAGTGGTAGAGCTGGCCGCAAGGAAGCTACCGGTAAAGTAGTGATACAAACCATTCAGCCACATCATCCGGTTTTGCAATTGGTGAAGGAACATGATTTTAAAAAATTGTATGATGAAGAAATTGAGAAAAGAAAACAATTCTTTTATCCTCCTTTTTCAAGACTCATACATGTTACATTCAGGCATAAGATAAAGGAAGTGGTGGAGAAAGCGGCCCGTTATTTCGCAGATGCTTTAAAAGTAAAATATGGACAATACCTTGTTGGGCCGGCCGAACCAGTGATCAACCGCATACGCAATCAGCATTTAATGGAGCTGCTGGCTAAACTTCCCCGTGATACAAAAACCATTGCCCAATGTAAAAAGGATATGCTTGAACAGATGGCCATCTTACATCAGCATAAAAGTTTTAAAAGTGTGACGGTGGTGAATAATGTAGATGTGGTGTGAAATCAGCTCAAATATTTGTTCGGCACATTCGGAGAAATATAATTGATACCAAAAACACGTTTAAGCAGCAGAGACACGGTTTCTGAAATTGTTTTTTCATTACGATGCATTTGAGGTAATAAACCCATCATCGTATAACTGATAGGATTCACTGCAGGAATTAAAGTTTCCCAATCATATCCTTTACCCCAGATGATCCCGGGTACCGTTACCTTCAGATCAGCATTTTTTTCCAGAAGTAAATGCATCATTTCAACTGATGCATTGTTGTTTTGATTCACAGTATGAAATATGGGGGTATGTCCGCCAAGGCGAAACTCATCGAAGCCTGCTGTGGCATTCACATCGGCCCCCTGTTTAAAAAGAATTTCAGCGCAGGCTACATGGTTAAATTCTGCACAAATATGAAGAAGAGTGACCTGGTGAAGCGGTGTATAGGCACAACGAAGCGAATATTTTTTTGCAATAAGTTCTTTGTCTTTGCTGATGAGCTGATGTAATTGCGGTCCATCATTAGCAAGAACTGATAGCAATGCTTTGTCTTCAAACTTCAAACCGTGATCTATAAAAGCCTTTACACATTCTTTGAATTTTGGACCCCTTGTATATTCACTTGTCAATTCGTAGATAAGGGGTTCATTCCTGAACAGATCATTTGGGTTGATCCCATTCTCAAAACATTGATTTATGCCATCAACATCATGCAACTCTATATCTCCAATTATTTTCTCAAACCAGTTCATTTACTTAATTTTTTTATTTGCTCATACTCATACACAAAAATTCCCTCCTCATTCTTTTTTGAAGCAGCAGTCATAGCTTTTGCCACTTCTTTTGCTTGTATGGCTTTATATTTTTTTGGAATGGCAAATGAAAAAATTTGCATCAATGGTTTGCCAATCACCTCACCAATCCTGAATTCCTTTCTTTCGCCCAATAAAAAAGATGGTTGCATAATATGTACTGATCTCAGGTCAACTGTTTTTACAACATCTTCCACTTCGCCTTTTAGTTGCAGGTAAAAATTTTTGCTTTTACTGTTGGCGCCGACAGATGAGACCAGGATGAATTTTTCACAGCCAACCATTTTAGAAAACCGGGCAATCTTGACGGGGATATCAAAATCAATTTTCCGATAAGCTTCTTTGTCGCCTTTTACTTTTTTTTGAGTTGTACCTATTGCACAAAAAACAGCATCACTATTGCTCAAGGCAACAAGCAACGAATCACTGTCATCAAAATCGATGATCTTCTTTTCAAGTTTTGGATGAGTAATATCAATGGGCCGCCTAATTACTATTCTTACAGTTTCAAAATATGGATCATTCAGCAATTCATCCAATAGATAATTACCAATTAATCCTGTTGCACCGATGATTGTTGCTGTCATAAAAAATTTTCAGCTTATGTGTTCATTAAGCCCTCTTCAGGGGGTTTGCGGGTACTCATATACAACATATCCCCATGGTTCTATCTTCCATTGTTTATCGTCCAATGTTTCATTAGTTCCCATAAATACATTGTAAGGATTGCCATGAAGTTCTTTATCCGCTACTTTTATTGTTTGTTCTTTTTTTGAAAGATTGAGAATCACAAAAACTTTCTTTCCGTCTTTTTCTCTCAAAAATGCAAACAACGCTTTCTGATCTCCCACATTTATTTTTTTAAAGGAAGCATCAGGATGAAGTGCGGGGTTGTTTTTTCTTAATGCCAGTAATGTTTTATAAAATCCAGCTCTTGCCAGCTTATCAAACCTGATGCTATCTTTTTCAAAAAAAGAAAGAGCCCTTAATACAGGTTCTTCCTGCCCACTATAAATTAATGGCACACCGCGATAAAGCGTTTGTGATAAAACGGCAAACGGGGCATGAATTGCTCCCGGCATGGTTTCGTAGTCTGCTTTATTCCAGCTGTTTTCGTCATGATTGCTGGTAAAATACATTTGCATAGCAGTTTTAGGATATGTGCTGTCAAGCTTCATCAGAACCGTATCAATGGATAAAGCGTTTCTTTCACTTTTAGCAACAGCCCGGGTTGTATGAAACAATTGCCAGCCATAATCCATGTCAAATCCCGAGTCAAAGATCCAACTGCCTTGTCCTTCTGCCAGCATGAAAACTCTTTTTACTTTATTTAATTCTTTGATAGTATACTTCCAGAATTCTGCCTGGTATGCTTCGGTATGATCGCATCGAAAACCGTCAATATTTGTTTCAGACACCCAGAATTTCATTGAGGCCGTCATGCTATCCTGCATTTCTTTGTTTGTGAAATCAAGCACCCGGATGTCCGTCCAGTCAAATTTCCAGGTAGGCTTTCCGGTGCTGTCTTTCATATAAAAATGTGTATGTGTTTTCAACCAGGGATGATCGGCACCGGTATGATTGGGTACCCAATCGATAATCACCTTAAAGCCTTTTTCATGAGCTGTATTCACAAGGTTCTTCCAATCCTGCATGGTTCCGAACTCAGGATTCACTTCCCTGTAATCTGCCACCGCATAATAACTTCCGAGTGTTCCCTTTCGCTCCGCCTTGCTAATGGGATGAATCGGCATGAACCAAAGAATTTCTACACCCATTTCTTTTAATCTATCAAGATGTTTTGCAAAAGCATTGAAGGTACCTTCAGGAGTATACTGGCGAACATTTACTTCATAAATATTTCCCTGCCTGATCCATTGTGGTTGGTCAGGAGAGATCTTTTCAGTTACAACCGTGGGCTTTACCTCTTTTTCTTTGCAGGAATAAATTAATAATGCCAATAAAAGCAGCAGCGAAAAATTTTTCATGTTCTTTTTGGTTTAAATATTGATGGAAACATCGGAGGTAAATTAGTTCATTCGGCGGTAATGAAAAAATACAGAAGTTTGTAGTATGCAAATCAGTCAAAATTTTTCACTCAGGCCCTATACTACTTTTGGCAATGAAGCAAAAGCCCGGTATTTTTCAACCTTTACAAATGACGATGAGCTCGCCGAACTTACCACACGCCATTCTTCGCTCCATACTTTCATTCTTGGCGGCGGTAGCAATATTTTATTGACAAAAGATTTTGAAGGACTGGTTTTGAAGAATGAAGTAAAAGGAATTGAAGTTGTGCATGAAGATCCGGAATATGTTTATGTAAAAGCCGGGGCGGGGGAGAACTGGCACCAGTTTGTTTTGTACTGTCTTTCTCATAACTGGGCCGGCATTGAGAATCTTTCTTTGATACCCGGAAATGTTGGCGCATCACCTATTCAGAATATCGGGGCTTATGGAGTTGAGCTGGATGATGTGTTCCTGAGCCTGGAAGCATTTCATTTGTTTGAAAAAAAAGTACACACATTTACAAAAGCAGATTGTGACTTTGCATACCGCGATAGCATTTTCAAGAAAAAGTATAAAGATGAGTTTGCAATACTATCGGTAACGCTTCAGTTAAAAAAACACCCGGTCTTTCATACAAGCTACGGGGCCATCAATGAAGAATTGGAAAAAATGGGAGTAAAAGAATTAAGCATTAAAGCAATTTCACAGGCGGTCATCAATATCCGTCGTTCTAAATTACCGGATCCAACAGAGATACATAATGCAGGAAGTTTTTTCAAAAATCCAGAAGTTCCAATTAAAAAGCATGAAGAATTAAGATCAAAGTTCCCTGATCTTGTTAGTTATCCAATGAGCAAGATGACAGTAAAACTGGCGGCAGGCTGGATGATCGAACAATGCGGGTGGAAAGGTTACAGAAAAGGTGATGCCGGTGTTCATGCAAAGCAGGCATTGGTATTGGTAAATTATGGAAATGCTACCGGTAAAGAGATATTTGATCTTAGTGAACAGATATTGCAAAGTGTAAATAAAAAGTTTGGAGTAATGCTGGAAAGAGAAGTGAATATTATTTAGCTCACCT